>Ga0066709_100003179_pt1 | contig 12447 bp, 9 predicted proteins | sample GraSoiAngelo_158_FD_79665 | JGI IMG/M metagenome (GOLD analysis project Ga0066709, IMG submission 79665) | Grasslands soil microbial communities from the Angelo Coastal Reserve, California, USA - 14_1009_16_30cm | ecosystem: Environmental > Terrestrial > Soil > Grasslands | place: USA... | reverse complement strand
GCGGTGCTGCACGCCGTCGCGGCGTAGGTCTGCGAGAACGTAGCGCCGTACTTGAACACGTCCACCTGGATGCCGGTGTAGGTGGTCGCCTGGGCGATGGTCGAGTTGGTGCGGTCCTCGACGTTACCCGAGGCGGCGAGGAAGTAGGCGTACCGGTTGTTGCGCTCCGGCTCGAAGCCCACTTCGCCCGTCAGCGACGAGAAGCGGTCCTTCTCCTGGAAGAACGCCTTCTGCGCGGTGAAGACAGCCTTGAGGTTCGCCTTCGCCTCGCTCTGCTTCGACCGCGCCTGGAATTTGATGAAGTTCGGGATCGCGATCGCCGCGAGGATGCCGATGATCGCGACGACGATCATCAGCTCAATCAGCGTAAAGCCTTTCTGAACGAGCTTCTGCATTGGGATCTCCATGGAGGAAACGACGGGACGAGGCTAGAGCAAGCCGCGGGCCAGGCAAGGAAAAGTCGTCGTTCCACGGAGTTCAGGGCGGCGGCGCCGGGTAGGCGGGGACAGGATCTGTCCGGGGGTGACAGGATTTGTCAGCCCACCCTCGACCACTTCCTGCGCGTGGAGGAGGCGGCGGAGAGCGCCGCGGCGGCGGCGATCGCCAGCGCGGCTCCGGGCCAGAATCCGACGGGGACGAAGCGCAACTCCACGGTGGTGGCCGACGCCGGCAGGACCACGCCGACCGCGGCGAGGTCCACCTCCGCGACCGGAACGGGACGGCCGTCGATCGATGCGCGCCACCCGGGATCGAAGTGCTCCCCGACGACCAGCAGCCCGGGACCCTGCGCGCGCACGGTCATCCGCTCCGGCGTGTTTCGCTCGAGCCGAACCGGCGCCGGCGTACCTTCGACGGCCGCCGGCAAGCCTTCGCCACGCATCACAGCCTCGCGCCGGACGTCGAATCCCGGAGCGGCCACGCGCGCGAGGCCCTCGTCCATTCCGTCCACGCGCGTTCCGCGCGCGACCACGAACGCGCGCGAAAAGACCGGGTACTCGCGGACCCAGTAGCCGAAGCCGATCTTGTGGAAATTGCGCAGCCGCGCCTCGGCCGGCGTGAACGAGGAAGGCATCTCCACCGCGAAGCGGACGCCGAACAGGTTGAAGTAGGTCTCCGGCGTCTCGCGGATCCCGCGCACGTATCCCGGATCCCCGGCGGAAAAATAGGGCGACAGCCCCTCGATGTCGGCCACCGAGTTGAACTGCGGCAGCAGCGCCTGGGACATGCTCATGGTGACGGCTGCCCGCGCGGCCAGCCCTGGAAGGCGGAGCGGATCCTTGTCGTTGACGAACACGCGCCAGCGGCCGGGGCTCGGCCCCGCGCGCGCCCGCAGCCGCTCAGCCAGATCGAACGGCCCGCGCACGACTTCCCGCGGAGCGCTGTAGAGCAGGCCTCCGCAGGAAGCGAACACGGAGGCGGCGCAGCATACGGCGCCGAGCCCCGCCGCCGGGAGTTGGCGCCGCCACCGCCAGAGGGCCACCGCGCCGAGTGTGGCGGCGAGTCCGGCGCAGTCGATCAGGCCTGCGTGGGTCTCCCGCCAGAAAGCGATCGAGAACAGCAGCCGGTGCGTCTTCCCGTAGGCGGCGAAGTCCTGCGCGAGCAGCGGCGAGTTCCGCCCGATCAAGAAAGCGAGCCCCGCGGCGAGCGCCGCGAGAACCAATGCCGCCGCGGCCAGGCGGAATGCGGCGCGGCGGGTGCCGGCGAGCGCGAGATCGGCCCCCAGCGCGGCCGCGAGCGCGAACAGCAACGAGGCGGGAGCGGTCAGCTTCTCCGCGAACCGGAAGATCCCGGACAGCGGAACGGGGGCGAACAACACCCGGTCGATGCCCAGCGCGGTGCCGGTCGAGGCAAGAGCCAAGGCGCAAGCGCCCGCGAAGAGGAGCGCTCCCTTGCGGCGCGCGAACGCGCCCGCGAGGGCCAGCAGCAGGGCGGGCGCGCCCAGCACGACGGAATCGGCGAACGCGGCGCTGCCTTCGGTGAAGAACTCCGTGTAGGGAGAGGCGACCGACTGCGGGTCCTCGAGCACCTCCGGCGCATCGTCGAACGCGCGCGGCACCAGCAGGCCGGCGAGGCGCAGCGGATGGTTGGCGAACGTGGCGCGCTCGCGGTCGGTGAGCGGACCCGCGCGGCTGCTGCGGCGCAGCTCCACCACGGCGGGGAACACGGCCGGCGCGGCGAACGCGATTGCGACGGCGCCGCAGCAGGCGACCAGGGCGAGGTTGCACAGGGCTCGGCGCGCCCGGAGACCCCATTCAATGGCGCCCCCGACGATGTTCAGCGGGCTCGCCAGGCCGAGAGCGATCGCCCAGGCGCCGGAGAGCAATCCGGCGATCAGCACCGCCTGCGGCTCTCCAGCGTAGGCGATCAGCGCGACCGCCGCGCCGGCCCAGGCGAGCCGCTTTACCGAGGGAACCTCCACGAACGCGATCACGGCATCGACGGCGATCGGCACGCTGCCCGCTCCGATCGAATAGGGCAGGTTGGAGCCGGTCACGCTGATCAGGTATCCGCATCCCGCGTAAGCGATGGCCCCCGCCAGCGACGCCCAGGGGCTCGCTTCCAGGCGGCGGGCCAGCCGGTATGCCCCGATTCCCCCGAGCAGCGGGCCCAGAAGGTGGTTCAACTTGAACGCCAGATCGAACGGGAACGCCAGGTAGAGCAGCGTCGCGGGATGCAGCAGCCCCGGGGTCACCTGCCCGAGCAGGGAGACTCCGCACTCCGTCAACGGATCCCAGAAGGGCAGATGGCCGCCCCTGAGCTGCTGGGCGATGAAGAGCTTCACCGGGTAGTAGAGCCGCCCGGTGTCCCGGTAGTAGAGCTGCACCGCGGGATCGAGCGTGGGCGCGAAGAAGAGCGCCAGCAGCGCGAGGCCGAGCAGGCACGGAGCAGCACGGCGGAGTCGGTCGCGCGCAATCACGATCGCGCCCACGTTAACCGCTCTCCCCCGCCCGCGCGAGAAGTTGCCCGCCCCGGGCGGGGCACGCTACAGGAACGGAATGCAGGCGCCTGTGCGCGCGGAAGCGCTGACCAAGACTTATCGGGTGGGCTTCTGGGGCCGCCGCGTGCGCGCCGTCCAGGACCTGTCGTTCGAGGTGCGCGCTGGCGAGATCTTCGGCTTGCTGGGGCCCAACGGGGCGGGCAAGACCACCACCCTGAAGATGCTGGTGGGGTTCGTGAAGCCCAGCTCCGGGCACGCCTGGATCTCGGGCAACAGGGTCGGCACCGTCGCCTCGCGCCGCAGCCTCGGCTACCTTCCCGAGAACCCCGCCCTCTACGAGTTCCTGCGGGGGGACGAGTACCTCATCTTCGCGGGACGCCTTGCCGGGCTTTCGCGGGCCGAGGCGCGGAAGTGGGCCTCGGAGATGCTCGAGCGGGTGGGACTGGCGGGCCGCGCCGACCGCCCGATCCGCAAGTTCTCCAAGGGCATGGTGCAGCGCCTCGCGCTCGCGCAGGCGCTGATCGGCGACCCTGGCATCGTCATCCTCGACGAGCCGATGAGCGGCCTGGATCCGATCGGTCGCAAGGACGTGCGCGACTTGATCCTGGAGCTGCGCGAGCACGGCCGCACGGTGCTCTTCTCCACGCACATCCTCTCCGATGTCGAGGCGATCTGCGACCGCGTCGGAATCCTCGTCGAGGGCAGGCTCACCGATTGCGGGGCGCTCGCGGACCTGGTCGCGCCGGGGGCGCGGGCGGTCGAGCTGGTGGTCGAGAACGTCGCGGCCGAACTGGTCGAGAGGCTCCGCCAGGAGGGCACACGCGTGCTCCGGCGCGACCGCGCCACGGTCCTGACCTTTTCCGACGAGGGGCGCGCGCGCGCCGCGCTCTCGGCGGCAGTGTCGTCAGGCGCGACGGTGGTCTCGCTGACGCCGCACCGCCGGTCCCTCGAAGAGCTGTTCGTCTCCCGCGCCCGCGGGAAGGCGGCGACCTCCTAGTGGGACACTAGATGCAGGATCTAGCCCGCGGCCTGCCTCTGGCGTTCACGCTCTGGGTCTTCGCCGTCGGCGCCGTGGTGGGCAGCTTCCTCAACGTGGTGATCGCGCGGGTGCCGAAGGGGCCGAGCATCGTCTCGCCGGGAAGCCGGTGTCCGCGCTGCGGGAGCCCGATCGCCTGGTACGACAACATCCCGGTCATCTCCTGGATCCTGCTGCGCGCGCGCTGCCGCAATTGCGGCCTCCCCATCAGCCCCCGCTATCCGCTGGTCGAGGTGCTCACCGGGGTGCTCGCGGTGGCCGTGTTCCGCCGGGTGGGACCCAGCTGGACCGCGGTCGGGTACTTCGCCTTCGCGGCCGCGTTGGTGGCGCTGGCGTACATCGATCTCGACACCTGGCTCTTGCCTCACCAGATCACCTGGCCCCTGCTGGCGCTCGGCCTCGCTTCGCCGCTCTGGAACCGGGAGCTGACCTGGATCGGGTCCCTGATCGGCGCTGCCGCCGGCTTCGCGCTGTTCGCGGTCATCGCCCTCGTCGGCGAGAAGCTCCTCAAGCGCGAGACGATGGGCTGGGGCGACGTCTGGCTGCTCGCCGCCATCGGCGCCTGGCTGGGGTGCCCCCCGCTCCTGCCGGTGGTGCTGCTCTCGGCCGTGCAGGGGGCCATCGTCGGAAGCATCCTGCTGGCGATTCGCCGCGAGCCCGACCGGACGCCTCGGCCGGAGCCGGCCGGCCCCTCCAGCGACGACGACTGGGTGCCGCCGAAACACGCGGTCCCCTACGGTCCCTTCCTCTCGCTCGCCGCGCTCGAGTACCTCTTCTTCGGCGATCGCCTCGTCTCGGGCTGGAACCACCTCCTGTTCAGGCTGCTCTCGTGACAGGCGAGCGCGCCAGCCTGCGCCTGAGGCTCCTCGCCATCGTGGTGGCGGCGGCGATGGTCCCGATCGCGCCGCTCACCATCGTGTTGCTGCTCCAGGTCCGCGACGCGCTCTATGCGCGCGGCATCGCGGACGCGCGCGCGCGTCTCGCCGACGTCGTCCAGCGGTGCTCCGGCGGCACCTGTCCCGACGCCGCCGGGGTGAGGAGGATCGATCGGCCGTGCACGGCCCGCAGCGAGCGGGTCGGCGAGCTGCTGGTGCTCTGCGAGGACGTTCCGGGAGGCGCGATCCAGCTCCGCCAGGATCTGCGGCCCATCCGCGAGCAGCTCGCGGCGCTGGACGGCCGCATCCTCGCCGTCCTCGCCCTCTTCGTGGGCCTTCTGGTCGCGATCGCGGTGTGGCTGCTGGAGCGCGGGGTCGGGAGCCGGCTGGAGCGGATCGACGCGGCGCTGGAAGCGGTCGGCGCGGAGCAGCAGGGCGGCCCGAATCTATTGCCCGAAGGCGGCGATTCGGTCGGTCGGGTCGCGGCGGCCGTCAACCGGTTGGCGCAGCGGCTGCGAGACGAGCGCGGCCGGACGCGGTCGCAGATCGAGGCGCTCGAGACAGCGAACCAGAAGCTGCGCGAAGCGCGGGAGGACCTGGCGCGCAGCGAGCGGCTCGCGAGCGTGGGACGCCTCGCCGCCGGCGTCGCGCACGAGGTGGGGAACCCGGTCTCGGCCCTGATCGGCTATGCCGCCCTGATGCGCGAGCGGATCGCTCAAGGGAGGGATGTCGCCGGCTACAGCGAGCGGATCGAGCGCGAGGCGTCCCGCATCGACCGGATCCTCCGGGACCTGCTCGAGCTGGCGCGCCCTCCCGCCGAGCTGCAGGCCATCGACCTGCGCCGGGCGGTGGAGGTCGCGCGGGGCGCGGTGGCGCCGCAGCACGCGAAGGTCGCCTTCGAGACGACGCTGCCGCCGGATCTGCCGCCGGTCCGGGGCGACGAGCACTACCTTTCGCAGGTGTTCGTCAATCTGATGACCAACGCCGCGCGCGCCGGGGCGTCGCTCGTGCGGGTGTCGGCGCGGGCCGCGGACGGCGGAGTGTGGGTGGAGGTGGAGGACGACGGGAAGGGCATTCCGGCGGAAGTGCTTCCGCGGCTGTTCGAACCGTTCTTCACCACCGCCGCGCCGGGGGAGGGCAGCGGGCTCGGGCTTGCGCTCTGTCACGCGACGATGGAGCGATTCGGCGGGAGCATCGCGGCGCGGAATCGGGGCGGCGTCCGCGGCGCCGTCGTCGAGCTGCGGTTCGTCAGCGGATCCGCTCGGCCCGGAGCGTGATCGGATCGAGCACGAACGCCGGCCGATCGGGAAAATGCGGCAGCAGCTCCGCGTTGCGCGCGCCCTTGTCGATCGCCCGCACCAGGTCGGCCTTCTCCAGATCCGGCTCGTTGTAGGTGAGGTCGACGTTGCCGTCCCAGCCCGGGGGATACCGGATGAACACCAGCGCGTGCCGCTGGCGCAGCCACTCGAAGGCTGGCTCCCAGCGGGCGTAGACCCAGCCGCGCTCCGGCGCGTGCCCCAGGACCAGGCGCAGCTCGCCAGCGATCCGCACCACCGTCCAAAGCGCCGGCAACGCGAGCAGCGAGCAGGCGGCGAGCGCGAGCGGCCGCGGCAGCCGCAGCCGCAGCGCCCCGCGCAAGGCCATCTCCGCGCCGGCCGCGGCGGAGAGCGCCAGCCAGGGGTAGAGCTCGAGGTGGTAGATGGCGCCGCCCACGTGAAAGGTCAGCGACGCGGCGAAGAAGGCGAGCGCGAACACCGACGACGCCCAGAGCGGGCTCCAGAACAGGCCGGCCAAGGCGAAGGGGATCACCGTCCAGGCTGGAGCGAGGTCGGCCACGATCCGCAGCCGCCGCATCGTCTCGGCCGGCAAATGCCGCCAGCTGTGCTTGCCGCGCGTCTCCAGGAATCCATCGTGGAGCGCGGTGAGGTGCGCCGGGAACCCGCGCTCGGCGAGCACTTCGCGGACCGTGCCGATCCCCGGTCCGTCGAAGGGCATGTACTGGCGCGCGTACAGCGCCCAGGGCGCCGTCGTCCAGGAGCCCGTCGCCGACTTGCAGACGATCCCCACGCCGATCGCGCCGGCCAGGAGCGGCGGCAGCGCCCAGGCAAGCGTCCGCACCGGGACGCGGCGGCGCAGCCGCACCAGGACCGCGGCCCCGGCGACCAGCGCGGCGAGCCCGGTGAACGGCCGCACCAGCCCCGCGAAGACGATGCAGCAGGAGAGGGCGGCGACGCCGCCCGCGGACGGCTTCCGCTCCAGGGCGAGCGCCGCGACGAACAGCGCGGCAACCGCCGCCACCGACGTGCTCTGGGACAGGTAGCTGGCGAAGAAGGGGAAGACGTCGGTAGCGCCCAGCAGCAGCGCCGGCGCCAGCAGGGAAGCGGCCCGCGTCAGGCCGGCGAGGCGCGCCGCCACGAACAGCAGCGCGGCGGCGGCGCCGAGCAGGAGACAGGGCGCGAGCCAGGGCGCCCCCAGGGCCTCGAACGGCGCGAGGACCGCGGCGTGCCCCGGCAAGTACTTCGCCGCGAACCGGGGGGTGACCAGGATGTGCGCTGCCTCGAAGAACTCCGGCAGGGGCGGAGAAGGGTACGTGAGATGCCCCGACGCCAGCGTCTTCGCTTGGAACAGATAGACGAACTCGTCTTCGGTGCTGGGCCGGGCGCCCCACTTGCCGCTGGCGAACGTCTGCATGCAGAGCATCGCTCCGGCGAGGAGGAGCAGTGCGGCGCAGAACGCATCGGCGCGCCCGGGGCGCGGCGCGGCGCCTACAGCGACCTGCATTCGAGCACCTCCCGCTTTCTTGCCCGCGTCGCCAAGCGAACCGTACAGTCGAGCGCATGCAAGTCGCCGCGCAACTGGAGCCCGCGGCCGTCGAGCTCACCGTCCTCATGCCTTGCCTGGACGAGGCGAGGACCGTCGGCACCTGCGTGCGCAAGGCGATCGAAGCCTGCCGCGCCGCCGGCGTCGATGCGGAAGTGCTCGTCGCCGACAACGGCTCGCAGGACGGCTCCCCCGAGCTGGCGCGCGCTGCCGGCGCGCGCGTCATCCAGGTCGCGGAAAAAGGCTACGGCGCCGCCCTGCAGGCGGGGATCGAGGCCGCCCGGGGCCGCTTCATCGTGATGGGAGACGCGGACGACAGCTACGAGTTCGAGGACGTCCCGCGTTTCCTCGCCCGCCTGCGCGCGGGCGACGAGCTGGTGATGGGCTCGCGCTTCCGCGGAATCATCCACCCCGGCGCGATGCCCTTTCTCCACCGCTTCCTCGGCAACCCGGTCCTCACTTGGATCCTCAACCTGTTCTTCGGCGCCGGCATCACCGACGCCCATTGCGGCATGCGGGGCTTTTCCCGCGCCACCGTCCGCTCGCTCTGCCTGCGCAGCGCAGGGATGGAGTTCGCCAGCGAAATGGTGATCCGCGCCGCGCAGCAGAACCTGCGCATCGGGGAAGTGCCCACCAGCCTGAAGCCGGACGGCCGCGGGCGGAGGCCGCACTTGCGCACCTGGCGGGACGGCTGGCGCCATCTCCGCTTCATGCTTCTCTTCAGCCCGCTCTGGCTCTTCTCCGTACCGGGGCTCGCCGCGACCGGGCTGGGCCTCGTGCTCACGGTCGCCGTCGCCGTGACGCGCGTCGAGCTGTTCGGGCGCGTGCTTCACACCCACTTCGCGCTCCTGGGCAGCGCACTCGCCATCCTCGGTCTCCAGGTGACGCTGCTCGGGGTCTTCGCCAAGACGGTGTTCGTCCTGGACGGCGTGGGACGCAATGCCTCGATCCAGCGGCTGATCGCGGGATACCGGCTCGAGCTGGCGCTCCTGTTCGGCGCCGCCGCGGTCCTGGCAGGGCTCTGCATCGACGGGCGCATCCTCTGGCTCTGGCTCCGCTCGAACGGTGGCGCGCTCGACGAGGCGATCACCAACCTCGCCATCATGGGCGGAACGTTGCTCGCTCTCGGCGTCGAGGTCATCTTTTCCGCCTTCTTCCTCAGCATCCTGAAAGCGTCGCGCGAGCGGCGGTGGGCGTAGGTGGCCGGAGAGAACGCGAGCGCGCTCGGAGGCGGGGCATCGGTGGTCTGGACCTGGCTGCGCTCCCCGGTCGGGAGCACGGGCGCGCTGGCGGCCGCCGGCATCGGCCTGGCCGGCCTTTCGCTGCTGCTCGCGCGGGCGCTTCCCGGCGGAGGACCGGTAGCGCCGCACGTCTTCGAGTACCTCTTCCATCGGAACGAGCCGCGCGCCGCCTGGCTCGCGGCGGCGATCGTGCTGGTGGCTGCGTTGGTCGCGCAGAGCCGGACACCGGAGCGCCTCCTCGTCTCCCGTCTGGCCGCGGACCCCCGGGCATTCATCGCCGCCGTGGCGGTCGTTCTCGCCGCGTCGGCGTTCCTCGTCTACCGCGCGCACCCGCTCTCGATGGACGAGTACGCGCCGGTCTTCCAGGCCAAGGTGTTCGCTCGCGGCCACCTGGCAGCGAAGGTGCCGCCGCTCCTGCTGCCTCGGCTCGTGCCGCCCTTCCGCTGGTTCCTCGAGGTCGCCCCGACGGGCGAGATCGTCTCCGCTTACTGGCCCGGATTTGCGCTGCTGCTCACCCCGTTCGCCTGGCTCGGCATTCCCTGGCTGCTCAATCCGCTGATCGGCGCGCTCTCGCTGGCGCTGCTCTGGCGGCTCACGCGACGGCTCTGGCCTGGGACGGACGCGCCCGGGTGGGCGGTCCTCTTCGCGGCCGCCTCGCCGGCGTTCTCGGTCAACGCCATCTCCTTCTATTCCATGGGCGCGCACCTGGCCGCGTCCCTCGGGTTTGCCCTGCTCGTTCTCGAGGGCCGGCTGGTGCTTGCAGGCGCGATCGGCTCGCTGGCCCTCGCCCTGCACAATCCGTTTCCCCACTTGCTGTTCGCGCTCCCGTTCGTCGCTTGGATCTCGCTGCGGCCTGCCGCTGTCCGCAACCTGCTCCGGCTCGCGCTCGGGTACGCTCCCGGCTTGCTCGTCCTGGTCGGCGGCTGGATGTGGTACCGCGCCCAGGTGACCCATCCGCTGGAGACGCAGGGGGGGCTGCTCGCGGGTCTCGACGTCGTCCGGCGCTATGCCTTCACCGTGCCATCGCCGGAGCTGCTGCTGCAGCGCACCATGAGCCTGGCCGAGCTCGCCTCGTGGGCCGTCCCGCTGCTGTTGCCGCTGGCCGTTCTGGGAGCGGTCCGCTGCCGCGAGAACGCCGGCGCGCGCCTGCTGGCGCTCTCCGCCTTGCTGACGCTGCTCGGTTACGCCTTCGTGCCTTACGATCAAGGACATGGCTGGGGGTATCGCTACTTCCACGGGGCGTGGGGAGCGCTTCCGCTCCTGGCGGCGGGCGCCCTCGAAAAAGCGGAGACCAGCGGGTCCCTGCGCAAGCTCATGGGGGCCGCGGCGGTCTGCAGCCTGGTCTTCTGCACCGCCCTCCGGTTCGTGCAGGTTGGCACGTTCATCGACGCGCACCTGGCCCAGCTCCCCTCCGTTCCGGGCGGCCCCGGGCAGCGGGTGATCTTCGTCGATCCCTCGCGCGGGTCGTACAGCATCGATCTGGTCCAGAACGATCCTTTCCTGGAGGGCGACCGCTGGATCCTGATCAGCCAGGGGCAGACCCGCGACGCGCAGTTCATGCAGGCCTTCTTTCCGCGGTCGAGGCTGGCCCGGGCTGGACCGGTGGCCTCGGTCTGGGTGGTCGAGTGACGATCGGCCAGCGGGTCCGCGCGCTCCTCGGGCCGGCCGAACCAGCGGTCGGGCGGATGTATCGGGGCGCGTTCTTTAGCCTGCGGTCATTCGCAAGCGCGGTCCGGGCTTGGACCGACGCGGGGACCATCCTCGAGGTCGGGTGTGGCGATGGTCTGGCCACCGAGCAGCTTCGTGCCGCATTTCCGCGCGCCGCCATCACCGGCATCGACATCCAGCCGGCCGTCGGCAAGCTCTTCCGCGGCGATCGGGCAGGGGTGACCTTCCTGACCGCGACGCTGGAGGAGTTCGTCGCCGGAAGCCGCCTTGGTTTCGACCTGGTGGTCATCTGCGACGTGCTGCATCACGTCCCACCCGCGGATCGCCCCGACCTGCTGCGCCGCGCCGCGGGGGCGCTGCGCCCGGGCGGAGCGCTGGTGTTGAAGGACTGGGAGCGCCGCCGCAACCTGCCACACCTGATCGCCTGGCTCTCCGATCGGTTCGTCACCGGCTCCCAGGTGTGGTTCGAGTCGGCCAGGACGCTGCGTGAGCTGGCGAGCTCCGCCCTCGGCGCTCCCGTCGAGGACGAGCTCCGCTTTCCGCCCTGGCGGAACAACGTCGCCTTCCTCATCCATCCGCGGCCGTGCTGAACGGGACGATCCGGCGCAGCCGGAGCCGCGCGGCGACGCGCTCGAAAATGCGCGAGTCCCTCAGATAGCGGCGCAACCCGGCAGGTCCCAGCCGGGCCAGGGCGCCGAGGAGCGCGCTCCAGCGCACGGCTCCGCGCTTCGCCGCCAGCGCCAGGTTCACCTCGACCGACAACCGCGCGGCGCGCTGGACGGCGTGCGGAAGCGCGCGCGCGTGGCGCTCGAGGACGGCCTCCAGCTGGCGCCGGCGGTCCGCGGCGTCGGTGCGGACCATGGTCTGCGACGCGGGATGGACCCGGAACCCGGCCAGCGGCGCGTCCAGGTAACGGATGGTTCCCTCGCGCGCCAGTCGCAGCCAGAAGTCCCAGTCCGCCGTGTACCAGAGCGATTCGTCCATTCCCCCGGCGCGCAGCGCGGCCTCGCGCTCGAATACGGGAGCCGGAATGGCGATGAAGTTCTGCACGATCAGCCGCTCCGCGAACAGCTCCGGGTCGACATCGCCTTCCGGGAGCGGGCACCGCCACGGCCCTAGCCTCTCTCCGCCGGGTCCGACGAACACCGCCGGATGGACGATCAGCGCCGGCTGCGCGCTGACTTCCCGCTCGATGGCCCCGAGCCTCCCGGGCAGCCAGAGGTCGTCCTGGTGCAGGAAACAGGCGTACCGCCCGCGCGCCTCCCGGAGAGCGGCGTTGCTCGCCGCGACCCAGTTGCCGCTGCCGGACCGACTCACCATCCGCAGCGGCACCAACGCCGCCCAGGACCGGAGGATCTCCGGGGTCCGGTCGGTCGAGCCGTCGTCGACCGCGAGGATCTCGTAACCTTCGACGCCCTCCCGCCGCACGCTTTCCAGCGCCGCCTGCAGGTAACGCTCGCCATTCCAGGCGGGCATCACGATCGAGAGCCACGGTCGGCCGGCCGCCACTCACTTCTCCGCGGTGGCGCAGAGGACGCTGGCGATGTTCCGCGAGCGCGGCGCCCGTGCCCAGAGCGCGTCGAGGTACTTGAACGCGAAGAGGAACAACAGGGAGAGGCCCTTGCCGATCGAGTACAGCACCCGGTTGTTCTCGGAGAGCGCCACTCCGAAGTACTCGGAGACCAGGTTCACCAGGGCGGTGGTCGGCCCCATGTTCGTCTCGACGCTGCAGCGGGAGAAGCGCCTGAAGAGGAACTCGAGACCGTCGGTCGACATGTTGAAGTAGTGCCGCGGGTACGCGTGGTAGGGAAAGATGAATGGGGCGAGGCAAACCACCGTGCCCCCGGGGCGCAGGATGCGGAAGATCTC
>Ga0066709_100003175_pt1 | contig 12453 bp, 6 predicted proteins | sample GraSoiAngelo_158_FD_79665 | JGI IMG/M metagenome (GOLD analysis project Ga0066709, IMG submission 79665) | Grasslands soil microbial communities from the Angelo Coastal Reserve, California, USA - 14_1009_16_30cm | ecosystem: Environmental > Terrestrial > Soil > Grasslands | place: USA... | reverse complement strand
GAGAACATATAGAGAACAATAAGGTCAGCGCAGGCCGCGGCTCGGCGGTCGGGGAAATTGGGGTGGTTGCGATTCCTTTCAGAACAGCGAGGGGCAGAACAGGAAGAGACCGGCGCTCGGAGTCGGTCCACTCATCCGCGAGCCTGCAATTTTCCTGTAATTGCAGGTGAGCGGATGAGCTTTTCTCATGCGATACGGCCTCGTCTTCCGGCGGGCATGCCGCGTCCGGCCAGCCTTGCCGCGCTCCGCGATCGGATCCGGCAGATCGAGCTGCCGCTGCGCCACGGCGTCCTGCCGTTCGGCGTCCCGGCGATCGATGATGCCTTGCCGGGCGGCGGCCTCGCGCGCGGCGCGGTGCACGAGATCCTCGGGGCCGGCGGCGACGAGGAGGATGGCGCCGCGGCGGCCGGATTTGCCGCCGCCATCCTCGCCCGGATCGGGAGCAGCCCCATGCCCACCTCATCCTCCCATCGCTGTGCGATGGGCCCCTCCCTCTCCCCCCTGAAGGGCGGAGAGGGAAAACCGGGGCGCCTCGTCATCCCCCTCTCCGCCCTGGGGGGCGGAGAGGGTCGGGGTGAGGTGGGGGATTCCAGAGCGCTCGGGACTGGGCCGGTGCTGTGGTGCCTGAAGCGGCCGGATCTGTACGGGCCGGGGCTGATGGCGCATGGACTCGACCCGGCGCGGCTCGTGCTGGTCAGCGCGTCGCGCGACGACGCGATCCTGTGGGCGATGGAGGAAGGGCTGCGCACCCCGGGGCTCGCCGCGGTAGTCGGCGAGATCGGGCGGTTGTCGATGGTGGCAGGCCGCCGGCTGCAGCTCGCCGCCGAGCGCTCCGGCGTCACCGCCTTCGTGCTGCGGCGCTGGCGCAACGGCGAGGAAGCGGCGGCGGAACGCGAGCGGCCGAGCGCCGCGCTGACCCGCTGGCGGGTGACGTCCTTGCCCTCGCGCGATGAACTCAGGCTCCGGAATGATCCGAAGCTCCAGCACTTGGTCGGGCGGCCGCGCTGGCGGGTCGAGCTGTTGCGCTGCCGCGGCGGCGTGCCGGCCCAATGGGTTGTGGAGGTGGCGGATGCGACGGGTCATGTATGTCTTTCTGCCGAGCTGGCCGATCGACCGGCGGCGGCGCCAAAACAAAAGATGGGCCGGCGAGAAGCGGACCGCTTCGACGCCGAACCCGGGCAGCGGCGCGCCGGCTGACGCGCCCTTTGCCACGGTGATCGCAACGGGCGGCCGCCGGCTGCTCGCTGCGATCAATCCCGCCGCCGCCGCGGCGGGTCTCGCGCCGGGCATGCCCTTGGCCGACGCGCTGTCGTTTCTGCCGGGCCTGGTGACCGCGCCGGCCGACCCGGCCGCCGACAGCGCGGCCCTGACCCGGCTCGCCGAATGGTGCGGCCGCTACAGCCCGTGGACCGCACCCGATCTTCAAACCGGGGGCGATGACAATGGCGTCAAGATCGAGATCACCGGCTCCTCTCATCTGTGGGGCGGCGAGACGGCGCTGGCCGCCGACCTCGCCCGGCGCCTGGCCCTGCAAGGCATCGCGCACCGCATTGCGATCGCCGGCACATTGGGCGCCGCCTGGGCCCTGGCGCGTTACGCCGCGGCTGACGCGCAGCCGGCATTGCCCGCGCCGCAGGACGAACGCGCCGCCTTGGCGCCCTTGCCGGTCGAGGCGTTGCGGCTCGATCCGCTGACCGTGCAGGGGTTGCGCCGGGTCGGGCTGCGGCAGGTCGGCGAGATCTACCCGATGCCGCGCGACGCGCTGGCCCGCCGCTTCGGAGACAGCGTGGCAAGCCGGCTCGACCAGGCCTTCGGCGATCTGCCGGAACCGCTGTCGCCCCTGGGCGAGACGCCGAGCCGGCGGGTGCGGCTCAGCTTCGCCGAACCGATCGCCGACCCGGCCGATCTCGCCCGCGCCATCGCGCGGCTGGTCGAGGATCTGACGACGCGACTGGCGCGCGAGGGTGTCGGCGCACGCCGGCTCGATCTCGGCTTTCATCGCATCGACGGTCGCGTCGAGCATATCCGCATCGGCACCGCCCGGCCGAGCCGCGACCCGCGTCATCTCGCCGGGCTGTTCACCGCGAAGCTCGACACGGTGGACCCGGGTCTCGGCATCGAGGACATGATCCTCGCCGTCTTCGCGGTCGAGAAATTGCCGCCGGAGCAGGCTGAATTCGTTGCCGGCAGTCCGGAAGCGGCCGCGCACGACATCGCGCCCCTGCTGGATCGCCTCGGTGCCCATCTCGGCCTCGATGCGATCAGCCGCATCGAGCCGCGCCAAAGCCATATCCCGGAACGCGCCTCGATCTGTGTGCCGGTCGAGGAGAAACAGAGCAGTAAGCTCTCCGTCATTCCGGGGCGCCGCGTAGCGGCGAACCCCGGAATGACGTCTGGAGAGTTTGCGGGGAATGGCCGCAAACCGCTGCGTCCGGTCCGGCTGTTCCGGCCGCCGGAGCCGGTCGAGGCATCGTGGCTGGTGCCGGATAATCCGCCGATCCAGTTCACCTGGCGGCGGCGCCTGCACCGGGTCGCCCGGGCCGACGGCCCCGAGCGCATCGCCGAGGAATGGTGGACCGAGGAGGGCTTCGGCGAAGCCGATGCGATCCGCGACTATTACCGGGTCGAGGATTCGGAGGGCAGGCGCTTCTGGCTGTTCCGCGCCGGGCTCGCGCACAGCGACCCGCCGCCGCGCTGGTTCGTGCACGGCCTCTTCGCCTGATCAGAATGCCCGAGCTACCGGCAAAATCCGGGGCGATTGCCGCCTTCGATCGGCTGTCGCGCACGATCGGCGACGGCAGCCTGCGGCCGCACGGCGACAAACCCGCGCGGGTGATCCGGGGCGGCGGCGGCGCTGGCCCCAATGCGCTGCCCGGTTACGCGGAATTGCAGGTCACCAGCAATTTCTCGTTTCTGCGCGGCGCCTCGCATCCCGACGAGCTGGTGGTGACCGCGGCGGCGCTCGGCCACGCGGCGATCGCGATCACCGACAGGAACAGCCTCGCCGGCATCGTGCGCGCCCACCACGCGGCGGAGACCATCGGCATCCGCCTGGTGATCGGCTGCCGCCTCGATCTGCGCGACGGCGCCAGCCTTCTCGCCTTTCCCGAAGACCGCGCCGCCTATGGCCGGCTGACCCGCCTGCTGACCCTCGGCAAAAGGCGCGCGCCGAAAGGCGAGTGCCACCTCGACTATGCCGATGTCGTCGCGCATGGCGAGGGGCAGGTCCTCGTCGTGTTGCCGTCCGAAAACGGCGATGTCGCCGAGTTCACCACGCGTGTGGCGGCCGATTTCCGCGGCCGCGCCTATCTCGCGGCGCAGCATCTTTATCGCGGCGACGATATCAGCCGTCTCGCGCGCCTCGCCGCGATCGCCGAGGAGACCGGACTGCCGCTGCTCGCCACCAACGACGTGCTGTATCACGTGCCCGAGCGGCGGCCGTTGCAGGATGTCGTCACCTGCATCCGCGAGCATTGCACGATCTCCGAGGCCGGGTTTCGCCTCGCCGCCCATGCCGAGCGCCATCTGAAACCGGCCTCGGAGATGGCCCGGCTGTTCCGCGGCCATGAAGACGCGCTGGCGCGGAGCCTGGAGATTGTCGCGCGCTGCCGTTTCAGCCTCAAGGAATTGCAATACGAATACCCCGAGGAGCCGGTCCCCCCCGGCATGACGCCGCAGCAATGGCTGACCGAACTGACGTGGAAAGGCGCCGCCGAACGCTTTGCTACTAATCCCCCTCCGCCCTCCAGGGCGGAGAGGGAGGGGCCCAGCCCCGGCGCATCTCCGATGCGCCGGCCCGACAGGCGCGAGCCATGCTCGCGCCGAGAGGGGCGCTGGGAGGGTGAGGTGGGTGCCGGCAACCGCTCTGGAATCCCCCACCTCACCCCGGCCCTCTCCGCCCCCGGGGGCGGAGAGGGAGAGAAAAGCTGCGACCTGTCCGGCGTGCCCGACCACATCCGTAAGCTGATCGCGCATGAGCTTGAACTGATCGAGCAGCTCGATTTCGCGCGCTATTTTCTGACCGTGCACGACATCATGGCCTTTGCGCGCAGCCAGGACATTCTATGCCAAGGGCGCGGCTCGGCAGCCAATTCGGTCGTCTGCTATTGCCTCGGCATCACCTCGGTCGACCCGGCAAAGATCGACGTCTTGTTCGAGCGCTTCATCAGCGCCGCGCGCAACGAGCCGCCCGACATCGATGTCGATTTCGAGCATGAGCGGCGCGAAGAGGTGATCCAGTACATCTACGACAGATACGGCCGCGACCGCGCCGGGATCGCCGCCACCGTGATCTGCTATCGGGCCCGCGGCGCGATCCGCGAGGTCGGCAAGGTCATGGGGCTGTCGGGCGATGTCGTCGCCGCGCTCGCCGGCATCGTCTGGGGCTGGTCGAACGAGGGGATCGCCGATGAGCGGGTGCGGGAGGCCGGCCTCGACCCGCGCGACCGCAATCTGCGCCTGGCGCTCGATCTCGCCAGCGAGCTGATCGGCTTTCCGCGCCACCTGTCGCAGCATGTCGGCGGCTTTGTGATCACCCGCGGTCCGTTATCGGAATTGGTGCCCATCGAGAACGCGGCGATGGAGGACCGCACCTTCATCGAATGGGACAAGGACGATCTCGACGCGCTGCACATCCTGAAGATCGACGTCCTGGCGCTCGGCATGCTGACCTGCATCCGCAAGAGCTTCGCGCTGATCGACCAGCATTACCGCCGCTCCTACACCCTCGCGACGATCCCGGCCGAGCGCCCGCTTGTCTACGAGATGCTGAGCCGCGCCGATTCGATCGGCGTCTTCCAGGTCGAAAGCCGCGCCCAGATGTCGATGCTGCCGCGGCTCAAGCCACGCGAATTCTATGATCTCGTCATCGAGGTCGCGATCGTGCGGCCGGGGCCGATCCAGGGCGACATGGTGCACCCCTATCTGCGCCGCCGCTCGGGGAAGGAGTCGGTCGAGTACCCGTCAGCGGAATTGCAACGGGTGCTGAAGAAGACGCTCGGCGTGCCGCTGTTTCAGGAACAGGCGATGCAGATCGCGATCGTCGGTGCCGGTTTTCCGCCCGAGGAGGCCGACCGGCTGCGCCGCGCGATGGCGACCTTCAAGCGCAACGGCGAGATCCATCTGTTCCGCGACAAATTCATCGCCGGCATGGTGGCGAACCACTACACGCGGGATTTCGCGACCCGCTGCTTCGACCAGATCGAGGGGTTCGGCACTTACGGCTTTCCGGAAAGCCATGCCGCGAGTTTTGCGCTGCTCGTCTATGTCTCGGCCTGGATCAAATGCTTCCACCCCGATGTCTTCGCCTGCGCGCGGTTGAATTCGCAGCCGATGGGGTTCTACGCGCCGGCCCAGATCGTCCGCGACGCGAAGGAGCACGGCGTCGAGGTGCGCCCTGCCGATATCAATTTCAGCCAATGGGACTGCACGCTGGAACCGCTCACGGAAGCGGACGGTATCTCCCTCTCCGCCCCCGGGGGCGGAGAGGGCCGGGGTGAGGTGGGGGATTCCAGAGCGCCTGCCGATACCCACCTCACCCTCCCAGCGCTCCGCGCCGGGCCCCTCCCTCTCCCCCCTGAAGGGCGGAGAGGGATTTTTCGACGCTGCGCGCTGCGCCTCGGCTTGCGTCAGATCAAGGGCTTCTCCGAGGCCGATGCAAAGCGCCTCGTCGAGGCGCGCGGCGCCGGCTACGCCGATGCGGCCGATCTGTGGCGTAAGAGCGGGCTCGGCCGCGCCGCGCTCGAGCGCCTGGCCGCGGCCGACGCGCTCCGCTCTCTGGACCTCGACCGCCGCCGCGGCCTGTGGACATTGAAGGCGCTCGGCGAAGCGCCCCTTCCGCTGTTCGCTGTTTCAGACCGCGCCCATGCCCCTCACCCTGACCCTCTCCCCGCTTGCGGGGAGAGGGAGAGCTTGCAGCGTCTCCCCGGAACAGCTTTCGACAGCTACGCACGCCATCGCAACAGCGTCCCCTCTCCCCGCGAGCGGGGAGAGGGACAGGGTGAGGGGCCTTCCGGCGATGAGAAAAGCAACGAAACCTTTGCCGCCGGGCTGCTGCCGGAGATGCCGCTGGGCGAGCATGTCGTCGAGGATTACGCGACCCTGGGGCTCACGATAAAGCGCCATCCGCTCGCCTTTCTGCGCGCCGAATTGGCGCAGGAAGGCCTCGTCATGGCCACCGATCTCGCCACCCTGCCGGTCGACCGCCGCGTTTCGATCGCCGGCCTCGTGCTGATCCGGCAGCGCCCGGGCAGCGCCAACGGCGTCATCTTCATGACTCTCGAAGACGAGACCGGCATCGCCAATCTGATCGTCTGGCCCGCGACGCTCGAACGCTTCCGCCGCGCCGCGCTCGGCGCAACCTTGCTCTATTGCCGCGGCCGCTTGCAGCGCGAGGAAAGCGTCATCCACATCGTCGCCGAGGATCTCAAGGACTGGACCCGCCGTCTCGGCACCTTGCGCGACCGCACCGGCAATGAGCCGCCGCCCTCCACCAAGAAACCGCTCTTCACACAGCCCGAGCGCATCCCCGGCTACGAGCCGCGCGAGATCGTCATCCCGAGCCGCGATTTCCGTTAGCTTGCCGATGGGTTCGTCACCGCCAAGCTATAGGCATATGGATCTCGTCTTCGCCTCACCGCCGCCGCTCGAAACGCCGATGAAGGCCGCGATCCGCGACGCCCATCGGCAGGACGAGACGGCAGCGGCGGCGGCCATCCTCGCCGCCGCCGAGATCCCGGAGGCGGCGCGCGGCCGGATCGCCGCGACCGCCCAGCGGCTGGTCGAGACGGTGCGCCGCGAGCGGCTCGGCAAGGGCGGGCTCGACGCGTTTCTGCACGAATACGCGCTGTCCTCGCCCGAGGGGGTGGCGCTGATGTGCCTCGCCGAGGCCTTGCTGCGCATCCCCGATGCCGAGACCGTCGACAAGCTGATTCGCGACAAAATTGCCGCCGCCGATTGGCAGAGCCATCTCGGCCATTCCGGCTCGCTGTTCGTCAACGCCTCGACCTGGGCCTTGATGCTGACCGGGCGCCTCCTCCGCCCCGACAATGCAGGCGATCTCGGCGACGCGCTGCGCCGTCTCGTCGCGCGGTCGAGCGAGCCGGTGTGGCGCCAGGCGGTGACCGCGGCGATGCGCATCCTGGCCGGCCAGTTCGTCATGGGCCGCACGATCGAGGAAGCGCTCGACCGGGCGCGCGACGCCGAACGGCACGGCTACCGCCATTCCTTCGATATGCTCGGCGAGGCGGCGCGCACGATGGCCGATGCCGAGCGCTACCACGCCGCCTACGAGCACGCGATCGCCGCGATCGGCCATGCGGCGGCCGGGCGGCCGATCGAGGCGGCGCCTGGCATCTCGGTCAAGCTGTCGGCGTTGCACCCGCGCTATGAGATCGCGCAGCACGACCGGATCCTGCGGGAATTGCTGCCAGTGCTGCTCGGCTTGGCGCGACGGGCTCGCGATGCGGGGATCGGCTTCACGATCGATGCCGAGGAGGCCGATCGCCTCGAACCGATGCTCGATCTCGTCGAGGCGTTGGCTCTGGCGTCCGGATTCGCCGGCTGGGACGGGCTCGGCCTCGCCGTCCAGGCCTATCAGAAACGGGCCTTGCCGCTGATCGACTGGCTGGCGGATCTCGGACGGCGGGCGAACCGCCGGCTGATGGTGCGGCTGGTCAAGGGCGCCTATTGGGACACCGAGATCAAGCGGGCCCAGGAGCGCGGCCTCGACTTCTACCCGGTGTTCACCCGCAAGATCGCGACCGACGTCTCGTATCTCGCCTGCGCCCAGCGGCTATTCGCCGCCGGCAGCGCGCTTTACCCGCAACTCGCGACGCACAACGCCCATACCCTCGCCGCCGTGCTCGAACTCGCCGGCAGCCGGCAGGCCAGCGGAGTTGACTGGGAATTCCAGCGCCTGCATGGCATGGGCGAGGCGCTCTACGACGAAATCGTCGGGCCGGACAAGATGAACCGCCCGTGCCGGGTCTATGCGCCGGTCGGCGGGCATGAGGATCTGCTCGCCTATCTGGTGCGGCGGTTGCTCGAAAACGGCGCCAACACCTCGTTCGTCAATCGCATCGTCGACGAGCGCGCGCCAATCGACGCGATCGTCGCCGACCCGATTGCGCGGCTGGCGCGGCTGCCGCAAAAGGCGCATCCGCGCATTCCATTGCCGCGCGATTTGTTTCAGCCCGAGCGCAGCAATTCGCAAGGGTTCGATCTCGCCGATCCGCGGAGGCTGACCGATCTGCAGGCCGGCCTCGCCGAAGCCTTGCGGCGGCCCGCTCATGCCGGACCGATTGTCGGCGGCCTGGACCTCGCCGGAACCGAAGAACCGGTATTCGATCCGAGCGACCGGCAGCGCCGAATCGGCACCGTTACGGCGGCGGGGCCGGCGGCAATCGAGCAGGCGCTCGCCCGGGCGGCGCGCGCTGCGCCTTCCTGGGGCGACACCCCGGCCGAGAGGCGAGCTGCGATTCTGGAACGGGCGGCCGATCTCTATGAGCGCGACCGCGCCGGGCTGATGGCGCTGATCATCCGCGAGGGCGGGCGCACGATCCCGGCGGCATTGTCGGAAGTGCGCGAGGCCATCGATTTCCTGCGGTATTACGCGGCGCGCGCCCGCGCCGAATTCGCCGCGCCGCAACGCCTGCCCGGTCCGACCGGCGAGTACAACGAGATCGGGCTTCATGGCCGCGGCGTCTTCGCCTGCATCTCGCCGTGGAATTTCCCGCTGTCGATCTTCACCGGGCAGATCGCCGCTGCCCTCGCGGCGGGTAACGCCGTCATCGCCAAGCCGGCCGAGCAGACACCGCTCGTCGCGGCGGCCGCGACGCAGCACTTGCTGGCGGCCGGCATACCGGGCGATGTCCTGCACCTGCTGCCGGGTGACGGCGAGACGGTCGGCGCCGCGCTGGTTGCCGACCCGCGGATCGCCGGCATCGCGTTCACCGGCTCGACTGAAACGGCGCGCGCGATCAACACCGTCCTGGCGGCGCGTCCTGGCCCGATCGTGCCATTGATCGCCGAGACCGGCGGGCAGAACGCGATGATCGTCGACTCCTCGGCGCTACCCGAGCAGGTCGTGGCCGATGCGCTGGTCTCCGCCTTCGACAGCGCCGGGCAGCGCTGCTCGGCCGTGCGCTTGCTCTATGTCCAGGATGACATCGCCGACCGGCTGCTGCCGATGCTGGCGGGCGCGATGGCCGAGCTGGCGATCGGCGACCCGGCGCTGATTCGCACCGATGTCGGTCCGGTGATCGACGAGCCGGCGCGGCAGGCGCTGGAGCGGCATGCCGCGCGGATGGCGCAAGCGGGCCGTCTCCTCTACCAATGCAAGCTGCCGGCGGGTACCGAGCACGGCACGTTTTTCGCGCCGCGCGCTTTTGAGATCGACACGGCAGGCCGGCTCGAGCGCGAGGTGTTCGGCCCGATCCTGCATGTCATCCGGTGGCGCGCCGATCGGCTCGACGCGGTATGCGATGAGATCGCCGCGACCGGCTACGCCCTGACCCTCGGCATCCACAGCCGAATCGACGATACCGTACGCCACATCCTCAGGCGGCTCGGGGTCGGCAACAGCTATATCAACCGCACGACGATCGGCGCGGTCGTCGGCGTCCAGCCCTTTGGCGGCGAACGGCTCAGCGGCACCGGGCCAAAGGCCGGCGGGCCGCGCTATCTCCACCGCTTCGCGACCGAGCGAACCGTATCGATCGACACGACCGCAGCCGGCGGCAACGCAGGCCTGCTCTCGCTCGACGAGGAAAGCTGAGCGGTTTTTGACGCGGCGGGCACAATCAGGGGAACGCGCCGCTTCACCGAACGTTGAACAGCCGCTAGAATGCCGCGCAGCCGGGCAACCCGGCCGGCCGGCCGAGAATCAGCCGGACGCCTTCGTTCGAAACGGCAGAGTGCCGCCCCGCCGGCCGTCTAGTCCGGCGTGAGTGTTGCGCAAATGCCGCGGCCAATACACCGGATTTTCGCTAGTTTCGCCGCCAAACTGTTGCACGAATGTCGCTCCCGACGGCGTTCTACTCGATCGGCTCCGATTGACGGGGTTGGCGAGCAAAAAACCGGTTGCCAACGCAAAGGTCGATGATAAACATGAGCGCAACGGTGGTGCGAAACCATCGTCGTACGCGTATTTGCGGCCGGAGGTAAGGTGATGAGAAAACGCTTTTTGCTCGGCGCCGGCGTTGCGATCGCCATGGCGTTCAGCTGGGGGAGCGCACAGGCCCAACTGTTCCTGATGCCCAGCGGGCCAGGCGCTCTCTATTTCGGGATCGAGGGTGGCTGGACCCACCTCAACCAGGTGAGGGACAGGGTTGGTGGCGTCACCGTCAAAGAGAGCTTCAATGAAGGCTTCAATGTCGGCGCCCGCGCCGGTTATGAATGGGGGCCGCTGCGCTTCGAAGAAGAATTCAACTTCGGCACCAATAAGGCAAGGTCCCTCAGTGGCGCCGGCGTGAACCTCGCGGTCAGTGGGCAGCGTAATCGCTACGCCATTATGACCAACGCGATCTACGATTTCACGTTTGGCTGGCCGATCACGCCGCATCTCGGTGTCGGCATCGGTGCCGTCAATCAGCATGATGCTATCAGCACCAAGCCGCCGGGCGCCGTCACGCTCGCGTCGAGCAGCGACTGGCAGTTCGGTTACCAGGGAATCGCCGGTATCCGGTACAATATCAATCCGGCATTGGCCTTTGACCTCGACTATCGTTATCTGGCGACGACCGACCCGACGTTCCGGGCAGCCGGTGGCGTCAAGTATAAATCCGACTACAGCACGCATAACGTGGTCGCGAGCCTGAGCGTTCGCTTCGGTGCACCGCCGCCGGCGCCACCTGCGCCGCCGCCGCCGCCGGTCCTCGCCCGCAAGGTGTTCCTGGTGTTCTTCGATTGGGACAGGGACACGATTACGCCGGAAGGCGGAGCGATCATCGCGCAAGCCGCCGATGCGTGGCGCGCTGGGGGCAACGTGACGATCCAGGTCACCGGCTACACCGACGCTTCGGGTTCGGCTGGCTACAACCAGCGGCTCTCCGAGCGGCGCGCCAACAACGTCGCGAACGCCTTGGCCCGGTCGGGCGTGCCCCGGCAAGCCATGGTCGTCAGTGGCCGCGGCAAGAACGACCAGCGCGTTCCGACCGCCGATGGCGTGCGCGAGCCGCAGAACCGCCGCGTCGAGATCGTCTTCCGGTAAACGATCTCAAGCGAAACCGCCGGGGCCCAAGCGACCCCGGCACCCCTTACCGCCGCGCTTCCGCGCGGCGGTTTTTCTTTGCCCGCGATCAGCCCGCTCTTGTAGCGGCAGGGTTGAGGCGTCGCTGCAACGCGTCGCCCAACAAATTGCAGGCGACGACGGTCAGGAAGATCATCAGCCCAGGATAAACCGCGAGCAGCGGCGCCGCCGTGATCAGCTCCTGGGCGTTGCTCAGCATGCTGCCCCAGCTCGACAGCGGTGGCTGGACGCCCAGCCCGAGAAAGCTCAACACCGATTCCAACAGGATCACATCGCCGACGCTGAGGGTCGTCGCGACGATCAACGGACCGAGGACATTCGGCAGAATGTGCAGCCACAGGATGTGCGGCACGCCGGCGCCGAGACTGCGTGCGGCACGCACGAAATCGCGGTTACGGGTCACGAGGGCAGCGCCGCGCACCAAACGCGCCGCCGTGGTCCAGCCGACCAGCACGGCAAGCGTGACAATACGAACGATGCTGATCTCGTCGGATTGGATCAGAGACGCCGGCAGGCCGAGCTTGTTCAGGTCGAGGGCCGCCAGCACGATCAACAATGGCAGCAATGGCAGCGCGATCATCGCATCGGTGCCGCGCATCAGCACCCGATCGGTCCAACCGCCGAGATAGCCGGCCGCGAGACCAATCAGTGTTCCGACCGCCGCCCCAGCGACCGCCGCCGCGATCCCGATCACCAGGGACACCCGTCCGCCGGCAAGCAGCCGCAACAGCACGTCGCGGCCGAGCTCGTCGGTGCCGAGCGGGTGCGCCAGCGAGGGTTCCGCCAGCCGCTCGAGCAGATCCACCGTATTGGGGTCGATACCGAGGATGGTATTGGCCAGAGGGGCGGCAAACGAGGCCGCCGCGATCACCGTCAGCAGGATCAGCGGCAATTTCACCGGTAGGAGACGCGCGGGTCGAGCCAGGCGTAGGCGAGATCGGCGGCAAGATTGGCAACCATCGTTAGAGCCGTTGCGAGCAGCAGCGCGGCCAGCGCCAGGTTGTAGTCGTTGCCCATGACCGCATCGAAGATCAGCTTGCCCATGCCGGGATAGGCAAACATCGTCTCGGTGACCAGCGCGCCCGAGACCAGACCGCCAAAGGACAATGCCAGGATCGTCGTCACCGGAACGAGGGCGGAGCGCAGCGCATGATGAAAGATCACCCGCGTTTCGCCGGCGCCTTTGGCGCGGGCGGTGCGGATAT
>Ga0066709_100003174_pt1 | contig 12455 bp, 12 predicted proteins | sample GraSoiAngelo_158_FD_79665 | JGI IMG/M metagenome (GOLD analysis project Ga0066709, IMG submission 79665) | Grasslands soil microbial communities from the Angelo Coastal Reserve, California, USA - 14_1009_16_30cm | ecosystem: Environmental > Terrestrial > Soil > Grasslands | place: USA... | reverse complement strand
GGTACAGCCACGCCGAGGTCGCAGAGCTGCTGGGCATCGGCGTAGTGACTTCTCGAGTCAGACTGCTCCGCGCTCTGCGGCGGGTGCGACGGCAATTGGAGGGGGAGCGATGATCGACGACCTGAGGACCGCGCTGCAGGAATTGCCCACGCCCGAGGCCGGGCCGGAACTGCGGGAGCGGATCCTCGTCGCCCGTGCGGCCGGCCACCGCGTGGCCCTTCCCGCGCCCGACCCGGAACGGCGGCGCAGCACGCTTCGGTACACCGCCTCGATCGCGGCTGCCGCCGCCCTCGCCGCCCTGCTGTTCGCCCGCAGCGCCGGACCCGGGGACTCCGGAGGGGGTGTCGCGGAATTCCTCGCCGGCGTACCGCTCTGGCCGCGTACCGCGTTCGCGCAGGCAGTGACAGACACGACCGCGCGAGCAAAGTACCCGCTGCTGGACAAGGTGACGGGTCGTTTCGCGCGCGGCCGGTGGGTGTACGACGCGCGGCTGATTGTGGATGGCATCGACACAACGTCGCAAGGGATCCGTACGCTCACCACCGCGCCCGGGCGGGATCCCGGGACCATCGTCCTCACGACCGATCAGACCCACCGCTACGCGCGCCCAATGGGCGACTCACTCGTCGTGGACGAAGCCAGGATGCGCATCCTGCGCCGCACATTCTACTATCAGAGCAGGCGCAACACACACGATGTCGCCCGGGACACGATTCCGCACTTCGTAACCTGGCGTAACGTCGACGTTGGGTGGCATGGAACGTTGTACCGCGCGCTGTTGCAAGCCACGCCCCTGAGCGAGGGGTGGCGCGGCAGCGTCTACCTCCAGAGGGGGATCGGCAAGGACCGGTGGGTCGTAAGCCCCTTGGACCTACGGGTGACGGGCCAAGAGACCGTGACGACGCCCGCAGGCCGATTCCGCTGCTGGATCGTGGAGGCTCGGTTCAGCGGTCGCCGCGCTCTCGTCTGGGTGAGCCAGGCGCCGCAGTGGGTCGTGCGACTCGACCAGCTGCAAGGGAACGACGCCGTATGGCAGCAGGTGCTCGTCTCGGCTACTCCCCCAGCACCTTGATGATCACGCGCTTCTTGCGCTGGCCGTCCCACTCCCCGTAAAACACCCGCTGCCACGGGCCGAAATCGAGCTTCCCGCCGGTGATGGGCACGATGACCTCGTGCCCCACCGTCAGGCTCCGCAGGTGCGCCGCCGCGTTGTCCTCCCCCGTCTCGTTGTGCCGGTAGCGCTTGGGATCCCACGGCGCGACCGTCCCTTCCAGCCACTTCAGAATGTCGTCCCACAACCCGGACTCATGATCATTCACGAACACGGATGCAGAGATATGCATGGCACTCACTAGTGCGAAACCTTCACGCACGTGGCTCACCTCCACCTCTTTCACAACCTCCTCCGTGATGTCGATGATCTCCTGACGCCGCTTCGTGTTGAACCAGAGGTAGTGCGTGTGAGCCTTCATGGATCCCCCGGGATGTGTCGAATTGTCACAGCCGCGCCGAACCCCTAGATTGCGCCTCAAATATGGCGCAACCGTTCCGGCAGCGAATCTTCCTCATCCTGGTCGCGATGACGGCGGTGCCGACCGTGCTCGCCGTCGCAGGGTGGCTGGTATCGGTGCGCACCCTGCTGCCGACGGCAGGGGCGCGCGCATCCTCGGAGCGGGTCGCGGCTTCGGCTCGGACGCTGCTCGAGAGCGTGGATACGCTCCACCTGACGCTGCGCGAACGCGTCCTGCTGCGTCAGCATCTGGACCAGGTCTCGGCCTCGGTCAGCCTCGCGCGCCGCGTCGAGACGTTCCTGCGCTACTACACGGCCGGCTTCGCCGTCGTGATCCTGTTGCTCGGCGCGGTGGTGCTGTACGCCGCCGTAAACCTCGCCGGGCACCTCGCGCGGCAGTTGTCGCGTCCCATCGACGAGCTGGTTGGATGGACGCAGTTGATCCGGCGGCACGAGCCGATTCCCGCAGGCCTGGTCACGCGCGGCGCGCCCGAATTCGAGGCGCTGCGCCAGGCGCTGCGCGAGCTGGCCGACGCACTCGCCGCCGCGCGCGACCGGGAGCTCGAGGCCGAGCGCCTCCGGGCCTTTCGCGAGGTGGCGCGGCGGGTGGCGCACGAAATCAAGAACCCGCTGACGTCGATGCGGATCGCGGTGGACCAACTGCGTCGGACGGCCGGACGGCCCCTAAAGGACTCCCTGACGGTCGCGGACGGCCGGACGGACACGGCGATGCAGGTGATCGACTCGGAGACCGACCGGCTCGAGCGGCTCGCGAAGGAGTTCGCAGACTTCGGACGCCTACCAGAGGGGCCGCACAGCGAAGTGGACATGGTGGAGCTGCTCGACGAGCTCGGTCGCACCGCGGTGCCCGAGGGCGTGACGGTGCGGGTCAGCGCCAACGGCGGGCGGCGCGTGCTCATGGGCCATTACGATCCGTTGCGGCGCGCCTTCGCGAACCTGCTCCGCAACGCGGCCGAAGCGATGCAGGGGCGCGGCGCCATTGATGTGACGGTGACCGGTGACGGCAGGGGCCTCGCGGTAACCATCGCGGACCACGGCCCGGGCATCCCCGACGACCTGCGGGCGCACGTGTTCGAGCCGTACTTCACGACCAAAACCGACGGCACGGGGCTCGGGTTGGCCCTGGTGCGCCAGGCGCTCGAGGCCCACCGCGGCACCATCGCCGTCGCCGAGACGCCCGGCGGGGGCGCGACCTTCGCGATCGTATTCCCATGAGCCCGCGCATCCTGCTCGTCGACGACGAGGCCAACATCCGCAAGATGGTGAGCGCGCTGCTCCAATCCGAAGGGTTCGAGACGGTGGAAGCGCCGAACGGCCAGGCGGCGCTCGCGCTCGTCGGCGACGATCCGCCCGACGCGGTGCTGCTCGACCTGATGATGCCGCCCGGCCCCGACGGGCTGGCCACGCTGGAGCAGCTCAAGAAGCGCGCGCCCGAGGTGCCCGTCGTGATGATGAGCGGCAAGGCGAACCTCACCGACGCCGTGCGGGCCACCAAGCTCGGCGCGTTCCAGTTCCTCGAGAAGCCGCTCACGCCCGAAGGCGTGCTGGTGGCGCTGCGCGGCGCGCTCGAGCTGGGCCGCACCCTCGCCGAGAACCGGCGCCTCCACGAGCAGCTGGGCCACGCCGACCCGCTCGTCGGCTCGAGCCGTGCGATGGAGGAGCTGCGGGCGATGATCGCCCGGGTGGCGCCGACCGAGTCCCGCGTCCTGATCACGGGCGAGTCGGGGACCGGCAAGGAGCTGGTCGCGTCGGCGATCCATCGCCAGAGCGCGCGCGCCGGGAAGCCGTTCGTCACGGTGAACAGCGCGGCGATCCCGCGCGACCTCGTGGAATCGGAGATGTTCGGCCACGAGCGCGGCGCCTTCACGGGCGCCACGGAGCGCCGCCAGGGGCGCTTCGAGCTGGCCGATAGCGGCACGCTGTTCCTGGACGAGGTCGGCGACCTCTCCGCCGAGGCGCAGGCCAAGCTGCTGCGCGTGCTCGAAACCGGCGTGGTCGAGCGACTGGGGGGCGAGCGGCCGCTGACGGTCAACGTCCGCGTGCTCGCCGCCACCAACAAGGACCTGGTGCACGCGGTGCAGCACGGGCAGTTCCGCGAGGACCTCTGGTTCCGGCTCAACGTCCTGCCGGTCGCGATCCCGCCGCTGCGGGAGCGCCCGGAAGACGTGCCGCCCCTGGTCCGCCACTTCGCGGCGCGCTGCGCGGCCCGGCTCGGCCGCCCGGTGCGGCTCGACGCCGGTGCCCTGCAGCTGCTCGGCGCCTACCGCTGGCCCGGCAACGTCCGCGAGCTGGCCAACATCGTGGAACGGCTCGCCATCCTGGCGACCGGCGACACCATCGTCGCCGACGACGTGACGCGCGTGCTGCCGCAGGACGGCGGGCGGCCGGCGGCCGCCCTAACGGGCTCCGGCGAGGTGGAGTGGCAGGACACGGCCCTGGCGAACGCGCTCGACCGCCACGAGCGCGAGCTGATCGCCCGGGCCCTGTCGGCGTCACGCGGTAACGTCGCCGAGGCGGCGCGGCGCCTCTCCACCGACCGCGCCAACCTCTACCGGCGGATGCGGCGGCTCGGGATCGAGCCGCCGCGCAACGTGGCGGGATGACACGGAACGGCCCGGAGGCCGCCGACGCGGACCACGATTCCGCGCCCGGCGCCCCGGCACGGCCCCTGCACCGCCCGCTTCCGGCCCCAACCAAGGCTCCTCTATGAGCACGCTCGCGCTCCTCCTGGTGCTGGTCCAGGATACGACGATCGTCATCCACCCCGACAGCTCGGGCGCGACGCTCCAGGCGCGCGAGCTGCCGCGCGTCGTGACCGACGAGGTGATCGCCTTCTACAACGCTCCCGGCACGACGCGCCTGGTGGGGCGCACCCGTTTGCCGCGCGGCAACGAGTGGCGCGGCGACGTGGCGGTGCGCAACGGGCCGGTGCTGGTCGGCGGGCGCATCCAGGGCACGTTGCTGGTCATCAACGGCGACGCGCTGCTCGAGCCGGGCGCGGAGGTCACGGGGGGCTTGATCGTCGTGGGCGGGGCGGCCGTGGGCGTGGCCGAGGCCCGCATTGGCGGCGAGGTGCGCCAGTACCGCGAGCCGCTGCTGTATCGCGTCCGCAGTGAAGGGGACGAGATCGCCTACGCGCCCAACCTGCGGCGGCGCCTGTGGAACCCGGGAGCGCGGGTGTCGTGGGGCACCGCCGACTCCCGGTCCTCCCTGACCATCGCGACCGGCGGGACCTTCAACCGCGTCGAAGGCCTGCCGCTCGTGTTCGGCCCGCTGTTCGACTGGAAGCTGCGGGACAACGCGCGGTTCAGGCTGGACGCCCTGGGAGTGTTCCGCTCCGCGGGCGATCTGAGCGACAGTCGCAGCGACCTGGGCTACATGTTGCGCGCCGAGCTGCAGTCGGGGGACGCCCGGCCCTCCGGGCTCGGCTTCCGCGCCTACGACGTCGTGGCGCCGGTCGAGGACTGGGGCCTCCGGAACGCCGAAGTCGGTTGGAGCGCGTTCCTGTTCGCCCGCGACTACCGCGACTATTACCTGAACAAGGGGCTGGCCGCGCGCGCGTTCGTGCACCCCGAGCGCCAGATCGCGCTCGCCCTCGAGGTGCGGCGCGACTGGCAGAGCAGCGTCGCGGCGCGCGACCCGTGGACATTGCTCCGGAATTCGGAGGCGTGGCGGCCCAACCCGCCGATCGACGAGGGCCACTACACCACCGTCAGCGCCGGCGCGACCCTCGACACGCGTAACGACGTGGACGATCCCACCACGGGCTGGGTGGTCCGCGCCACCCTGGATCATTCGCGCAGCAGGGACGTCGCGCCGCAGACCGGGGTCCCAGCGGCGGTGCGCGAGGCGATCCCGACCGATGGATCGTACGCCTTCAGCCGGGCGTTCCTCGACGTGCGTCGCTACGCCCGCGTGAGTCCATCGGGCCGGGTGAATCTGCGGCTCCTGGCCGGCGGCTGGCTGGGCGGCGACCCGCTGCCGCTGCAGCGCCGGCTGTCGCTGGGCGGGCCCGATCCCATGACCGGCTACGGCTTCCGGGCCAGCGCGTGCAACCGCGATGTCACCGGTGCGGCCTTCGCCGGCACGCTCGTCGCCGCTTGCGACCGCGTGCTCGTGCTCCAGGGCGAGTACCGCGGGCACCTCTCGCTCCACTGGGCGTACAGCTCCACCCGGGACGAGGAGGGACGGGAAGAAACCACGTCGCTGCTCAGTTTCGAAGGACTGGATCTCGTGGTGTTCGGCGACGCGGGACAGGCGTGGCTCGTGGGGAACGGGCCCGGTCGCTTGCCGAGCAGTCGCCTGCCGACGCTCGGCAGCTGGCTCGCCGACCTCGGCCTCGGCGTCGACGGCGGCGGCTTCGGGCTCTACTTCGCCAAAGCGGTGACGACCGGCGAGCCGCTGCGCTTCACGTTACGGCTCGACCACCGGTTCTAGGGTGCGGCGCGGGCCCGTGCTCCTCGGCTGCACCCTGTTCTGGGGTGCCCCGGCCGTCGCCCTCGCGGCGGCGCAGACGCCGACCCTCACGGTCACGCTCCACAGCGCCGTACCGCGCATCCAGAGCACCGGCCTGCTTGCCGATGGGCAGTTCGTCGCACTGATGCGGTCGGGTTTCCCGCTGCGGCTCCACTACCGGCTCGAGCTCTGGAAGGTGCGCGCCAGCTGGTTCGACCAATTCGTCCGCGACGTGCCGTGGGACGCCGTCGCGCGCCACGACCCCCTGGCCGACGACTTCGTCCTGATTCGCACCGACGGCAGCGTCACCCGCTATGCCACCCCCGAGGCGCTGGCGCGGGCGCTCGAGATCCCCTACACGGTGCCGCTACAGCCCGGTGGCTCGGGCCGGTTCTATTTCTTGTGCCGGCTGGAAGTGACGACGCTCAACGACACGGACCTGGAAGAGCTGTCGCGCTGGCTCCGAGGCGACGTAGGACCGGCGGTCTCGGGCGAGGGCAACGTGGGGCGGGCGCTGGCGCGGGGAGCGCAGCGGCTGCTGGTGCGGATCGCGGGCCTGCCGCGGCAGCGGCTCGAGGCTCGGAGCCCTACGTTCCGAACTGACGGTCGATAGCGTCGCGGATCTTCTGGAGCGACGCGCCCCGGTCGGCCAACTGCGCCGCCAACATCGCCTCGCCCATGCAGATGTCGCAGTGAGCCGCGTGCTCCGACTCGAAGCAGGTGAGCAGGGAGCGGTGCCCGGCGTGCTTCGAGCAGTCGCAGTGGCAATACACGCCGTCCAAGACGCGGGGCGCCGATCGAGCCGCCGCGTATGCTTCGAGCGCACCGGGAATCCGGGGAATGGCCGCGTCGGGCAGCACCTTCTCGGCCGTGACGCCGGGGCGCGGACGGGGATGCGCCCCGGCCGGTCGCGTCGCGAGCGTCACGGCCACCAGCGCGACGCCCGCCGCCCCCGCGACCACCCACGCCGCTTTCCCGATCACATCGCTTCGAGGGTCGCCAGCACGCCCGCCCCGTAGAAGAGGCGGATGTACTTCGCCTGGGTCCGCGTCAGGCGGCGCACCGCCCACGAGAGGTGCACGAAGTGCGGCTCGTGGGGCGGCCGCAGCGGGTGCATCCCCACCTCTTCGGGGAGCAGGTTGCCTTTACGGGTGTTGCAGCTGGAGCAGGCGGTGAGGACGTTGGTCCAGGCGTTGGTGCCGCCGCGGGATAGAGGGACCAGGTGATCCCGCGTGAGGCACTCGCGGTGTCGCAGCTCCTGCTGGGTGCGGCCGCAGAACTGGCAGCGGTATTCGTCGCGCGCGAACAGGAAGGTGTTGGTGACCTGGCGCCGGAACCGCCGCGGCACATGCACGAACCGCACCAGCCGAATGACCGCCGGGCGTGGGATCGCCAGGCGCTCGCTCCGCACGGGCATGCCCTCCGCCTCGACGACCTCGGCTTTGCCGTCGATGATGAGGCGGAGCGCCCGGCGCACGGGCACCATGGTCAGCGGCTCGAATGACGCGTTCAGCGCGAGGCAGCGCACCCTCAGTCCCCCCCCGCCCCCCCGGGGCGTAAAAAGCGGCCGTCTCGCTGGGCGTACGAGGCGGCCACGTATGCTACACGGACGGCGAAGTCCCGGCAAGTGAGGGGTTTACGGGCTCCCGGCGGGGGCGAATGCGCGCCGCAGTTCCTCGATTTGTGCCTCGACCGAGCCGCGCGAGGCGCCGCCGGGGGTGGCACGCCTCTCGACGCTGTCCTCCTAGGTCCCCAGTTGGGGCAGCGCCTCGCCTAGGGCGGGGTAAGTCGCCGCCGACACCTCCGCCGGCACCTTGTCGAGCGGCACGCTGAGTTGCTCCGCCTCACGCACCAAGCGGCCCACCAGCCCGTGGCTCTCGCGGAACGGCACGCCGGCTTCCACGAGCAGGTCGGCGAGGTCGGTGGCGCGCATCGCGGGGTCCAGCGCCGCGGCCATGCGGTCGGGATGTACCGTGAGTGTGTCTACCGCCCCGGTCACGGCGGGGAGCACGAGGCTGAGGGTGTCGAACCCGTCGAACAGCAGGGCTTTGTCCTCCTGGAGGTCCTTCTGGTAGCCCGCGGGGAGGCCCTTCAACGTCGTGAGCAGCGCGACGAGGTCGCCCAGCAGGCGCCCCGCCTTGCCGCGCGCCAGCTCGAACACGTCCGGATTGCGTTTCTGCGGCATGAGGCTCGATCCGGTGCTGAACGCGTCCGACAACGTGATGAACCCGCACTCGCCACTCGCGTAGTCGATCAGCTCGGCGCCCAGCCGGGAGAGGTGGGTCCCGATCAGCGTCATGGCGAACAGGACCTCGGCGACGAAGTCGCGATCGCCGGTGACGTCGAGCGCGTTGGGCGCCAGGGCGCGGAAGCCGAGCGCCTCCTTGAGCAGCACCCGGTCCACGGGGAACCCCGAGCCCGCCAGCGCGCCCGATCCGAGGGGCAGCTCCGCTGCGCGGCGACGCGCGTCGGCGAGCCGCTGGCGGTCGCGGACCAAGGGCCACGCATGCGCCAGGAGGACGTACGCCCAGCGCACCGGCTGCGCCCGCTGGCCGTGCGTGTAGCCGGGGAGGATGGCATCGAGACCGTCGCGGGCGCGCGCGACCAGCACCCGGCCGAGGGCCGCGAGGTCGGCGTCGAGCTGGTCGATCGCGTCCAGCGTCCAGAGGCGGAGGTCGGTGGCGACCTGATCGTTGCGCGAGCGGCCGGTGTGGAGCTTGCCCGCCACCGCGCCGACCTCCTCATAGAGGAGCCGTTCGACGAGGGTGTGCACGTCTTCGTCGGGCGCCCCGACGGCGGCTCCGTCGGCCAGCCGGTCAGCGACGCGGTCGAGGCCGTCGAGCAACTGTGCTTCTTCGGGGGGCGACACCACGCCGACGCGACCGAGGGCGTGGACCCACGCCTTACTCGCGACGACGTCCTGCGGCCAGAGACGGTGATCGACCGGGAGGCTGCGGTTCAGGGCGTGGAGCGCTTCACTCGGCCCGAGGGCGAACCGACCGCCCCACATCTGGTGCCCGGAGGCGGGCGTCTCAGTGGGCGGTCGGGATTCCATCAGTCGTCCGTTCGGCGGCGAGCCCGGCGCCGATCCTAGTCGCGAGCCCGTACAGCCGGATGAAGCCCTCCGCGTCCTTCTGGTTGTAGACGTTGTCTTTACCGAACGTCGCGTACGAGGGTTGGTACAGCGCGTAGGGGCTCTCGCGGCCCGCGACCGTCACGCCGCCCTTGTACAGCTTGAGCCGGACGCTGCCGGTCACCGTCTTCTGCGTCGCGGTGACGAGCGCGTCCAGCGCCTCGCGCTCGGGCGACCACCAGCGGCCGTCGTACACGAGATCCGCGTAGCGCAGCGCGACCTCGTCCTTGAGCCGCAGCGTGCGCCGGTCGAGCACCAGCTGCTCGAGCTCGCGGTGCGCGGCATAGAGCAACGTGCCACCGGGCGTCTCGTACACGCCGCGCGACTTCATCCCGACCAGCCGGTCCTCGACGACATCGGCGCGGCCCACGCCGTGCTCGCCCGCGACCTCGTTCAGCGTCTCGAGCAGCTCGACGGGGCCGAGCGGGACATGGTCCACGCTGACCGGGGTGCCGTCCTCGAAGCCGATCTCCACGAGGACGGGGTCGTCGGGAGTCTCGAGCGGGTTCTTCGTCATGAGGAAAATGTGCTCGGGGGCCTCCTGCGACGGATCCTCGAGGATCCCGCCCTCATGGGAGCAATGCCACAGGTTGCGGTCGGTCGAATACGGCTTGTCGGCGGTGGCGACGACGGGGACCCTTTTCTCCTTGACGTAGGCAATGAGCTCCTCGCGGCTCTGGAACACCCACTCCCGCCAGGGGGCGATCACCTGGAGGTCGGGGGCCAGAGCGGCGTAGGTCAATTCGAAACGTACCTGGTCGTTGCCCTTGCCCGTGCAGCCGTGGGCCACCGCCCCGGCGCCCACCTGTTGCGCGAGTGCGACCTGATGTGCCGCGGTCACCGGACGCGCCATTGACGTCCCCAGCAGATAGGTGCGAGCATAGACGGCACCGGCGCGGAGCGTCGGGAACACGAAGTCGCGGACGAACTCTTCGCGCAGGTCTTCGATGACGCAATCGTCGGCGCCCGACCGTTTGGCTTTCTCGACGAGGCCGTCCAGCTCGCCGGCGCCCTGCCCCACGTCGGCGGCGAAGCAGAGCACGCGCGCGCCGTACGTCTCGCGCAGCCAGGGCACGATCGCCGAGGTATCGAGTCCGCCCGAATATGCCAGAACGACCAACGGCCCCATGGTGGCACTCCCCGTGGAATTATGCAACAAGGTGCATAAACATACATGGCGTTCCGGACCGGTGTCAACGCCCTCAATGAAAGGGAAGGACCTATGACCATGGTGCGCGGGGTGAGTCGGCGCGAGTTCGTCGGCACGATGGCGGGCGCAGGGCTGGCGGCGGTCCTTCCCCGCCTCCCGCTCCCCGCGCACCGCGCACGCCTCGAGAAGATCGGTCTTCAGCTGTACACGGTGCGCAAGGCGATGCAGACGGACGTCGAGGGCACCCTCACGCGCGTGGCCGCGACGGGCTACAAGGAAGGGGAGTGCGCGGGCTACTTCGGGAAGAGCACCACGGCCATCAAGGCGATGCTGGACCGGCTCGGCTTGTCGGCGCCGGCCGTCCATGTGGGCTCGCTGGCGCCGGAGCAGTGGCGCGCGTCGCTCGACGCCGCCAATACGATCGGCCACCGCTACGTCGTGGTGCCGTGGATCCCCGCCGAGGAGCGCGCCACGCTCGACGGCTGGAAGCGCGTGGCGGAGCGGTACAACCGCGCGGCGGCCGACGCCCGTGCCGCCGGTCTCCAGTTCGCCTATCACAACCACGACTTCGAGTTCGCGCCCGTCGAGGGGCGCATCCCCTACGACGTGCTGCTCGAGAACACCGACCCCCAACTGGTGCAGCTCGAGATCGACCTGTACTGGATCACCAAGGGCGGGCAGGATCCGCTGGCGTACTTCCAGCGGTGGCCCGGCCGCGTCCCGCTGGTCCACGTGAAGGACTCGGCCGGCCCCCCCGACAACAAGATGATGGACGTGGGCGCGGGCACGATCGACTGGAAGAGGATCTTCGCGCGGCGCGAGCAGGCGGGTATCCGGCACTACTTCGTGGGGCACGACGAGCCCACCGACCTCTTCGCGTCGATCAAGGCGAGCTACGACTACCTGAAGCGGCTGGAGTTCTGAATGGATCGCCGACAAGCGCTGGGAGTGCTCGGCGCGGCCGCCGTCGGTTCCCAGGCTGAAGCCTGGGCTCGGCCCGACGCTGCCCTTAAGGGCAGCGTGGGAAGGCTCAAGCAGTCCGTGTGCCGCTGGCCCTACCGCGCGATCCCCTTCCCCGACTTCTGTCGCGCGGCATCGGGGATGGGCCTCGTGGCCATCGATCTGCTGAACGCGGACCAGTGGGAGCCGGTCCGCGAATACGGGCTCGTGTGCTCGATGGGCTACCCCGGCGACCGGCGCGATTTCATCGGCACGGGCTTCAACGACCGCGCTAATCACGCCATGCTGCTGCGCGAGCTCGAGGCCTCCATTCCCCTCGCCGCGCAGCGCGGGGTGCCCAACGTCATCGCGATGTTCGGCAACCGGCGCGGGCGCGGTGATGCCGAGGCGATCGACAACTGTGTGGCGGGGCTGAATCAGATCAAGGGGCTGGCCGAGCAGCACAGCGTGACGATCTGCCTCGAGCTGCTGAACAGCAAGGTCGACCACGCCGACTACCAGGGAGACCACACGGCGTTCGGGGTCGCGGTGGTGAAGGCGGTCGGCTCGCCGCGCGTCAAGCTGCTGTACGACATCTATCACATGCAGATCATGGAAGGCGACATCATCCGCACGATCCGCGACAACCGGGACCACATCGCCCACTTCCACACGGGCGGCGTGCCCGGCCGCCATGAGCTGGACGGAACGCAGGAGCTGAACTGGCACGCCGTGGCGGCCGCGATCGCCGATACCGGCTTCCAGGGATACGTGGCGCACGAGTTTGTGCCCACGCGCGATCCCCTCACCTCGTTGCGGCAAGCCGCGGAGACCTGCACCGTATGAACCGGTTACCGACCATGCGCACTCCCCAGCCCCCAGCCCCCAGCCCCCAGTCCCGCGTCTACGACGTCTGCATCGTCGGCTCCGGCGCCGGCGGCGGCATGGCCGCCTACGCGCTGACCCGGGCGGGGGCCGACGTGATCGTGCTCGAGGCCGGCCGGCCGTGGGACAACACGACCGACTCGGCGATGCTCACGTGGCCCTACGAGTCGCCGCGCCGCGGCAAGTCGACGCCAGAGCGGCCCTTCGGCGAGTTTGACGCCTGCATCGGCGGCTGCGACATCGACGGCGAGCCTTACACGCGCGCGCCCGGCACCCAGTTCCGCTGGTGCCGAGGCCGCATGGGGGGCGGCGGCAACAACCCTTGGGGCCGCGTCTCGCTGCGCTTCTGCCCCTACGACTTC
>Ga0066709_100003173_pt1 | contig 12458 bp, 13 predicted proteins | sample GraSoiAngelo_158_FD_79665 | JGI IMG/M metagenome (GOLD analysis project Ga0066709, IMG submission 79665) | Grasslands soil microbial communities from the Angelo Coastal Reserve, California, USA - 14_1009_16_30cm | ecosystem: Environmental > Terrestrial > Soil > Grasslands | place: USA... | reverse complement strand
TGCGCGAGGGGCCCCGGCCCTTCGCCCGGCCGCAGGAGCAGGGGCAGGAACGCGCCGACCACGCCGATCGCCCAGTCCGTGGCCCGTGCCGAGGTCCCCAGGCTGCGGCGCCGGGTCAGGGCGACGAAGACGAGCATCGCTTCGAGCACGACGATGGGCATCGCCGTCCGCCACTGGCCGGTGCGACGCGCGAACTCGAAGTGGGCGGAGGCGAAGAAGACGTAGAGGGCCGCGAGCGCCACGTTGGAGAGGGCGGTCGCGAGCGCGCCGGTGTGGCCGCGGGGCCGTTCGACGTCGCCCTCGATCTCCACCCGGGCGCCTTCCTTGAGGCCGGTCTCGGCGAGCGTCCCGGCGGGAAGCTCGAGGACGCTGGTGGCCCCGGCGACACGCGGTGAGATCGTTCCCGGGGGCAGCGCGCTGATGGTCCGCAGGATCTGCAGCCGGTCGTCCAGGAAGGCGATGTCGATCGGATAGCGCATCCCGATCATGTGCACCTGCCGCGACCGCTTGAGCCATAGCCCGTCGCCGGACGGGAGGTCCTTCGTGCCGAGGAGGCCGAAGAGCCGCGTCCAGTGGGTGTCCGCGCAGCGGAGCCTTCTCGCCACCACCACGCCGCTCGTCGCGTCACGTGCCTGCTGCACGGGCTCCGCTCAGCCCCCCATCCCCTTGAACAGCTCCATGATCTGGAGGATGGCGGGTCCGACGGTCACCGTGAAGAGCGGCGGGAGGATGAAGAGCGCGAGCGGGATCAGCAGCTTGATCGGCAGCTTGCGGGCCGCCTCTTCGGCACGCTGTCGCCGTTTAGTCCGGAGCAGGTCGGAATGGGAGCGGAGCGTCGTCCCCATGCTGGCGCCGAGGCGGTCGCACTGGATGATCATCCCGGTGAGCGTCTTCAGGTCGCCGACGCCGTTGCGCTCGCCGAGGCCGCGCAGCGCCTGCTCGCGCGTCCGCCCGCTGCGCAGCTCGAGCGACACCGTGGCGAACTCCTGCCCGAGCGGGTCCTTCATCGTCGACCGTTCCTTGCCGACGCGGGCGATGGCCGCGTTCAGCCCGAGGCCCGCCTCGAGGCAGACCACCATGAGGTCGAGCGTGTCCGGGAGCACGGCGCTGATCTCGGTGATGCGCCGCGCGCCCATCGACCGGAGTCGCAGGTTCACGATCATGTGGCCGACGAACCACGCGGCCGCCGCGAAGCCGACGCTCGGGCCGAGGGGCTTGCCGGCGGTGACGCGCGGCACGAGCACGGCGAGCGCCGGACCGAAGCTGAGCAGCGTGCGGATGCCGAGGAAGTGGAGCGACGAGCTGGGTCCGCGCACCCCGGCGGTCGACAGCTTGCGGGCGAGCGCGCTGTCACCACCACCGACCCCGTAGTTGCCGAGTGCCGCGAGCGCCGCCTTCAGGAAGCCGCGCTCGTCGGCCTTGGCGGCCGCCGCGGCCTGGGCCTGGGCCCCACCCTCGGGCAGCATCTTCTTCAGGCGCTCCTCGACCGGCGATTTGGACGTCCCCACGAAGAGGACCACGGCCATGAGCCCGGTGACCGTGACGAAGGCGAGGGCAGTGATCAGCATCGGGGACATGGCGGCCTCCTCACACGCGGATGTTCGTGATCCGCGAGATCACGACGTGTCCGAAGACGATGCTCACGACGGCATAGCACAGCATGTAGAGCCCGGTGGTCGTGTGCAGCATCGGCGAGAAATATGTCGGGTTCATGAGGAAGACACCGATCGCGACGCAGAAGGGCAGCGCGCTCAGCAAATTCCCCGACATCTTGCCCTGCGCCGTCATGACCTTCGTCTCGCGCAGCAGCTTGAAGCGCTCGCGGATCGTGTGTGAGATGTTGTTGAGCACCTCGGCGAGGTTGCCGCCGATCTCCTGCGTCACCAGGATGCCGATGATCAGGATCGGCAGGTTCGAGTCGTCCACGCGCTCGGTCAGGTTATAGAGGGCGTCGCGCATGGGCAGCCCGAGCCGCATCTCCTCCGCCACCTCGCGGAACTCCGGGGCGATGGGATCCGGGAACTCGTCGGCGACCACGTAGAGCGCGCTCGACAGCGAGTGGCCGGCCTGCAGCGCGGCGCGGATGAGGTCGAGGGCGTCGGGGAGCTGCTCGGAGAAGAGCGAGTTCCGCTTCCGCTGCATGCGGCGCACGATCATCAACGGCAGCCCGCCGGCGACGACGCCCGCTCCCAGCCCGGCCGCCTCCGGGAAGCCGAAGGACACGACGCCGACATAGCCTCCGACACCGAGGAGCGGCACGTAGAGGAGGATCTCGCCGACCCGCTTCTTGAGTCCCGCCTGGCGGATCATCCGCACCAGCGGGTTCAGGCGAGACATGCGGCGCAGCACGGTGTTGAGGAACGCGATGCCGGAGAGCCGGCGGTCCTTCAGCACCGAGGACTGCGAGCTGTCCGTCGGCGCGTCGGCCACCGCTGCGCCCGTCATGACCGCCAGCCGGCGGTCGAGGGTCTGCTTGGACTCCTCACGCCCCTTCGCCCAGCCGGATATCGCGTAGCCGACGAGGGCGAGCGAGGCGAAGACGAGCAGCGCTGCAAGGCCGAGCATCATGGGATCGCCTCGATCAGTTGAGGTACTCGAGGATCTTGGGGTCGATCGCGTGGCTCGAGGACTTGAGCCGTTCCGTGAAGTGGGGACGGATGCCGGTCGAGGCGAAGCGGCCGGCGATGCGGCCGTCCTTGTCGACGCCGTCACGGGTGAAGGTGAAGAGCTCCTGGAGCATGATCGTGTCGCCTTCCATCCCCACCACCTCGGTGATGGCCATGACCTTGCGCGACCCGTCGCTCATGCGCGCGGTCTGCACGACCAGGTCGAGGGCGGAGCTGATCTGCTGGCGCATGGCCCGGCTCGGGAGCTCGAAGCCGCGCATCTGCATCATCATCTCCCGGCGGGCGATCGAATCGGGGGCCGAGTTGGCGTGCACGGGGGAGATGGAGCCGTCGTGGCCGGTGTTCATCGCCTGGAGCATGTCGAGCACCTCGGCGCCGCGCACCTCGCCGACCACGATGCGGTCGGGGCGCATACGGAGGCAGTTGCGCACCAGGTCACGTGCGGTCACCTCCCCGCGACCCTCGATGTTGGGCGGCCGGGTCTCCAGGCGGACCACGTGCGGCTGCTGGAGCTGCAGCTCGGCCGAGTCCTCGACGGTGACGATCCGCTCGCCGTCCGGGATGAAGGACGAGAGCGCGTTCAGCAGCGTGGTCTTTCCCGATCCGGTGCCGCCCGAGACGAGGATGTTGAGCCGTGCCCGCACCATGGCCTGCAAGACCATGCCCATCTCCGGGGTGAGCGCGCCGACCCGGATGAGGTCGTCGATCATCATGGGCGCCCGGCCGAAGCGCCGGATCGACATGATCGGCCCGTCGAGCGCGAGCGGCGGGATGATGGCGTTGACGCGCGAGCCGTCGGGCAGCCGGGCGTCGACCATGGGCGAGCTCTCGTCGATGCGGCGACCCACCTTCGAGACGATGCGGTCGATGATCTGCAGGAGGTGGGCGTCGTTGCGGAACATGACCGTGGTCGGCTCGAGCTTGCCGTGGCGCTCGATGTAGACCTGGCGGGCGGTGTTCACCAGGATGTCGGAGATCTCCGGGTCGCGGAGCAGCGGCTCGATCGGCCCGAGGCCGTACACCTCGTGGAGGATCTCCTCGCGCAGGTTCTCGCGGTCGCGGTGGCTGAGCGGGACCGCCAGCTCGCCGAGCAGTTCCGTGATGGCCGCTCGCAGCTCGTTCTCCGCCTGGTTCAGATCCATGCGGGCGAGGTTGCCGAGGTCGACCCGGTCGAGCAGCAGGCGATGGATGCGAAGCTTCAGGTCCTGGTAGGCCCGGTCCGCCGTGCGCTCCCAGGCCTGCGCGGCGGGCCGCGGGGCCGCGGGCTCGCTCTCCGCCGACGGGGCGACCGGCTTCTGGTTCAGTCCGATGCGATCCTTCAGCTTCACGGCCGCGTCTCCCTCGTGAAGATGCGTTGCAGCAGATGGCCCCGCTTCGCCTTCGGGGCGCCGCCCCGCCCGGCGACCTTGTCGGCCAGCTCGGCGATTGCCGTGCCGAGCCCGCCCTCGCGACCGGCGGCAATTGGCGCGCCCGCGTTCATGGCCCCGCTGGCCGCCTGCTCGTCGCGCGGGAGCACCTGGAAGACCTCCTTGCCGATGGCCCGCGCCGCGTCCTGGAGCGACACGGGGCCCGGGATGGCCTGCGTGACGATCAGGTCCACGCGCTCGCGCGGGATGCTCAGGCGGTCGAGGAGCTCGACGATGCGGCGCGCCGCGCGGACACCCGGTACCGAGAGATCGGTCAGCATGAGGAGCCGATCGCTCTGCTCGAAGGCCGCCAGGGCGGGGCCGCTGATCGTGCGGCCGGTGTCGACGACGGCGTAGCGGAACTGGGAACGCAGGAGGCGGAGCGCCACCTCGACCTCGTTGTGGCCGATGGCGTCGGCTTCCTCGATCTCGGACGGAGCCGGCAGCAGGAAGAGCCCGCTCGGGTGCCGGGTGAGGGTGCCGGCCAGGAAAATCTCGTCCACGGTACCCGTGGCATTGGCCAGCGCCGCCAGGGAGTTCACCGGCGTGAGGTTCAGGAACGCCGCCACGTCGCCCCGCTGCAGATCGAGGTCGACGAGCGCCGTCTCGACTTCCAGCGTGGCGTGCAGGCGGGCCGCCAGGTTGACCGCGAGCGTCGTGGCGCCGAGCCCACCGCGCACGCCGTAGACCGTGAGCACCGTGCCGGGCGCGTTCGCCGGACCCGTCTTGCTCCGCACCTGCGAGAACTTGATGAGGGCCTTGTGCAGCTCCTGGCTGCTGAGGGGCAGCGAGAGCACGTCGCTCGCGCCCGCCTCGAGCAGGGTGCGCAGGAGCGACACGCTCGGGTCGTCGGAGACGGCGAAGATGTTGAGGGCGGGAAGCCGCTCGTGGAGCCGCTTGATGAGCGCGACGCCCGCCTCGGCGTCTTCGCCGAGCTCGATCCCGACCAGCTCGCAGCGACGAACCCGGACGAGCTCGGGCAGCTCGCCGTAGGTACAGGCGTGGACGGCGAGCTTGAACTCGCGGACCGCGACCCGCAGGGGCTCCACGCTCCCCGGGCCGGTGGCCCCATCGGGCCGCGCCCAGAGGAGCGTTCCCTCCTCCGGCGCCATGGTACCGTTCGTCGTCACGCTTCCTTTCGCTCTCCGCTGCTCGGTTGCGTCAGTCCCCCTTTACGGCAGGCCCGGCACGCGTGGCCGGGTCACTTCCGCGGGGTCGCGCTTGGTCTTCATCTCGTCGCTGGTGAGCGGCCCCCGGTCGGTCGGGAGCGCCAGCTCCTCGCCCGGCGGCAGGGCGTGCACCAGGTGGGGCGTGATGATGACCATCAGCTCGGTCACCTGGGTCTCGTAGTGGGTCGTACGGAAGATGTAGCCGACGATCGGGAGGTTCTGCAGGTACGGAATGCCGCTCACGTTCTCGGTCCGATTGGTCTGCAGGAGTCCGCCGATCACGAGCGTCTCGTCGTTGCGCAGCCGGGTGCTGGTGGACGCCCGGCGCGTGCGGAAGCTCGGGATGCCCTCGACCGGGCTGTTGAAGTCGGGCTGGCTCACCTCGGGGGTCACCGTGAGCATGATGTCGCCCTCGTCCGAGACCTGCGGGACGAAGTTGATGAGGGTCCCGAAGGGCTTGAACTGGATGTCGGCCGAGAAGCCCGTCGCGACGCGGATGGGGATCTCGCCGCCCACCTGGAAGACCGCGTTCTGGCCGCTCATCGCGAGCAGCTTCGGCTGGGCGAGGATGGTGGCGAGCCCTTCGGTCTGCAGCGCCTGGACGAATGCCGTGATGTCGGTCTTCGGCAGGTTGAAGGCGTAGACCGGCGCGGAATCGGACGTCCGGATCGGCAGCAGCGGCTGGTTCTGCCCGGGCGGCACCTGTCCGCCGGACAGCGGTCCGACGCCGCCGCCCATGAAGTAGGCGGAGACGAACGAGTTGGCCATGTTGCGGAAGTTGAGGCCGTGGTCCTCCATGGCCGTGCGGTTGAGCTCGGCCACGGTCACCTCGAGCATGACCTGCCGGTCGATGAAATCGGCGACCACGAGGGTGTGGATGTCGGGAGCCTCCCCGGGGCCGTCCCACACGACGAGCGTCGTCTCGGCGACGTGCGGCTCCGGCGTCAGCGTGCGGCCGGTGACCATGCCGGCGGCACGGGGCGCCGCCGATTCACCGCCGCCGTTCTTCGGCAGGTCCTTGGCGTTCAGCATGACGGTGCGCGGGCCGAGGACCACGATGCCGGCCAGATCGGGGTTGCCGATGGACACGCGTCGCACGGTGCCGCGCAGCTGCAGGATCCGCGTCTTGCCGCTGCGAACCCAGATCGGCTCGCCCGGCTCGAGCGGCGCACCCTCCGCCTTCTCCGTCCCCCTCGGCATCAACTCCTTCTCGATGCCGTCCGAGACGGCGCGCTCGGATCGCGCGCGCGCCAGCGACTGCTCGAAGTGCTCCTTGCCGGCAGGGCGGTGCGCGCTACAGGACGACAGCGCGACAGCCGCGACCGCGAGGGCCGCGAGCGCCCGTCCAGAGTCTCTCGTCGTCATGCCCCTCCCCCTTGTGCCCGAGCCCACCCATGCCCCTTGTCGTCGAACATCGGCTGCAGGACCATCTTCTCGCCGAGGAAGACCTCGACGGTTGGTCCGCTCGGGGTGCAGCCCGCGCTCGTATCCTTCGCCTCCATCACGGCCGGCCCGGCCGGGCGGTCCTGGAACATCGCCGCCGCCGTCATGCCCTGCGTCTGCACCATGTCCTCGTCGCGGTAGTTCCGCAGCGCCAGCCGGACCGCGTCGTAGCGGGTGGCGAGCGTGAGCGTCTCGGCCTGCTCGGGCGACACGAGCAGCGTGACGGTGGGCACCTCCACCGGCTTCTCGTCCTTCTGCTCGATGATCGTGCCGGTCGCCAGCACCTTGATGTTCTGGAGGATCACCCGGCTCCGCATCTCGTTGTGTTCGCCGCGCGTGCCCGCGACCACGACGTCGACGCGGCTGTTCGGGGTGATGAAGCCGCTGACGCCGGTCACGCTGTCCACCTTGACCGACATGGCGCGCATGCCCTCGTCGATCATCAGCGGCAGGAGTCCTGCGCCCTGGGCGATCAGATCCGTCTTCGCGACGGGCTGGTTCTTCGCGATGGTCGTCCGGGCGATGTTGCCGGCGAGCTCCTGAGGATCGTGCACCGAGCCCTCGGGCTGGGCCTCCGCCGGCCAGGTGACGATCTTCAGCGCGTCGGGCGTGACCCGCGTGCCGATCGAGATCGTATCGCGCGCGACCACCACGTCGGTCACCGGATGTTGACCCGCGGCCTTGGCAGCCTCGACCTCCAGGTTCATGGACTTCAGGTGGCGGTAGATCATCGCGGCGCTGAGTGCGCCGACGATGATCGCGAGCAGAAAGATGTTGGCTGGTTTGCGCATCCGTGCAGTCCCCTTTTCGAGGTCGGTCTACGGCCGGCCTTCGTCCCGGAAGGTGATCTGGCGCCCGACGTTGAACGCGCTGCCGATGCCGGGGACCAGGTTGAAGATGTAGCGGACCGAACCGGTCGTCGTGACCGTCACGGTGTTGATGCCGGCCACCGAGGGGCACGAGGCATCGAGGGTCGACTGGCAGACGGCGACGTTGGACGACGCGAAGAGGTTCGGAGCGACGCTGTTCACCTCGTTCACCACCTGGGTCTGGATCGCCGACTTCGACGTGTTGTTGATCTGACCGGTGGTCGCGTCACGGTTGCTGGACGACACCACGGCGGCGGCGCGAGCACCGTCACGCGTCGCGGCGGTCACCATGTTCGCGATCATGAACGCACGTCCGAACTCGATGATGCCCATGGCGAGCGTCACGAGGAGCACGATCGTGATGCCGAGCTCGACGAACGACTGCCCCCGCTCGGCTCGCGCGTGGCGTCCCCGTGCACGCGGCATGGCGCGGATGGCGATCACGCCACCCCCAGGACGAGGGCGGTGAGCGTTCCGAGACCGAGCGGGACGCTGTACGGCAGGCTGACCGCGCCCGGCGTGTCTGCGGAAATCTTCAGGGGCTGGAGCGAGCACTCCGTGGCCGCGCCGCCGATCATGACGGCCATCGCCAGGAGCTTCTCGCGCAGACGCCCCTGTCGGGCGAGGTGCACGGCCATGACGAGCCCGCCCAGCACGAGCCCCGTGGCGAGGCTCACCATGGTGCGATGCGGGCCGAGGAGCGCGCCGACGGCGCCCATCATCTTGACGTCGCCGCCGCCGATGCCGCCCGCGGCAAAGGGCGCAAGCAGTACGCCGATTGCCAGGCCGAGGCCGGCGAGGCTCGCGGTGAGCCCGGCGCCGCCTCCGTAGAGGACGTTGAGCGTCGCACCGGCAAGGATCGCCGGTCCGGTGATGGCGTTGGGAATGCGGCGCGTTCTCAGGTCGGACGCCATGCAGAGCGTCACGAACGCGAGCGCGGTCGCGAACAGCGGCGCGGGCACGAGCCCGGCGGACCATGCTAGATCGGAGCGCACGTCAGAGCCTCAGTTTCCCGTCGTACCGATGCTGCATGCGTGGCCCGAAGGCTCACGCGTCTGCGGATCGAATCCATCATCTCCGGATCAACCGGCTGCGTTTCTCGGACAGGGTGCACATGACGACGGGAAGCGGACGGGCGTCTCCCGCCCATTCTCCTCTTCCGAGCTTCTCAATTTCCGTCATCATGAGACCAACAATCCCTTTACTCATACCGGCGGGGGGGCCAGCTTCACGCCCCCCTCGCCGTCTGAGTTTTTGCGAGGCCTACGCCGCTCAGCTGGCTGCGTTCTGCAGCGTAGTTGCTGCCTGGTTCCACAGGGTCGTGACTCTCGTACCGACGAGCTGTACCGCAGCGATGACCGCGAGCGTGATGACCGCGAGCGCAATCGCGTACTCGGCCAGGTCCTGACCGCTCTCGTCGCGCACCAGCTTCTTCATGACGGTGACCATGTTCATTCTCCTTTCCGGGGTCCCCCCCATCTCGAATGTTCCGACGTTCCGTGCTGCCGCTTCGCCGCCGGGTGTCAAAAAGTTGCCGTCGAGGTCCGGCGAACTGCCTCCCGAACCGCGAAGCTTCTTGCCCGCAGCATGCGTCGTCTCTATCGTCATCCCGGCGTCCGGGGATTAGAGCAACTTCGATGCCCGCTCCTCGTCCGTGTCCCATGCGCGCCCGCGCAGACGCCGGGGACTCCAACTTCCGAGGATTTCGGCGGCGGCGCTCCGGACGATGAGCCGCCCGGCCGGAGCCATGGGGGGAGTCCGGTGCGCCGCCGAGCGTCACCGCACGTGACGCTCAGTCATGAAAATAGCACCGGGGGGCACCAGCCAGATTGCTGACGCGCCCCGGGAGGCTAGCGCGTCTCGCCCACGAAGGCGCCGCTCGGCGACCCACACCCCGCACAGCAGCCGGCAACTGCACGAACCGCCCCGCCCGCGGCCTGGCACCGCTCGGCCGAGGGGGCGATTCGACAGCGCACGCCGCAGTCGCCATCGACCGCGCAGGCCGCGGCGGCGGCGTTGGCGCACGTCTCGGCGTTGCACGTGCTCACCGGGATGTCGCACGCGACGGAGCAGGGCCGGCCGCATGCCGAGCGCGCCGCACAGCGTACCGCGCTCCCCTTGCAGCGCCGCGCGAGCAGGCCGTCTCCAGCCAGCCGCCTCAGCGCATGCGCCACGCAGCGGAGGTGAGCGCCGTGGTTCGTCGCCGAGTCGCAGCCGCACGTCGCATCGATCGTCGCCCGTAGGGCGCATCGAGTCGCCTCGCCGGCGTCCTTCCCCTGCCGCCCTGCTCCGCCGCCATGCGGGCCGCCCTTGGCTCCGGCGGGGTACGTCGAGGCGGCGAGCCACGCTGCCGCGATCAATGCGAGACCCGTTCTCACGCTGTCCTCCCGCAGCCCCGGACCGAAAGCAGCGTGCATGCCATCGCTGCTCGCAGGCATGGGCCGAAGCAGGCGCCTTCGCGAGGGAGTCGCGTCTGCCACCGGCTGCGGCTCCCGTGTCGCGTGGCCTGCGGGACGCCTCAGCGTCTCGGCCCGACGCGGGTGTCAAACCCCCGCCGGGGTCGCACAGAGATGGTCAGGACGAGGCGGTCAGACGAGCTTCTGATGGCGCGCGAGCCAGAGCGGGATGACGACCTTCGCCGGGCCCGTCTTGCTCGCGAGGTCGGTGTTGAAGACCTGTCCGCCGGTCACCCAGAACTCCTTGTCCGCGATGCGGCAGAACAGGTCCAGACCCTCGCGGCGCAGGATGACGCCGTCCATCTCGACGTAGCCACGACGCGTTCCGCCCCGGTCCTTGTCCTCTCCGTTGAGCCGCATGGCTGGCGACCGTACCCTTGGAACCAACCTCGGGAAAGTCGCGGCGCGTCATGGCGCATCACGCCGGCGAGCGTCTCGGCGACGCGTTGGGAGATGGGCCGCCGGAGATTCGAACTCCGGACCCGCTGATTAAGAGTCAGCTGCTCTACCGACTGAGCTAGCGGCCCAAGAGAGCGGGCACCGACGTGCTCGGGCCCGCCGGGTATCAGATGGAACATGGGGTGAGTGAAGGGATTTGAACCCTCGACCCCCGGGGCCACAACCCGGTGCTCTGCCAACTGAGCTACACTCACCGCCCTTCGTCGTCGCTTCGATCATCCTCTCTTTCCCGCCGCGGCAGGCGCGCCAGAAGGGATTCGAACCCCTGACCCACGGCTTAGAAGGCCGTTGCTCTATCCAACTGAGCTACTGGCGCGGGCGTCCGTCGATGGTCGGGGCGAGCCGATTTGAACGGCCGACCACCTGCTCCCAAGGCAGGTGCGCTACCAGGCTGCGCTACGCCCCGCCGGGCGTTCCCTAACATGGAGCCGTAGCCCTGCGCAACGTTCATACCCCGGCCGGTCCGTGCTGGAGGCGCTCGCCGAGGGAGCGCACCGCCCGCGCTCGGTGGCTGAGGCGCTGCTTCGCCTCGGCGCCCACTTCGGCGAGCGTGCGGTCGAACCCCTCAGGCACGAAGACGGGGTCGTACCCGAAGCCGGCACGACCGGCCGGCACCGCGGCGATGCGCCCGTGGCACACGCCTTCCGCGGTCGCGACGCGTCCATCGGGAAAGACCGCCGCCACGACGCACACGAATCGCGCCGCGCGGAGAGCCTCGGGCACGTCGCGCAACGCCGCGAGCAGCTTCGCGATCCGCTCCGCGTCGCTGTCCGCGTAGCGCGACGACCGCAGGCCGGGCGCGCCGCCGAGCGCTTCCACCTCCAGGCCCGAGTCGTCGCCGAGCGCCGGAAGGCCGGTGGCACGCGCCGCGGCCGTGGCCTTGGCCACCGCGTTCTCCGCGTACGACCCTCCCCGCTCGTCGGGCAACTCGACGCCGGCGAAGGCGTCGAGTCCGGCCACCACGACCGGCCCCCACCCGGCAACGAGCTCCCGGAGCTCACGTCTCTTGCCCGGGTTTGCCGTCGCCAGAACGAGGCGGTCCGGAATCATGATCGGCGCGGCATCGCCACGCCGGCAGCCGCGAGGGTCTCCCGCTGCACGGCCGCGAGCGCCCCGAGACCCTCGGCCGCCAGCTTGAGCAGGCGCTCGAGCTGGGCGGGGGTGAACGGCTTGCCCTCGGCCGTGCCCTGCACCTCGACGTAGCGTCCCGCCCCCGTCATGACGACGTTCAGATCGACCTCGGCTCGATGGTCCTCCTCGTACGTCAGGTCGAGCAGAGGCCGCCCGTCCACGATCCCTGCGCTCACGCCGGCGACGCTGCCGGTGAGCGGCAGGGTCGCGACGGTGCCGGCGGCACGCAGCCGCTCCAGGGCCAGCGCCAGGGCGACGTAGCCCCCCGTCACCGAGGCCGTGCGCGTCCCGGCGTCGGCCTGCAGGACGTCGCAGTCGATCAGGACCGAACGCTCGCCGAGCGCCGCCATGTCCGTGACCGCCCGCAGGCTGCGTCCCACCAGGCGCTGGATCTCGTGGGTCCGGCCCCCGGGACCTCGCCGTTCGCGCTCGATCCGCTCGCCGGAGCTGCGCGGCAGCATGCCGTACTCGGCGGTGACCCACCCCCGGCCCTGACCCCGCAGGAAGGGCGGCACACCCTCCTGCACCGTCGCCGTGCAGATCACCCGCGTCGCTCCGGTCTCGATCAGGACCGATCCCTCGGCGGGCGGCAGGAAGCCGGGCACGAGCCGGACGGGACGCAGCTCGGCCGGCCGGCGCCCGTCGACCCGGCGCATCGCACGGCGCTGCTCAACCATTTTCGACACCCGACCGATATAGCAACCGACGAACATTCGTCATGGCGCGTCGCATAGCAGGTTCGGGGCGGGCGGCGCCAATCGGTTTGAGAGTGGGACGGAGGGGCTGTAGCGTTGTTCGCACGCGACACCAAGACAATTGTGAGCACACCGAACGGAGTCCCTGAGCCTCATCCTGCCCTGATCGGCGAGCACCCGCTCATTCAGAAGATCGGGCAGCT
>Ga0066709_100003172_pt1 | contig 12458 bp, 11 predicted proteins | sample GraSoiAngelo_158_FD_79665 | JGI IMG/M metagenome (GOLD analysis project Ga0066709, IMG submission 79665) | Grasslands soil microbial communities from the Angelo Coastal Reserve, California, USA - 14_1009_16_30cm | ecosystem: Environmental > Terrestrial > Soil > Grasslands | place: USA... | reverse complement strand
ATCATTCTGGTCACCGGACGGTCGGCATGCCCAGCATGACGCCCGGCGGCTTCGCCGTGCAGGCGGCGGCGCCGGCCGCGGTACGGCGGTGGGCCACCAGCGGACCGTCGGCGTTGAGGTGGTGCGGCGCGGCATAGGTGACCGTGGCGTGCACGACGTCGCCCGGTCGGACGCTGTCGCCGGCCGGCCCCGCCGCGCCGCCGGTGGCGAAGTGCACCAGGCGGCCGTCGCGCGCGCGGCCGGACATCCGGCCGGTGGCGCCGTCCTTGCGGCCCTCGCCGACGGCGACGAGTACCTCCAGGGTCTGCCCGACCAGCTTGCGGTTCTCCGCCCAGGTGATCTCCTCCAGGAGCGCGACCAGCCGGTCGTACCGGTCCTGCACGACCTCCTTCGGTACCTGGTCCGGTAGCGCCGCCGCGGGGGTACCCGGCCGCTTGGAGTACTGGAACGTGAACGCGCCGGCGAACCGGGCCTGGCGCACCACGTCGAGGGTCTGCTGGAAGTCCGCCTCGGTCTCCCCGGGGAACCCGACGATGATGTCCGTGGTGATCGCCGCGTCCGGCATCGCCTCTCTGACCCGGTCGATGATGCCGAGGTAGCGCTCCTGCCGGTAGCTGCGCCGCATGGCCCGCAGTACCGCATCCGAGCCGGACTGCAGCGGCATGTGCAACTGGTGGCAGACGTTGGCCGTCTGCGCCATCGCGGCGATCACGTCGTCGGTGAAGTCCTTGGGATGCGGGCTGGTGAACCGGACCCGCTCCAGCCCCTCGATCGTGCCGCAGGACCGCAGCAGCTTGCCGAACGCGTACCGGTCGCCGAACTCCGCGCCGTAGGAGTTGACGTTCTGCCCGAGCAGGGTCACCTCGATCACCCCGTCGGCGACCAGCGCCTCGACCTCGGCCAGGATGTCACCCGGCCGGCGGTCCTTCTCCCGGCCACGCAGCGTCGGCACGATGCAGAACGTGCATGTGTTGTTGCAGCCGACCGAGATCGACACCCAGCCGGCGTAGCTGGACTCGCGGTGCGTGGGCAGCGTGGACGGGAAGACCTCCAGCGCCTCCAGGATCTCGACCTGGGCCTGCTCGTTGTGCCGGGCCCGGTCCAGCAGTACCGGCAGGGAGCCGATGTTGTGGGTACCGAAGACGACGTCGACCCACGGCGCCCGGCGCACGATCTCGCCGCGGTCCTTCTGCGCCAGGCACCCGCCGACCGCGATCTGCATGCCGGGGTTGGCCTGCTTGGTGGGGCGCAGGTGACCGAGGTTGCCGTAGAGCCGGTTGTCGGCGTTCTCCCGTACCGCGCAGGTGTTGAACACCACCACGTCCGGGGTACCGTCGTCGGCCGCGGCGCGCACGTAACCGGCATGCTCCAGCAGCCCGGCGATCCGTTCGGAGTCGTGGGCGTTCATCTGGCAGCCGTACGTGACGACCTTGAAGCTCTTCGGCACCCCATCAGCGTAGCCGCGGCGCCGGTCAGTCCTCCGCGGAGACTTCCGCGCGGCCGCGACCGCCGTGCTTGGCGCGGTACATGGCCAGGTCGGCGCGGCGCATGAGCGGGCCGGGTTCGGTCTCCCCCACGTTCGCGTACGCGATGCCGATGCTCGCCGTCACCCGTACCGCCCGCTCGCCCAGCGGTACCGGCGCCTCGATCGCGGCGAGCAGCCGGTCCGCGACCGCGGCCGCGAACCCGTCGCCCGGCGCGCCGACATCCCACAGCATCGCGGCGAACTCGTCGCCACCGAAGCGCGCCGCCACGTCGCTGCCGCGCAGCTGCTCCTTGACCCGGTGCGCGATCGTCATCAGCAGCTGGTCGCCGGCGGCGTGCCCGAGGGTGTCGTTGACCTCCTTGAAGTGGTCGAGGTCGAAGAACAGCAGCGCGAGGCCGACGCCCTCCCGCGCGGCCAGGGACAGCTGCTGGGTCAGCCGCTCCAGGAACAGGCCACGGGTGGCCAGGCCGGTCAGCGAGTCGTGGTACGCCTGGCGCATCTGGTCGACCGTCTTGGCATCCGTCAGCGCCAGGCTGACGTGCTCGGCGAACGCGCGCAGCGTCTGCGTGTCCGCGTCGCCGAACTGGCGTTGCGGCTCGCACGACGCGACAAGCAGGGCGCCGGTGACCACTCCGCTCTCCCGGACCGGTGCGGCCATCGCAATCGTCTGCCGGCCCGGAACAAGATCCACCGTCAGCGTCGATGGCTGGCCCTGGTTGGTGACCAGGCCGTCGGCCAGGATCGCTTCGCCGGCCACGCCGGCTTCAGTCAGCGGTACCGGTGCCAGCCGCCTCGCCACCTCCTCGCGCATCCCCCGCCAGGCGGCCAGCCGGACCCGGTCCGGATCGCCCGGCTCGCGCAGCCACAGCGCCACGATCTCGTCGCCGAGCAGGTCCTGGGTGGCGTCGGTGACGCTCTCCAGGATCTCCGGCAGCGACTGGCGCAACGAGATCGCCCGCTGGATGCCGGACAGGTGCTCCAGCAGGCGCTGCCGCTGCTGGAGCGAGGCGAGCAGCTCGGCGTTCTCGGCCGCCTGCCGCTCGCTGCGCTGGCGCATCTCGTGCTCGGCGGCCAGCGTGCGGTGCATGGTCAGGGTCAGTTCGAGCAGCCGGGCCATGCCGCGGATGAGGTTGGTCTCCTCGACCGAGAACCCTTCGTCGTACCGGGCGAGGACCAGGTGGCCGGGGTGCGCTCCGGCCCAGCCGGCGGCGATGGCGTAGCAGTCGCCGACATCGGGTACCGACAGCTTGTCCAGCTGGCGGTCCGCGATGGCGAACAGTTCCTCCTCGGGTAACTCCTCGGCGGGAAAGCCCACCGCGGCGGCGATGTGGCGGTCGATGATGACCACCGCGACCTCGGCCTCCAACGCCTGCGCTGCCCGCTCGGCCGCACCGACCACGGCGGCCGCCTCGTCCGGCAGCGACGACACCACCGCCAGCAGCTCGACGAGCTGCTGGATCTGCAGTGCCGCGACCGCCTCGACCATCTCAGGTGAGGGCCAGGACAACCAGGGTCTGGTTGTGGAACCCGTCGATACCGCGCACCCGGGCGATCTCGCCGTAGGTGTAGAAGCCGGCGAACGGTACCCCGGCCGCGGCCTCCTCCAGGTGCGCCCCCTCCTTGCGGATGCCCTCGTCGCCGAGGACCGCCCGCAGCGCGGCGCAGCTGAACGTGAGCATGCCGATCGGCTCCCGGCCGTCCAGCGCCTCGCGCACGTCCCGGCACGCGGCGTCGGTGGCCGCCAGGATCGACTCCTCGTCGCCCTCCATGACCCAGGTCAGCCCGCCGAGGTCGATCGAGCTGCCACCGCCGATGGTGCGGCCCGCCAGGTCGATCTCGGTGCTGACGTTGCGCGCCTCGACACCGCTGCGCCGCTGCACGCCGATCGGGCGGGGCAGGGCGAAGTCGACGAACGCGTTGACGTCGGTGTACGCGTCGGCCGGGGCGCCGAGGCGCTCCAGGTACACGTCGAGGGCGGGACGGTCGTCGAGGGTCAGCACCCGGCCGTTCTCGCTGCCGGTCACGATCATTGGCGTACCCAACCGGCGCCAGCCGTGCCGCACCGCGACCGCGAGCGGCGCGTCCGACTCGATCATCACGGCGGCGACCGCGTCGGTGAGGACCTTGCCGTCGGCCATGACGTAGGTACCCGTCATCCGCCAGCCGTCGGCGGCCGCGCCGCCGAAGAGCGGGACGCTGGCACCGAGTACCGAGTAGCAGCCGCGCAGGATGGTCTCCTGGTCGCGGATCATGCCGTCGGTGAGCATGAGCAGGGCACGGTACGGGCGACGGTCGGCGCGGTTCACCGCACGGGCCAGCTCGACGCCGGCCTCCCGCTGGCGGCCGGACACCTGCTGCGCGATCGCGCTGGTGACGGTGAAGCCGGTACCGCCGATGACCGCGACCGTGACCGAACCGTCGAGCGGACCGCCCGGCCCGATCTCGCCGTGCGTGGTGCAGCCGAGTACCGGTACCTCGCCGACAACCTCGCGGATACCCTCCTGCACCGCGGCCGGGTCGTGGGTGATGGCCGCGAAGACGAGTACCAGCTTGGGGTCGGCGCCGACGACGGCGGCCCGGGCGGCGGCCGCCGCGGCGGCGTGGGAGTCCTGCTCGGCAGATCGCCCGACGCCCATCCAGCGGGGCCGGTCTGCGGTGTTGAGTTCGTGGCTCATGGTCGCTCCAGATCGGCGGGCAGGCCGCCGACCTGACGAGTTGGGTACCGTGGCGACATGTGCCGCAGCATCAAGACACTCCGCCCGCCATACCAGGAAGTGGTCACCGAGGACGACATGCACGCCGCGGCGCTGCAGTACGTCCGGAAGGTCTCTGGTTTCCGGGCGCCGGCCCCGCACAACGCGGAGGCGTTCGACGCGGCGGTGGCGGCGGTGACGGCCGCCACCCGGGACCTGCTGGACACCCTGGTCGTCGGCGCCCGCCGCGCACGCTAGCGCCGGCGCCCCCGCTCTGCCCGTCGATCTTGGACTTGTGGTGCCCGACTCGCGGGGCAGCGCGGCTTTTGTCGCGGACACAACTCCAAGATCGCGGAGAGGGGGCCGGGTTATCGCGCGATCTCGGTGACCCGCGACTCCCGGACGACGGTGACCCGGATCTGGCCGGGGTAGGTCAGCTCCTCTTCGATCTGCTTGGCCACATCCCGGGCGAGTACCGCGGCGCCGATGTCGTCGACGTCGTCCGGCTTGACCATGACCCGGATCTCCCGGCCGGCCTGCATCGCGAAGACCTTCTCCACGCCCGCCTTGCCGCCGGCGATCTCCTCGATCCGCTCCAGCCGCTTGACGTAGACCTCCAGGCTCTCCCGGCGGGCTCCCGGCCGGCCGCCGGAGCACGCGTCCGACGCCTGGGTGAGTACCGCCTCGATGGTCTGCGGCGGTACCTCGTTGTGGTGCGCCTCGATCGCGTGCACCACCTCGTCCGCCTCGCCGTACTTGCGCGCCAGGTCGGCGCCGATCAGCGCGTGGCTGCCCTCGACCTCGTGGGTCAACGCCTTGCCGATGTCGTGCAGGAACGCACACCGCTTGATCAACGTGGTGTCGAGGCCCAGCTCGGCCGCCATCACGCCGGCGATGTGCGCGGTTTCGACGAGGTGCTTGAGGACGTTCTGGCCGTAGCTCGTGCGGTACCGCAGCCGACCGAGCAGGGCCACCAGCTCCGGGTGCAGGTCGGTGATCCCGACCTCGACGAGGGCGTCCTCGGCGGCCCGCAGGCACAGTCGCTCGACCTCCTGCTTCGCCAGGTCGAAGACCTCCTCGATGCGGTGCGGATGGATCCGCCCGTCGAGGATCAGCTTCTCCAGGGTCAGCCGCCCGATCTCCCGGCGTACCGGATCGAAGCAGGACAGCAGCACCGCCTCGGGCGTGTCGTCGATGATCAGGTTCACCCCGGTCACCGACTCGAACGCCCGGATGTTGCGCCCCTCCCGGCCGATGATCCGGCCCTTCATCTCGTCGCTGGGCAGGTGCAGCACGCTGACCACGCTCTCCGCGGTCTGCTCGCTGGCAACGCGCTGGATCGCGTCCACCACGATGTGCCGGGCGCGCTGGTCAGCCGTTGCCCGCGCTTCCGCCTCGATGTCGCGTACCAGCAGCGCGGCCTCCCGCTTGGCCTGGTTCTCGATCATCTCGACCAGTTCCAGGCGGGCCGCGTCGCCGGTCAGCCCGGCGATGCGCTCCAACTCGCGCCGCCGGTCCTCCTCCAGCTCGGCCAGGATCTGCTCACGACCTGCCAGCGACGTCTCCCGTCCGGTCAGGTCCACCTGGGCGGCGCTGATCCGGCGGTCCCGCTCGGCCAGCCGCTCCGCCTCCTCGACGAGCAGCCGCTCCCGCTCGTCGAGGCGCTGCTGGCGGCGCTCGGCGTCGGCGGACTGCTCGCGCGCCGTGGCGGTGAGCATCGCGATCTCGCGCTCGCCGGTACGCCGGGCGGTCAGCCGGGCCTGCTCCGCGTCCTGCTCGGCCTGCCGGTGCGCGCGTTCCAGGATGGTGTCCGCCTCGGTGTGGGCGGCGGCCAGTACCCGCTGCGCCTCGGCCCGGGCCGCGGTCGCCTCGGCCTTCGCGGCGGCCGCCTCGGTACGGGCGGTGGTCGCCTGGGCGCGGGCGGCATCGACGGCGGAGGTCGCCTCGTCGGCGGCGTCCCGCAGGGCGGCCAGCGACTGTTCCTGGCGATCCTTCTCGGCGAGGAAGGCCGGGTCGGCGACGTCAGCGGCCTGTCGCACTCCGCCGCGGCGCAGCGGCCGGACGGTCCTCAGGACGATGACGAGGCCGACGGCGACAAGTCCGGCCAGGATCACGACCACGCCCACCAGGAGCATGACCACGACTGTCACGGTCGCCTCCCTTCCCCGTCCGGTCCGGCTGTTTCGGCCGGTTGCGTCCGGCCTGCCGGCCGGTCTCACTCGACGGAGGAGAGGTCCGCTCCTGGGGTACGGCTACGCGCACCCGACGCCCATCCCGGCGTCGAGGTACACCCCCTGTTGTCAACGCCGTAACACTGCGTCGACGCTTCGCGTATATAGCGAGCGAATGTTGCCGTACTGTTATGCGTTCTATGTTGTGCGCGTAGCCGCGATGGTCGGACGTTCTCCTCTGGTACCCGAGGCTAGGTCGCCGACAGCGGTTCGGTCAAGAACTCATGATCGGGCGGAAGCCGGTACACTGCGCCATCCTGCAACTACCTGCGGAAACGGGCGGGAACCGGGTTCGGCCGATACCGCCTGTTGTGACTGCCTTCGAGATCTTGGACGCCTGTGCCCCGCCCACGGGGTACCAGCGTCCAAGATCTCCGAGCCGGGCGGCGCGCGGCCATCGTCCCCGCCGCCGCTGGCCGCGGTCACACCTCGCCGGCCGGTTCCCCGGTCTCGCCGATCAGGTCGGTCAATGCGTCCGGGTCGATGATCTCCGCGAACGCGGCCAACTCGGTATCCCGCTCCGCAAGCACGTCCTTGACCACGCTGACGGCCAGCCCGGCGGGGTACCCCTTCCGGGCGAGCATGCCGACCAGGCGCCGGAACACGACCTCGGGCGCTGCGCGGCCCATCCCGCGCAGCTTCCGTTCGGCCAGTGCACGGGCGGTAGTCGCCTCGGTTGCGGGATCCAGCTCCTCCAGCGCCGCGCCGACCACCTGACCATCGACGCCGCGCTGGCGCAGTTCGCCGGCCAGTGCGCGGCGGGCCAGCCCGCGGCCGTGGTGCCGGCTGGTCACCCAGGCGCGCGCGAAGGCAGCGTCGTCGATGAGCCCGACCTCGTCGTACCGGTCGAGTACCTCGGCGGCGACGTCTTCGGCGATCCGGCGGCGGCGCAGGGCGGTTGCGAGTTCGGCCCGGGTACGGGGACGGACGGCGAGCAGCCGCAGGCAGATCTCCCGCGCCACCTCGGTCGGATCGGCGGGTGCCGCACCGCCGCCCCCGGCCGCAACGTTGCCGGCTGGGTCGCCGAGTGCCGGACCGCCGGCCCCGGCCGCAGCGTCGCCGGTCGGCTTGTCGGCCCGCCGGTAGCGCTCCTCTTCGCCGGTCCACAGCGGCGCGTCGACATCGAGCTCGCCCGACCCGGTCGGGTCGGCACGGACAGGCGCCTTGCGGGCGCGGGGCGGGGCGGCGTCCCAGCCCCGCCCCGTCCGCGCGCGTCTCCTACCGGCCACCGTTGCCGCCTACGGTCAGAAGTCCACCGTGACGATGTCGGGGTTACCGGCGGCGTCGTTCGCCATCCCGACGCCGAGCTTCTCCAGGATCTTCTTCTCGATCTCCACGGCCACGTCGGGGTTCTCCTTGAGGAACTTGCGGGCGTTCTCCTTGCCCTGCCCCAACTGGTCGCCGTCGTAGGTGTACCAGGCGCCGGACTTGCGGATGATGCTCTGCTCGACGCCGACATCGATGAGCGAACCCTCCCGCGAGATGCCCTGCCCATAGATGATGTCGAATTCTGCCTGCTTGAAGGGCGCGGCAACTTTGTTCTTCACCACTTTGACGCGGGTGCGGTTGCCGACCGCGTCGGTGCCGTCCTTGAGGCTCTCGATGCGCCTGACGTCGAGCCGTACCGAGGCGTAGAACTTCAACGCCCGCCCACCGGTCGTCGTCTCCGGGCTGTTGTGCACCATCACCCCGTCGACGAAGTAGTTGTGGTTGCCCTCGACCTCGATGTCGAACCGGTTCATCGAGCGGGTCTTCGGCTTGACGCGGACGTCGAGCACCCGGGCCGGTACCGGACGCAGTTCGGCCGCGGCGAAGACCGGCTCGACAGTGCACCGGCCCTGGTAGCGGGGCAGCAGCTTGTCGGCCATGGCTTCGGGCACGTATGGCGCGACGAGCTCCTGGAACCTGCTCGACGAGGCGGTGCTGAACAGAAGGAACGCCTTGCGCAGCGCGCCCTTGGCGATCAGCTGCACGTCCAGCCCGTACCCGTCGCGCAGGTGCTCGACCAGCCGGCCCCGGGAGCCTTCGCTCAGCGCCTCGACACAGATCTCGATCCGCCCCGAGCCGGTCTGCGTACGGCCGTCGTCGAGGTACCAGACGGCCAGCGCGAGCGGTGTCAGCGCCTTGAGGTAGTCCCAGCTCAGGTGCTTCTTCCCGGCGCCCAGATAGACCGCCCGGCGCAGCTCCTCCAGCTCCGGAAGCGGGGTGAAGTCGGCGAAGACCGCGCCCCGCCCGTCGACCCGCCGGCTGCACTCGATGTTGCCGAGCAGCGAGACCTTCCAGTCGAGGTAAGCGACCTGCCGGGCGCCGTGGCCCAACCGGAACCGCACGCCGGAGCCGCCACGCAGGTTGGGCGAGACGTTGCCGTCGCCCATCAGCGAACCGAGAACCACCTGCCACTGCTGCTCGCTCAGGCGCCGTTCCTCGGCGACCATCACCCGGTCGCCCGCAATCAGCTCGCCCGCCTCGCGCCAGCCGCCCGGTGTGCGGACCAGATGGTTTTCCGTCGCGGCGAACTGCGCCCGACCGTTGCCGCTCGACCTGGCCACGGTGAACTGGAGGAACCGCTCAGCCGGCCCGTTGTTGAACCAGTTGACGATCTTCTTCGGCTCGACCCGGTCGGTCACCGGGTCGTATGACAGCACCTCGACCGGCAGCTTCTGGTTGACGATCTTGCCGATCTTCTCCCGGGTGCCGTCGGCGAGCGTGATCCGGGTGCCGTAGCTGAAGCACCCGAACATCACACCGATCTTCTCGCGGAGCTGGTTGATGAAGATCGCCGTGGTGCCCGAGTTGTTGAGCGCACCGGTGATCTTCCGCAGCGCCTGGCTCATCAGCCGCGCCTGCAGACCCACATGGCTGTCGCCCATCTCGCCCTCGATCTCGGCGCGCGGCACCAGCGCGGCCACCGAGTCGATCACGATGACGTCCAGCGCGCCGGACCGGACCAGCATGTCCGCGATCTCCAGCGCCTGCTCGCCGGTGTCGGGCTGGGAGACCAGCAGCGCGTCGGTGTCGACGCCCAGCGCGCGGGCATAGTCGGCGTCCAGCGCGTGCTCGGCGTCGATGAACGCGGCGATGCCCCCGCTCGCCTGCGCGTTGGCCACCGCGTGCAGCGCCACGGTCGTCTTCCCGCTCGACTCGGGTCCGTAGATCTCCACCACGCGACCGCGGGGCAGGCCGCCGACCCCCAGCGCGACGTCGAGGGCGATCGAGCCGGTCGGGATCACCGCCATCGGGACGACCGGGCGCTCGCCCAGGCGCATGACGGAACCCTTGCCGAACTGCTTGTCTATCTGCGCGAGGGCGAGGTTGAGTGCCTTCTCGCGGTCAGGCCCTGCTGCCATTGCCACCCCTACGTTTGCCGTCTTCGCGGTTGCCTTCGCGGAGGAACTCTTGGTCACGCCGACACGCTAGGCGCTGGGTCCGACAGAAAACAGCCGACGGGCCGTCGCCTGTGGACAGCGCCCAGCCCTGTGGACGATACCCGTACAGGTGTACGACGCAAGAACGACACGCGGGTCAGCGCAGCGACTTCGGTACCCGGTCGGGATAGGCCGCCACGACCGCCCGCCAGACCGTGACGGTCTCCTCACCGGCAGCGAGCGCCTGCTGGATCGTCCGGCCGCCCAGTTGCGGAATCACCTGGTCGGCGGCCACGCTCGCCGCGTAATGAGGCCCGAACACCCGCTCCAGCCGCGCCCAGAAGTCGGTCAGCCGCACCGCGTCACCTCTCCGTGTCACCTCTCCGTCCGCCGCGCCGTCCGCCGCGCCGCCGTAACCCGGCACCGGGGCGGCGGACCCCACAACGGTACGATCCGTTCGTGCCTCACGTGCCACTGGACGACTGGCTGGAACGGTTGGGTTCGGCCGCGCCGACCCCCGGTGGCGGGGCCGCCGCCGCGCTCGCCGCGGCGACCGGCGCGGCGCTGATCGAGATGGTGGTCAACCTGACCATCGGCAAGTCGGCCTACGCGGAGCACGAGTCGCACGTCCAGCCGATCGGCGCGCAGGCCCGCGCGCTGCGGCAGCGGGCGCTGGAGCTGATCGACGCCGACGCCGCCGCGTTCGACACCGTGATGGCGGCCTACGGCCTTCCCCGGGACAGCGACGCGGAGAAGGCGGCGCGGACGGCCGCGATCCAGGTGGCGACCGCCGACGCGGCCCGGCCGCCGATGGAGATCGCGGAGGTCGCCGCGCGGATCATCGAGCTGGCCGCGGCGCTGCCCGGGCGGTCCAACCGCAACGTGCTGTCCGACGTGGGCGTGGCCGCCGCACTCGCCGGGTCCGCGCTGGAGGCCGCCGCGATCAACGTCGAGGTCAACGTCGGGGCGCTCAAGGATCCGGGGGTACGGGAAGAGCTGCGCAAGGAGCTGTCCGCCCACCTTATCGCCCAGCAGCTCGGTCGTGAGGTGGTCGGCAACGTGCTGCACGGGGTTGCCGGCTGATGCTGATCGACGGAAGGAAGCTCGCCGCCGAGCTGGGCGCCGAGCTGACCGGCCGGATCGCCGCCCTCGGTACCGCGCCGGGGCTCGCGATCGTCGTGGCGACCGACGATGCCAGTACCGCGTGGTATGTGCGGTCGCTGCTGCGTACCGCGGAGAAGCTCGGCATCGCGGCGCGCCGGATCGACCTGCCGACCGACGCCGACGCGGCCACCATCCGCGCGGCGCTCGCCGAGGCGGCGGCGACACCCGGTACCCACGGAGTGATCTGCCAGACCCCGCTGCCCGGCGGGTTGACGCTGACCGACGTCGGATCGGCGATCCCGCCGGAGGCGGACGTCGACGGGGCGAACCCCGTCTCGCTGGGCCTGCTGGCCGCCGGGGCGCCGGACGCGTTCCCGCCCGCGACCGCGGCCGCGGTCCTGCGCATCCTCGACCACGAAGGCGTCGACCTCGTCGGCCGGCGGGCGGTGGTGATCGGCCGGTCGAACGTGGTCGGCAAGCCGGCCGCGCTGATGCTGCTGGCCCGGCACGCGACGGTGACGGTCTGCCATTCCCGTACCCCCGACCTGCCGGCCGTCGCCCGCGAGGCGGACGTGCTCGTGGCGGCCGTGGGCCGGCCCGAGCTGGTCACCGCGGAGTACGTCAAGCCGGGTGCGGTCGTGATCGACGTGGGCACCAACGCCACCGCCGACGGTGGCCTCGTGGGCGACGTGGCGACCGGCGCGGTCGAGCAGGTCGCGGCCGCGGTCACCCCGGTACCCGGCGGGGTCGGCGCGGTCACCACGATGGTGCTGATGAGCCACGTGGTGGCCGCCGCGGAGCGGCGGGGATCAGAGCGCTGACGCCGCCACGCGCAGGTCGTCGACCAGGCCGGCGTAGGCGGTGTCCCGGTCGTCGGCGCGCAGGATGGCCGACGGGTGCAGGGTCGCCATCACCTTCGCCGAGCCGCCCGCCTGGGCGAAGTCTTCGGCGTGGTACGCCGACTCCGGCCAGGGCAGCAGTATCCCGCGCTGTTTGGTGACCCGGAACGACGGCCCGAGCAGCGCCTGGGCCGCGGTCGCCCCGAGCGCCACCACCACCCGAGGGGACACCTGCGCGAACTCGGCGAGCAGCCACGGCCGGCAGGCGATGATCTCGGTGCGGTCCGGGGTCTGGTGGATCCGCCGCTTGCCCTGGCGGCGGAACTTGAAGTGCTTCACCGCGTTGGTGATGTAGATGTCGTCCGCGGACAGGCCGGCGTCGCCGACCGCGCGGCGCAGCAGGACCCCGGCGGGTCCGACGAACGGCTCGCCGCGTTGGTCCTCGACGTCACCCGGCTGCTCGCCCACCATGACCACCCGGGCGCCGGCGCTGCCCCGGCTGAACACCGTCTGGGTGGCGTTCTCCCACAGGTGGCAGCCCTTGCAGGTGGCCGCCGCCGCGCGCAGCTGGTCGAGGTCGGCGCCGTCGGGTACGAAAGGCGCTGCGGACTCGCTCATGCCGCCTTTCTACCCCATCGCCTACGGGTCTACGCGGACAGGCCGGCGGTTGCGCGCACGGCGCCGGCCACCGCGTCGGCCAGGGGCGCGATGTCCGACCGGCCCAGCGGCGCGACCGTGAT
>Ga0066709_100003171_pt1 | contig 12460 bp, 8 predicted proteins | sample GraSoiAngelo_158_FD_79665 | JGI IMG/M metagenome (GOLD analysis project Ga0066709, IMG submission 79665) | Grasslands soil microbial communities from the Angelo Coastal Reserve, California, USA - 14_1009_16_30cm | ecosystem: Environmental > Terrestrial > Soil > Grasslands | place: USA... | reverse complement strand
ATCGCGCCGGTGCTCGTCCCGCACCTCCGCAACCGGCCGTTCACGATGAAGCGCTACCCCTATGGAGCGGCCGGGGACGTCTACTTTCAGAAGCAAGCGCCGAAGGGGATGCCGTCCTGGATCCCGACGCGCACCTACCGCACCCACCCGCGCGAAGGCGGGTCGCGGCTCGTCGACTTCCCGCTCGTCAACTCGACGGAGGCCGTGCTCTGGATGGTGCAGATGAACTGCATCGACATGAACGCCTGGTACTCACGCGTCGACAAGCCGCACCGCCCGGACTTCGTGCTCTTCGACCTCGACCCGCCCGACGGCGGCTTCGCGCTCGCGATCCGCGTCGCTCACCTGATCCGCGAGGAACTCGAGCGGCTCGAGCTCGAGTCCTCTGTCAAGACGAGCGGCGCCGACGGGATCCACGTGCTCGTCCCGATTGCGCGCCGAGCGACCTACGAGCAGACCTACGCGTTCGCGGAGCGCGTGGCGCGTGGGCTCGAGGAGCAGCACCCAGGGCTGGTCACGACCGAATGGCTCAAGCGAAAGCGGGAGGGAGTTCTCGTCGATCACCGTCAGAACGCGCGGGGCAAGACGATCGCATCGGTCTATTCGGTGCGGCCGAAGCCCGGCGCGCCGGTCTCGACGCCGCTTCGCTGGGACGAGCTAACCGAGGACCTGACGCCGCGGCGCTTCGGGATGCGCGAGGCGCTCGAGCGGGTCGAACAGCACGGCGATCTGTTCGAGCCGGTGCTGGCGGGCCGCCAGGCACTCGGGCCCGCCCTGAAGAAGCTGCGCTAACGGCTCCAGGCGGGCTGCCGGCGGGCCGGGTCAGCCGAACGCGAGCGACTCCATGACATCGCTTACCGCGAGGCCGGGCGTGCGGCCACCGGCAATGGCGTAGATCCGGCCGCCGTGGGCGGCGACCGCGAGGCCGTGGCGCGGCGTCGGCAGGTCGGGCAGCCGGCGCCACGTCGCCCGCGCGACGTCGTACGCGTACACGCTCGCGATCGTGCCGGTCGGAGACTCGCCGCCGATCGAGACGATCGAGCCGCCGAGCGCCGCCGCCCCGGTTCCGCCGCGCGCCTCGGGCAGCGGTGCGAGCCTGCGCCAACGCCGTTCGCCCGGGCGCCACGTCTCCACGAGGCGCGTGTTCGTGTCGAAGCCCGCCGTCCGCCCGCCGAGCGCGTAGAGCCGCCCGGCCCGGGCGACAACGGCGAGGTGCTCGCGGCTCGTCGGCCCGGGCGCGAGCCGCCAGCGGGTCGGCCGGCGCAGGTCGAGCACGAGGGCGCGCCGGACGAGGGCGCGCGCACCGGCGTTCATCGTCACGCCGCCGACGAGATAGAGCCGGCCGCCGACGACCCCGGCGCCGCCCGCCGCGAGACCGTATGGCAAGGACGGCAGCGATCGCCAGCTGCCGCCGTCGAGGACCCACGCGGCTCGCGACGGCCCGGTGTCGCCGTAGCCTCCCGCGACGTACAACCGCCCATTCCAGCCCGCTGCGAACGCGTGGTTGACGGCGCGCAGAAGGTCGGGAAGCCGCCGCCAGCGGCCCGCGGCCGGAGTGTAGGCGTCGACGCGTGCCGAGCTGGCCCCATCGGCGAGGAAGCCGCCGACGATCGCGATCTCGCCACCGACGCTCGCCGCGGCGACTTCGCCCCGAGCGACCGGCAACGGCGGTCCGCTCTGCCAGCCGCCCGCGCCGAGGGTGACCGCCACTGCGAGCCCGACTGCAGTCGCGCCCGGAGCCATCGCCACGGAGTGTAGGCGCCGCGCGCCCGAGCTTTGCGTCTCGGAAACCGTCCGTCGGCCCCGCAGGTGCCCGCCCGGTCACCCGTAAGGCTCGACCGGATGCGCCGGCGTTCGGCTGAGAACTCGCCCTCGAGGCGCGACTCGACGCCGGCAGACGCTCAGTCCGCGGTGTCGATGTCCGTCGGCACAGGGCAAGTCGGACAGAGGGGCAGCAGACCCCCTCGACCATCCGAGAACCAGCGCCAACCGTTGCTGTCTTCTAGATCGCCGTCGGGCTCGACCGTAGAACCGCAGACTGCGCAGGTATCAGGGTCGTAGCTTTCATGACTCTCGGAGGTCTGGGGCGCCACCGACACGGCTCGATGATTCCCGGCGTGGGTTGACGAGAAACGTCACGGCTGCGGCTCCGTCGGCTCGTCGCCACCCATGAGCAGAACCGTCCGGAGTCGCGTCTAGCCTCGACGAAGAGGCTCTCCGTGCACCGAAGCTCTGTCTTCGATCGGTTCTCCAAGTCCACGGCGCACTCCGCCGGTCATCCGCTCGCATCCTTCGCCGCGGTCGCGCTGATCGTGCCCTTGCTCCTGACCGGACCGCTCTCCGGCTTCAGCGACACCTGGCAGCTCGCCATCAACACGGCGACGACGATCGTCACCTTCCTCATGGTGTTCGTGATCCAGAACACCCAGAATCGCGACGGCGCCGCCATTCAGATCAAGCTGGATGAGCTGATCCGCGCAGCTCAGGGGGCACACAACGGGCTCCTCGACCTCGAGGAGCTGAGCGACGGCGAGCTCCAGGCGTTCAGGAAGAAGTACCTCGAGCTCGCCGACGAGGCTCGAGCCGAGATCCGGCGCACCGACTCCGACACCGGCACGCCCGCCATCGATTTTCCGTCCTAGACGCTCGCCCCATACCAGCGCGACAGGCTGTTTGCAGCGGGTTTGAAATCGGTTGCCACCGGGCAGCACGCTTGTGACTGTTGTTGCAGAGTCGGAAGGGGGGAGAACTAGGCCTCGGCTTCGTCAGCAGGTGAGCGGAAGAGGGCTGGGTGGGCCGCGTGGTGTGTGGCAGCGCCGCTGTGCCTGAGCGCTTGCCTCGAGCCGGTGTCTTCCCAATGCGGAAGGAGGTAGAGATGAGGGGACTGCGTGCTGTTCTGGCGGTATTGGCCGTCGCCGCTCTGGCCACTCCTGTGGCGGTGGCAGGCACGTCGTTGCACGTCAACGGAGGTGGGCAGGGGACGTTCGGCAAGGACCTCGACAACGACGGCGACATCGATGGCTCGCATTTCGGGATCGGCGTGGTGTTCTCCGGGAGCTCCGTGCGCGGCCATTTCGAGTGTCTGATGGCAGGCAACGCGGACATCCTCGGGCTGCCGCTGATGGCGGTCCAAGGCACGGTCATGACCGGGTCGGTGGGCGCCGACACGGTCTCCATCGCCGGCACGGCAACCGTCAACCTGGGTAACGGCATCATGTTCAAGAACGTGCCGTTCCAGGTGGTGCTGCACGCCGGAGGCCCAGGAGTCGGCCAGCTGCAGCTGACCGTGATCGGCGCATTCGACGGTGTCCCGGGCGACACGACGACGGGCAACGGCAACTACGACCTGCCCCCGGAGACGGTCGCGACCGGGCAGATCTCCATCCGCTAACGGCTCGAGGAGGGCGCGTGACACGCCCTCACCCGAAAGGAGACGACATGCGAATCCATCCACGATTCTGGCCGCTCGGCACGGTGTTGGCCCTTGGCGCCACGCTGTTGTTTCTGTTCGTAGCCCTTCCTTCGACAGCATCGGGCGGCGCCCAGCACGTTCGTTGGGACATCATCAGCCTGGTCAACGGGGCACCGCCGGGTCCGATCAACCCAGGCGGCCAGGCGTCTGCCACCGCTGCCAACGGGGGCGACACGATCACGCTCACCGGGTCCGGCACGTTCGTAGCGCCCGCGAGCGGTGGAGGGTCGAGTGCCGCGACCGGGGGAGGCACCTGGACGACCTCCAGCGGCGGAAGCGGCACCTACGAGGTCACGTCGCTGGTCAGCTGGGTATCGGCCGGCCCCCAGACGGGGAGCCCCAACATCGACAACATCGACGACGGCACGGCGACGAACGGTGCCGCCGTCCTCGCTGTCGCGTTCTCGGACGGCACCCAGGGCGTCCTGACGGTGGGCTGCCACGGCCCTGGCGCGCCGCCGGGGATCTTCGAGGGCATTGCGACCACGAAGGGTTACAACACGTACTACAGCGTTGGGGCCCCTGCGGGCGGGGTGGACGCGAACCGCACGATCTTCCACGTGCAATAGACCGAACCGATCAGAGGAGGGAGGCGCTCCGCGCCTCCCTCCTTGCCTAGACCCATACCGACCGACAAGCGGGGGCGCTCGATGAAGCGCGAGCATCAGCAATCTTCGGACTTCCGGGCGGTCGATCCGCCCGCGGACGGACCCAAAGCCTTCTCGCGCCGCCGGTTCCTCGCCGCTGCCGGAGCCGGCGGCGGCCTTCTGCTTCTGCCGCACGTCGCGGAGACGGCTTCGGTCGCGCGCCGCGCCTTGTCGGGGCAGCCTGGGGAGAGCGTCGTCGTGCGGTGGAATCAGGCGCTCTTGCAGGGTGTGCGCGATTCGAGGCTGGGCCCGCCGATGGTTGCCCGTGCGCTCGCGATCGGCCACACCTGTATCTATGACGCCTGGGCGGCGTACGACCAGAAGGCGGTCGGCACACAGCTTGGCGGCTTGCTGCGCCGGCCGGCTCGTGAGCGCACGTTGGCGAACATGACACGGGCGATCAGCTTCGCCGCGTACCGGGCCGCCCTCGATCTCTTCCCAGCGAGCGGCTCGTCCGTGTTCGATCCGTTGATGCGGAGCCTCGGCTACGACGTCGGCGACCTCTCCACCGATACCTCGACGGCGACAGGGATCGGCGACGTCGCCGCCCGAGCGGTGCTGGATTTCCACCACCGTGATGGCGCCAACCAGCTGGGCGACGAGCCCGGCGGCGCTGCGGGCGTCCCGTACTCCGATTACACGGGCTATACGCCCGTGAATGAGCCGATGGACATCCGGGTGGCGTTCGACCCGATCCGTGTTCATGACCCGAACTCGTGGCAGCCGCTTCGATACGTCGATGGCAGCGGCGCCGTGGTGACGCCGGGGTTCGTAGGCGCGCAGTGGCAGCATGTGGCCACATTCGCGCTCAGCCGGGGTTCACTGCGTTCGTCGACGGGGCCAGCCCGGTATGGAACGCGGGAGTACCTCGCGCAGGCGCAGGCCCTACTCGAGCTCAGCGCCGGCCTGAGCGACGAGCAGAAGATGATCGCCGAGTACTGGGCCGACGGGCCGCACTCCGAGCTTCCCCCAGGACACTGGAACCTGTTCGCGCAGTTCGTCTCCCGGCGCGACCACCACGGCACCCACGAGCATGGCGTCGAGCGCGACGTGAAGCTCTTCTTCGCGCTCACGAACGCGATTTCGGACGCCGGGTGCTGTGCCTGGGACAACAAACGTGCCTTCGACTCCGTCCGCCCGATCACGGCCGTACGCACGCTCTTCCGCGGCCAACTGGTGCGTGCCTGGGCCGGCCCCTACCAAGGCACGAAGCTGATCGACGGCACGACCTGGTTTCCGTACCAGCCAACGACCTTCCCCACGCCCCCGTTCCCTGAGTACTCGTCAGGGCACAGCAACTTCAGCGCCGCCGGCGCCGAGATCCTCAAACGCTTCACCCACAGCGACCACTTCGGTGGCTCCGTCACGCTGCCGGCGGGCAGCTCCAAGGTCGAGCCCCGCGCGGTACCGGCCGGCGATCTCACGCTCCCCTGGGCGACCTTCTCCGACGCTGCGAACCAGGCCGGCCTCTCGCGCCGCTACGGCGGCATCCATTTCGAGCAAGGCGATCTCGACGCGCGGGCGACAGGACGGATCGCTGCCCGCCTTGCCTGGGAGAAGGCGCGGCACTATTGGGAAGCGGCCTAGCCAGAACTCTCCGTGACCTGACCGCTTGATGCGCCAACCAGAGGTTCGAATCCTCCGGCGCTGGTCAGTGGAGCGGGCTCGGTGCAAGCGGTGCGAGCGGCAGGTGCGTCTCTCGCTCGATTGCGAGGAGGCGGTTGTATTTGGCGAGCCGCTCCGATTGTCGGATCGAGCCGATCTTGATCAGGTCGGCGCTCCAGCCGACTGCCAGGTCGGCAAGCCAGTCGTCTTCTGTCTCGCCTGAGCGTCCGCTTGCGATCACGCGCCAGCCTGCGCCGCGTGCGATAGCGCGGGCTTCGGCGGCTTCGGTCAGTGTCCCCACCTGATTGAGCTTGATCAGAAGCGCATCCGCGCTTTTGTCTTCCACGGCTCGCCGGATCCGGGCGGGATTGGTGCAGAGCAGGTCGTCGCCGACGACAAGCACCTTGCCTGCCGCGGCGGCGCGGAACGCCGCCCATGCTTCCCACTGGTCTTCGGCCAGCCCGTCCTCGACGGCTGCGATGGGGTAGCGGCGGATCCAGTCGAGCAGGCGCTCGATCATCGCCTCTGGGTCGAGCGTGTGTCCGTCGAGCACATAGTGTCCGGCGCGGTAGAACTGGCTCGCAGCGACGTCGATCGAGAGCCGGACAGGTGCTGCGGCGATCAGTTCAGCTGCGTCGGCGAGCATCTGCTCGACGCTTGGGAAGGGTGGGGCGAGTCCACCTTCGTCTGCTGTGAGCTCGCGCATGCCGTAGCGGTCGAGCGCGAGCCTGGCGGCTGCCCGGTAGAGGTCGAACATCGTCGTGAGGGATTCATCGATGGTGCGTGCGCCGGTTGGGATGGCGAGGATGTCCTGGAGCGCGACGTGGCCGCCTGCGTGGCGTCCGCCGCTGAAGAGGTTGATCTCGGGGCGGGGCAGTGTCCGCGGGGTCTCGTCGACGAGGTCGGCGAGGTAGGTGTAGAGGAGTTGCTTGCGCTCGGCCGCTGCTGCGCGTGCGAAGGCGAGCGAGACGGCGAGAATCGCGTTTGCTCCGAGCCGCGACTTGTCCTGTGTCCCGTCGAGTTCGATGAGGGCGCGGTCGAGCTGCTCCTGGGTAGCGGCCGCCCGACCGGCGAGGGCGTCGTTTAGTTCGCCTTCGATTCCGGCGACCGCGATGCGGCAGCCGAGCCCGCCGTAGCGGTTGGGGTCGCCATCGCGAAGTTCGTGCGCTTCGCCCATTCCTGTGGAGGCTCCCGAGGGGACGGATGCCGTGCCTACGGCTCCGCTTTCGAGCGTGCAGGTGGCCTGGACGGTCGGCCGGCCGCGGCTGTCGAGGATCTCCAGCCCGGCGAGGCGCCTGATCTTCATAGCGCCTCGACGAATCGGTCGACGAGCTCACGCACGGTTCGCGGTGGCCGGGTCACCAGGGTGAGCACGGCCCGCTGCTGCTGTGTGCGCTCGGTCTGGTCGAGGTATTCGAGCGGTGAGCGGCCGGCGACGCGGGCGAGCAGACAGCCGAGCGTGTGGCGGACCGCGCGCGGCTCGAGCTCTGCCTCGCCTCCGTATGCCTGCCAATAGAGATGCGCTGCGCTCCCGAAGTCGGCGCGCACGTGGGGGAGGTGGTGTGCCTTGCTGAGCAGGTGCGCGAGCGAGAAGCCGACGTCGAAGCCGGGGTCGCCGAAGTGAGCGACCTCGTGGTCGAGCAGCACGAGCCGCCCGTCGCGGACAAGCACGTTCTTGGGGCTGTAGTCGCCGTGGACGAGCGTCTCCTGCCGAGCCCGCGTCTCTTCCACGAGCCGGGTCAGGAAAGCAGTTGCCTCGGGCACGCGGGTGGCCGCGTACTCGTAGTAGGGCTCGAGGCGAAGGGCTTCGAAGAACGAGCGGTCAGCGAAGTCCCGCGCGACGCCGTCACGATGCGTGAGTGCGTTGTGGTGGATTGCGCGCAGCAGTTCGCCGAACTGCTGTACGTGGGCGGGGTCGAGCCGGCCGGACAGGAGCATCGTCTTCCAGTTCTCGTGCGGTTGCGGCACCGCCTCCATCGCGAGCAGGTGGAGCTCGCGGTCCACGAAAACGAGGGGCGTGATCATGCCGGCCGGCGCGAGCCGCGCAAGCCAGTGCAGAGCGAGTGCCTCCCGTTCGATTCGCTCCGGTGAGCAGTACCAGTCAACCGCCACGCGCAGCTTGGGCAGCGCCTGCTTCAGCACCCACGCGTCGCCGTCTTGCCTCTGCACGAGGACGGTACGGTTCGAGACACCACCCTCGAGCGTGCGCATCAATGGTTGTTCCTCGAGGCCGATCCGACCGCGATCGCGGAGGTAGCGCAACAGCTCGTCGTGGCGCTCGATATCCAGTCGTGGAGTAGTCGTCATCGCATGCTGCGCCAGTCGGCCCCTAACCGGAGCGTAGGCGAACCGGAAACGCGATCGAATGACCGAAGACAGCGATGACGTCGAGCTGCGTTGCTCACTGCGCGATAGGACCTCGCCGAGCAGTACTCCGCCCTCCACGCAGGTGGCCGCAGCTGCGGCCACCTGACTCCTCCCAGGGTCTTTGTGTGCAGGCCGTCCGAGGCGTAACCTCGCCGAGGGAGGCAGTCAATGCAGTACGGCATCCTCGGGCACCTCGAGCTGACGAATGCAGGGCAGCCGATCGAGGTGGTTGGCGCGAAGCAGCGCGCGTTGTTGGCCGTGCTGCTGCTGAACGCGAACCATGTTGTCCCGAGCGACATGCTGATGGAATCGCTCTGGGAGGACCGGGTCCCCGAGACGGCCGTCAAGGCGCTGCAGGTGCACGTCTCACAGCTGCGCAAGCTGCTCGGCCCCGGTCGGTTGGCGACACGTCGCCCCGGCTACCTGCTCCGTGTCGAAGAGGGCGAGCTCGACCTGCACGAGTTCGAGACGCTCGCGCGCCGAGCGAGGGACGCGAGTCCAGCCGACGCGGCTGTGGCGTTGCGCGAGGCGCTCGCGCTCTGGCGCGGCCGGCCGCTTGCGGACTTCACCTTCGATCGCTTCGCTCAGGCCGAGATCGCGCGACTCGAGGAGCTCCGTCTCGACGCGCTCGAGAAACGGATCGAGGCCGAGATCGCTCTTGGCCGGCACGCCGGCCTCGTCGCCGAGCTCGAGGCCCTGGTCACCGACCATCCTCTTCGTGAGGAGCTACGGGCCCAGTTGATGATCGCGCTTTACCGTTCCGGCCGTCAGGCGGAGGCGCTCGCCACCTATCAGGAGGCCCGCCGGGCGCTCGTCGAGGAGCTCGGGCTCGAACCGAGTCGCCGGCTGCACGATCTCGAGCAGGCGATCCTGCGCCACGACCCGACGCTCGAGGTCGAAGAGGACGCAGGCAGCCATCCTCCCGAACCGGTTCCCGCTCCGGAGCCTTCTCCGCCGGTGACCGCGGAGGCGACGCCGGAGCGCAAGCTGGCGACCGTCCTCTTCGTCGATCTCGTCGGCTCGACGGAGCTCGGCGAGCAGGATCCGGAGCGCACCCGGGCTCTGCTCGAACGGTACTTCGACGCTGTCGCCGCGGAGATCGAAGGGGCCGGCGGCACGCTCGAGAAGTTCGCCGGCGATGCCGTTGTGGCCACCTTCGGAGCTCCGGCAGCCCAGGAGGATCACGTCGAACGGGCACTGCACGCCGCACTCGCCGTCCGCGGCCGCTGCGGCGAGCTGTTCGGCGCGGCCCTCGAGCTGCATTTCGGCGTGAACAGCGGCGAGGTGGTCGTGGGTCGCGCACGTGAGGGCGGTTCGTACGTCACCGGCGACGCCGTCAACGTCGCGTCCAGGCTCCAGCAAGCCGCGGCGCCCGGCGAGGTACTCGTCGGCGAGCGCGCGGCCGCCGCCGCCTCCGGCGCGTTCGAATTCGGAGAAGCGACCGTCGTCGCTGCGAAGGGGAAAGCCGGCGGCATCGCCTGCCGGAAGCTCGTGCGGGCGCTCGCACCGGCGCGGCCGCGCGGCGTCGCCGGGCTCCGGCACGTGTTCGTCGGCCGGGAGCGAGAGCTCGAGCTTCTGAGAGCGACCTATCGGCGGGCTCTCGAGGGCGGCGAGCCCCACCTCGTGACCATTGTGGGGGTCGCCGGTGTGGGTAAAAGCCGCCTGGTCGAGGCGTTGTGGGAGCAGCTGGGAGAAGAGCCGGCAGAGCCCATCAGGTATGCGGGGAGGTGCCTCCCCTACGGACGCGGAGTGACGTACTGGCCACTGGCCGGCGTGCTGAAGAGTCACCTCGGACTTTTCGAGGGCGATCCAGAGGAGATGGTGCAGGCACGGCTGAGCGATCCGATCCTGGCGATGACCCTCGGGCTCGAGCCGCCGCCGGAGCTGCACCCGCTCGCCGCCCGCGAGCGCCTGCACCGCGCCTGGGTGGAGCTCCTGGACGAGCTCGTCTCGCAGAGTCCCGCCGTCCTCCTCGTGGAGGACCTGCACTGGGCCGAGGAGCCGCTCCTGGATCTGCTCGACGGGCTCCGGCGGGAGGTGAGCGGCCCATTGCTGCTCGTTGCGACGACCCGGCCGGAGCTGCTCGCGGGCCGACCCGGGTGGGGCGCAGGCGGCCGCAACACGAGCCAGATCTGGCTCGAGCCGCTGTCGCCGCAGGACTCGGAGCGGATGCTGCTGCAACTGCTCGAGGCAGAGCTGCCCGAGCGACTGCGCGACCCCGTGCTGGAGCGCGCGGAGGGAAACCCGTTCTTCCTCGAGGAGCTGCTGTCCACGTTCATCGACCGTGGCCTGCTGTTGCGGACGGGCGTAGGCGAGGGTTGGGTCATGCGTGAGCCACCGCCGGACTTCGTCATTCCGGACTCCGTGCACTCGGTGCTGGCCTCTCGGATCGACTTGCTCCCGACCGCCACCAAGGCGGCACTGCAAGCGGCCGCGGTGGTGGGCCGGGTCTTCTGGGCCGGCCCCGTCGAGCAGCTGATCGGTAACCCGGACGTCGACTGGCGCATCCTCGAAGAGCGCGACTTCATCCGCAGGCGCCCCGGTTCGACGCTGGCAGGGGAGCGCGAGTTCAGCTTCAAACACGCATTGACACGCGAGGTGGCCTACGCCAGCCTGCCCAAGGCGCGACGGGGTCGGTTGCACGCAGCATTCGCCGACTGGATCGAGCAACTCAGCGCAGGGCGTGACGAGCATGCCCCGCTGCTCGCTCACCATTTTGCCGAGGCCGTGAGGCCCGAGGATGTCGACCTGGTGTGGGCGGGCGAGCCGGCGCAGCTCGAGGCGCTGCAGGAGAAGGCGTTGACGTGGCTACGCCGCGCGGCCGAACTCGCCGGAGCACGCTACGCCCTCGACGAACAGATCGCACTTCTGCAGAGAGCGGTCGAGCGCGATCCGAGCCCGACCGGGCGCGCCGGCTTGTGGCGCGAGATCGCCCACGCACACGCGCTCAACTTCGACGACGAGGCGTTCAAGGACTCCGTGCGGAGAGCGATCGACTGCTCATCCGACGAGGCGGAGCTCCAAGAGCTGTATGCCGAGGCCGCCTTCAACACCGCCGTCCGTTGGCAGCAGGAGGTCGACCGCGAGCAAATCGACGAGTGGAGCCGCCGCGCGCTCGAGCTCGGGGGAGCCGACAGCCGTGCACGAGCCCGCGCGTTCGTCGCCCGCGCGATCTGCCATCCGGAGGAGGCAGAGGTGTCCGCGCGTGAGGCCGAGGCGATCGCCGTGCGACTGAACGATCCAGAGGCGCATTCGTACGCGCTCTACGCTCGCGCCGATCTCGCCCTCGCGGCAGCGGAATACGACGAGGCGCGGCAGCTTGTCGAGCGCCGTCTGGACATCCTCTCCGCGATCGACGACCCCGATCACCGCGCCGACGCCTACTGGGCCGCCCTGCCCGCCTACCTCGGTACCGGTCGCTTCGACGACGCGCGCCGGGTCGCGCGTCTCAACGACGAGGTGACCGCGCAACTCACCCCGCACCATCAACTCCATGGCGTCGCCGTCATGCTCGAGGTCGAGCAGCTCGCCGGTGCCTGGGAGCGGATCCGCGAGCTGACGCCTCGCACCGACCAGGCCGCCGAGCGGACGACGACGCGGTGCCTGCACAGTCGCCTCGGGCTGCTCACGTGTGCACTCGCACACGCGTACCTAGGTGACGAGGAGGAGGCGCGCCGACTCGAGGCCCGTTCCGAGGGGTACGGGACGGATCGCTACGGCCGCGAGGAGTCGCCGATCTGGCTCGCGCTGCACCGCGGCGATCTCGGCGCCGTCGAGCGTCTGCTCGAAGAGCTCGAGCTGCCCGGAAAGTCTCTCTTGCGCAGCCGGAAGCTCTCGCCCGTGGCCGCTCGGCTCGACGCGCTCGCGGCGCTCGGGAGACGGAACACGCTCGAGCGGGACGCTCCGTCGCTGCTCAAACCGGCGACCTACCTCGAACCGTATGCGCTCCGGGCCCTGGGAATCGTGCGTGAGGAGCCCACGCTCCTCGAGCAGGCCGCCGACCGCTTCGCTGCGATGTCGCTCGGGTGGCACGCAGCCCAGACTCGCGCCCTCGAGGTCTACGACGCAACCGCCTGAACTCTCCTGAGCCTCGCCGCCACCTCTTTGAGCAGCGCGACCGCGATCGCCGGCTCCGAATGGAGGAGCTTGCTGAACCTGGACTGGCCGATCGCCAGGCAGACGACCGGGCCCTTCGCCACCACCGTCGCCGAGCGCGCAGCGCTGTCGAGAAGCGCCATCTCGCCGAAGAAGCTGCCCATGCCGAGCGTCAGCACGGGAAGACCGGGCCGCTTGACCGAGACCTCCCCGTCCAGGACGACGTAGAGCGCGTCTCCCGCATCGCCGGCGCGCATGATCGCCGTGCCGTCGT
>Ga0066709_100003169_pt1 | contig 12461 bp, 8 predicted proteins | sample GraSoiAngelo_158_FD_79665 | JGI IMG/M metagenome (GOLD analysis project Ga0066709, IMG submission 79665) | Grasslands soil microbial communities from the Angelo Coastal Reserve, California, USA - 14_1009_16_30cm | ecosystem: Environmental > Terrestrial > Soil > Grasslands | place: USA... | reverse complement strand
TGGCAAAAGAACCTGCAGTCCGGGAAGGGCCTTTCAGCGAGCAGGTGGTCTGGGATCAGTTGAAGACTGTGTACGATCCGGAGATTCCGGTCAATATCGTTGATCTGGGTCTGGTTTACTCGTCCGACATTGCTCCTCTGGAGCAAGGCGGGAACAGGGTTCATATCAAGATGTCCATGACGGCTCCCGGTTGCGGTATGGGCAACGTGCTCAAGGCCGATGTGGAAAGCAAGCTCTCGCGGTTGCCCGGTGTCAAGGAAGTTCAGGTTGAGGTCGTGTTCGATCCGCCGTGGCATCCCGGCCTCATGTCGGATGCGGCGAAGCTCCAGCTTGGCTTCGACCTGGATTACGGAACAACACACACCTCGCCACCAATCCATGGAGAAAGAAAGTGAGGTCACGAAGTCCGTGGAGTCGCGGTTCGCGCAGATGGGCTTATCTTTCTTTGTGCTTAGCTGCCATTGCTACGAATGTGTCGGAAGGAAATAATTTGTCAAACAACTTGGCGCGGCCCGTAGCAATGGGCGAGTAACCGAATGGGGAAACGCCCGGCTTCGTAACGCTTTAGTCGCCAGGGCCTGGTTTGACGAGGTCAGCACCATGGAACTAGCATTCCTTGACAAAGATCTCCGCCTTAGGGGAGGCAGCAGTGAAGGCCCAAGGTCTTCCCACAGAGCGACTACGCCATCCGATCCTCCGTGTTACAGGTTTGCCTCGACGGCAGATCTGCTGTGGCTCTTTACGCGGGAATTGCCCAGATGTCCTTCGCTTCCTTGTTTTGTTGCTTGTTCTTCCGGGGACTCTCTTTGGCGCAGAAGTCAAGCCTGAGATTGACACTCAACCTTCCTCGTTGGAACTCTCAGTGTCGGGCAAGGAATCTCCTGTGCTTGTCGCAGTGCGAAATTCGAGCGACTCTGTCCTGTCGAACTTGCGGTTGTCATGGTTGGCAAATGACCGCGTCAGAGTCGGATCAGCCGCGTCGTTGCAGTTGCCGAAGTTGGCTCCCCATGAGGAGCACGTGTGGGAATTCACCATCGCGCTTGCTCAACCCGGGGACAAGATCGGTGAAACTTTGCGTCTCCGCTTGGACTACATCATTTCGCTGGCCGGGGAGGCCGTGCCGCAAGTTGTGTTGCGACCTATGGAGGTGAAGACCCGCGAAGTTGAGCCCCCGGACAGGCTCGTGGACGTGCAGGTGAAGACAACTCTCGATTCCCTGGAAACCTCCCGCACTGGCATCGCGTATCTGGTGATTTACAACAAGTCTATACAGACCATCATGGTGAGGAGCATCGCACCCGTTGGCAAACCGGACTTCATCCAGCTCAAGCTCTCGCCGGAATTCAAGGAGAGCAAACTTCAGCCATACCAAACCATAGTCCAGGAGGTGCAGGTAACTGCCAATCGTTCTGTCGAGCCGGGAAAGTACTTGCTGATCTTTAAAGTCACCCTGGGTTCCCATGAAGGAACCACATGGCGCGACAGCAATGCCATCGCGAGTCAGGAAGTTATCCTCGGAGTCCTGGGTGAATCAGCGATTCTCAAGGTACTTAGTCTGCCTTCTTTCTTCCTCCTACCCGGTTGCCTAGTTATTCTTACTGCCGGCCTATTCTGTCGGGTGGGGTGGTTGCGGCGCCAAACCCGAGTGGGAGACTTTCCGCTCAAGTACAACGAGCCTGACTTCTGGCTGGTTTCCATCACTATCTCGTTGTTCATGGCAATCGTTTATTGGCTGATCGTGGGTCGGTGGTACTTTGTCCGCTATGGTTTGCAGGACATCGCGATTGTCTGGTTCATCTCCATCGTGCTGGGTGTCCTGGGGTACGCGGTCTGGCAAAGAATTGCCAAATGGATGGAAGATCGCCTGACCCTTTCCACGCGGGATGGCCCACTGGATATTCTCCGAAAAATGCATCGCAGAAAAACGGGACTGGTGTTAGCTCGCGTGACTCTAGCCGCGGATCAGACGGCGCCCGCATTTGTGCTTCAGGAGAACGACAATCACCTGTGGATCTGTCCTTCCATGCGCATAAACTTGGGCCGCGCATCAACCGAGGTCCAGGCAGAGATTCGCACACAGCTGACGGCGGAGGGAGACCCAAACAGACTGGCAGATCTCTTAGAAACGTCATCGGCGGGTGCCAGCTGGAACCTGCACCCTATCACCGGAGTCCGGCTGGTGCCTCAAACGGATGTCGCGGCGCGAGCCAACCAGGGAGACATGATAGTGGAAGAGGTGGTGTAAGTCCGAAACACAAAAAGTGAGGCAGCTCCCCGTGGGAGCTGCCTTCATACGAGTTGCAACGCCTTTCGACGTTTACTCGCAAGAGGGAGGGATTCGAACCCTCGATACAGGTTTTAGCCCGTATAACGGGATTTTGGGCCCGTCGCTTTCAGCCACTCGGCCACCTCTGGTGAACATCCCGGCTGCGGCTCTCCGGTCTGCCAGTTGCCCAGCTGCCGAAAGCGGCGAGTCGAGGCCTGTACCCTGGTTCGGGACGAGAGCTGCCTCGCCACGGACCAGGGCACAGGCCCCTGTTCACAGTAGTCTCTATTATGAGATAACTCCGGAGTGCAAATGTCAACATCGATCGTCATCCGGGATTTTAGGCTCTCTTTTATATATACAGAACTGTGCCTAGAAGTCATCAGCGGGAAGATTCGACCCACACCCGGTTTTGCTTTTCTGTCGCAGGGCAACATCTACAAGGACATGTTTGAGGCCGTCCAAGCCCCGCGCGATCCACTCGGCCTTCAGCCGCCCTGGCGGGAAGGAGAAAGCCAGCGTTTCTGGAAGCGATATCTTCCCGGGGCCGTCCTTGATGCCGTGAGCGGCAGGCAGGCCTGGGAACGTCTGGTGCCCGTCCGGAGCAGGTTACCTCTTGCCGTGAAAGGGTGGGCTCGCGGTCAAGTACTTCTCGAAGGCTTCTACTACCCTCACGGTTTGGCTTTGTTAATCACAGTCAAATGCCAAGAGGCTCTGACCCTGAGCGAAGTCGTAAAGCTGGCCTACGCGATCCGGCGCTCTGAAAGGTTCTCCGTTCAGAATAATCAGCAGAGGCTTACACTTAACCTGGGTGCCTTGTCTCAAAGAGCGCTCGATTCCATGCGTTCGGCCGCCTTGGCGCCAACGGCGGCAAAGGGGGTACAAAGAGAACCGTTCACACTGTTTACTGTTGTACGGGCGGAGGGAGACGGTCTTACCACCGAAGTCGCAACAAACGGCGATATTCACAATGCCCTAGAGGCCATAACCGAATGGCCGCCCGACCCAGCTGCAGTAACGCTTCCTTCTATGTCCGACGTCAGCTGTTTGCCGCTAAAGTTAGGCATCGCTAAAGGCAGCTTGCTGTATGCCCACCAGCGTGGGAGGGTGGTGTGGTTTCCCGGGTTATTTACCAGCCAAGACAAAACGATCTCATCTCTTGCTTGCTACCACCGCAATCATCTCTTTGGTTCCATGCAGGTTGATAGTCTCGGTGGCGTGGTTGCTGGCACTGCCGCCTGGCTTCGCAACGGGATGCCTCTCTCCGCACTGGCCCGCCCTCACTGGACCTGTGCGCGGAATGCCTGCGAGTGTCTGGAAACGATTTATGGCGGCGACAAGCGCCTGACCTATCGTTCTCAGAGCCTGAAGCGGCAGATACAACAAAACGACTTGGCCGACCTCAACGAATTGCGTCGCGCCTTTGCACCGGGTATCGCCGTCTTGACTTAGTGCAGCCTTCTCCTCTAAGACGACAGGGTTTGAGCGGACTGCAGGGTTAAGGCTGGTGTTGGAAGTGGCCTAAGGCGTCTTTTCCAGTCCGATGTCCGCCCGCTGCCCTCTGGGGGAATCTTCCTGTGCCACAATATGTAGTTTCAGCTCTGGAAACTTGCTCTAGGGAGACTCTGATTAAGCTCTTCGCTTTCCACAACTGGTCAAGTTAGAGTGTCTGAAAATGAAACAGAGGACCCTGGCGATGATGACTGGCTTTGAGCAGTACACGAGGAAGACGCGGCGAGCCATATTTCTGGAAGAGATGGAGCAGGTGGTGCCGTGGCGCGAGTTGTGCTAATCCTCGAATTTCTGCTCAGCACGGATGGTTCACAGCCCACCGCTTCTCGAAGAAAGCGGGCAAGTTCGTGCCGTTGGAATTTAACTCTGACGTAAAGCCTCACCTTACTGAGTTGATCATCAAGAGCGATAGTCGCGTCCAGATGCTCGAGTCTCTGGACCGCCACGGAATCAATAGCCGCACTTTGTTCCCTGATCTGGAAGGTCTTTGTCGTTATCCTGGAAATATGAACACGCATAATCGCTCGTTGCTTTGGGCACCTGGCGATGCGGCGCTGAACGCGAACGTTAGCCAGATGAACCTGAGTGATAAGAAAAACACCGGTAGACGATATGCCTGATCCTCTACAATCTGCTGAATTCAAGTTGTGGAATGCCCATCTCTTTTTGCAGGAGATGGGAAACGATCTTATGCCTCAAAGTCTTACTTCCCCGATGGCCGCAGCAATGGAGTCTTCGGGTGCGATAGTGGGAAGCCCATGGCAGCAAGGCGAGTTCTGGGCCCATCTCGACGCGTTCCTTGCAATGGCTCGCAGTGTCCCCGACGTTATCCAGTGGTGGTGTGGTTTTGATCCTTATATGAAAAGCGCGGACATGAAGACTTGGCTCTCAAAAATCAGTTCCGCGGAGCTAAATCGCCGCAGGCAATTTCAGGCGAAGTTTGAGCGACACTGTGGCAGGTTCCGAAAACTGCCTCTCAGCAGAGCACGGAGATTCAGTCTACACGTACGCGGTACTCCTGCAGTGAGTGCAAAAATAACGGGGAGATGGGGCATGGTCTACACGGGCGGCCCGACGGAACCTCTACCCTCCACTGAATTCCGACAAATTGTGGCTCGCGATGATACCGCTTTGCAATGGGCCGCGACGCAGTCTCCGACTCCACTCGAAGCAATGCCATCCGATTTCAGGAGAATGACCGCTGCGAACAGACGTGTCAGGACGCCCCTGCTTCGCGAGTGCCAGAACTACTTGCGGGAGACTGAAAAGCTGATCCAAAGGGCACGCAATATCTTCCAGAGAGTGAACGGCGGCTCGACAGTGACGCCCCCTCCGCTCATCTAACAGATCGGATTCACGCCTTCTGCTGCTTGATCCCGCCGGTCAGCACCGCACTCGCGTACCGTGAGGCGGTGGCTGTCTTGGTGGCTGTTCGTTTTGAGATTCCGTGCGCTTTCCTGCACGCTCCTACATCAAACGAATCTGTACCTTATTGATTCTGTTACACCGTGCGATTGAATGCATTCCCGTGCGCGAGCAGAAAGCGGATTTCTAATCCGAGGATGCATTAGCCACTGGCGAAACCGCACGCTGTGTCGGAACCCTCGCCGGAATTCTCTCACTAACTAATTGATATTTCGATGCTCCCCTAGGGAAACTCTGAATAAGCTCGTGTCTCCGAGGTAGTAAGTGTTCTGCCAGGCCGCTGCAAGGGCTCGGATTCGGTTTTTTCCCGGTCTTCCGCCTGCTTGGGCGGCGCGCCCGTGATCAGCAACCTTCGCTCCCGGGCTAAGCCGGTGCCAGGAGCAACAGTTTTTTCCGCGCCAAGTACAGATTCACCAGCGCACACCGCGAACAGTTGGGTGGCATTCTTCTTCAGTCCTCGAAAGCGTAGCTTCACAAATCCGAACTTCAGCTTCATCACCGCAAACACGTGCTCCACCTTCGAGCGTACCGTCGACTTGCTCCGGTTCTTCGCCCGCTCCGCCTCGTCAATGTGATCCTTGTAGCGGTAGCGCCGATGGGTACAGTCCTGTGCCTGGGGCGCGCACTCGCGAATCACTTCCGTCTGTCCGCGATAGGCCTGATCGCCCCACACTCGGGTTTCTACGCCGTGCAACAGATCGGGCAGCACCGCCGAGTCAGCGACGTTGGCCGCCGTCGCCACCGCCGTGTAGATGATCTTGGTCTTGCTATCTACCCCCACCTGCGCCTTCATTCCGAAGTACCACTGCTGGCCCTTCTTCGTCTGGTGCATCTCCGGATCGCGCTGCTGCTCCCGATTCTTGGTCGAAGTGGGTGCGTGCAAGATGGTTGCGTCCACGATCGTGCCCCTGGTGATCCGCACCCCCTTGGCTTCCAGGTGCAGGTTCACCTGCCCCAGAATCTGTTCTCCCAGTTGGTGCTCTTCCAGCAAGTGCCGGAATTTGCACACTGTGGTCTCGTCCGGCGCCGGCTCGCAGCCCAAATCAATGCCCACGAACTGCCGCATCACCGCCGAGTCGTACAACGCCTCTTCCACCGCCGGGTCCGACAGGTGCGCACCTTCACGCAGCCCTTACTATCCACCGTCGGGAAACTGGCCTCCGCCAGCTCGAATCCTTCCGCGGACAGCGGCAGCAGATGCTCGCCTTCGATCCGCATCGCCTCGCCCACCAACATCGGCTTGCCTGCGATCCGCCGCTGTTCGTCTTGCTGGCAGCAACTGCGTAAGTGTTGGTTCAACTCCTCCAGGTTCTGCGCTTGTGGAACCGGAACCAAATGGTTTCGGCGGAAGTAACCTACTTCGCCCTCCACGCCGCCCTTCTCGTTGCCTCGCGCCGGATTGCAGAACTCCGTCTGAAAGCCTCAGTGCGAGCGGAAGGCGATCAAGCGTTCCGTCCCCTCTCGCTGATGGCCGCGTAGAATCTTCTTCACCGCGCTCTTCAGGTTGTCATAGCGCAGCAACCGAAACACGCCACCGAAGTAGTGAAACGCCAACTCATGCGCTTCCAGAAACGCCTGTTGCGTGGCGTGATAGTAGGCCACGTGAAACGCTCCCCCACTGGCCATTGAGCGCGTCGCAAAAATGTAAACCCGCAATCGTTCGCCCGCGAAATCGGCCATGGCTTCGTACCAATCCACCTGCGCCTCGCCGCCCCAGTCGTACACTTGCGGCACGAACGTTTCCCGCCCCGTGAGTCCTAACTTTTTCTTGCCTTCCCGCACATAACGGCGCACCGTCGCTTCCGCCACGCTGTCCGAGCGCTCTTGCCGGATTCGTTCCCAGATACGATGTGCCGTGTGCCGCTGTTTACGCGGCGCCATCTGATCCTCGCGCAGAATCTCGTCAATGAACTCCATCACCGGACCCAGCCGCGGCTTGTTTCGTGCCGCGAGTTTGCGCGCTGGCGGAATCGAACTAGCCAGAGCCTGTCGCACCATCCGCCGATGCACGCCGAGTTTCTTCGCGACTGCACGAATCGTGCCCGCTCCATGCGCGTGTTCGCGCCTGATCTCTTCGAATAGCTCCACCTTGCGTCTCCTGTCCATCGCCCTCCCCGTCTGCTTCGCAGGCAGGGTAGGCCGATCTATCGGTTAGGGTGGGGCCAATTGTGATGATCGAAGTGGGGCCACTTCAGAGTAGCGAAATCAGCCGAGAGAAAATGCAGCATTGTGGACGGTGGCGGAGCGCCAACACGTGTGCCGAAACCGTCTCGGTCGGACCTTCTACGTGCCTGAGTTCGCAGAGCTTACGTTTGTCGTCTTAGTTGTGCAAAAAGGACATAGTGTATACACGAGTTCTTCTGTGATTAGTTGTCCATTCTTGGTACCCGCTTCGAGATGTGGTTCGCTAGACAAGTATTGTTCACCAGTAATCTGCCCCCCACGAGATTACTGGACAAACTGTGGGCGCCTTAAAGAGGGACTCTTCAGGTCAAAGCCCTCTCGTTCTGCCCAATCCGCGAAACTCCATTCATCCGCAACAAACCGGTCGTCCACTTTTCTCCCAAATGCCCGTCCCTTTGCTTGGCCAATTTTCTCGATGAGAACACTGCTCTCTTCTGACGCACAGGTTGGCCACTTAAGCGCATCCACAATCTCCGGCAACGAGACGTTAACAAGGGGAGCCAAACCCGAGCAAACTGGCTTCGAAAGGTTCACCACGGCGCCTAATAGCTGATCTGCCTTTTCTGCAGGCAGCTTGCCTGCGAGTGTTGCCAATCCCTCCACAACTTCACGCAAGCGGCCCTGGTCGGAGCTTTTCTCCAAGCTCTTCTTCATGGCCTGCAGGAGCTGAGCAAACGCCGCCTGCGCTTCCTCTTCACCTACTTTTCCCGCGAGCGCTTCCACTCCCTGCGCAAGCTCACCCAACCCATACTGGCCGGAAGGCCCCTTTGCGACCTCCACGACACGAATAAACGCCGCCCGCGCGTCCTCGGCACCTAGGTTACCTGGGAACGCAACCATCTCATGCGCAAGGGCGCGCAGCGTAGCTGGGTTGGAGGTCTTCTTCATTTCCCCTAGTAGTTGAGCAAAGACTAACCGCGCGTCCTCATCACCCACTTTCCCAGGGAGTACCGCCAACACCTCTGCAAGCGCAGGCAGATCGTAGGTGTTCTTCATGGCCTGCAGGAGGTGAGCAAACGCCGCTCGCGCATCATCGTTCCCCACCCTGACTGCGAGCGCCGCCAGCCCTTGCGCAAGCCCACGCAGCTTATACGCTTCGCGGGTTTTCTTGAAGGCCTCCAGCAGCTGAGCAGACGCCACTCGCGCATCATCGTTCCCCACCCTGACCGCGAGCGCCGCCAGCCCTTGCGCAAGCGCACCGAGCGCGTAGGGTTCGGTCGTTTTCTCGACAGCCTCCAGGAGCCGAGCAGAAGCCGCGTGCGCGTCTTCCTCGCCCAGTCTGCCTTCGAGCACCAGCAGCCCATCCACAAGCTCATGCAGCCCATATTCGTCGGAGGTCTTCTTGACGGCCTCCAGGAGCTCAGTAGAGGCCGCATGCGCGTCCTCCTCGCCTACTTTGGCTGCGAGCGCCGCCAGCCCATACGCAAGCGCACGCTGCGGCTTCGATTCGTGGGTCCATGTCATGGCCTTCACGAGCTGAGCGGATGCCTCCCGCGCGTCCTCCTTCCGCACCTCTCCTGCGAGCGCCGCCAGCCCCTCCGCAAGCGCACGCAGCTGGTACGCGTCGGTGGTCTTCTTGACGGCCTCTAGGAGCTGAGCGGATGCCGCCCGCGCGTCCTCCTTCCCCACACTTCCTGCGAGCGCTGCCAGCCCCTCCCCAAGCACAATCCGCCCCCTCGGGTCGGAGGTCTGTTTCATCCCGCCCAAAATCCATCTGACTGTTTCGCCAGACCCTGGATTCAAACTGATCGCCAGCGACGTGCACGCCTCCCCAGTGGAGGTCCATTCCAGCCAAGATTTTCCGTAGCACTTGGACACGACGTCACGTACGATCCGATCCTTTGTTGCCCGGTCAAATCCCACGACCGCATGAATGACATAATCCGATCGCCTGTTAAAGCGGGCGGCCAGCCCCTCCTGCGAAATTACCGCGGTCAACAGTGCGCGTTTAACCCCATAATTGGACTGACTTACCTCCCAGAGTGCACCTGCCTCTCCTTGAGTAACCGAGTAATCTGTCACGCCAATCTCCGCAAAGAGCCTGCCTGCTTCAGTTTGCGCTCGGACATAAGACCGGGTGTAAAGGCCGAGGAGTAACACTGCTACTGGTACGTTAAGCACTAATTTAATCGCGCTTCGAGAGGCAAAACCTCGAGCGTTCCCGTACGAGACACGACCGCGGAGCTTTTCGACCAAGAGTCGCAGTTGCGCATAGGGGCTGAGTAGAGCCTTCCAGGTCTCTAAGGGACCGCGCGCCGCTTGGAAGGTGTTTGCAGCTTCCTGCAGAAAGTGGCTCCAGTAGCTGGCGCGGCGTTCCAGTTCGAGAATACCTCGGCAAAGATAGTCGTGGTCCAGAAGCCAGACAGAGGAACGCGTGTCGCGGTCAATGCGCCTGCGCACGATTTCCTTTGCCGCAAGATTGTCGAGGGTCCTTTCGAGCCTGTCTCGGGCGTCGCGCACTTCGCCAAGCCTCTCCAGAAGTTGATTCTCGGTCACCGGAACCGTCTTGCCCGTCACAGGCTCAACCATGGCCAACAAAATCAGCCGAACATACTTGGCATCGAGTCCCGCATGACGCGCAGTTTCCGAGACGTGGTAACCGATATGCGCCGCTTCCAACCCCCGCAACCCGCTCTGCCGCCGATATTCTCCTAAGGTTAGGTATTGGAGACCGGCAAGACTGCGAAACACCACTCTCATTTGAATAGGAAGGACCTTGCCATCTGATTCCATATCCCTACAAAGGTGCCGCTTAAGCTGCTGCCACCCAGCTTCTGGATTGGCGACCACATCCCCTGCTGTCAATTCTTCAAGCAGCGGAAGTACGTACCCCTTCCTCAACCTGTCGAGATGGTAGATCTGCGGCTCATCGAACCGTACACATTCAAGTCCGTAGGCGGCGTCGTCCCGCGTTGCGAAGAGGCAGCGAATGTTGCCCTGTTCCACCAATTGGTCTAACTGTTGCCAGAAGGGATTTTGTTGAAGTAGGGCTTTTTTGGAAAGAACAGAGCGCCGGCCACTGATGAATTTCGACCGGTGCCGCACTTGATAATCGTCAAACTGATCGAACACCAATATCGGCACGCGGCCCATCTTGTCACGCAAGCCGCAGAGCTGTTCGATAGTACCATCTGTTCCCGTGGGCACGTTGCCGGCTAATCCGAAGTTCTCGGTCCACGCCTGACGAAGAGCATCAGCCAAAGCTTCTTCCGGGCCCTTGATCCAATCTGCCCCCCAATCGTCGACAAACACGGCGAATTTCGTTGCATCACGCCGCAGCGCGGGCAACAACCCCGCCTGCAACAAGGAAGACTTTCCCGAGCCGGACTCACCAACCAGCCAGACCAGAGGCGAACTGCTCAGGAAATGCAAGAGAGTATCTGTATCCTCCTCGCGCCCGACAAGGTGTTCGCCAGGGCGGAGAATCAAAGCGTCCGGTTTTTTCAGTTCTGATCTTCTCAGCCAACGTCTCTTCTGTAGGACGAGCGTGACAGCCAACAGCACGACTGCGGAAAGTAATAGATAAGGCTTTGGAATCCGCTCAGCCCCAGGAATCCACGCTCCAAACTTTTCCGTAACAGCGCCAAGTACCGCCAGCAAGCCAACCAGGGCTGTGAGTAAGGAGGTTAGGTCTTTAACCGCCCCAAGAAGGCTCGGAGGTTGCCTTGTTGCACCGGGGCTTGTATCGGGATCGTCGTGACCGGGAGCAGATAGTGTCATAGCTGTAGCTCCGGGACAGAAATAACGCAGTGGTAGTCAGGTACGCTAATTGAGTTTAAGGCTAGAGTCGTCCCTTGGTCGAATCAAATTTGCAAATTTGCTCCCACAGGCAGGCATCCTGTAGATCACTCTTCCAGGTCCGTCCGCCTTCCAGGACATTAGACTATGTGCGTCGAAACAGTTTCTTTTTGGCACGAGACCGCGCAAACAGGATAAACGGCGCAATCGCAGAGAATTGGCAGTACCAAAAACGCCTTCCGAACGATATTGACTCTCAGTGTTTTCGCTTGAGTAGGTTCGGGTGTAGCTCAAAGGAGATCGAGGATACTTTCGGATGGTCGCGGGCCCTCGCAAGGTGAAGTGGGCTGGGAATTCAGTCCGCATTCTAGTCCGCAGTTGCCCTGTCCTAAACGCTCTTGCATGTACTTGGCAGTCTCACGTGGCCTTGCAAGTTGTTAAGACCACCGGTTATTCACACACTGAAAAGGCTGGCGTCGGGGGTTCAACTCGGTGGCTGCCACCACACTTCAAAGCCGGGAATTGAGCAGATCCTCCGTCAGCTTTTGCGAGAGCTGCAAACCACGGAGGGAATTTGCTCTTTACGAACTTACAGAATCGGTAGATAGCTTGCGATACCGTGAGGGTCCCAAGGTTCGGCGCGTGAACGAACTGCTAAAGGGGAAACGAGTTTGTTGATAGTCATGCGTGCAGGCGCGTCCGCTAAGCGTCCAATAAGCTGTCCATGCGATGTGCAAAAGGGCGGTACAGAGCCATCCATGCCGCCTGATTCCAATTACTTAAAGCACTTCGTTGCACTTTCCCAGTGATGCCACAGAGTGAGGTTTAACCAGACCTGTATTCCGGAAGAAATCAAGCTTGAAAAGCAAGCGTAGTGTTCACGTCGGTGTCGTCGAGTCTTACCTTTCGTGGCAACTGATCAAAAATCGGGCGGAGTCTCGAAGAGATCTGTAGCGTTTTGTAGAAGCCCAGGCGCGAGAAAACGCGGCGTGACCTTTCGCACGGAAAGGGAAGCTGTTAAGATGTTTTCGCGAGGTTTTCCTTTTGTTTTCTTCCTGGCCACCGACGGGGATCGTCCTGAGCAATACGGTAGTCCGCTTAGAAATTTATGGGCGGTTTATGGGCGGTTCAGACCGAAATAGGAGCAATCCAGGTCGTCGTGGGCAATGCGTGCAACATATGCAAAGCGCGCAAAGCGGCATAAACACTGGCGATTTCGCATCTTGTTGATTTGGCGAGTGGGGACGTAGTTCAGTTGGTTAGAACGCTGCCCTGTCACGGCAGAGGCCGCGGGTTCGAGTCCCGTCGTCCCCGCCATTCTTTTCAAGCACTTGTG
>Ga0066709_100003168_pt1 | contig 12462 bp, 9 predicted proteins | sample GraSoiAngelo_158_FD_79665 | JGI IMG/M metagenome (GOLD analysis project Ga0066709, IMG submission 79665) | Grasslands soil microbial communities from the Angelo Coastal Reserve, California, USA - 14_1009_16_30cm | ecosystem: Environmental > Terrestrial > Soil > Grasslands | place: USA... | reverse complement strand
TTCCCCGACATGGCGGCGTGGGACAAATTTAGCACCAACAAGCGGGGCGGCTTCAGCGTCACGGTCTTGTTTCCCACTTCGGAGATGTCCTGTCACATGTCGATCTTTCCCAATCGGACCTACAAAAAAGCCCACCGCCATGGGCCCGGACGCGTGATCGTCATCCCGGCCGGCGAGGGTTATTCGGTCTTATGGGAGGAAGGCAAAGAAAAAATCGTTTGCCCGTGGCAAGAGGGCAGCATGTTCGTGCCGCCCAACAAGTGGTTTCACCAGCACTTCAACGTCGGCGAGAACCCGGCCCGCTACCTGGCGCTTCATCCGCCGCGGCAGTTTCGCGGCCACGCCGAGAAGATCGAAGACCGCGCCAAGGATATGATCGAATACGCGGATGAGGATCCATGGATTCGCCAGAAGTTCGAAGCCGAGTTGGTGAAGCGAGGGATTACCAGCTTGATCCCCGACGAAGCTTATCGAGTCAAGAGCTATCAGTGGCACACACAGGAGAGTGAGGCATACGAGACGCGCAAGACAATTTAGCGTGTGTTCAAGGTTCGAGGTTACAGGTTCAAGGTTTGGACCCCACGCCCGAACTTGAACATTGAACCTTGAACTTTGAACCGGCCTGTTACGTTTGCGGCACAATGCTGGCATGAATTACTTCGCCAGCGGTTCCCTCTTCGCCGGAAAAACTTCTGATCGCCTCGTTGACGTGATTTAGATCGAATTGATGCGTACTGATCCCGCCGAGGGGATACCTGCCCGACGCCATGACCTGTAGACCCAATTCGAATGCCGTGAAAGATGATCCCTGGACCCATTTCATGGTCACAAGCTTCCGGCCGAATCCCTTGCTCGGAATCTGCTGATTTCCCGGGCCAGCGAGAACGATCGTGCCGATCTTCGCGGCAATCTCGAGCGCTTCACGGACCGTGTCCTGACCACCGCGAGAGACGTTGACCACGACGTCGGCACCGTGACCACCGGTGATTTCCTTGACCCGCTCGGTCAAATTTTCCTGCTCGACGTTGACCGTATAATGGGCGCCGAGCTTGCGTGCAACCTGAAAGCGGTTCTCGTCTTTGGCAAGGCCGCTCACGATGATGCAGGCGGCGCCTGCCTCCTTCGAAGCCACCACGCTCGACAAACCCATTTGCCCAGGCCCCTGAATGACTACAGTTTTGCCAGGAGCCGCGCCGCCCTGCAGATAGGCCCACTGCATCCCATTGGCTAAGGAGACGAAAAGGGCCGCCTCTTTCGCGGGCACGTGCGCAGGAACTTTGTGCACGATCGCATTCGCTGGAAGATAAAGGTACTGGCTGAAGCCGCCCCATAACGAAGGCGACACGCTGACCGGCGTGTTGCCGTAGCGGAGAATCGTTCGACCGGGAAGCTTGTCGGTTTGATCGCACAGACGATATTCCCCTATGCGACACCAGCGGCAGTTTCCACATGGCAGATATTGCTCGACCACGACCCGATCCCCTTCTTTAACTCCCCAGCGCCTCGCCGCATCGCCGCCGATTTTTGCGATGAAGCCGACATTTTCGTGTCCCGTGATCCGCGGCTCGCCGGGGTACTGCGCGTAGCTGCCGATATCGCTGCCGCAAATCCCCGCTATTTCCATCTTCACCAGGGCGTCATCCGCGGAAATTTCCGGCATGGAATATTGTCGGACCTCGATTTTCTTCGAGCCGATTTGTGTCGCCGCTAAAACCTTTTCAGCCATGCTTGCGTGTCCTCCGTGGTGAGTATCTCTCTCGCAAGCCCAGTTTATTCGAGAGCTCTCAACTCCCGAAACCGATGCTTCGTCCGTTCGATTTCTTTCAGGACGTCGGCGGCACAATCCTCGAATGCAACATTCTTGTCGCGAATAATGGAAACACCGCGGACTCCTTCATAGGCTTCCGCATCGTTGGCTTCAGCCGGTTCTTTGCCTTCGCAGAGATCGTTCGCCGCGTTTAGAAGCAGCTTGCGCATCTCGATGATGCCCACGTCCGTGACGCCGAGCATCTCGTTGGTACGATCGGTGATTCGGCCCATGCTCACCTGCGCGGCCATGTCTTGGTTGCCTGTACCGATGATCCCTGTAAAGTTGTACGTGCGCTGCAGCTCGCGATCGATCTGAAAATCATTGGCCTTGTTGGCAATCGGTATGTACTCCTTATCCACCGGCGCGCCAAATCGTCCGTCGGTTTGCCCGGTTCGCATCGCCCAGACTTCGTCCGCGGTGAGCGGTCGGTTCGTCGTGACTCTGAAAGTCCAGACCCAACAGTTTTCATCGTCGATGGGCACGAATGCATGCCCGCCGGGATCTCTGGGTGGCATAGTGTAAAAGGGCATCAGAAACTGGTTGAAACGCCAGTAATAATTTTCATTGCTGATGGTGCCGCGCGCCCCGATAGTCAAACCATAGTTAGTTCTCTTCGCCATCACTCTCGGCGCCTTGTCCGTCATGCGAAACAATATGTCCAGCTCACGAGGGCTCAGGCTGTTCGGATTTTCACTGAACCTCTTGCGCAACGGCTCCGTAGCCTTCACATAGTTGGCGGTGTGCCGGTAGGCATCGAGCCGGCCGTGAAGATAGCGTGTATGCGCCGAATCTATGCCGCCTTCGAGGGCCTGGGCAAAGTTCGATTCCTGCAGCCGCTTGATAACGAATTTGTGGTCCGGCGGCACCTGCGTGATCGGCAGCCGCGGCAACTCCGGTATTCGATTCTTCGCTCCCATATACGCCCAGATGATGCCGCCCGCTTCGCGAAGCGGGTAAGAAGGCAATTTTATCTTGTCTTTGAAGTTGGACTCGGCGGGCTCGGTCGGCAGATCGACGCAGTTGCCATCGACGTCGTATTTCCAGCCATGATAAATGCAGCGGATGCCGCACTCTTCATTGCGTCCGAAAAACAAATGGGCGCGACGATGGGCGCAGTAGGCGCTGATCAACCCGAGCCGGCCCTCAGTGTCTCGGAATGCGACAAGATCTTCCGAAAGCAAGCGCACGCGGACCGGCGTGCAGTCCGGCGCGGGAAGCTCGTCGGGCAACAACGCGGGCAGCCAAAACCTGCGTAAAAGCTCTCCCATCGGAGTGCCGGGACCGGTCCTCGTCAGCATTTCGTTCTCTTCCCTACTCAGCATTGCTCCTCCTTCGCTCTGTCGTGCGCTACTCCTACCATTCTAAAATGAATTGTTCCAGACGAAGCCTTTGCAACTTCGGTTCAGGGTCTTTCGATTTTGCAGATATCCCATTCATCATTCTTGGTGAAAATTAGCAGCAGAGATCGGAGCACGGGAGCTTTTCGATTCCGATGCAGTTGTTTTGCTGATCGAACTTTCTTGAGCCGCGGCTCAGCTAAAGATGGAACCGCGACACACTCTTGGCATCTTGACATGTCGGAGACCATGTACTACTTGCCAATCAACCCGCTATAAAGATTCGCAACTTGAGAAGGAGATAAGCAATATGGCCAATCCGCCACCCCGATATGATAAACCGCGCGTCTTCGTAAAAAGTATCGCCAGCGAAACTTATTCGCTTTCCGAAGCGCGGCGCCAGCACCTCAGCTCGGTTCCGCGGGTGATCCGCAAAGACCACCACGATTACCTCGACGGCAAAGCGCGCGAAAAAAATATCATCAGCCCGGTCAACGAGCCCTTCGTGACCCAGAGCCTGCAAGCTCATTTCGTCACGCTGCCGCCGGCTGCGCGCGACAAAGGACACGGCCACCAGAACGAAGCTTTCTTTTATATTCTGGAAGGGCGCGGCTTCGACATGCATGACGGCGTGCGCTATGACTGGGAAAAGGGCGACGCCGTTGCGGTGCATAATGATTCCGTCCACTGGCACAACAACGAAGACCCCGATCACGGAGTCGTCATCTTGGTGATGAAAGCGAAGCCGCTCTGGCTTTTCCTCGGGCTACATCAGCAGGGCCCGCTGGGAACCTCCCCGTCCGCCGGCGACGATCGCTGGGGGCCGCCGGTGGAATGGTCCGTGATTCGCGATCCGCAGGATGTGCGCCTCAAGAAAGTCATCAAACCCAATGACACGCCATGGCAGACCACGCCGCACGGCCGCATCCGCCTGCTTGCCGATGCGTCGGTGCCTCTCCGCGTCAAGGCGATCGACGTCCAGCTGCACGAGATCGCGCCGGGCAGTCGTTCGGGCAAGCAGTGGCAAGTCGCCGATGAAATTTTCTACGTGCTCGAAGGCCGCGGCTACGATCTTCACTGGGACGTGGATGTCGACATAACGGACAGATATTACGCGCGCATCGCCAAGCAGCCGAGCCGCTGGGAGTGGCAGGCCGGCGACATGGTTTACATTCCGCACAACACTATACATCAGCATTTCAGCGCCGATCCAGCGCATCCGGCCAAGCTCATCTGTGGCACCAACCGGATCTACAAACAGATCGGTTACGCGCGCGTGGAGCAATTGGAGAACGCGCCGGAGTTCGATTCGCTTCAGGAATCGCCTCTGACGGCAGCGCGAGCGTAAATCGGTCTCAAGTTTCTACTTTTTGATTTCTAGTAACCAGAAGATTGCAACGGGAAACTAGAAATTACGAATACCCGAAAGGACCAAAAAAATTTAAATACGCCCGAATGAGAAAAACTTGGTCCCTGTTCTAGCGAAGATAACGAACATAATCGGAGTGATTTTGGGGTTATTCGCCCTGCTCGGAATGACGGGACAAGCATGGACCGCCGACAGCGGCAAAACCGAGTTGGAAAGGACCGTAGAGGCGGCGAGAAAAGAAGGGCAGGTGAATGTCTATATCGGCGGTTGGGGCGCGGTTCTCGAATCGGGCGTGTTCGAACAATCTTATCCGGGAATCAAAGTGGTCGCCGTAGCGGGGCGAGGAGGTGAAACCGCCAAACGCATTCTCGCCGAGCGAAGAGCCGGAAAGTTTATCGCTGACGTCAGCAGCGAGGGCGTGGGATCAAACTACCGGACGCTTCACGCCGCCAACAGCTTCGATCCGATCAAGCCCGTTCTCCTGCTGCCCGAAGTGACCGATGAATCCCGCTGGTGGCAAGGCAAGCACCGCTATGTCGATCCTGAAGGAAAGTTTGTCTTTCGCTACGTCGGCCTGCCGCAGACGGGAAACATTTCGTACAACTCCACACTCGTAAACCCAAAAGAAATCAAGTCTATCTGGGATTTTTTGCTGCCAAAATGGAAGGGAAAGATCCTCGCGCGGGATATCAGAAGCCCGGGACCGGGCAATGCTCCGATGCGCTTTTTCTATCACCATCCCGCCATCGGCAGTGGATTCATCAAACGTCTTTTCGGTGAAATGGACGTTACCCTTTTCCGCGACTTCCGCCAAAGTGTCGACTGGCTCGCCGGCGGCAAATTCAGCATTTGCTTTTTCTGCTCGGACATCGATAAAGCGAAGCTCCAGGGACTTTCCGTGGACGAATTCGCGGTCGTGCTCAAAGAAGGGGCGGCGCTACACACTCAATACGGCACCCTGGGGCTGTTGAACCAAGCCCCCAATCCAAACGCGGCCAAAGTTTTCATCAACTGGTTTCTTTCTCGCGAGGGACAAAGCACCTTGCAAAAAACCTTGTCCAAAAGCGCCGAAGAGGCTCCGGATTCATTTAGAATAGATATTCCGAAAGACGACGTGAAGCCGGTGAACCGGCGCGTCGAAGGCGTCCAATACCTGGACCTGGACAGCCGTCCTGAGTGGATGGAGATGAAGCCCATAATTCTCGTGTTCGAGGAGGCGTTGGCCGAAGCGGGGAAACAAAAGAAGTAAAGCTCGCGTTACAGAACATCATGTCATAGGTGATCAAGCTCGGCAGGTTCCGAGCTTCTAGTTTCAGGTTCAAAGTTTCTGACGTCCAAACTCAAGGAGGAAATGAGACAGCCATGGCAAAACCAGCCGAACGCGCAATGATCAAACAGCTAACGAACGAGGTGATGTTCTCCTGCCGGATCATGGGCGACCGCGGCGTGACGCGAGGCGCTTTCGGCCACGTCAGCGCGCGCATTCCCGGCACCGATCGAATCTTGATCAAGTCGAAGGGTCCCGCGGAAGAGGGGCTCGAATTTGCCACCGAGAAAGACATCATTACCATCGATATGAAAGGAAACGTACTGAAGGCCGACAAGGGCAAAGACGCGCCGCAGGAAACTGCCATGCATCTGGCGGTCTACCGAGCCCGGCCGGAAGTCCTGAGTGTCATTCACACGCACCCCGATTGGGTTGTCGCTCTGACCGCTTCCGAAAGGCCGCTGCTGCCGATATACGCCGCTTACAACCCGCCCGGACTGAAACTGCTCCTCGAGGGCATTCCGCTCTACGGGCGCAGCGTGACGATCATCAATGACGAGCTGGGCCAGGACTTTATGCAGACCATGGGCAGCAAAAACGCCTGCCTCTTGCTTGGTCACGGCATGACCACCGCCGGCGTCAGTGTCCAGGACGCGACGCTGATCACTTTGAACGTTTTCGAGTTGGCCCGATTGAACTATATGGCGTACGCCATCGGAACTCCGAAACCGATTCCGCAGAGGGACATCGAAGAGTACAGCACCCGCTGGCGCAACCACGTGCGCAAAGTCGACGCGGTCAAGGGAGAACATCCGGACTGGCGCTATTTTAAGAAATTGCTCGTCAAGAAATGATTGGCTTTTTGCTAAAAGCTGGGTAGCAGCTTAGTGAAATTCCATTCCTGGCGCAAACCCTTTTGGCGCGCCTGCGCATAAATCCAGTTGGCAAATGCTCTGCTGCCGAAGCGCCTTGAAAACAATAATTTCTTCGGCAGACATCCGTGCGGGCGCTCGACCCGCAACGACATCACATACCTCGGCGACCGATTGCCATTCGATCTTTCCTTCCTTGACCAGCTCCCGCAATTGATGCCGGTATAGGCCCAAGGCGAAGTAAGTTCCTCCTACGCCACCACTAGCATTTCAACCTTACGCTCGCCGTGATTTCTGTAGCCGTTCTCCGTAACGACTAGAGAAGTGCCGCCGAGCAATGTGTCAGAACCCTCATTGTTGACCACCGTGGGCGATATGCTGTAGATCATGCCGCTTTTCAGGACATAATTTCCGGCGCCGCCTAATCCGCCGGCCTCCGGTTTCGGATCGGGAATTCTGTATCCTGGTCCCGGAAACTCCGGCACGTCGATGCCGTACTGATGAATCTGCGAATGAGGAGATGATTTGAAACCAGTCTCTTTGCAGGCTTTCCGGTAGGCGTCGATGAGATCGCGTTGGGTTGCGCCATCCTTCACCTGCGCCAGCACCGCATTTCTGATACTGGTGACAGCCCAGAACATTTCTTGATGAACGGGCTTCGGCTCGCCGAAGCAGATCTCTTGATCGCTGTGTCCAGCATAGCCACCGAACATCGAGTGAGCCGTGAGAGTTCCGATATCGCCCTTCTCGATCGTGCGCGTCATGCAGAGGTCCGCCAAAATCGGATTCTGTGCCGGCACCGGGCCGAAGTTAAAGGATAGCGTCGATTCGAGATCTCCTCCGGCTTCCCACATCGCCCGGATTCCTTCCTCCACTATCTTTCTTCCCGACATGCCCGGCCGGGCCACTTCGTGAATCCTCCGGATGGCGCTATCGAAGATCTTGTTGGCCTGGTCGATCATCGCGTTTTCTTCAGCGCTTTTGATGGTGCGCACATCGGTGAAGATATCCGACACGTCGACAACCTTGGCCGCTGAGAGCGATGCCTGCAGTCGGTTGTGAAAACGATAATCGAGACTCCCGGCAAGTCCGATCGTAGCCTGACCCAAACCGAGTTCTTTGATTCTCTCGACGACAGCGGCCGCATCAGAACCGGGTCTTACATCACTCACCCACTCCTGAGAATCGAGCAAGACGCTCGCTGAAATATCAATCAGATGGCGTCGGTTGACAACGACGGTCAACGGGACGTCGCCGGCTGGAAGCAACCCGTAGAGCTCGCCTGCAATCCCATTGCTCAGGTAGAAAAGATTGCTGCCGTTGACAATGGCGCAGTCCACTCCATTCTCGCGCAAGCGCTCTCGGATACTGGAATACCTGCGGTCGCGCTCTCGAACTGACAGCGTATGTTCGTTTTGTGCATCACGAGCCATGGCAAACCTCCTTGAGTTTAATTTGTAAAGTCATAGGCGGCATTAATTCTCTGTCATGGTTTTCACCGCGAAGATTATTTCTCCCTTCATGCTCTTCGTGTCCTTTTGCAAGCCGCTGGATTTAACCTATCCCTAATTTCGGATCGTACAACTTTCACCAGATTACACCACAGCTCCTTGAGGTTTTATAGTAGGGAGCCGCAAGCGTGGCGTCTCGCCTCTCCCCGTGAACGGCTACCTCCGCGTCCTCACCGCTATGCTCAATAAAACTATGGAGTGGGGCTACAGTGCAAGAAATGTCGTATCCGGTGGCAAGGCTCAGTGAGAGCAACGTCGATTTTTCGAACTAGAGGAACGATGAATCAGAGCCTCTGACCATCGAGATTCAAGACTACTGACGGTACAGCGGCCCGGTGTTTTTTTGCTATTACTTTTACGCTGCGAACGTTTTGGGAACTTTTGGCTTTTTCAGCCAAAAAGCCGAAAAAGCGCACTTGAAGGTAGCTAATTTTTAACAGGAATTTTGGAGCGGGCGACCGGGGTCGAACCGGCGACGTTCAGCTTGGGAATTTTCTATCGAATTTTGTGGATAGTTCTTTCAAACGAAGAACTTACACAGTGTTTTTCACTCTAACAAACTTCTTTCGACCTTTAGTGATTTCAAGTGGTTTCATACCTTCTGCTTTTGTCTTAGGAACGTTTTGGGAACGCGGATTGAGCAGCGTTGTAATTTCGGCCATGTCGTATCGATCAACCAGCAACTCTAGCCAATTGGTCCAAAACCCTAAGATCGCTGGTGTTGATTCGTCGCCACTGGCATCACACCGAAAACCGCGCCGCTCCCATCACCAGCCGGCTCACCAAAAAAAGTACCAGTACTCTCCATTAAGCGAGGGCCTCCGGAACCCTAATCCAAGTTCAATTCTCGGCGTGCGCACGAGCTAATTCTATAAACCAATTGGTTTAGGCGAGGAGAATTAAGGTACCCGGTGGTTCCCGCTAGCCTCTGGTCTTCAAAACCGAAACAAACGAAAACGACAGCCTATATTGAGTCGTTATAAAACAAATTCCTTCTGAGAAACGTCCGGAGATTAACGCCTGTCTGCGCAACCACGTGTGCCTGTTCGTGAGAGTGCTCGCGACCTTCGCGCACCTGCTGATTGAGGAACTTTTCGGGATTTTCCTTAAACTTCGCCAGACCGTGATGGCTGCAGAAAAAATAGTTTTGTCCGTTGTAATCGAACTTCCTCCGCAGCGTTGTTGGCGTCTACTTTCATGCCGCAAACAGGATCAATCAAATTTATTGTATTCTAATCTTCCTTCCCTGGGACGACTGTTATTGGGAAGACACACCGGCGGAAACTTTGTTACACAGTTGGTCATCAAAAGCTTCCGCCGTACATTGCGGGGCGCTCTGTCCTTTTTAACTGACCGTAACCACCCAACTGGGAAAAAACGCCGGCCTTGCGGCCATATTACTTGGAGCCGAACTCCTCTAGGGCTTCTCTCTCTTCACGGCGCGCAAGTTTGCACTTACATGGTCACAAGAATCGGAAACATCACCAGGGTCACGAGCGTCAGCCACTGAAATAAGAAGTCGAGCATGATCAGAATAAACCCCATGTATTGGCAATGGCGCACAAACCAACAATACGCCTGGAGTCATATCGCTTTTCTTTTCCGAGGGGGGGTTGATCAACGCCCCGCTTTTCAATGAGGCACATCAGCGTTCTGATCCACTCAGCGCTTTCCGGACTAAGGGAGGTGCACTGGTCTTATCGCTGATCCTGACGCCCATTCCATGCACGACCGTCACTTTTTTACCGGCTTCATTACGAATGCTTTCATTGTCTGCGTCATGCTCTCGGAAGCGATCTATGATGCGACCATATCTCAGAGAGGAGAATCCGCCTTACTCCAGAAAACAGCGATGAGGAGCCGCGATCTTGTGCAAAGATGGAGGCGTCATTGCATCTGATCGTCAGGAAAGCGATGACTATCTAAAACGGCTGGATGTGAAAAAGATCTACGCTTCCGATTTTTTCGTCTCACAGATGCCGAAGTCATTGCCGCCGGAACGGGAACCTCGGCACACATAAAACGAATCATGGAGTTGATTAAGGAAAAAGCCTACGCCCCGCATTTTCTCGTTCCTCGACTCTCTTTGGGACCCCTCCGCGGGTAGTCGCCTCAGTAACATCCACTGGACAATTCCTATATGGCTGGATGCTTTTTTAAGTTTACCCACTGTGTTAATGGGTTGGGAAAGATTATTTGATCGAGGATTTATTCTAGATGGTGATGGCAGAATGAAAGATCGATTGTTTCTCTCGGGTATTGGTATTGTATCTTTTCTGGTGCTCTTGACTGTGGGATTCATTCTGGTGGGCCGGCAGGCGCAGATCCGAGGAGATTACGAAGTCTCGGTCTTACCCGCTCTCAACGCCGTCCTCAACGGGACAAGCGCCATATTACTCACCGTCGGCTACCTCTTCATCAGACGGAAAAAGGTGGCGGCCCACAAGACATGCATGTTGATGGCCTTTGGATCCTCCTCCTTATTTCTTGTCTCCTATCTGATATACCACTTTAAGGTTGGCTCGATACCCTTTCCTGGACAGGGCGGGATTCGACGGGTCTATTTCGCGCTCTTTATCTCTCACATCATCTTAGCCGCTGTTTTCGTTCCATTAGCGTTGACCACAATCTATCGTGCCTGGAACGAGCAGTTTGATAAACATATGCTGATTGCTCGTCGGACGCTTCCTATTTGGCTCTACGTGTCGGTCACCGGTGTAGTTGTCTATTGGATGCTTTATTGGCTTTACCCGCAGCCATAGCGCACACTGTGACATCTAAATTCAGAGCAATCCTTCAGAAGCCGCTCCGATCATACAATCCCTGGTAGTTAAAAGGTCCTTTTGGCAAAGCCTAAGTTATTTTATAGGATCGTTTTTGCGAAAACTAAAGTTTGGTAAAACAAGGTCTTGTTCCATTCGTTTTATTTGTTGACGGACTCTGCTACCAACGGCAAGTAACCCCTCCTTCCCAGGGGTTCTTGCTTTGCTATTATTTTACTGCAAGAAATTTATGCAGCTAACCTGCCTGCCGGCAAGGCAGGTTCGTCCGGGTCTCGTGGGGCGTCGTTGGATTTGAAATGCTCTGTGAGATTATCGATCAGCGCGTCGTGAGTTCGAAGTCTGTCCCGATACGGGCCCGCTCTCGCCTACTACGAAAAGAGCGTCCTGAACGTCCGGCGCCAGAGCTCGGACGTAGAGAGACTGGTCTTCCTTCTCCACGACGATGTCAGATCGGCTAAGAAAGGCTGATCGAAGACTTTCAGGAAATTCGATCCTGGTAAGCCGCTGAGCGGAGATAGAAACGGGAATTGGTTTTCCTTTCCACTTGGCGATCCTCGCGTCAAGAATTGATGGCAATACCAAGAGAGCCAGCATAATGAACAGACGACGCATGAGGCAGAGATTACCCGATGAAATGACTTAAGAGACTCGTGTAATGGAGACAAAACACGGCTGAAAAAGGTAGTTTTTAATCAAGCGGACCCGTCGTTGAATCCAGGCCGTGCATCAAATACGCTATTTAAGAGCGGCAATAACAATTGATCATACGTGGAAGACTATAATGATTATCGCCTACGTCCAGACACGGGAACGGATGGTACAGGAACAGCTTGTACGCAGGGGGATCAATGACCCTCGCGTGCTTCGGGCGATGGCTAAGATACCACGTCACTTGTTCGTTGAAAGCGAATTGTGGGACCAGGCGTATGAAGATCATCCGCTGCCCATCGGGGCGAACCAGACAATTTCGCAACCTTATATGGTAGCGCTCATGGCTGAGGCGCTTGAACTCACAGGAGCGGAAAGAGTGCTTGAAGTAGGAACCGGCTCGGGTTATGCGGCGGCAGTCCTGAGTGAGCTATGCGCCGAGGTCTTTTCTGTTGAGGTGGTGGAAGAGCTTGCTTTGAAAGCCCGCACCATCTTAGGCAGCCTGGGCTGCAGGAACGTCTCGGTTCTCGTGGGCGACGGAACCCTTGGCTGGGAGGAGCAGTCTCCTTACGACGCCGTTGTCATCTCTGCTGCTGCACCCTGTATTCCCCGCCCGCTTGTTGAACAGCTAAAGATACCCGGTTATCTCGTATTCCCAATGGGCGAGAAAGAGCTTCAAAGTCTGGTGCGCATTCGTAAAGACAGAGCAGGAATTCGAGAGGAATACTTGGGAGAGTGTCACTTCGTAAGACTAAGGGGAAGATATGGGTGGGAAGATTAATTTAGTCGGTTATGCAAAAAACATAATGCCTAACTGAAATTGTCCCACACGGCATCCGTCCGTTGCGTGTGAATTAGAATGCAC
>Ga0066709_100003167_pt1 | contig 12462 bp, 8 predicted proteins | sample GraSoiAngelo_158_FD_79665 | JGI IMG/M metagenome (GOLD analysis project Ga0066709, IMG submission 79665) | Grasslands soil microbial communities from the Angelo Coastal Reserve, California, USA - 14_1009_16_30cm | ecosystem: Environmental > Terrestrial > Soil > Grasslands | place: USA... | reverse complement strand
TGCGTTACCCAGGACAAGTCTGTCGTCATCATCACACAATTCAAGCTGGACATCGATGTTGCGTAACCGTAGCTGTTCCTGCAGCAAGGACACAGCCTGGACGATGATGGCCTTGACAGAGACTTCTTCGTGGATCGTAGGAGCTGATCGGCCGAATGTGCGTAAATGCGAAATGATCTGGCTCGCCTTAACTACCTGTCCAATGGCTGCATTGAGGTCGCGCTGCATACGCGCTGTATCTGGCGTACCCAAATCGATCAGATCTATGACATTACCGACAAACAGTCCGATGTTGTTGAGAGGATTATTGAGCTCATGCGCCACGCCGGTCGTCAGCTGACCCAACGTGGCGAGCTTTGCAGCCTGCACCAACTGCTCTTGTTTTTCGCGCAGCTCCTGCTCGCGTCGCTGAATCTCCGCCGTCGTCTCCCGCAGGTCGCCCATGATGTGGATCATGGCCTTGCGGCTCGCCTCGAGACGAAGATTCGAGCGGTGCAAATCCTTGAGGAGGTGCAGGAGTGCGCGCCGCGAGTTGTCCAGTCTTTCGGTTTGCTGCACCAGCCTGCGACGATCGAGCTCGTAATCTGCCAGGATGTGGAGCATCGCCTTACGTTGGTTGGCGAGCCGCTTGTTGGCTTCACGCAGACGAGCGTACTCAAGTTCGAGCTGGCCTGAGTCGGTGAGGTTGTCGAGGGCATGTGGCCTGGGTATGTCGACTAGCTGGCTGGTTGTCATCAGCTGCGACCCAACTCCGCCTTCAATTGGTTCACTTCGCGTTGGAGCCTCTCGACTTCTTTCTCCAACGCAATCATCTTGAGCTCACGGCCGACGACGACCTCTTCGAATTTCTCGAGATCGAGGATTTTCTCCTGGAGCTCAAGCTTTGACTCCTCGAGGTCGCGCACGACCTTCTCGTAAGCCCGCATGTCACGCAGAATGCCGATGGCACCGATGACTTTCCCCATCGGATCGCGTAGCGCAGACGCATTCAAGATGGTAGGAATCACTTCATCGCTGGCACTCCGCGGGTGAAGCACTGCATTGCGCGTCAGGCCGCGCTCGACGACCTCACGCAGCGCCGCCGTGAAGTCGCGCACCTCTTCAGGGCTGATGAAACGTAACAGCGACTGCTCGAGCAGCTCGTCTGGGCGAAAGCCGAGCAGCTCGGACACCGCGTCATTAGCCTGCAGAATCTTGCCCTCGAGGTCCGAGACGAATACCGGATCGGGGGCATTATTGATCAGGCTTTCCGCGTAAGCGCGTGCCTTACCCAACTCGCGCATATCTCGAAGAATGCCTATCGCACCGATCACCTGGTTGGAAGCGGGGTCGCGCAAAGCCGATGCATTCAGTGTCGTCGGGATGACTTCACCACTCGCGCTCCGAGGGTGGAGGACTGCGTTGCGCGTAACGCCATGTTCGACGACCTCGTGCAGCGCTGCCGTGAACTCGCGCAGCTCTTCAGGGCTGATGAATTGCGACAGCGACTGCTCGAGCAGCTCGTCTGGGCGGAAGCCGAGCAGCTCGGACACCGCGTCATTAGCCTGCAGAATCTTGCCCTCGAGGTCCGACACGAAAACCGGATCAGGGGCATTCGCGATAATGATCTCGGCGTCGAGTGAGCTACGCGGCTTGGTCTGGTCATCGCCGTCAACCGCGTGTTTTGTCGGCGACCTGACCGTCCTGGGCATCGGTGCCACCCTCCAGGCTGCGTAATGGCCCCCTGCAGGGGTCGCGGGCGTGCGAAACCTGTGGAGATTCCGATGCGCACCTGCACGTGCTGTACCAGCCGGCTCGTCCGCTCGAACCGATATGAACCCGACGCACTACTCAGCAGCGTCACCGGCGTGCCCTCCCAAGCGATAAGTGGCTATGCATCAAGCGCGCGACGGCGATACCCATCGACCTCACACCGTCGCACTTGCTGCGCCAGATTGGCCGAGGAATCTCGTGTACTCTCTTACGCCATCGACAAGAAATGTGTACGAACCGCGCACGGTTTTCCAAACCGCTGATCCATGGCTCGACGCGGAACGCGACCTGCCTCTCTGAGGCGGCGGTACGCTCGACCACATGCGGCACACGCGCCAGGACGTGGTCGAGCGGACCGAGCGTGAGTACGAACGCCTGGACAGGCTGATCTCGAGCCTCGCGCCGGGTGAGTGGGCGAAGAGAGTCCCGCGCCCCGAGACGCGCGACCCGTGGACGGTCAAGGACGCCATTGCCCACATCGTCTACTGGAAACTGCACGCGGCACGCGTCATTCGTGGCGAGCGACGGCCGCCTGAGATGCGTGGCCTGGACGTGCCGCGCATCAACGCGCTCATTTACAGCCAGTGGCGCGACCGCACGCCGGACGAGGTGCTCGCGTGGCACCGCGAGATCCACCAGGACGTCCTGCGCGCGTTGCGCGAGAGACCTGATGCCTGGTTTGGCCACCGCGAGCACCACGAGGGCTGGCCGGGCGACTTCGATGGCCATTCCGCGTCCCACCGCGTCAGAGACATCGAAGCCGCCCTGTCGAAGTAGGGGGAGCTTACGCCGCTTGCTCGACCCGCAGCGGCTCGAGGCGCTGGATCTCTGCCGATGCGGGCTGGGCACGCCGCAGCGTCCAGACCAGGCACCAGCCGATGGCGACAACGATCATCGCCGTGCGGTAGACGTCGCCGAATGCGAAGGCCGTGGCGTCTGCCAGCAGCGCCGCCGAGGGTGAGCCCGCGCTGACCGCGGCTGCTTCCGAGACGTGCGCGGGGATCCGCACCTGAAGCTCGGTGGCGAACGAGGCGATCGCCAACGAGGCGATCACGTTCTGAAGCGCACTGGTAAGCGACGTCACTCGTCCGACGAGCTCATGCGGCGCGCTGTTCAACAGGTGCGTGTTCAACGCCATCATCATCGAGCCCATGCCCGCGCCGAGTAGCGCCAGGGGCAGCCGCAGGTCCTCGCCGCTGGTCTCGCCACGCAGCCCGGACAGCATCCACATCGCGGTGCCGATCAGCGTCGTGCCAAGCAGAACCGGCGGCCGCACGCCGACCCGGTCGAATGCGCGCCCGCCGATCTGCATGAAGATCGCCGAAGCGATCGCAGTCGGCAGCGTGAAGATGCCAGTCTCAAAGGCACCGTAGCCCCGCACCTGCTGCAGAAACAGCGGGATCAGGAAGAACGTCCCGAACATCGCGGCCATCGCGGCCCACTGGGTCAGAATGCCAAGGGTGAAGTCGCGTGCCCGAAACACACGCAGCTCGAGCACCGGATCGGCGGTGGCCAGCTCTCGCCAGACGAACAGCACCAGGGCAACCAGTCCGATCGCGACGCCACCGAGTGTCGTCGGGGCGGTCCATCCGGCGATGGTCGACTGGCTGACCCCGAACGAGATCGCGGCGAACGCAAGCGGGCCGAGCAGGATGCCCAGGGTATCGAGCGCTCCCGCCGCGCGGCCGGGCGGAATCGCCGGCAGCACCCGCGCGCCGACCCACAGGGCCAGCACCCCGACCGGCAGGTTGATCAGGAAGATCAGTCGCCAATCGGCGTACTGCAGGAGGTAGCCCGACAGCAGCGGGCCGAGGGCCGGGGCGACCATCACCGGCAGGCCGAACATGCCGAAAATGGCGCCGCGGCGCTCGGGCGGGGTGAGCCGGTAGAGCACGGCCATGCCGATCGGCATGAGCATGCCGCCGCCGAGGCCTTGCAGGATGCGCGTGGCGATGAGCATCTCGCCGTTCGTCGCCAGCCCACACAGCGCAGACCCGAGGGTGAACAGCACCAGCGACGCCAGATAGACGCGTTTGGCGCCGAAGCGATCGGACAGCCAGCCTGAAAGCGGGATCACCGCCGCCTGGGCCAGCATGTAGCCGCTGATGACCCATTGCAGCAGGCTGAGGTTGGTGTCCAGCACACGACCGAGGGTCGGCAGCGCCACGTTCACCACGGTGTTGTCCAGGATTACCATGAAGCTGCCGAGAACGATCGCGATCAGCGGTACGAGCACTGATCGCGTGGAGGGCATAGTTGTGACTGCCATTACTTGAATAAGACGCTTTGGCGAGCCGATTTATTGCTGCCCATGGGGAGGGTTAGCCCCCCGTCCGAATGGGCAGCTTGACAGCCCGCAGCAGTACGCAGATGCCTTCCTGTCGAGAGAGTTGCGTGTCATCCGGAGCTTGCGAAGGATCTATCCAGCTTCTCGCAGCGAGCGCCGGAGTAGCGGATCCTTCGGTCGCCTGCCCTGCGCGAAGCGAGCCTGCGAGCGAAGCCCATGGGTGCCTCCCTCAGGATGACACGCAGGCTTTATTGGGAAGGCTCTAGTCCGCGGCGCTTCCGGCGAAGTGAGCCGGCGCGGGCACGATGTGTGGCGGTGCCGCGGCACGCGGTGTGCGTGCGACGAGATGCCGCACCCGTCTCGGGAGGGTGGCCAGCAACTGCTGCACATCGTCAACGATGGTGTAGACCGAGGGGATCACCAGCAGCGTGAGGAACGTGCTGGTCACCAGCCCGCCGATGACCGTGACGGCCATCGGTGCCCGCCACTCGCCGCCGTCTCCCAGGCGAGCCGCCAACGGCAGCATCGCCAGGATCAGTGCCGCGCTGGTCATCAGGATCGGCCGCAGCCGAGTCGGACCTGCTTGACGTAGCGCGTCGTCGCGTGAGACGCCCTGCTTGCGCAGATGGTTGGTGAAGTCGATTAGCAGGATCGCATTCTTGCCCACCAGCCCGGTCAGCATGATCATGCCGACCATGCTCATCAGGTTGAGTGTGTTGCCGGTGAGCGCCAGCAGCCCGAAGGCGCCGACCACCGCCAGCGGCAAGCTCAGCATGACGATCAATGGGAATAGCAGGCTCTCGAACAGGACGGCCATCAAGACGTACATCAGCACAACGCTGGTGCCGAGGGCAGTCAAGATCTCCGTGAAGATGTCGGACTGGCTCTTGGCCGCACCGCCCATGCTTACGGTGTAGCCCGTCGGCACGTTGATCGCAGCCAGCTTGGGCTGGAGCTCCGTGGCCACGTCGCCCGAAGTCCGCCCTTCGAGGTTCGCGCTGACCGTCACCGAGCGCTTGCGGTCAAGACGGTCGACCTTTGTCGGGCCGCTGGCCGCGCTGACCTGGGCCACCTGCCCCAGCTTGATCAGGTCGCCGCGCGGAGTGAGCAGCGGGATCTCGCCCACCTGGTCGATGCGGGCGCGATCGTTGGGGTTGAGAATGACGTCGACATCCCAACCTTTGCTGCCTTCGGGCCGGAACGTGCCGACGGTGCTGCCGGCGATCGCGGTGCGCAAGACGCCGGCGACCTGGTTGGCGGACAAACCGAGGTCCGCCGCGCGCTCGCGGTCGATGTTCACGACCAGCTCCGGCTGGCCGACGACGCCGCCATCGCTGACGTCGATCGTGCCACGCGTCGATCGAACAATCTCCGCCACCTGGCGAGCGAGTGAAGCCAGCACCGTCTGGTCCTCACCCTTGATCTCGATCGTCACCCCCGCGGAGCCCTGTCCCTGTTGAAACGTGGTCGCGTCGGCAGCCTTGAGCGTCATGCCGGGGATTCCGGCGTTCAAGCCGCGCATCTCGCTGGCAACCTGTTCCGCGGTGCGCGAGCGCTGGTTCTTCTCCTTCAGATAGACGACCAGATGGGCAGCGCGCGCCTGGCTGATGCCGTCGAACGAGCCCGTGCCGACAGTGGTGAACACCTTGTCGACCTCTGGCATCGCCAGCAACCGCGTCTCCACCTGGCTGGTGGCCTCACCCGTGACTGCCAACGGCGTGCCGGCCGGCATCTCGACAACGACATCGACCTGGCCGATGTCGTCCTTGGGAAAAGCCTCTGTCGAGAGCAAGCCCACCGCTGGCAGGGCAAGCCCGCCGGCGAAGGACGCGATCGCCAGTCCCACCACGATCCACCGGAAATGGAGCGAGCCGGCGAGGATCCGCTCATAGGCGATCTCGAGCATCGCGTAGCCGGCGTCCCACACCCGAGCGAACAGCGCCAGTGGGTGGCGTGAACCGGCGGCGTGGCTGGCTCCACCGCCCAGCCCGCGTTCCGCTGCGCTCCGCGGGGCAAGCCAGCGGCTGGCCAGAAGCGGAGTCAGAGTGAACGACACCAGGAGCGAGAACAAGGTTGCAGTCGCGATAACCAGCCCAAAATCGCGGAAGTACTGGCCAACAATGCCTGACATGAAGGCGATCGGCGCATAGACCACCACGTCGACGAGCGTGATGGCGATGGCGGCCATGCCGATCTCGGAACGGCCCTTGATCGCCGCGTCCTTCGGCGCTTCGCCCAGCTTGAGGTGGCGAGCGATGTTCTCGAGCACGACGATCGAGTCGTCCACCAGGATGCCGACGGTGAGCGCCAGCCCCATCAGGCTCATGAAGTTGAAGCTGATGCCAAGCAGCAGCATCACTCCGAACGTGGAGATCAGGCTGGTGGGGATTGCCAGCAGCACGATGGCCGTGCTGCGCAGGGTGTGCAGGAAGACCAGCAGCACCAGACCCGTCAGCAAGACGGCGAGGCCCAATTCATTCTGGATGTCTGTCACGCTGCTGCTGATGTACGGCGCAGTGTCGAACTCCGAGTCGAGGTGGGCCCCCGCCGGGAGCTTGCTCTGCAGTTCTGGCAGCGCCTGTTTGACGGCTTTGGAGACGGTGACAGTGTTCGCACTGGCCTGCTTGAAGATGAGGATGCCGACCGAAGTGGCGCCGTTGGCGCGCTGGACCTGTTGCACCTGCTTGTGGGTGTCGACGACGGTTGCCACATCGCGGATGCGGACCCCGCTGTTGGGCGTAACTGGAATCGCCTGAAGGTCAGCGATGGACTGTGCCTTGCTGCTGAAGCGGATGGTCCAGTCCTTGTCGCGCTGGACGAGGTTGCCGGCCGGCACGTTGAGGTTGTCGCCATCGAGCGCCTGCATCACCTGCAGAATGCTCAGGCCGTGCGCCTCCAGCTTGCCCTGGTCGACCTGGACCTGAATCTCGCGCACGAGCCCGCCAACGACGGACACCCGTGCCACGCCGGGGACCGCTTCCAGCTCTTTCTGGAGCGTGTCTTCGGCGATCTGCTGGAGCTGCGTGAGCGGCTGGTCACCACCCAGAGTCAAGCCCATAATGGGCGTCGATTTCGGGTCGTATTTGGTGATGATCGGCGCCTTGGCGTCGGTTGGCAGGTCAGCCCGAATGGCGTTGACGCGGCGCTCTACGTCCTGGTCGCTCGTCTTGCTGGCCTTCTCGGTGAACAGGATCGATACGGTTGAGAGTCCATCCACCGAAGTGGCGGAGATCTGGTCGATGTCGTTGAGGCTGGCGACGGCATCCTCGATTTTGCTGCTGACCTGGGTGTCGACGGCGTCGGGGCCGGCCCCCGGGTAAACCGTCGTCACCGATACGTACGGGATGTCGATGGCTGGCAGGAGCTCGACGCCGAGTCGAGTCCACGCCAGCACCCCGAAGGCGATCAAGGCGCCGATGCCGATCAATACGATCAGCGGACGCTTGATGGACAGGCTGGTAAGCCACATAAGTCGGATGCTCCTACTGCGCCGCCGGGCGCTCAAGCGCGGTCAGCGTGGGGGTTCGAGGATCGACGGCGTCTCCATCGCGCAGCGTTGACGCGCCACTGGTGGCAACCAGCTGGCCTGCATCCAGGCCGCTCAGAATCTCTGCGTCGCTGCCGTTCTGAAGGCCCAACTTGACGGGGACGAGACTGACGGTGTTGGAGTCGTTGATGGCCGCCACGCGCGGCTGACTCTCGGAAGTGAGAATCGCCTGAACTGGCACCACCAGCGCGTTCTGCTTCTGGGCGGTGACGATGCTCAGTTGAGCGAACATGCCCGGGCGGAGGTTCGCCTGGCCGTCCTTCGGTTGAATGTGGATCGCGGCGGTGCGAGTCTTCGGATCCACCGTCGGCGAGATCGACTCCACCTCCGCGCCGAATGTCTGGCCAGGGAAGGCGGGCACTGCGAGCTGAACGCTCTGGCCGCGCGTGATCTGGCCCAATTGGCTCTCCTGGACATTCACCACCAGCTCAAGCGCCGGCGGCACCAGGGTCACCAGCGGCGTCTGTGGGCTGACCAGCGCGCCTGGGGCGACCAGTCGCTCTGAGACGACGCCATCGAGGGGCGCAACCACGCTGGTCTCGCTCAGCCCCAGCAGCGCCATGTCGAGCTGCGCCTGCGCACCCTCGACGGCTGCCTGGGCGGCGGTCAGGTCCTGATCCGTATACGGAGTCTGAGCCTTCTGCAGCTGAGCTGCCGCCGCGTAGACCGCTTGCCCTTGCTGCTGCAGGTCAGAAGGCGTGTACGGTTGGCGCGCCTTGAGCAGCTGCTGCTCGGCCTGGTCGATAGCCGCCTGCGCCTGCTGAACGTCCTCGTCGGTCGCGCCGCGCACGGTGACGTCGAGCCGCGCTTGATCGCTCTTGAGCCGTTCGCTGGCCGCGGTGACCTGGGCCTGAGCGCTCTTGACCTGCGCATCCAGGTTGCCCTTCTTGAGGGCGTTCAGGTTGGCCTGCGCAACTTTGAGACTTTCTTGCGCCTGAAACTGCTGGCCGACCGCCTGCTGCTTCTGGGCCTCGGCCTGAGCGCGGGCGGCGGCAATGCCACCATCCTTGAGCGCGTCCAGACGAGCCTTCGCCGTGTTGATCTGTGCCTGGGCCTGGTCGGCAGCGGCGTGAAGCTGGGTCTGCTGAGCCGGCGCGCCGCCGCGCTTCAACAGGTCGAGCTGGCCCTGGGCGGCTTCGACCGCCGTGTCGGTGGCGCTTACGGCGCCGCCTGCCGCGGCCTTGGCGCTGTTGCAGGCGGTGCCGTTGCGAGGCACGCCCGGCATGTCGGCACACGGTGCGGCCGCTTTCTGCTCGAGCGCGGTTTGCTGCGACTGGGCGGCCTGATGCTGGCCGCGGGCTGCGTCGAGGGCGGCCTCGGCCTGAGCAATGGCCGCCTGCGGCGGGTTGTAATTCTGCTTGAGCGCCGCCTGCGCGGTCTGCAGCTGCGAGTACGCCTCGTCATACGCGCTCTGGGCGGCCTGTACGTCCGCGGCGGACGAGCCCGCCAGGCTCGCCAGCGCGGCATCGGCCGAGTTGATCTGTGCCTGCGCCGTGGCGATCTGGGCCTGCAATGTATCCACCTGGCTCTGCGCCGCTGCCAGGTTCGCGGCATTCTGGGCACCGAGTGAGGCATAGGCCGCCTCGGCGCTTGCGAGCGCGTCTTTATCCGAGTCGACCGCGCTATGCGCGGCCTGCTTGACGGCGTCGTCAGCGCCGTTCAGCAGTGCCTGCAGCCGCGCCTGAGCGGCAGACAGCGCGCTTTCGGCCGTCTTGACGTCCTCGGCTCGACCGCCGCTGCGCATGTTCTGCAATCGGGATTGCTGTTGCGCCAGCGCGGCTTGCGCGGCGGCGACGTCCTCGGAGCGCGGGCCGGCCTGAAGACCTGCCAGACGCGCCTGTGCCTGCGCCAGCGCGGCGCGGGCCTGCAGGACCTGCATCTGTGGGTTGTCCTGATCGAGCACGGCCAGCGTGTCGCCGGCCTTGACCTCGTTGCCGATGTCGACCAGCAACTGCTCGACACGACCCGAGGCTTTGGGGAGGATGCTGATCTGCTGTCTGGCGCGGATCTCGCCGCTGTACGCCAGCGTCTGTTGAATATCGCCGCGATGGGCGGCCTCGGCGGATACCGCCACGGCTGGAGCCGAAACGGTCCGGGGCGCCGCCGGAGCGGCGGCCGGAGTCTGGCCGCACGCCGCCAGGAGCGTGGCGCCGATCAGGACGCCGCTGAGAGCAATGCTCTTGCGAGCCCTGCCTGCAAATGAATGCATAGTGTTGTTCGAACCTCGTGCTTCTGATTCGCCAGCCATTGGGTTTCGGCAAGCGTGCGCTGCAGGCTCGAAATCAACATCGGGCAGTTGGTTGGTCTATCGCCTGGCCAGGTGGCGAGCTTTCTCGTCGTTCGCGCGTTCGCGCGTTCTCGCGTTCGCGCGTTCGCGCGTCGGCGCCGCGTGCGGCGAGGTTGCGCCCACGGGAACTGGCTTGCCGGGATCGCGCCTCTGCCCCGCGGGGCGGCTCGCGCCGCAAAGGACAAGAAACGCGCGAACGCAGGAACGCGCGAACGCGAGAACGCGCGAACGCGAGAACGCGCGAACGCGAGAACGCGCGAACGCGAGAACGAAGAGAAAGCTCGCCACCTGGCCAGGTCAGCGGTCGGCCAAAGGTATGAGTCGCGTTCCTCCGCGTGGCCGGGGCGGTCGGGTGTGCCAGGGGCGCATGCTGATGGTGTTGAGCCGCACGGCAACACCGCTCGGCCAAGGGAGAAACTCATGACATCGCCAGACCAACAAAACGAAGACGGCGCTGTCGGTACCCTCGACGGAGCCGGCGCCGGTGACAACGATCAGCCTTACCGATTCGGTCGGCGGCCAAGTGCCACCACCACCTTTCCCTTCTCAGTGCGCCAGTATGCGCGGCTCCTGGTCCTGCGCAGCCGTGTCGACGCGGGCCTGGTCGGCACAGACGACCGCCACTTCGAATTGGGCGCGCTGGCCGCGTGATCATTTGCCGGGCGACACGTGGTCAAATGGCGGCATGGCCACCAGGGTCGAACCGTGCTTCAAGTGGAATACGCCCGGCAGGCAGCCGAACGGGTTGCAGGCTACCGCGGATGGTCTATGGGTGATCGACCAGATCGATCCCAACGAGATCTATCTGCTCAGCTTCGATGATGGCCGCGAGCTGCGGCGAATTCCGACGCGTGCGCTCCACTCGAGCGGGATCACCATCGATCCAGGCGGCAACATCTGGATCGCCTCGACGTTCACGTACGAGCTGATCTGCTTCGAACGTGAGAGCGGCAAAGAGCTGGTCGCCTATCCGACGCCGCCATACGACCGAAGTGGCGGCGCGCACGGAACGGAGTGGCGCGACGGAAAGCTGTGGTTCAGCGTGCCCATCACCGGGCGGATCTTCACCATGGATCCGTCCAGCGGGCAGATACTCCACTCCATTCCCTGTCACGGCGACCGCGCCCATGGTGTAGCCTGGGATCCGCATGACGCCGCGCTGTGGTCGGTCGATACCAACCGCCGCGTGATCTACAAACTGAATCCGTTCACCGGCGAGATCCTGGGTGCCGTGGGTTGCTCCGGCCCCGAGCCACACGGCATGACGATCTGGCAGGGCGACTTCTGGGTCTGCGACGCGGAGTCGCGCGCGGTGAGTACGTTTCCGGTTCCAAAGTGACGGCTCAATCGAACATCAGCACCTGACGTGCGACCTCGCCCGCCTTCATGGCGCGGAACGCTTCGTTGAGGTCGTCGAGCTGCAGACGACGGGTGATCATCTCGTCCAGCTTCAGCCGGCCCTGCATGTAGAAGTCGATGTACTTCGGCATGTCCACCTTGAAGCGGTTGGAGCCCATGCTGCTGCCCTGGATCTTTTTCTCGCGCAGGAACGTGCTGCCGTCCAGCTCCACCTTCTGACCCATCGGGATCATGCCGATGATCGTGGCCGTGCCACCAGCCCGCAGGCTTTCGAAGCACTGCTCGGCGGCGCGCTTGAGGCCGATGGCTTCGAAGGAATAGTCGACACCGCCGTTGGTCATCTCGCGGATGCTGGTCACCGGATCGCTGGAAGACGCGTTGACGGTGTGCGTCGCGCCCAGCTCGCAGGCCGTCTGCAGCTTGTGGTCGTGCACGTCGACGGCGATGATCATGCGCGCCCCAGCGATGCGCGCACCCTGGATCGCCGAGAGTCCAACGCCACCGCAGCCGAACACCGCGACGACCGAGCCGGGCTCGACGCGCGCGGTGTTCAGCGCCGCGCCGACTCCAGTGGTCACCCCGCAGCCAATGAGCGCGGCACGGTCCAATGGCATATCGTCGCGCACCTTCACGATGGCGTTGGAGTGAACCAGCATCTTGTCGGCATAGGCGGAGAGGTTGGCGAACTGGTTGACAGGTTGGCCCTGCCAGCGGAGTCTCGGCGCTGCATCCTTGGCGCGAACCGGTCGGCTCGCACACAGGTGCGTGCGGCCGGTAAGGCAGTACTCGCAACGCCCGCAGAACACTGACAGACAGGCGATGACGTGGTCGCCAGGCGCGAAGTCATCTACCAGCGGCCCGACGTCCTCCACGATGCCAGCGGCTTCGTGGCCCAGGATCGCCGGTGCTGGGAAGTCGTAGAAGCCGTCGACAAAGTGCAGGTCACTGTGGCACACGCCGCTGGCCACCACCCGCACCACGACCTCGTGATCGATGGGTTTGTCTATCTCGACGTCTTCAGTTGTCAGCGGCTGATGGGCTCCGTGGAACATCGCGGCCTTCATCCGTCTACCCCCTGGCTGATCACGCCTGGCCATCATACTCTTGCCATACCTGCAAGCAGGTCAGGGAGCTGCTGATGCCGACGATGGACTTCGAGGTGTACATCGACACCAACGCCCCGGCCGCGGCCAGGGCGGCCGCCCTTGCCGAGCTCTTCGTCAACGAGGA
>Ga0066709_100003166_pt1 | contig 12465 bp, 10 predicted proteins | sample GraSoiAngelo_158_FD_79665 | JGI IMG/M metagenome (GOLD analysis project Ga0066709, IMG submission 79665) | Grasslands soil microbial communities from the Angelo Coastal Reserve, California, USA - 14_1009_16_30cm | ecosystem: Environmental > Terrestrial > Soil > Grasslands | place: USA... | reverse complement strand
GCGCTTCCCGACATTGTGAAACGCCTGCTGTTCAGCTCGGCCGTCGTTTGTCTCACGCTCTCCTGCAGCGGTGGCCGCCCGCCGGAAAAGTTTCGCCAGAAACTCGTCATCCTCGGTTTCGACGGGATGGATCCGCGTCTCGTGCAGAAGTGGATGGACGAAGGCAAGCTGCCGAACATGCAAAAGCTCGCGAAGCGTGGCAGCGGCGTGCGTCCCCTGGAGACGACCCACTCACCGGAGTCGCCGACGGCGTGGGCGTCGTTCGCGACCGGCGTGAACGCGGGCAAGCACAACATCTACGACTTCCTCATCCGCGACACGAACACCTACCTGCCGGATCTCGGCATGGTCCATTTCGAGCCTCCGCGCTTCATCCTCAACTACATTCCGATCTCGAGGCCCGACATTCGATCGATTCGCGGCGGCACCTCGTTCTGGGTGACGGCGGGACGGGCGGGTGTTCGCTCGAGCGAGCTGACGGTGCCCGTCACGTTTCCGCCCGAGGAAGTGCCAAACGGCGAGATGCTGTCCGGGCTGCCCCTTCCTGACATCCGGCGGACGATGGGGACTTTCTATTACTTCGGCACCGATCTCAGTCGATACGAAGAGGGAAACACCGAATTCGGCGGCATCCTGAAGCGGCTCGTGTTCGACGCCGAGACGGCGCAGACCGAGCTCGTCGGTCCGCCGAACCCGATCGTCAAGCAGCAGATCCGCGAGCTGCGCGCGAAGGCGCCGCGCGGCGGCTTCTCCGAGATGGACAAGATGAAGCTCGCCGAGCTCGAAGCGCGCGAAGACGTCCGCCTGCCGATGACGATCCATTGGAACAAGGCGGGCAAGTCGGCGACGATCGACCTGGGCGACAACTCCGTTCATCTCGGCGAGCACGAATGGAGCAAGTGGATCTACCTCGATTTCTCGATCAATCTGCTGCTGAGAGTCCATGGCATGGCGCAGCTCTATTTGATCAACGCCGGGTCCGAGCTGCAGCTCTATATCTCTCCCATCAACTTCAAACCCGATCAGCCGCCGACGCCGATGTCGTCGCCCCCATCGCTCTCCGCCGATTTGTACGAGCGGCTCGGGCCGTATCGCACGCTCGGCTGGGCCGAAGCGACCTGGCCGCTCAACGAAGATCGGATCGACGAGAAGACGTTCATGGACGATCTGTATCGCGCGTTCGACGACCGCGCGCAGGTCATCCTGCAGCGGCTCGAGGCGAAGCAGTGGGATCTGCTCGTCGGCGTCATCGAATCGACCGATCGCGTCCAGCACATGATGTGGCGGCTCATCGATCCGCAGCATCCGATGTACGACAAGAATCTCGCCACCAGGTTCGGCGATTCGATCGAACGCGTCTATCGCCGGTGCGACGATTTCGTCGGCGAGGTGATGGCAAAGGTCGATCAGTCGACGCCGATCGTCATCGTGTCGGACCATGGCTTCCACTCGTTTCGCCAGTCAGTGAATCTCAATACATGGCTCGTGCAGGAAGGCTTCATGGCCATCCAGGGTCAGACGGCCGGCGAGAAGAAGCTGCAGGACCTGTTCGGCGGCGGCACGTTCTGGGAGAACGTCGACTGGTCGCGCACGCGAGCCTATGCGATGGGCCTCGGTCAGGTGTACTTGAACCTGAAGGGACGCGAGGGCCACGGCATCGTCTCATCGGGCGCGGAGGCGAAGCAGGTGGAAAACGATCTCGCGGCGCGGTTGCTGACGATGACCGATCCGAACACGAATCAACGGATGGTGGATGCCGTCTACAAGCGCGACGAGGTCTACTCGGGTCCGTTCTTCGAAAACGCATCCGAGCTCCAGATCGGCCTGGCCGACGGCTACCGCGTCTCCTGGCAGTCGACGCTCGGTGGCTCGCCGCCGGGGATCGTGTATCCGAATATGAAGAAGTGGTCGGGCGACCATGGATCGTTCGATTACAAGCAGACCTCCGGCGTGCTCATCTCGAGCCGGCAGGTCGACGCCAGCCGCGCGCAGATCATCGACATCGCCCCGACGGTGCTGAAGTTCTTCGGCGTGCCGATACCCTCAGAGATCGATGGCAAGCCGCTTTTTTAGGGGGCTGGTCCCTGGGGGCTGGGGGCTGGGCGCTGGGGGCTGGGGACTCCGGAGAAAAGCGTTCTCCGCGTTCCTCGCGATCTTTTCGTTAGTCAGCGTCGCCGCCCAGCAAAACGATCGCGCGCGCACCGAGGCGATGGCCCGCCGCGCCGGCGAGCGGCTGCAGGCACTGCAGCACGAGGCCGACCGGCTCGCATCAGAAGAACGGACGCTCTTGGGCGACCTGCGCAGGCTCGAAGTGGATCGGCAGCTTCGGATAGAGGAATTGAAACAGATCGACCGCGACATCGCGAAGGCGTCGACCGATCTCGAGGCGACCAACGCGCGCATGCAGACGCTTCAGCAGTCGGAGCAGGCTTCGCTGCCGGAGCTGCGGCAGCGGATCGTTGAAATCTACAAGCTCGGAGAAGCGCGCTACCTGCGGCTGCTGCTTTCCACTCCCGATTTGCGGCGGTTCGGTCAGGCGACGCGGACGGTGGCGGCCATCGCCAAGCTGGACCGCGATCGCATTGCGGCGCACCAGCAGACCGTCGCCGAACTGAGATCGGTGCGCAAGACGCTCGAAGAGCGCGGACGCCAGCTCGCCGCGCTGCGCGACAAGGCCGAGAAAGCGAGAATCGCCGCCGAACGCGCCGCGCTGGCCAAGAACGATCTGATCCGCGACATCGATCGCAGACGCGACCTGAACGCGCAGCTCTCGGGCGAGCTGCAGGCGGCCCAGCAGCGGCTGCAGGCCGCGCTGCGCAACGCGGCAACGGGCGACGCCGCGACGCTTCCGCTCGCTCCCTTTCGAGGCGATCTCGACTGGCCGGTGGCCGGCACCGTCAGAACGCGGTTCGGCCGCGGCTCGCGCTCGAACGGCGTCGAAATCGCCGCCGCCGACGGCGCTGACACGCGCGCGATCCATGACGGCGTTATCGCGTTCGCGGGAACGTTTGTGGGATTCGGGAACCTGGTCATCCTGGATCACGGATCGCAAACGTTCAGCCTGTACGGCGACCTGCTGGAGTTGAATGTGAAGAAGGGCGACCGCGTCGCCAAGGGTCAGGCGCTCGGCTCAGTTGGTCCGGCCGCATCGGGCGGTACAGGATTGTATTTCGAGCTTCGCGTCGACGGGCAGCCCGTCGACCCGTTACAATGGCTGAAGAGACGCTGAGATAGCAGCGTCCGAGTGTGGCGGCTTCAAATTAGGTGTTTATGTCGGCAAGAACGCGCCTGATAGTCATGACAATCTCCGCCCCGGTCGTCGCCTTCGCGATCGTCGGCGGTTTCCTCGGCAAGGTAATGGCGCGCGAGGACACGTACCAGCACCTCAAGATCTTCGACGACGTCGTCGGGCTCGTATCGAGCAACTACGTCGAAGAGGCCGACATGGACAAGGTCATGCGCGGCGCGATGCGAGGTCTCGCCGAGGGCCTCGATCCGGACAGCGCGTACCTCACGCCCGACCAGGTCAGACAGGTGGAAAGCGGCGCCCCGCCGGCGCCCGCCGGCGTCGGTCTCGAGTTGACGCGCCAGTACTATTTGCGCGTCATCGCCGCACGCGACAATTCGCCCGCTGCGAAAGCCGGCCTGCGCACCGGCGATTACATCCGCATGATCAACGAGACGCCGACGCGCGAGATGTCGGTGTGGGAAGGCATGCGCGTACTGCGCGGCGTGGCGGGCTCGAAGGTGAAGCTCACCGTCATTCGCGGCAATGCGGCCGATCCGCACGTCGTCGAGCTGACGCGGGAAGTGGAACCGTCGGCCGCGGTGAGCGGCCGGGTTGCCGCGCCGGGCGTCGGCTACATTCGCATCGCCGCGATCGACCCCGACGCGGCCGGCCACGTGAAGTCGGCCGCCGACGACCTCAGGAAGAACGGCGCAGCGAAGTTGATCGTCGACGTCCGCCGCACGTCCAGCGGATCGCCGGAGGAAGGGCTCGCCATCGCGCGGCTGTTCGTGGCGAGCGGCACGCTCGCGATTCGCGAATCCAAGGGGGGCATGCGCGAGCCGATCGCCGCGAGCTCGAGCGACGCGACGATCTCCGCACCGACCGTCGTGCTGATCGACACGGGCACGTCGGCCGCGGCGGAGCTGTTCGCATCGGCGCTGGCCGGCAACCACCGCGCCGATCTGATCGGTGAGCACACGATCGGACGCGCGGCACAGCAGAAGCTGATCAAACTTCCCGATGGCAGCGGCCTGTGGCTCTCGACGCTGCGCTACCTCACGCCTTCCGGCGCGCCGCTGCACGAAAAAGGTTTCGACCCGACCGTGGCGGTCGACGAACCGGACGTCACCGAATTCGGCGCGCCGCCGCCGACTGCCGATCCGATTCTCGACAAGGCGATCGAACGGCTCAGCGAGAAGAAAGCCGCTTGAGAATTGGGTAATTGGATAGTCGGGTAATCGAGTAATTGAGCGAATCCGACGCCCGATCGTCCCGTCAATTACCCAATCACCAAATTACCCAATTACCCGATTCTGTTATACTGAGGGTTCGTTTTTACGCCTGATTTTTGAAATGTAGGCGCGTAGCTCAGAGGTTAGAGCGCCTGCTTGACACGCAGGAGGTCGGTGGTTCGAGTCCACCCGTGCCTACCATTCGAGTCGAAGGGCCTTACCTCTCCGACGTTTCATGAGCCAAGTCAGCATCACGCTTCCGGACGGGTCGAGTCGCAGCGTCCCCGCGGGCACACCGGTCCGCGACGTGGCGGAAGGGATCTCTCCGAACCTTGCGCGCGCCGCAGTTGCGGCGGTCGTCGACGGCAGGCTCGTCGATCTTTCCTATCCTCTGCAGAAAGACGGCGCGGTCCGGATCGTCACGGACAAGAGCCCTGAGGCGCTGCCGCTCTACCGTCACAGCACGGCGCATCTGCTCGCCGCCGCGGTGACCAATCTCTTCCCAGGCACGCAGTGCGGCATCGGGCCGGCGACCGACGAAGGCTTCTTCTACGACTTCGTCGTCGAGCGGCCGTTCGTGCCGGAGGATCTCGAACTCATCGAGAAGAAGATGAAGGAGCTCGCGGCGCAGGATCTGCCGTACGAGCGGCAGCTGTGGCCGCGGGAGAAGGCAAAGGAGTTCTTCGCCGCGCGCGGCGAGCCGCTGAAGGTGCAGCTGATCGAGGAGAAGACCGAAGGCCAGAAGGACGTCTCCTGCTACACGATCAAGGATCCTGATACCTTCATCGATTTCTGCGTCGGTCCGCACGTCCCGTCGACCGGAAAGCTGAAGGCGTTCAAGCTGCTGAACACGTCGAACGCGTACTGGAAGGGCGACGCGCGCAACGCGCCGATGCAGCGGATCTACGGCACGGCATTCGTCTCCGACAAGGATCTGAAGGGGTACCTCACGCAGATCGAAGAGGCGAAGAAGCGAGACCACCGCAAGCTCGGAAAGGAGCTCGGGCTGTTCATCTTCCATCCCTGGGCGCCTGGCGCGACCTTTTGGGACGGCAAGGGGACGGTTTTGTACAACACGCTCGCGAGCTACATGCGCGACGTGCTGCTGCCGACCGGCTGGATCGAGGTCAAGACGCCTCTCGTCTACAACAAAGCGTTGTGGGAGATGTCGGGCCATTGGCAGCACTACCGGCAGAACATGTTCCTCATCGAATCGGAAAACGAGCAGATGGGGATGAAGGCGATGAACTGCCCCGGCCAATACCTGCTGTACGCGAGCCGGACGCACAGTTACCGCGAGCTGCCGCTGCGGTTTCACGAGCAGACACCGCTGCATCGCAACGAAGCGTCCGGCGTGCTCGCGGGCCTGACGCGCGTGCGTCAGTTCGCTCAGGACGACGGCCACAGTTTCCTGATGCAGGACCAGATTGGCGACGAAGTCGAACGGATGCTCGGACTCGTGCAACGCGTATACGGCGACTTCGGGCTCGAATACACGGCCAAGCTGTCCACCCGGCCGCCCGACTTCATGGGCGAAATTGCAACATGGGACTCGGCGGAAGCACAGCTCAAGAGCGCCCTCGACAAGTCAGGACAGCCGTATACGATCAACGAAGGCGACGGTGCATTCTACGGCCCGAAGATTGATTTCGACATCACTGACGCAATCGGCCGCAAGTGGCAGTGTGCGACTATCCAGCTCGATTACAACGCGCCGGAGCGTTTCGATCTCAAATACATCGGCCCCGATAACAGGGAACATCGGCCGATTGTGATTCACCGCGCGATCTTCGGCAGCTTCGAGCGCTTCATCGCACTCCTCATCGAGCATTACGCCGGCGCGTTTCCGCTGTGGCTCGCGCCGGTGCAGGCGGCGGTGCTGCCGATCGCGGATCGGCACATCGAGTACGCGGCGGGCGTGCGCGATCGGCTGAAAGCCGCCGGCTTGCGCGCCGATCTCGACGACCGGCAGGAGAAGATCGGTTTCAAGATCCGGGAGGCGCAGCTGCAGAAGATCCCCTATATGCTAGTCGTCGGGGATCGCGAAGCCGCTGAAGGCACGGTGTCGGTGCGCGAACGGTCTGGCGGCGACAAAGGTTCGAGCTCGATCGATCCGTTCATCGCGGCCGCGCGCGACGAAATCGCGAACAAAGGAAGAGTCGAACGTGCGGCGGGACATCCCGCTCCGGATGCCATGCGTGTAACGTCATTTCAGTAAGGAGGCTTTATCGCTTTTACCAGTAGTCCCCGCCGTGACGACCGCGTGCGGGTCAACGAACGCATTCGCGTCCGCGAAATCCGCGTGATCGACGACACCGGCGCGCAGCTCGGCATCATGCCGCCGCCGCAGGCGCTCGCGATCGCCAAGCAGAAGGGGCTCGACCTGGTCGAGATCTCGCCGACGGCCAGCCCGCCGGTCTGCCGCATCATGGATTTCGGGAAGTACCAGTACCAGGAGCAGAAGCGCGCGCGCGAGGCCCGCCGGCACCAGAAGGTGATCGAGGTCAAGGAGATCAAGTTCCGCCCGAAGGTCGACGAGCACGACTATCAGTTCAAGAAGAAGCACATCGAGCGCTTCCTCGAAGACGGCGACAAGGTGAAGGCGACGATTTTCTTCCGCGGGCGCGAGATGGCGCATCCCGAGATCGGACGGCGCATCCTCGAGCGGCTCGTCGACGAGCTGCGCGACGTGGCGGTCGCGGAAACGATGCCGCGGATGGAAGGGAACCAGATGCACACCATCCTGAGCCGGCGTCCTCCGACGGGCGGTGGGAAGCCCAAGCCGGTGGCGAGGCAAACGACGACGACGTAGAGAGGAACGATGCCCAAACAGAAGATCAAGACGCACCGCGGCGCCGCGAAACGGTTCAAGCGAACCAAGCGCGGAAAGTTCCTGCGGAGCAAGGCGTTCAAGCAGCACATCCTGAGCAGCAAGACGACCAGCCGGAAGCGAAAGCTCAGGGGCACGGTCGCTGTGGCGGACGTGGACGCGCCGAAGCTCGCGCGCATGCTGCCTTACAAATAGGGATTCGGGATTCGGGCTTCGGGCTTAGGAAATAGCGATTAGGGAGATTCGAGATGCCCCGCGTCAAGAGAGGAACGGTTCGCCGCGCGAAGCGCAAGAAGCTGCTTGGTCTGGCGAAGGGTTATTACGCCAACAAGAGCAAGCTGTATCGCGCCGCGAAAGAGTCGGTCGACACCGCGCTGAAGTACGCATTCGTCGGCCGCCGCCGCAAGAAGCGAGACTTCCGGCGCCTCTGGATCGTCCGCATCAATGCCGCCGCGCGCGAACATGGCCTCACCTACGGTCAGCTGATGAACGGGCTCAGGAACGCCGGCGTCGCGCTGGATCGCAAGAGCCTGTCGGAGCTCGCCGTGTCGTCGCCGGCGGCGTTCGCGACGCTCGCGAAGCAGGCCAAGACGGCCGCAAAAACCGCGGCCCGCGCCTCATAGGGCCGCCGGCGTGCCGGCCGATCTCCTTCCCAATGCTGAATCGGTCGCGCAGCACGTCGCCGCATTCGAGCGCGAGCTGGCGGCGGCGGCGTCCCCGCGCGACGCGCAGTCGATTCGCGACCGCTATCTCGGACGCAAGAACAGCGTCACCGCCTCGTGGATGCAGCTCATCGCGAGCGCGCCGCCGGATCAGAAAAAGAACATCGGCCGCTACGCCAACGAGCTGAAACAGGCGATCGAAGCCCGCTGGACGCAGTACGAAGAGCACGCCGCCGCGACCGCCCGCCCTGCCGGCGCGGTCGACGTCACGCTCCCCGGCCGGCGGCCGGCGCTGGGCCATCGCCATCCACTCACCGTTGTCCGCGATCGGCTCGAAGAGATCTTCACGCGCATGGGCTTCACCGTCGTCGAAGGTCCGGAAGTCGAGGACGAGTGGCACTGCTTCGACGCGTTGAACATGCCGGCCGAACATCCTGCGCGCGACATGCAGGACACGCTGTATCTCGCCACGCCGATGCCGCGGCTCGACGGCGACGCGCGCGAGCGGACGCTGCTTCGCACGCACACGTCGACGATGCAGATCCGCTACATGCAGGCGCACCAGCCGCCGATTCGCATCGTCGCGCCCGGGCGCGTCTACCGGAGAGACAACCTCGACCTGACGCACTCGCCGGCCTTTGCCCAGGTCGAAGCGCTCGTCGTCGGCGAAGGGATCTCGCTCGCCGACCTGAAAGGAACGCTGCTCGCGTTCGCACGCGAGATGTTTTCGCCGAACATCCGGCTGCGATTCCGGGCGAGCTTCTTCCCGTACACCGAACCGAGCGCGGAGCTCGACGTCTCGTGCTGGCAGTGCGACGGCGCGGGCTGCGCGATGTGCAAGAAGAGCGGCTGGATCGAGCTGGGTGGCTGCGGCATGGTGCACCCGGCGGTCTTCGAAGCCGTCGGCTACGATGCGGAGCGATACACCGGATTCGCATGGGGCATCGGCATCGAGCGGATTGCGATCCTGCGATACCAGGTTGAAGACATCCGTCTCTTTTACGAGAACGACCTTCGATTCCTCGAGCAGTTTCCGTATTGACGTGCGACTAGTTCTGTCCTGGCTCCGCGAGTTCGTCGACCTCGACGCGCCGGCCGAAGACATCGCCGAGAAACTGAGCATCCGCGGATTCGAGGTTGCGTCGATGGAGGCGCTCGACGGCGGCGACGCCGTGATCGATTTCGAGATCACGGCGAACAGACCCGACTGTCTCAGCGTGATCGGTCTCGCGCGGGAAATCGCCACGACCTACAGCCTGCCGCTTCGCGACCGGGAACAAACACCGTCGCTGGCCACCGGCCGCTCCGACCGGCTCGCGATCCATCTCGACGACCAGGAGCTGTGTCCTCGGTACGCGGGCGCCGTTGCGGACGTGAAGATCGGTCCGTCGCCTGGATGGCTCACCGCACGGCTGCACGCCGCAGGCGTCAGGCCGATCAGCAACATCGTCGACATCACCAACTACGTGAATCTCGAAATCGGCCAGCCGATGCACGCGTTCGATCTCGCGAAGCTTGCGGGTCCCGAGATTCGGGTACGGCGCGCGAAACGAGGCGAGAGCATCGTCACGCTCGACGACGTCGAGCGGAAGCTCGATCCCGACATGCTCGTGATCGCCGATCGCGACCGCGCACAGGCGATTGCCGGCGTGATGGGTGGCGCGGCATCCGAAGTGTCGGCGTCGACCACGGCCATCGTGCTCGAGAGCGCGTACTTCAAGCCCTCGTCCGTGCGGCGCACGAGCAAGCGCCTCGGGTTGAAAACCGAAGCCTCGGCGCGGTTCGAGCGCGGCGCCGACATCGGCGCGCAGGTGAGGGCCATCGAGCGCACGGCTGCGCTGATCGCCCAGATTGGCGCCGGCCGCATTGCCGTGCCGGTCGTCGACTGTTACCCGCAGCCACGAGGACCGGTTCGCATCGTGCTGCGGCGAACGCGGCTCGGCCAGCTGCTCGGCGCGCAGGTGCCGGACGGCGACGTCGAACGGATTCTGCGCGCGCTCGGGCTCGATGTGAGGGCGAACGCCGACGGCTGGGAAACCGTCGCGCCAACCTTCCGTGTGGATCTGCTGCGCGAGGCCGATCTGATCGAAGAAGTCGGCCGCCACTACGGCTTCGATCGGCTCGACGCGACGTTCCCGGTTGCGACGGCGCCGGCGCCGGCGCCCGACCCGCGCATCGCGCGCGATCAGGCCGTGCGGCGCGTCATGACGGCTGCGGGCGCGTCTGAAGCGATCACGTTCGCATTCATCGAGGCGAAGGCAGCGGAACCGTTCGCCTCGGTCCTCGGCGGCGCAATGCCCGTCGCCGTCGCGAACCCGCTCTCAGCGAAGTTCGACACGCTTCGTCCGCTGCTGCTGCCGGGACTGGTCGACGCCGTCGCGCACAACCGGCGTCACGGTCGCCGCGACGTGCGCCTCTTCGAGATCGGGACCAGGTTCGCGCCCGACGGCGAGACGCGCGCGCTCGGCGTGGCGTGGACCGGCAACGCGGCAGCCGAGCACTGGTCCGGAGGCGCGCGCGACGTCGACTTCTTCGACGTGAAAGGCGTCGCCGAACGGGTGTGCGACGCGCTCGGCGTGGGCGTGCGATGCGAACCGGCGTCGCAGCCTTTTCTCGTCGCCGGCCAGACCGCATCGATCGTCGTCGACGACGGTCCGGCGCGCGGCGAAGCGATCGGGCTCATCGGTCAGGTGTCGCCCGCGATCGCCGATGCGCGCGGCCTGCCGCGGCACGATCGCGTGTTCGTCGTCGAATTGAATCTCGATCGGCTTGCCGCGGTACGCGCGCCGGCGAGCGACGCAGCGCGCCCGATCCCGCGCTATCCGTTCGTCGTGCGCGACGTCTCGATCGTCGTCGCCGACAGCTTGCCTGCGGAAATCATTCGTGGCACGATTCACGGCGCCGCCCGCGCCGTGCCGGCGCCGCTTGCCGCGATCAGCTTCTTCGATCGGTACCAAGGCAAAGGCGTGCCCGAAGGCGCGGTGAGCCTCTCGATCCGATTGACATTCCAATCGAGCGAGCGCACGCTGACCGACGCGGAAGTGCAACAGAGCTTCGAGACGATTCTCGGCGCGCTCGTGCGCGAACACGGAGCGGTCCAGAGGTAGGCTCAATTGGGTAATTGGGTAATTGGGTAATTGGGTAATTGGATAATCGGGTAATTGTTAATTGTTTTGTTCGATCGCCCAATTACGGCGATTGCCCAATTGTCGATTACTCGATTACTCGATTACCCGATTACCCGATTACCCGATTACCCGATTACCCGATTACCCGATTACCCGATTATCCAATTACCCGATTATCCAATTCGAGGATTGTTCGTATGGCAACGAAGACCGCAACGCGGAGCGTTGAGCTCGAACCGATCGATCGACTCGAGGAGAAGGTGAAGCTGCTCGTCGGCCTTGTCGAACGGATGAAGGCCGATCAGGCGCGCGCCGATCAGGAAAACCAGCGCCTCTCGCGGGAGCTGGACTCGATGCGCGCGCGCCTCGCCTCGAACGACGGCCTCACCTCCGAGCTGTCGACGCTGAAGGAAGAACGCGACGTCATCCGCACGCGCGTCACCGAGATGCTCGAACAGCTCGAAGGGCTGAACCTCTAGCGTTCAGCTATCAGCTTTCTGCTGACGCTTTGGGCTGAAAGCCCGATGACGGAAGCCGAAAGCTGAAAGCTGATAGCCGATAGCTGATAGCTATGTCAGAGGGACGTGTGATCCCTGTTGAAATCGCCGGGCAACGCTATCCGATCCGCAGCTCGCTGGATCAGGAGTACGTCGCGCGGCTGGCGGCGTACGTCGATGAGAAAATGCGGGCGGCGTCCGAGTCCACGCCCACGGGCGATTCGCTTCGCCTCGCCGTGCTTGCGGCGCTCAACATTGCAGACGAGCTCTTCCGTTGCCGAGACATCAACCGCGCACGCGACGGCGAGCTGGCCGAACGCGCCGGCGAGCTCGAGCGCCTGCTCGATCGCGTTCTGACCGCGTGACCTTCCATGTTCGCCCGAGGGACGAGCCTGGCCGCGGCCGAACAGTAAGCGACGCACCCCTTCGACCCTAGACGCTCGACGACAACACGAAATTCGCGGATCGGCCGATGTGATCCACGTGGCACGCTGTCTAGGCTCGCATCGGACATCGTGGCACAACCGCGATTCCGGACGGTGCTTCTCGGCGCGTTTGCGACGTTCGCAATCGTGCTCGCGGCGGTCGGGGTCTTCGGTCTGCTCTCCTATTTACGTGACGCAAAGAACGCAGGAGGTCGGCATCCGCGTGGCGCCGGGAGCGCAGTCGGGCGACATGGTATGGATGATCGTGACGCACGGCCTGAAGCTCGTCGCGTCGGGCATCGCGATTGGCATCGCCGCGGCGATTCCACTGGCCCGTGTCATGCGCAGCATGCTCTTGGGCCTCCCCGACCGATATGCCGACGTTCGCCGCTGCAACCGCGGTGCTCGCGGCGGTAGCGGCAGCCGCGAGTTACATTCCTGCACGGCGGGCAACGCGCGTCG
>Ga0066709_100003165_pt1 | contig 12465 bp, 10 predicted proteins | sample GraSoiAngelo_158_FD_79665 | JGI IMG/M metagenome (GOLD analysis project Ga0066709, IMG submission 79665) | Grasslands soil microbial communities from the Angelo Coastal Reserve, California, USA - 14_1009_16_30cm | ecosystem: Environmental > Terrestrial > Soil > Grasslands | place: USA... | reverse complement strand
TGGAAATTTGTAGGGACGCTCGTGTTTCCGAAGACCTTCGCGCACTTCGAACGTCAGGTTTAAGCCCGGAAAATCTGGATACGGCGTTTCCAGCAACTCCACAACGCGCACACTCTGCCGATTGTGATCGAACCCCCCGTGGTCGCGCATACATTGCGCCAGCATCTCTTCGCCGGAATGCCCAAACGGCGCGTGGCCCAGATCATGAGCCAGTGCGATCGCTTCCGCGAGGTCCTCGTTCAGCCGCAAGGCGCGCGCGATCGTGCGGCTGATCGACGCCACCTCGATGGAATGCGTCAGGCGGGTGCGCAAATGATCGCCCGTCCCGTTGAGAAAAACCTGGGTCTTGTATTCCATGCGGCGGAATGCGCGCGAATGAATAATGCGGGCCCGATCGCGCTGAAACTCCGTGCGATAGGCGTGGCTCGGTTCGGAGCACTTGCGCCCGCGCGATTCACCGGACTTTTGCGCAAACGCCGCGAGCATTGTGCGCTCGCCTGTCTCCATTTGCTCTCGCGTCTTCCATCCTGCGCTCATGTAGCTCGATTCTAAGGGAGGCCGACGACTTCGGCTAGATCCGCTGGACGAAAGGCCGTTTCGAATTATTTGTCGATTTAGAAATCATTATGAAAAAACGCAGGACGAAACAGGTAACCCCGGAACGCCTCCAGCAGTTTGGCTTCGCTTACGCGCCACCACTGATCATCAGCGCGGCTGTGAACAACAAAGTTTTCGATACACTGCAGGACGGAGCAAGAACGGTCGAGCAGGTTAAGAAACAAACCGGCGGATCGGCGCGAGGGTTGCGCTCGATCATGGACGCTCTGGTCGGCATGGAATTGTTGAAGAAAGATCGACAATCGAGATATTCGCTGACGCCAGAGAGCCAAGCATTTCTCATCAGCGAGCAGCCGGGCACGCTCGCCGGATTCTTCGGATCGATTTTGCCGGTAATGATTTCGCGCTGGTTGCGGATAACTGACATTGTGCGCAACGGACGACCGGCAGTGGCCGTGAACCAGGAAACCGAGGGCACGGAATTCTTCAGTCAACTCGTCGAGACAATTATTCCGATGAGTTACGGTGGCGCGCAGAAACTTGCCGATCACTTGAAAATCGAAAAGGCGAGAAATGAAATGCGCGCGATCGATCTTGCAGCCGGTTCCGGAATTTGGGGAATCGCGCTAGCTCAGAAGTCGCCGCGACTCCGCGTAACGGCCGTCGATTGGGCGGGAATGATTCCAACCACAAAACGTATCACGCAAAAATTTGGTGTGCGCGATCGTTTCGATTTCGTCGAAGGCGATTTATTGGGGGCGAATTTTGGCAACGGCTACGACGTCGCTACGTTAGGCCACATTTTGCATAGCGAAGGCGAAGAACGCAGTCGGCAGTTGCTCAAGAAAGCTTTCCGCGCGCTTAGATCAGGCGGCACCATCGCCATTGCGGAATGGCTGGTGCACGACAACCGCACCAAACCGTTGCCCTCGTTAATGTTTTCCGTTCAAATGCTCGTCAACACCGAGAAAGGCGACACCTTCAGTTTCAATCAAATCAAAAATTGGCTGGAAGACGCCGGGTTCGAAAGAGTGCGCAAGCTGCAAGCGCCCGGGCCCTCACCGCTCATTTTGGCAACAAAACCGTAGCAGCGGCGTATTACGAATCTGCTTCTCACCCGCGCGGCGAAGTGTTTTGATTCCCAAGATGAAAAAAAAGAAAACGAAGTCGCGCTCAGGAACGAAAGCTCGACCCGCCGCGAGGAATTCCGAGCAAAATGTGCCCTACCGAAAACCTGCGCTTCGCAGCGAAGCATTCGCCAGGGCGCTGATCGATGCAAAAGCATGTCTCAACGATTCTGAAACTCTGCTAGCGCTTTTCAACGACGCAGCGAAAAAGGCAGCGTCAGTGCCGAGAGAGCCGTTCGGACAATACTGGCCTTATCTGCAAACCATGCTGCGGTTAGTCCGTGCGCATCATCGCGGCGAATATGACAAAGTATCTGGCAACGCACTCCTGTGGATCGTTGCTGCTCTCAATTACCTGATCGATCCATTCGATCTCATTCCGGACGCAACGCCCGTTCTCGGCTTCATTGACGACGCAACCGTGATCGAATTTGTCGCCGATAAAATGCGCCAAACGCTGGACGACTTCATGATTTGGGAAGTCGCCGCTACATAGTTCAGACCATTAAGAGTGCTGGGTTTTCCAGGAGATGCCGGAGTTCTTTGAGATACTCGGCGCCGAGCGCGCCATCGATGACGCGGTGGTCGCAGCTCATCGTGATCGACATCCGGTGACCGACCACAATTTGGTCGCAGTCGTCGACGACCGGAATTCTTGTGATTTTACCAACGGCGAGAATAAAGCCTTGAGGCGGATTAATGACAGCAGAGAAACTGTCGACGCCCATGCCGCCGAGATTTGAGACCGTGAATGTGCCGCCCTGAAATTCTTCCGGTTTCATCCGTTTGTTGCGGGCGCGATGCGCCAAGTCCTTCGCCAAGGCGCTGATGTCGCGAAGCGATTTGTCTTGCGCTGCCCGAATGACCGGCGTCAGCAATCCGTCTTCAATCGCCACCGCAACGCCGAGATCGACATCCGCATACTGGAGAATTGCGTCACCGTCGAACGAGGCATTGACGCGCGGCACTTTCCCCGCAGCCATCACCGCCGCTTTCAAAACAAAGTCGTTTACCGTGATCTTCGCAGCGTCCGCATCTTCGCCGGCGGATTTCAATTCCTCACGCGCTTCCATTAGCGGGCTCGCATTGAGCTCGATCGTGAGATAAAAGTGTGGAACCGGGCCGAGGCTCTCGACCAGCCGTTGCGCGATGATTTTGCGCATCCCGGAAAGTTGAATACGCGCGCTTTCGCCAGGTTTGGGTGAAGGCAACCGAGACGACTCTCGGCGCTCAGAGACCGCCGCTACAGATTTCGCGGCCGTGCGAACGTCGGTTTCGGTCACGCGTCCTTCGGGACCCGTGCCTTTCACGCTGGAAAGATCAACACCGAGTTCAGCTGCGATTCGGCGCGCGACAGGCGACGCTTTCACGCGTGGTTGCTCAGCGTTTTGTTCTTTCGGCTGAGTTTTTTGCTGCTGTGCTTCATCCCGGGCGGCTGACACAGTCACCGCGACACCTTGTTGTCGCGGTGGGGCCGTTTCCTCTTCTTGGGCTCTCGCCGGAGCAGGCTTCTCCGTTTCAGCTTGCCGCTTCTTTTCTCTCTCTTCTGCAGTCGCGGGCTCTTTGTCTTTCTCCCGGGCCGGCGCCTGTTGCTTTGGCGCTTCCTCGCCTTCTCCGCCGATGAAAGCGATCCTGTCGCCCACATTCACCTTGCCACCATCCTCGACGTAAATTTCGGTGAGCGTGCCGTCCTCGGGTGACTCCCACTCCATGGTTGCCTTGTCTGTCTCGATCTCCGCGAGCACTTCGCCGGCAGAAACCTGGTCGCCCTTCTTCTTTTTCCACGCGACGAGAGTGCCCTCGGTCATCGTGTCGCTCAGCTTGGGCATCTGGATCTCAGGCATGGCAGAAAAGTTAAAACCTTACAATGTTACAACGGCCTGCTTTTCCAATTCTATCCTTTGTAACCCTTTTAACTAGTCTCACGCGTAGCAGACCTGTTTCACTGCGGTGACGAGTTTCTCGGCATTCGGCAGGACGGCGTGTTCCAAGTGCTCATTGTATGGCATCGGCACATCCTCCTGCGATACGCGCAAAACAGGCGCGTCGAGCGCATCGAATATATTTTTTTGAATCCGATAGCAAATCTCTGCACCGACACCGCAGAACGGATGGTCCTGTTCAACAATCACAACACGATGCGTCTTTGCGATGGAATTAAAGATCGTCTGTTCATCCAAAGGTTTGATGGAGCGCAGATCGACAACCTCGACGGAGATGTCTTCCCCTTCGAGTTGGGCCGCGACTTTAAATGCCAGCGGAACAGTCTGCGCGTAACAAATGACAGTAACATCGCTGCCTTCGCGTTTCACCTCGGCTTTGCCAAGCGGGATGAGCAGTTCTTCATCGGGCGGCTCCACCATTCCCTTCGAGCTGTAAAGCAGTTCCGCTTCGAGCACGAGCACCGGGTTGTCGTCGCGCACTGCGGTTTTCAACAAACCTTTCGCATCCCGCGGCGTCGCAGGAGTGACAACTTTCAAGCCGGGTACACTGGCGTAAAAATTTTCCGTGGCGTGCGAATGCGTTGCCGCAAGCTGATGGGCCGGGCCGTTCGGACCACGAAAAGTAATCGGGATATTGAATTGTCCACCCGACATCATGAACATGTTCGGAGCGTTGTTCACCACCTGATCGAAGGCCACCAGAGAGAAACTGAATGTCATGAACTCAATAATCGGTCGCAGGCCGACCATTGCTGCACCGATGCCCAGCCCCGCGAATCCGTTCTCGCTAATCGGGGTGTCGATGACACGTTTGGGCCCAAAGCGCTGAAGCAATCCTGCGCTCACTTTGTACGCGCCCTGATATTCGGCGACTTCTTCGCCCATCAGGAAAACATTGGGATCGCGCTCCAACTCTTCAGCCAACGCTTCGTTCAACGCCTGGCGATATGTGATTTCTCTCACGGCTTGGCTCCGTTGAAATACACGTAATCGTAAAGTTTTTCGGCCGGCAGTTCGGGACTTTCTTCGGCAAACTTCACTGAGGCCAACACTGTTTCCTTTGCGCGCTTGTCAAGTTGATCGAATTGTTCGTTGGTCAATTTTCCCTCGCGCGTGAGCTGCGCGCGGAGACGTATGATTGGATCATCAAGCCGATATTTTTCCAGTTCCTCCTTGGTCCGGTAACTTGCCGGATCTGACATGGAGTGGCCCCTGTATCGATACGTGCGCACTTCCAGAAAGGCCGGATGCGATTCTTTTCGGATCGAATCGGCAACCTCAGCGACTTTGTCGCGCACTTCGCGAAAGTTCATTCCATCAACGATTTCACCCGGAATGTCGTAGCCCTCCGCGCGATCAACGATCTGCTTAAGCGACGTCGATCGCTTTACCGACGTGCCCATGGCAAAAAGATTGTTTTCACAAATGAAAATGATTGGTAGCCGATACAACGCTGCGAGATTCAGAGCTTCGTGAAACGAGCCTTGATTGATAGCTCCATCCCCAAAGAAGCAGAGCGTGACGCGATCCTCGCCACGGTACTTGATGGCAAAGGCCAATCCCACCGCCAGTGGCACGTGGGCGCCGACGATGGCATGCCCTCCATACATGTGATGTCGCTTATCGAAAAAATGCATTGATCCGCCGAGTCCGCGCGAGCAGCCGGTCTCTTTCCCGAAAAGCTCAGCCATGCATGCATTTGCGCTCGTGCCGCGGGCAAGGGCATGCCCGTGATCACGGTAAGCCGTGATGACGTAATCATCAGGACGCACGGCAGCGACTGCGCCGGTGACGACGGCTTCCTGACCAATGTAAAGGTGACAGAAACCGCCAATCTTCTGCGCTTGGTACTGCTGGCTGGCGCGTTCCTCGAAGCGCCGGATCAACAGCATCAGCGAGAGCATCTCGACTTCGTCGCGCTGCTCCACCGGCTGCATATTCCATCATCCAGCAGCAACAGGATGGAACCGCGCCGCGCGTTCGCGCGATGTCCCCATGCTTCGCCCCGCGCTCATGCAAACCACGAACAGACAAGTAAAAACAAGATCACTGACGAGTGAATTGCGGAAGAACATCCAGGTCGGTGTCGCGCTATATTGAGGCAACCCGACGGTTAAAGATTGAATCAGTCCTGCGAAACTTTTCGCGTAACCGGGGTCGCTCAACCACGAAAATACATTCGTGATCAGGTAGAACAGCGTGGATCCGACAAGGGATGCAGGCAAGAGCGTCTTCAGCGACGCTCGATTTTGTAAAAGAACTCCGACCAATCCGACAAGCGCGAGCGCTGCATACCGGACGAGAATCTGCGGGTCGAGCAGCGGCGCGCCATACCGAAAATTGATGATCGCGTCGGAAATGAACAACGTCAGCAGCGGCACCGTGAACTTGTATTTCTTTGGGAAATACGCCGCGCTACACAGCGCAATGGCCGCGAGTGGCGCGAAGTTCGAAAGCCAACTCGCCCCAGAATGAATCAGCAATCCTGTCGTAACCCGATAAACGACGGCCGCCAAAACGAGTAGAAGCGCGGGAATCATTCCACAGAATCTATCCGGTCAGTCAGATATGCAACGGGAAGATGCAGTCCTCATTCCGAGCGAACTCGAGGAATCCCGCAGCGCTACTCGACGTAAGTTCGCGGGACCCTTCGACTCCGCTACAGGTCCGCTCAGGATGACGGTTCGCGTCATGTTGCCGCGGCGAGCGCCTTATGGAGGCGCGCCTTGCGACGATTGGCAGTGTTGCGATGAATCATCCCGCGCTTTGCCGCTTTGTCGATGGCTGAAATGGTCGCGCGAATTTCATCGGCGTTTGGCGCTGGCGCGGAGTGGACCCGCTTCTGCAGACTTCGCAGGTGCGCCTTAACGCTTCGATTCCGGAGCGCTAGCCTCTGTGTCTGGCGGGAACGCTTGGCAGCTGATCTCGTGTTAGCCATTGCCGATCAAAAGCGTGTTGCTATAAGCGTTTGTTCGATGCGAGCTTCGCTTTCTGCCGTTCACCGGCAAGCGCTCCGGCCATTCGCATTTGTTCTACGGTAAGTGCGCTGGAGGGTGGCCTCGCGAGCATCGCTGCACTGATCTGCGCTGGCGGCTGCGGCGTTACGTTGGCAGCGATGACACCGTTATTTGTTTCCTGACGCAGCTTCGCCTTTCCCATTTTGGGCAGCCGATCAGGAATAATTTGGACGACAGCACCCAGCGGCACCTGCTCATAAAGGTTGGCGACGTCCTTCGATTTCATCCGGATGCAGCCGTAACTCGCAGGGCGACCGATCATTTTCTCCTGCGGCGTGCCGTGAATATAAATGCCGCGTTGAAACGAATGCGCGTTTTGCGCTTCCAGTCCGCGCAGCCATATGATCCGTGTAGTAATCGGGTCGCGGCCCGGAGCGTTGGCCTGCAAAACTTCACCGGTTAACCGCCGTTTGTGGAACACGGCGCCGACCGGCGCATTGTCACCGATCTTCTTTTCGACTGCCAGGTAACCCAGAGGGGTAGTCATTCGCCCCCACGCATCGCCCAAACCGAACATGGATGTGGATACTGGATAAATCGCCACTTTGCCATCGTTTCGCACAAGCATCAGCTTCTGATCACGCACGCTGATGATCAGTTGGCTCGAAGTGTCCAGTGGCGCGACCGCGTACGCCGACGTAATCGAGATCAGACTAAGGATAACTGCCATGGCTCGAAACATGGGCAAACCTTTTACTCGACAATTCTAATGTTGTCACGCGGGAATTGCAGCGCTCGCGCGTGAACTTCCAACATTGAATTTTGACCAGCGACTCACGAAGGAAGAGAGACAGACGTAAAGAAAACCGCCCTGAAACATCAGCAGAAACGGGACCGAGAAAAACTGTCTGTGCATAATAGCGTAAACGACGAAATAGCTGAAATAAACGGCAAAGGCCAGTTCAGCCAGCGGAAGCGCTGATTTCAGCGGCCGGTACTTACAGCTCCGCCACGGCTGCGATTTACGTTCGATTCCGTATTTTGGCGTCCGCGTGAAATCCGATTTGTGATTAACAATCGCCTCGACCACTGCTCGCGCGTTGTTTAGCGAAAGACCAATTCCCAGTGCGAGCAGGCACGGCAGAAACAGGATCTCTTTAATCCATGTTTCGGGATGCAGTTCGCGTTGGGCACAAATATAGAACAGGCCGACGGAAGCCGACGCTGCCAGAAAAATCGGAATATCGACGAGCACCGTGCGAAGCCAGCCAACTGCAGGACCACCGCTGGAGGGATATAAAAGAACGCAGAGAATCGCCAGCAGCAGGTAAGCGAAATTGGACATTAAATGCCCGGTCGCCTCGAGCTTGATCGGAAAGGGAAGCTGACTGCGCCAGACGCTCGGCAACAATTTCTTACATGTCTGAACGGAACCCTTCGTCCAACGATGCTGCTGAGACTTGAAGCCGTTCATGTCCACCGGCAGCTCCGCCGGTGTTACGACGTCGGAAAGATAAATGAATTTCCAGCCGGCAAGCTGAGCGCGATAACTCAGATCGAGGTCTTCGCACAACGTATCGTACTGCCAGCCTCCACTCTTCTCTATGCACGAGCGCCGCCACAGCCCAGCCGTTCCGTTGAAATTGAAAAACCGGCCGCTACGGCTGCGCGCGGTTTGTTCAAGCAAAAGATGTCCATCCAAAAAGATTGCCTGCATCCGCGTGAGTAGTGAATAGCCACGGTTCAAGTGTCCCCAGCGCGTCTGGATCATTCCGACCTTTGGGTCGGTGAAGAAATGGATGGTCCGTTTAAGGAGGTCCTTTTGTGGAACAAAATCGGCGTCCAGGATGCAAACAAATTCGCCTGCCGCAGCGGCGAGTCCGACCGAGAGCGCGCCAGCCTTGAAGCCGGTCCGATCAATCCGATGAATGCGCTGTACATTAAAGCCGTGCTGGCGCAACTCCTCCGCACACGCGGCCGTGATTTCGCGCGTTTCATCCGTTGAATCGTCCAAGACTTGTATCTCCAAAAGCTCCTGCGGATAATCCAGTTCGCTTACGGAACGGAGCAACCGCTCGGCCACGTATACCTCGTTGAAAATCGGCAACTGCACCGTCACCTTTGGCAGGTTCTCGAAGTTGCGCGCCGGCACGGGCGGCCGTTTTCGGTATTTCAGGTACAAGTAAATGATGAAGTAGCGATGGACCCCATAAGCGGAAAGCCCGAGGAGCACGGTCAGATAACAGACCGACCAGATAATATGTCCGACGCTTTCCTGCATGGAGATTGCTATTGCTGGAAATGGTTGAAGCAGTAAGGGCGACATGATGCAATTTTCAGCGATTGCGTCAATCCAAAAATCTTAACGTTGGCGGTCGAAACCGCACTCACATCGTCTTGATAGACAACAGTCTCTTATCGGTTCGCAATTGCAATATCGGCCCGTTTGGGATTTCTCCCATCAACTGCGCCGTGCGTCTGAAATGTCGCTGAACCTCTGGCGAATTCCCTCTTGCTTCAGACGGTCAGCAGGTTAACGGTGACTGAACCAATTCTCGCCAAACACGGCATGTAGTTGGGAGGTTTGATGACGAAGCGAAGCCGCGACCGTTTCGAGCGCTCCAAAATTGTTATTCCGATTCTTCTCGCAGGATGGATCCCGTCAGTTCTGACGCTGATCGTTTCCTACACCATCCTGCGGGACACATTGGAATCGCGAATCTTGCGCGACCGACAGACGCTGATCCAGTTGGTCAGTCACCTAGTCGGGCATGACCTCAGCCAGCCCACAAGTGTTGTTGAGTATTATCAAACGCTGCCGGAGACGGCCAGAGTTTTGACCGCTGCCGATCCGCAAGAGGCTCAGCAATGGGTCAATTCAACGTTTTACTCACATCCGCAGATCGATGGAATGTTTGTCAGCGCAGCGGACGGCGCTCTGATTGCCTCGATTCCAACGGCCCCAGAGTTGGTGGGCAAAGACTTTGGATCTCAGCACTGGCGCGAAGAAGCGGTGGCGGTGCCAGCCGGAGTTTTTGTCTCAGCTGTCCATCCGCGATTGTCGGACAACCGACCCATTACTGATATTGTAGGGGCTGTGCGAGCGCCGGACGGCAGCATCCTGGGTTACGTCGGAGTTGAGGTTCTTGTGGAGCGGATTGGCCGACGCCTCTCCACGATTGAGTTTTCCGATCGGCTCCTTTTCGAGGTGCTCGATCAAAATGGCGCGGCGCTGTTTGCCAGCGATTTTAAACCAAATCCTGCAACAGGTTCAGCCGCGGCAAATGGCGAACTGGTCAAGGAGGTCAAACAGAGCAAAACGGGGCATTTCGAGCGCCACGGCAATCTTTATTCTTTTAGTCAAATTGAATCGACCGGCTGGGTGACAGTGGTGGAGCAGCCACGAACTCTTGCTTACAAACCGGTTCACGATCTTCTGGGCCGAATGACAGTGCTGACAGCCTGGCTGATTGGCCTGACGGCGATATTCGCATGGCTTGGAAGCCGGTTTTATCAGCGCCAACTGGAATCCAAACAGCGACTGGAACGTGAGGTTATTTTCAACGAGAAGATGCTGGCGAACATGCCCGGCGGGATTGCTCTGATCGATCCAGTTTCCCGTCGGTTTCTTCACGCCAATGATGCGTTTGCCCGGATGGCAGAACGCTTCGGAGAGGTGCCAGAGGGACGCGACATTACCGAGGTCGCGTGCGATGATGTAAAGATCGCGCCACCAGCCGCGGTTGACCGGGTGCTTACCTTTGGAACACCCTTTCAACTGACTGAGCACCCGTTGAAAGACAAATCAGGCGTTACGCATTTCCTGGACATCAATCTGCTCCGGCTGCAAGGCGCGCGCGAAACCGTGCAGGGTGTGCTTTACCTCGTAGAAGACAAGACGCGGGACGTCACATTGCGCCAGGAACTTATTGCCGCAAACGCTGCCAAGGACCAGTTCCTGGCACAACTATCACACGAGTTACGCAGTCCACTTACGCCCGTAATTGCTATGGTGGGAGAACTCGAAGCCGAACTACCCGACTCCGAGCCGGTCAAGGAAGCGCTTGAGGTCGTCCGGCGCAACGTCGAACTGGAAGCCCGCCTTATTGACGATCTGCTCGATGTCACCCGTATTTCAAAAGGCAAACTTCAACTAAGCTTCGAACCGATTTCGATCCACCAAATCCTCCAGCGCGCTTACGAGATATGCCGCAAGGAAATAGGGGCAAAGGATCTTGAAGTGAGCTTTGCGCTGCGCGCTTCTCATACGTACGTCGCAGGCGACCCAGCGCGACTGCAACAGGTCTTTTGGAATTTAATCAAGAACAGCGTGAAATTTACCCCTGAAAGAGGGCGGATCACGATCGAGACGCTGAATCCCGCGCCGGACAGGATTGAGGTGCGCGTCATCGACACCGGGATCGGCATCGAGTCTGAAGCGATTGGTAAAATCTTTAACGCATTTGAGCAGGGACAAAGTGACATCACCCGGAGATTCGGCGGGCTTGGGCTCGGGTTAACGATTTCAAAGACATTGATCGAGGCGCACGGCGGAAACATTCGGGTCCAGAGTCATGGAAAGGACCGAGGCGCCACGTTTACCGTGGAATTGAACACGACTGAAATTCCCGTCGAGCGCGATGGTGCCGGGGAGGCTCCAACAGCAGACCGGAAACGCGAGCCCGCTGTTTTAAGTCACCGGCGCGTTCTGCTGGTGGACGATCACCACGATACGTGTCTCGGTATGAAAAGAATGCTGGAACGCCGCGGCTACCAAATAACCATCGCCCATTCCGCGGAGCAGGCCGTGGAGAAAGTCCGAACACAAGATTTCGACTTGCTCATCAGCGATATCGGATTGCCTGACCGCAGCGGCTACGAATTGATGCGGGAGGTACTTCTCAATAAACCGCTGCCCGGAATAGCCTTGAGCGGGTTTGGCAGCGAACAAGATGTCAACCAAGCCAGGGAAGCAGGTTTTGCCGAACATCTAACGAAGCCCATTAACTTTGAGCGCTTGGAAAAAACGATCCAAAGCCTGCTCTCGTGAATCGCGAGGCAGACGCTCGCTGCCAATCTGGGCTCGGGCAGAATCGTCCGCGCCAGTAACCAATTATTCGCCGCTCTGCGCGCCGACTGCGGCTTTAACCTTTCGCTCTTCCGCTTCTTTCAGTTGCCGAGACAGCTTTTCCACGCGTTGACGCATGATTTTACCCGCCTTGAACTTTACCGTAGCGCGCGACGGAATTACGAAACTGCTACCCGGCTGGTTAGGGTTTCGTCCAATACGCGGCTTGGTAAGGCGCGGTAGAAACACGCCAAAATTTCTCAACTCAACTGGAATATTGTTGGCCAGACTGTCAGTGATCTTATCAAGAGTTTTCTGCACTACATCGAAGACTTGATGTTGAACCATCCCGGTCTGATTGCTGATCGACACCACGATGTCGCGCTTCGTTAACTTTGCCATATCTATTTTAGTAATCGTTCCTTGTGACTCTGCCGGTGGCTAAATCAAGCATAAAAAACCGCTTTTTGAACCCACCACTATAAAAGTCTCCTCCGTTGCGTACGCTGGGCGCAGCGCAATCGTTTCAATCCTCACGCTGTGGGTGCCGCTCGTCTTCGCCAATCTTCACGGGCTGGCGGTGGCGCGTAATGCTCCGGCGCAATCTCGTGAGCGGTGCGGAAATGCACTTTCGCCACCTCGCGCAGTGCGTCCGGCCCATTCGTTTCGACCAGCTTTTTGGCAGTCTCTTTTACGACTGCCGAGACCCCGCGTTGCAATCGCACACCGAGCTCTTTGCTCTTGCACTCCAGCCAGTTGATGAACGCCTCACGCGCGACGATCGATGCCGCCGCCACCGCAATATCCGATTC
>Ga0066709_100003164_pt1 | contig 12468 bp, 12 predicted proteins | sample GraSoiAngelo_158_FD_79665 | JGI IMG/M metagenome (GOLD analysis project Ga0066709, IMG submission 79665) | Grasslands soil microbial communities from the Angelo Coastal Reserve, California, USA - 14_1009_16_30cm | ecosystem: Environmental > Terrestrial > Soil > Grasslands | place: USA... | reverse complement strand
GCGCTCCAGCGTCGGATGGCAGGCGAGCAGAAACCCCGCGACGAGGTAGACGCTGTAATAGGCGATGTTCGCCCAATCGTTGTACAGGTTGTAGATGCCCGGCCAGCGGCTCCGCATCGTCAACTGGATGACGGCGAGCGGGATGATCGGGAGATAGACCATCACCGGCCGCAGGCGCGTGAGGCGATCTCGTCGCCGTAGGAGCCACCCGAACGCGGGGAGATACAGCAGGGTCAACGTGAACAGGTAGGCGAGGAACCAGAGGTGTGCCCACGTGAACCGGTCGAGGCGGGTGAAGAAGGTGGGCAGGAAGGTGAGGAAGCTCTCGTCAAAGGGCCGCGCCAGCGGCAGGCCGCTCGGGATCACGGCTCGAAAGCCCGCCTGGAGTGGGGCAGCCACCCACAGCCTCGCGTGGTTCAGGTCCAATCCGCTTCGCAGTTCGAGGTACTTAATCAGCGGGCCGAGTAGCGCCGAGCCCGCGAGCAGCGGGATGGCGAGCTTCCGCACGCGCTCCACGAAGAAGCGGGGGTTCCCCCGCGTCTGGAGCGACGCAACGGCCGACCACCCCGCGAGCACGAAGAAGAGCGGCATGTGCCAGAGGCCGATGAAGCCGCAGAGGACGAGCATCGTGAAGGACAGATCGGCGTTGCGGATGTGGTAGAAGGGCGCCGGATCGAAGACCTTGCCGACGTGAAACACGAACAAAAGGTAGACCGCGAGCACTCGCAGCCAGTCGATGTCGGGTCTTCGCGTGGTCTCCATCGCCTCACTCCTTTGCGAGTGCGCTCACGATGAAGCGCACCACGGTGTCCTTCGCCACGGCCTCGTCCACGGGCTGGGGATGGGGGTCCCAATGGCGGTGGACCGCCCAAAACACGACCGTCTCGATGAGGAGCCGGGCGGCGACGGCAGCGTCCGGGACCGGCCGCAACAGTTTCCGCCGACTGCGATCTTCGAGGTACTGACCGAGCAGCCGAACCAGCCCACCGCGCGCCCCCTCGAACCACAGGGCGGCTAACTCCGGGTGATCGGGGGCCGAGCGATCCAGGAGCTTGATCCCGCGCCGGTTGCGGGCGAGCGCGTCGTAGAGTTCGCAGACGATCTCCTCTAGCTCCGCGCGCGGATCAGACACGCGGCTCCGCCCGAGCGCGGCGGTCAGCGCTACTGGCACTTGGTTCTTCGCCAGCCGCTCGCGGACGTACTTCAGGGTGGCGCCCGGCTTCGGCGGGCGGATCGGCAGCGCAGGGAGCTTCTCGAATGGGTGGGCGTCGTCGGCGCAGCGCGCCACCAGATCGAAGAGAGCGTCCTTACTCTCGACGTAGAGGTAGAGGGTCCCCTTGGCGACGCCGAGCGCCTGCGCCACATCGGCCATCTGCGTGCGCCGGTAGCCCTGCGCGATGAACACCGCCGTGGCGCACTCCACGAGCCGCGCGAGCCGGTCGTCGGGGATGCTACGGGCCATCGGGGCTCTCATATAACTGACCGACTGAGTCAGTCAAGTACCCCCGGGGCCCCTATTCCTCCCTTCGAGCATCTCGCGTCCATGCGACGCGGGCGGCATGAGGCGGCGCCGCCCGCGACCCACCGAACTGGCGTCTGGGACAGGCGCCGCTATACTCGTTGGCCCGTGAGCGAGGGACAGTTTCAGGTGATGCGAGGGGCGGGGTTCGTGATCGCCGTGACGCTCGCCCTGCTGCTTCAACGGCTACGGCCGCACGCTCGGCTGCGCGGTAGTTGGCACGTGAACGGCGGCCTGTGGTTCACCAACCTCATCGTCATCGGCGTGGTGTGCGGGGCGTGCGCCTGCACGGTCGCCCGCTGGGCAGCGGACACGGGAATCGGTGTGCTGAACACCGTGCCGGCGCCCCGGTGGCTCGGCATCCCGGCCGCTATCGTCACTCTGGACCTCGTTTCCTACTCCTGGCATCGGGCCAACCACCGGGTGCCGTTCCTGTGGCGCTTCCACCAGGTTCACCATTCGGACCCGACCTTCACGGCGTCCACCGGGGTCCGGTTCCATCCCGGCGAACTCCTGCTCTCGCTTCCGGTTCGCCTGACCGCCGTCGCCCTGGTGGGCGCGTCGGTCGAGGCGGTCGTGCTGTTCGAGATCGTGTTCACCGTCGCCAATCTCGTGGAGCACGGTGACATCGACCTTCCCCTGTGGTTGGAGCGCCTCATGGGGCACGTCCTCATCACCCCGGCGCTCCATCGCCGACACCACACGAAGCTCGGCCCCGACCGGGACACGAACTTCGGAACCATCCTGGCGATCTGGGATCGCCTCTTCGCCACGCGCGCAGACAACGACTCCGCGACGGCCATCGAGACGGGCCTGCCCGGCTTGGATGAACTCACCTTGCCGCGTGTCTTCGTGCTGCCTCTCCAGCGGACGGCGGCGTAGTCACCGGGTCGCGCCTACTAGGTTCATCCTGTTCCGGGTGGTAGGAGCGGTCACATGCTCACGCTCTACGATGACGTGTTCAGCCCCTACGCACGGAAGGTGCGGATCGCGCTCTACGAGAAGGGCGTCCCCTTCGAGCGGGTCCGAGCCCTGCATGGCGACTGCAATCGGACAGACTTCCTGCATGTGAACCCGCGCGCGGAGGTGCCAGCGCTCGTGGACGGCGACTTCTCGCTCTACGACTCGACCGTCATCTGCGAGTACCTGGAGGACCGCTATCCCGAGCCGTCCATCTACCCGCGCGATCCACGGCTCCGCGCGGAGTGTCGCCTCCTTGAAGACCTGGCGGACTCGCAGCTTGACGCCGCGCTCTACGCCGTTGCCATCGTGGAACTCGGCCGACGTGAATCGCACGCCGCCCTCCACGACACCGCAAGGCGAGACTTGGAGCGGCTGTACAATGAACTGGAGCAGCGCCTCGGCCGTGCTCCGTTCTTCTGCGGCGACTTCTCCCTGGCTGACATCGCCGTCGCGCCGCATCTCATGGCGGCGGCCTTCCTCGGCTTCCCGCTCGACCCCGCGAAGCACCCCGTGCTCACGCGCTGGATGGAGCGCGTGCAGGAGCGGCCGGCGGTTGCGCGCGACAACGCCGACGTGATCGAGACCCTGCAGCGACTCCAGGCGGAAGGCCGGCCGGCCTTCGATCCGTACCGCGTACAGTGGCGAAGCGACCGGCTGGAGTGGGTCATCAAGAACGGCTTCGCGGACTGGTTTGCCGAGGAGATGCGAGCGGGCCGGACCTTCTTCCCCATCACAGTTGCTCCCTGACGGGCGGCGGCGACGGGCCGCCCCGTCTTCTCCCTGTGCCGAAACCGTGTGGTTTTGGCCGGCCGAGAAGGGCGGTCAGGCCCGCGCCCAAGTGCCTGATCTACCTTGCCTGACCGATTCGGTCGGCGGGAGGGTTATTGGTTCGAACGTTCAATCTGCCGCGGTCAAAGAAGCGGAGAGCACCGGGACGACGATGTCTCCAAAGTTGGTGGTCGCGCCTCACGTGTGCGCCCGCGCCGTGAGAGCTGCCCCGATCGCGTCTCGGAAATCCTGATTCAGGCGCTCCGGAAGGTCTTCGAGTGCTTGCCGCTCCAACACCCGCTGCGACCACCGGGCGCGAGTGCCCGAGCGCGACCTCCCCACATGGTCCAGGACGCCGTGGGAAAGCATTCGACTCGGGCGAGGCTGTGCGCCTCCAGCGCGTCGTAGAGACGCCATCCACCGCGAATCCACTCGTAGTATCGGCTGTGCTCGATAGCCTCGCGTCGGCGTGTACCGAATTCTGCAGAGCGCCTTTGCCAAGCATCGCTCTTCGGGTCGCGACTTTCCTGTAACGGCCGGCGCGCGGGGACTATCCACCGCGATGAGCGCCGGCCTCCACCCTTCGAGGATCGCGACCGCCTCTTCAGCGGTCAGCGCGTGCTGGCACCGGAGAAACCGCGCCGCATCAACGAGGGCGAGATGGAAACCCTTCCGCCGACCACCGACATCGACCCCGGCCCACCGCAATCGCTCGCCGTTGGCGTACTCCATGAAGCAGTTTCATTGCGGCGGCAAGTACGGTGAACGACCGCCCTCCAGACAGCGCCTCTGTCGCGTCGTGTGTTGGGTTCCGCCCCGCCCATGAATTGCACCGGCGTCGACCTCCGTGTGACGCCGGCGCCGCACATGCTCCACTTCAGGAGCCGCATGCGCCCGTCGAGCCGAGTCGCTTCACTCAGCAAGCGCTGGCCGCGTTCGGGCGGAACGATGTGGTGCCTCTTGTTTGCTCGCCGGACAAGATGTTCAAGCGTTCCCGCGTTGTCCACCGCGGCGCGCAGACGCTGACAGTGCTGTTTCCGTGACCGACTCCCGTCACCCTGAACGAGGCGCCCGATCTTCTCGAGCAGCGTGATCAGCATGCGAGAACACCTCCGCGAACACGCGGGCTGGGGCGACATCCCGAGGAGCGCACGCAGGTTGTCGAGGTCACACGTCACCCCTGCCGGCTCGGTCGCCGGTCGCTCCGTGTGGATGCACCCCGCGCTTGGGTCGCACGTGTCGTCGGTGCAAGCGTCGCCGTCGTCGCAGCTCAACGGGCTCAGCGCGACGCACGCGGCTACCTGGTAGAATGGATTCACGGCGAGTTGTGCGAGCACGTTCCACGCGGTCGCACCCACGTGCCGGCGCCGGAAGAGAAGAAACGGATCGCCCGCTGGCGTCGTAAAGCCCGTCGAGACCCCATCGTGACTGGCGGCTGCGATCCCCTCCCCGTCCCCAAAAGGCGCCATCGCTTGGGCCTGCTGGAGCGTGCCGCGCAGCGCCGCCGCCGCCTCGGGATTGCCGGCGAAGGCGTACGCCACCGCCATATCCGCCGTCCCCTCGAACCACACGCCGTCACGGTCGTCGTTGAAATCAAACCCAGAGAACCCGAGGTCGGTCGTGCGGTGATACCGCTCGGCACAATCGAGCACCTGCGGGTGGAGCGTGAGGGTGTCGGGGAGCGCCAGGACACTCCACGGCTGGGTATCGAGGGGAAGCTGTCCCGGCTGCATGTTCCGGGTGGCCGGGTCGAGGGTACCAGCGAGAAAGCAGCCTCGGTCCGCGTCCCACATCGACTCGACGAATTGCCGCGCGTGCTCCGCATCGGCTTGCCACTCGGGCTCCCCGGTGACCTGCCCCATGACGGTGAAGGCGGCGAACACGTCCAAGTTGTGCTCGGTACTCGCCCAGAGTCGGCGCTTCGGTGTGGACTCTGGGTCGTCCAACCCGCCTTGGAATCCGCCGTACGTTCCCGTGTCGTCGCGGAACATCCGAATGAAGGCGGCGATCCGCCGCGCAGCGTCCAAGTATGCCGGCGCGGCGGTTCGGCGATAGAGCGCGAGCAGCGCCATCATCGCCCAGGCGTTGTTCCCCGTGCTGATGCCCTGCTGCTCGACCTCCACGAACGTGTGCTTCGACTCATCGTAGAAGCCCGAGACAGGGACAGTCCCCACGCGCCCGTTCGGTGTCCAGCCGGGTGGCAGCTTGATGTCGCCGGCGGCGTATGCGTCGCGGAGTCGTCCGTCATCGTAGGCCCGGTCATGTTGCGACGCGTAGACGAACGCATCGCCGATACGCCGGGCGCGGTCCGTGGCGTCTGGGGTGCCGGCGGCCAGGAGCGCCATCACCGCGACGGCGTTGTCGTACGTGAACGCGATGTTCCGCAACGTAAGATCGAACTGCCCGACGGGCGGCGGCAGCATCTGGAAGGGCTCGGTGGTGAAGCTGCGAATCAGGCGCGGTTCCTGGAGGCGGCGGGCCTTTTGGGCAGGATCGAGCGTGTACTCGATGTCGTCCAGGTAGAAGACTGCCCCGGTCGGGTTGTCCTGCGCCGTGGCGACCCAGCCAAATCCGCCCAGCATGTAGTGGAGATCGAGCCCCGTGAGGTCGAGTTCGAACGGTTGCCAGGCCGTGGTCAACGGGAAGGTGTGCGGGCGCGGCGGGTAGCGCGGCGTCGAGTCGGGATACGGCTCCGTGGGCTGCCCGGTATCGGCATTCCACCCTACGCCGCCCACGAAAAAGTCAATGACTTCGTGCCCCGTTTCCCCGCGTACCCAAAATCGCAACGCAGTCGCCCCCGACAGATCGATCCCGGCCTCGGGTACCGTGCCAAAGTTCAACTCCGGGGCGGTCGCCCCGTCCGGCAGAACCCCGTTCAGAAAGTAGAATCCCCCGAAGGGCGCCACGGCGTTGAATGTGTTCTTGATCGCGGTGGCCCCATAGTGGGGGTTGCTCGTGTCCGATCCGTCGATCGTGACGGGGGCATTCGCGTCGGGAATCTTCGCGAATGCGGGGAAGTGGTTTCCCGCTGAACTCACATCGTCATACACGGGGAAGCGGACGTGGAATTGGTCCATCGCCCACGCGAGGTAGCCGAGGCTAGCCGCGGCAGGCGACGCGTTGACAGGACTGGCGGGACTATCCGGACACGACGTATCCGCACCGGTGCGCGGCGCGGCGACGAGTCCCGGTTCCACGCTCGCCGCGCTGAGGGCAAGTGCGACGACGATCGGCCTGGTGCAAGCGCTTCGCACCGAACGGCGAAGCGACCGTGGCGCATCGCCCGTCATTGGGTAGCGGGGGCCGGTCTCCCTGCTTGGCTGTACTCCCCTGACTGTCAGGCCGTCAAGATCGTGCAGTGATCGATGACCGCGTCATTGAGCTGCTGCTGATTCTCGCAGTCGAGGGACCACCTCTGATCGCTCCGTGGAACACCCCACGTCAACACCAGCGCTGAGGCCACCCCCCACGGGGCCGCACCGTCAGCCGCGAGGGCGGCGACGCGATACGCTTCGGTACGTTGTCGTGCGTGCCAACGACGGTGAGTTTCTCCGCCTCGAGCCGCGCGGTAAGGCGCGGCAGGCCCCCCCGAAAACGCAGTCCCCACAACGGACCGCGTCCCACCGCTCTGCTCCTGCGCGACGCCAGCGCATCGGCGCTGTAGACCAGACCCACGCCTCCGTACAACCGCACTGAGGACACGGTGCCAGCGGTCCCGGTGCTGCGGGCCATCACTTCCCTCGTCCCTGCTGAACGACGCGGCACTCCGTTTCCCCGCTCGCCTTCTTCTCACACCGCACGACCTTGCCATCGCTCTGGCGCAGATCGTAGCCGCCGAACAGGTTCGGCTCGACCTTGAGGACCGGCGCTCCGCCCTTCTGCGCGTCGTAGCAGTCCACGTTGCCGCCCGCGTTCGGAGCGCAGTGAACCTGAGCAAGCAGGATCGTGGCCGCGAGCATGCTCATCTTCGCTCCCTTCCTCGCTGACGCGCCGGAGCTGATCTCGACCTGGCATCCTTACGCGTTATCAACCCGTCCCCCTCCAGCTTTCCACAACCAGCATTCCAGTAGCACCATGTGCAGTCACTCCGAAGCCGATGGTTCAGGCTGGTTGCGCTGATTAGTCCGTGTTGATCTTCATCGTTATGAAGCCCTCCTGTTGCCGCATCATCGTCGCCGTAAAACCGTTTGTCCTCGTGGATCGAATGCACTCAGGAGGCGGAGTTGCCCCTGGAGGACCGCACGCCTTCATGGCCGCATCGAGATGCTTCGTGTACTCGTCCGACCAAGGTCGCAACAGGTCTACATCGTCCTGGTCGGCCCTGAGGTCCTGGTCGGCCCTGAGCCCGGCCCTAGCCGCAGCCACATTCCGTTGGTACGCACGCTCGACCGCTGGCGGCACGGGATGCGAACGCTCCCACTCCCCAAAGTTGCCGCCAAGCTTTACCAGGTCGTTGAAGCTCGTTCCCGCCCAACTCGGTAATTCGCGCCAGTCGGGAACGGCACTGAACGCGATGCGTGCCATCATCGCAGCACCCAGCTGCTCGCTCAGCTGGGTATGTTCCGCGCCTCCCATTATCCCTGCCCCTGCCAATGCCTCTACCCAAAGAACCCGGCCGTTGGGAGTAAGGGAGAAAGACAGCGAGACGTAGTCGGGCGCCCCGCTCGATATAGAGTAGTGATCGCGAAGGACCCCGTGATGCCAAGGGGAGCAGTTTGTTCTGTTCGGGCCGAAACATATCTGACCATGTACGTACTCCGAGCAGTTGCCCTCCGCAAAACATCGCGCATCGTGGCCGAAGTGTTCCACGTTCAGGCAGGGGGTCCAGCCACCACATCCACGGCGAAGTCCGTCCCAAAGTTGGTCTTCGGTGATACCAAAGTCGCGCCGTCCTGACGGTTGGTCGCCCGCAGCCGCCGGCTCGGCCTGGGCGGCGTCCTCGGCCACACCGTCCCCGCGGTCATACATCCCGCCGAGGTTCGTGCAGCCTTCACCATCTCCCCCGTCGCACGCCTTGCGGTAGAGCGCGACGGCCTGGGCGGCGTCCTCGGCCACACCGTGCCCGGTGGCATACATCAAGCCGAGGTTCGTGCAGCCTCCTGCATCTCCGCCATCGCACGCCTTGCGGTAGAGCGCGACGGCCTGGGCGGCGTCCTCGGCCACACCGTCCCCCCTGCCATACATCACGCCGAGGATGCTGCAGCCTGCGGCATCTCCCCCGTCGCACCCCTTGCGGAAGAACGCGGCGGCCTGGGCGGCGTCCTCGGCCACATAGTCCGACCTGCCATACATCCAGCCGAGGCTGGTGCAGCCTTCGGCATCTCCCCCGTCGCACGCCTTGCGGTAGAGCGCGACGCCCTGGGCGGCGTCCTCCTCGGCCACACCGTCCTCGAAGAGATCGAGATACATCCGGCCGAGCTTCCTGCAGCTGACCGCACTTCCCACCTCGCACCGCACGCGGTAGAGCTGCGCTGAGAAAATGCCAGGCACTGACCGACGGTAGAGGTATCCTCCGGCCGCCACCGCTGCGATGCCGAATACCGCCGTGAACAACCGAATCCATCTTCGGCCACTGGAAGGGAGAGCGGTCGCCGACAATTCCCCTCTGCCTGGCGCTTGTGAATACGCGGCGCGTCCGGCCGTCACCCCACTTGCAGCGTGGGCTTCACCGAGTATCGCACGAGCGGAGGACAGTGGGATCGCGGCTGTCGTGTTGGCATTTGTATCCAGCCGCCTGCCACAACGAATACAGAACAGGGCCTCGGCAGGGTTGGTAGTCGCGCAGTTATCGCAGTTCATGTTCGTCAGTCCTTGAAGACTCTTGGCTTGGCAGCGCCGAGGTCGGTTGAGCAAGTTACCGGCCCACTGAATGAGCGCCAGGGCGGCTCTTGCTCACGGCGTTTCGCTCGTCCCCAGCCTGGTGGGTCCCCAGCCGACCGCATCACCGACAATCCTGACCGCCGAAGATGTTCGGATGGCAACTCACGATGTCGCCATTCGGCTGCCGGTAGTCCCGACCGCCGAAGATGTTCGGACGAGACTCGATGCGGTCGCCGTTCGGCAGTCGATAGTCGCGTCCGCCGAAAATGTTCGCATGCGACTCGATGGTGCCGCTCTGGGTCGTGATGTCCTCGCCGCCGAAGATGTTCGGGTGGGAGGATGAGCGCGAGCCATCGGGGGAGGTCGTATCGGAGCCCCCGAAGATGTTGGGGCGCGAGGACGTGCGCCCCTCAGGCGTGGTGCAGTCCTGACCCCCGAAGATGTTCGGGTGGCAGGAGACCTGGGCAGCAGCGGCGCCAGGTACGACAAGCCCGAGGATGGCAAGGAGGGCTAACGATATGAGGCGCTGGCGCATGTTCGCGGCGTCGGGCTCCATGGTCCCGCTGTCCAGGTGGAAGTAGCTGGCTCAGTGCAGCCGCCAGCAACCTCCCGTTAGTTACAAAGGTCCCCCGCCACCTGATCCGCCAAGTCACGAAGCACCAATGAACGGACGAGCGGAATAGCGGCGCGATCTTCTCCGATGTATGTGTAGAGCGTTACGAGGTACGGATAACGAATGCGCACGGTATGCTCTCGAACGAACTCCTCGCCACGAAACTCGCGGACGGTTCCTACGCCGTAGACTACGTGTTGCCCAGGGACACCGAACAGGCACCATGTGAAGACGCCGAAGGTGTTGACGATATGATTGAGAATCCCATCTTCTTGCCAGACGTTGGTGCTGCCGATTAAACCTACACCGTCAGGTGTAGGGGGCGATGTAGATACGATCTTGGCGCAGCGGGTGTTCTCCAAGTCCTGTTTGAACTCTGGTACGTCTGAGGTAGGCTGGTAGTATCCCGAATAGCTCGCTGCTAGACCTGAATTTTGCGCCCCGGCTACAGCTACAGCGGCACTGTTGCCATACGCAACACCTGCACCTGCTACTGCTGAATTCTGCCACGACGCTACCGAACCACCCGTCTGGCGAAACTCCTCACGCCGGAATCCCCCGACTGATACTCGGTCTAGGCGGGTCGGGTGCATCTGCTGTGGAAACCGATAGCGCGGGGGGACCGTGAGGGTACACCCCGTGCTGAGTAGCAGGGCGCCAACTGTGACAAGCGCTCGCCTCATGACTCCCACCTTCCCCCCAACGCCTCGATGACGGTCACGGTACCGACGCCAGCCAGGAAGCAGGCAGTAGCGAGGTTCGTGAAGTCGAGGGCTATTGTCTCTAGACAATCTTTACAACCACAGCCATGGTCCCGCGCCACGGCCTCCAACCGACAAGCCGTGCCGAGCGCATCGAGCAGTAGACACCCCGGTTTCGCCAGCACCATGAAGGGCAATGACGCTCGCCAGACACCTGTGGGGAATCCTAGGCGGGATCAGGAACGTGGGGAAGCAGCTGCCTCCGCCTCCCTTCGTGCCTTCCGCTCGTCACGCTCCGCCTCGGGACGGGACGCTTGCGGCGGGGGCGGCGTATGGACACGGGCGGCACAGGCGGTTTCTTCCATCTCGGACACCGGCTCGCTAGGCTTCCTCAGTGAGTCGTAGACTGACTGTCATCCCGTTTTAGCAGCCCGGAAATCGTAGTGACAGTAGCGACATACGTTGGCTGCCGCCTTGATTGTCTCGGCGCACTGCGGGCAGGTTTTCGAGTCTCCCGCCGAGTCGCCGGTTGCCGTACCTGCTGGTTGGCCAATGACACCGAGATGCTCTGCTGCCATTCGTGCAATAGGCTCTTTGTCATCGATGACGTAGCCTTTCTCGATGAGGCGCTTGGTGTACTGCCCGTTGTAGACCGCACCTGCAACCGCGCCTGCGATGAACCAGCCTACAAAATTAAGGAGGTAAGACAACGCCAAATTGAGTAGGAAAATGATGAGGCAGCCAACGAGATCACCGCGAAGTAGCGCGGGAATGCCTCCGAAGAAAAACGTCGTCCAGCTAAACCCGACGAACCCCGTCTTTGTTATGCCCGATGGGTGTCGCAAACGTACTTCTTTGGCCATAGGTATGTCCTCCCACTGAAGCAGACCAGCCATTAGGTGTCCTCCCGCTGAAGCAGAGAAGTCCCGGAAGATGTCCTGGTGAGCGTGATCACGCTTTTTGATGACGCTGTGAGCGGGCTATCTGATGCGTTTCCCGTTTCCCTTTCCCGCACGCTGTAAGGGACACGGGAAACGGAAACGGGAAGCGACTGCGTGTCGGATAGCCTGCGCTCGGCCTCCTGGTGTCAAGGCTGCCCTCGCTTCGCTCGGCGCTACGCGGCCTTGACACCGGCCTCGCTTCGGCTTGCCGGAAGTACGGGCAGCTGAAGCTGCCCTCTGCTCCGCAGGAACGACGCGGGCGGCAGCAATTGCCGTGCCGGCGAACGTCCGTGACCATCGCGTAACGCAGCGAGATTGCACGCGATTCCGTTTTCACGATACGTGATGGAAAAAAAGCTCGGCCATCGGTGTCCGTGCACGGAATCGAGGGGGTCTCCCACCAGTGAATGTGCTCACGCTCACTGGCTCTCGGCGCGCTTCTCTCCGTGTTGCTGGTCTGCCTTAATCTTCATCATGGTGTTGCTTCGCCGTGCCTAATGCGGTCCTGTACCGCAAGAACCATGCCCAGCCGCGCCCGCCGTGCTATGACGCTAGCCAGCCCGCAAGCTGCGCCAGCGGCTGCGGCGAGCGCCATCTTTGTGACGTGGGCGGCGGGATGCGGACGCTGCCCCTCACGCCCTACCCGACTGCGTGGACGAACGTCAGCCGCGAGGTCGGCGGCCTCTCGCACGTCGCTGCTGCGCCGGCGAAGCCGGTCGCTCTCGGGGTCCCGACTGTTCCAGATCGGGGCGGTCGAGAACCTTGCTGTCGCTCAGCTTGCGCCTGAGGTCCGCGACGACGCGCTCGCGTAGTGCGACCATCCCCGTCAGGTGCTGCTGGTACGCCTCGTCCATGATGCGAAGGATGCGTTGCCAGCCTTCATCCGTCATGCGTTGTCGTCTCCTCCCTTCGCCACGCTTTCCAGCCACTCATGCGCCTCCTCGGTACATGGTGTTACCGGCTCCGCAGGTCGGCCAGGCGAATCCGCCGGTCAGAAGTGAGGCGGATGCGGACCGTAGGCCCCGCCGCAGCGTGGATCACCACTTCCGTCTGATGCTCCTCTCCGGGTACATCGTGAAGCGTGATGCTCTCGACTCCCGGGACGAAGGCTTGCAGTTCGGTAAAACGCGGATAGTCGGCCAT
>Ga0066709_100003163_pt1 | contig 12471 bp, 10 predicted proteins | sample GraSoiAngelo_158_FD_79665 | JGI IMG/M metagenome (GOLD analysis project Ga0066709, IMG submission 79665) | Grasslands soil microbial communities from the Angelo Coastal Reserve, California, USA - 14_1009_16_30cm | ecosystem: Environmental > Terrestrial > Soil > Grasslands | place: USA... | reverse complement strand
TAGAGAACAGCTCCTCGCATGACCTACTCCTCCCTTTCGCCCGCCGCGTACTCCTCGTCGGTGACGTGTTCCATCCAGTCGACGTTCTTCCCGCCGAGCTGCTCGAGGATCGCGATGTGCGTCATGGCCGTCGTGGACGTCGCGCCGTGCCAGTGCTTCTCGCCCGGCGGGCACCAGACGACGTCGCCGGGCCGGATCTTCGCGACCGGGCCTCCCCAGCTCTGAACCAGGCCGCAACCGGCGGTCACGATCAGGGTCTGGCCGAGCGGATGGGTGTGCCACGCGGTTCGAGCGCCGGGCTCGAACGTGACGCTCACGCCGAACGCGCGCGCGGGTTCGGTCGTCTGGAACAGCGGGTCGATCCGCACGGCGCCGGTGAAAAACTGGGCGGGCCCTTTACCCGACGGCTGCGAACCGCTTCGCTTGATATCCACGGTCTGAACTCCTTTCTTCTCGACTCAGAAGGTCCGGTCCGGTTGTCGACGAGCAGGTTGAACCGTCGGCGCATGCGACCGGGCGAAAGCCGGTCGATTTCGCGTCTACACGTGCCGAAAACCTGCGTGGGTCGCGGCTCGTCGAAACGGGAATAGCATGAGCAGCACAATCCCTCCAGCCGCCTGGAAGGGCAAGTGGGGTGCCATGACCAAGCTGCCAGTGCTACTGAGCATGCTCGCATACCTCGGGGGATCCAGCGCCACTGCCAAACCGATTGAGCGGGTAGAGCAGTCTCAAGAGAAGCCGGAGGCACGTTCGTCAGGTGCACGTCTGACTTTTCGGGAAACGTCGCGACGCGCGTCACCGGATGGCGAAATCGTCAACTACGCTTTGCAAGCTGATGGCCTTCCGCAAGGGAAGTCGTACACCCTGGTAGGCAAGTGGATGAACGGGAAGGTCGGAGTCATCAAGGCCCTACATCTCGATGCATCCGGTCGCGTCCTCACCCAGGACGGCGAGGAACTGAGCGTGGCGCTGGGGAGGATGTTTCGGGGTGAGTTCATCGAGTTCACGTTGGCGTCTGACGATGGAACCGTGAAGGCCTCCGTTGCGATGACCCTGCATCCCGTAGAGGCCGCTGGAAACGGCGGATGCCGTCTCTCCGTCAAGCCGATGTCGATCAGGGGTGACGTCTTTCAGATCATCGGTGCTGGCTTCCAGCCTGGGCAAAAGGTCAAGGCCGTCGCGATCTCCGAGGGCGAGGTGGCACACCCCCGATGGAAGGCCAAGGACGACGGCAGCTTGAACGTGGTCGTGCTCCCTGCGGTCGTCGGCAAGAGTGGCGGGGAGGCGAGCGTGACGGCATCGGATGCGTCATGTTCCGTCACTGTCCGCTACAACTGGGGAGATGCCATGATGCGAGCGGCTCCCGAGGGGCGGGCGACTGCATCAGCGCCTCCGCTGCCGACACAGTCGCAGGCTCCTGCTGGCCAGTCACCCACACCATCAGCCCAACTGGCGACGACCCCGACGCCTGAGCTTTCCAAGGGGGGGCAGTGGGTTCGGCTCGCGATGCTTACCGTGAACCTGGACTACAAAATCGCGGTAGTCAAAACCTTCCTTCCCATGGTGAAAGACGCGATTCACCTGGGCGAAGAAGAGATCACCCATAAGAATTCGAAGGATGTTCTCGAGCGGTTTCAGCGCGAACGGCGGGCTCTAACCGAGGACATCGATCGAGAGGGTCTCAGCAAGATCGGTGGCGAATACGACTGGCGCTGGGGGACGCAGGGCGAGTGCAAGCTCAAGGAGCTACCGCCGGACGCTTCGGGGGCAGTCACCGTGATTCAGAATGGACACGACGTGGAATTCAAGGGCAAGGGCCTTGAAGGGTGTGGAATCGTCGTTGGCACAGTCGCAGTCCTAAAGACCGGGAAGTGCGGAGGAGTTTCTACGATGCGGCTGGTGGTTGGAACGGATCAGGGCAGGATGGTGCTCTTAGACACCGGCTCGGGCATTCGCTGCGATGCAGGTACCCTAACCAAACGTTAGGCCGAGCATGCGCTACATCATGGCCTAAGCGGAAGCTACCTGCTGCGACGTTAGCTCAACGACAGTTCACGGGGCTCCAGACGCAAAGCTGGCCCGACCGAAGTCTGGTGTGTCCTTTGGGGGCCGCCTTCGCTAGGTGCCCTCGTGCAGAGTTTCTTTCCCAACCCCAGAGTCGCCATCACTCGATCGCTACCCTACCGGCGACGAATGGACGTACTACACCACTGAAGCTGTACAAAGACCGTCGCCGCTAAGTCGATGCGAAGCAAACGGCGGCTCACCGAAAATGGACGGAATCGGGAGCCGAAGAGCTCGCGGTGGCGAAGCCGACGCTGCGACTGGACCGAAGACCAAGCCCCGCGCCGGGCGCCACCATCGAAATAGACTGCGGCGTCCAGGGAGGATTCCAATGAGCCGTCTGTCCCGCCTGGTCTTCGCACTATCTCTCTGCCTCGCGGTCTCTGCGCCCCGGCTCTTCGCCCAGGCCGCTCCCGCCACGCAGCCTCCCGCCATATCGAAGGCGGCTCCCATCGCGACGGCCGCCGAACGCGCCGCCGCCGACAGCCCGCGAACGACGCCCGCCGGCGCGACGTTCACGATTCCGTCGGGCTGGTCCATGACGACCCGCGGACCGATGGTCGTGCTGGAGCCGCCGGAGCCCGATTCGCATCTCGTGATCGTGGACGTCCCGGGCGCGAAGGACTCCGACGCCGCGATCGCCGCCGCCTGGGCCGCCTATCGCCCCGAGGCGAAGCGTCCTCTGAAGCTCATGCAACCTCAGGCTGCGTTGAACGGCTGGGAGGAGCGGAAGTTCTACGAGTACGAGACGTCGCCGAACGAGCGCGCGACCGTCTTCGGTCAGGCGTGGAGGGCGAACACGTACTGGGTCGCGATCCTGGTCGACGCGACCGACCCGACGTTCGAGAAGCGCGCGGCTCAGTTCCGACTGAGCATGGCGAGCCTGCGTCCAAAGGGCTATCAGCGCGAGAGCTTCGCCGGGAAGAAGGCGCACCCGCTGGACGAGAAGCGGATCGCCATGATGAAGGACTTCGTCGCCAGCGGGATGCAGCAGCTCGGCGTGCCCGGCGTCGGCTTCAGTCTGATCGACGGCGGGAAAGTCGTCTTCGAGAGCGGTCTCGGAGTGAAGGAGCTGGGCAAACCGGACAAGGTCGACGCCGATACGCTCTTCATCGCGGCGTCCAATACCAAGGCGATGACGACGCTGCTTCTCGCCGAGCTCGTGGACGAGAAGAAGCTGCGCTGGGATCAACCCGTCACCGAGGTGTACCCGGCGTTCAAACTCGGTGACGCCGCCACGACGAGCCAGGTGCTCGTGAAACACCTCATCTGCGCGTGTACCGGGATGCCGCGGCAGGACATGGAGTGGCTCTTCGAGTACCGGGAGGCGACACCGGCGTCGGCGATGAAGCTCCTCGCGACGATGCAGCCGACGAGCCGCTTCGGTGAGGTCTTCCAGTACAGCAACCTCATGGCGGCAGCCGCGGGTTACATCGGCGCTTCGCTCACCTACCCGGGCAAGGAGCCGGGCGCCGCCTACGACGAGGCGATGCGGACCAGGGTCTTCGAGCCGCTCGGGATGACGAATACGACGTTCGACTTCTCTCGCGCACTCAAGGGAAACGTCGCGCAGCCGCACGCCGAGGACGTGGACGGAAAGCTGCGAAGGGCTCGCATGGACCTGAACGAATCGGTCGTGCCGGTGAGACCGGCGGGAGGCGTGTGGACGAGCGCACACGATTTGAGCAAGTACGTGCAGATGGAGCTGGCGAAGGGAGTGCTCCCGAGCGGCAAGCGTCTGGTGTCAGAGGAAAACCTCCTCGCGCGTCGGGCACCGCAGATCCTGGTCGGCGAGGACGTCTCGTACGGCATGGCGCTCATGGTCGACAAGCGGTGGGGCATCCCGATCCTGAGACACGGCGGCGACCTCGCCGGCTACCACAGCGACATGATCTGGTTTCCCGATCATGGTGTCGGCGCAGTGATCCTGACCAACGCGGACGCGGGCGCGGCTCTGCGCGGGCCGTTCCTGCGCCGCCTCGCCGAGATCCTGTTCGACGGCAAGCCGGAGGCCGAGGAGCAGCTCCGGGTCGCGGCCGCACAGAGGAAGGCGCAGATCGCAAAAGAGCGCGAGCGTCTCGTCGTGCCGCCGGATCCGGGAGAGGCAGCCAGGCTCGCGACCCGTTACGTCAGCAAAGGTCTGGGAGAGCTGAACGTGACGAAGCAGGGTCCGAATGTGGTCTTCGACGTCGGCGAGTGGAGGAGCAACGTCGCTTCCCGCAAGAACGACGACGGGACAACCTCGTTCATCACGATCGACCCGACTCTCGACGGCTTTACGTTCGTGGTGTCGGAGCGAGAGGGGAAGCGCGGCCTCGTGCTCCGGGACGCTCAGCACGAGTACATGTTCGTCGAGGAGCCGGCGAAGGCGGGAGGAAGCTGAGGGGAGGCTCCGGTCATATGCAAGACGGGCGTCCTGACACGCGAATGCGCCGGACGGGCTCCCTCACGAAGGGCAAGCTGTCCAACGTCATCGCGAACGAGGCTCGCCTCGAGGCACTGCGGCGGACGTCGCTCCTGGATTCCCCGCCCGAGGAGGCCTTCGATCGGTTGACGCGCCTCGCGACGGCCGTGCTTCACGTGCCGGTGGCGCTCGTTTCACTGGTGGACAGCGATCGGCAGTTCTTCAAGAGTCAATGCGGGCTGTCCGAGCCTCTCGCGTCCCTGCGGCAGACGCCTCTGACGAACTCCTTCTGCAAGCATGTCGTTGGATCGCGCGAGCCACTCGTCGTTGCGGACGCCCGTCGGGATCCACTTTTCCGGCAGAGCGTCGGCGCCTCCGACGTCGAGGTGATCGCGTACGCTGGGGTCCCGCTGATCACCTCCGAGGGATATGCCCTCGGGACGTTCTGCATCGTGGACAGGCAGCCCCACGACTGGACGGAGGAGGAGATCGGGATTCTCCGAGTTCTCGCGACGTCCGCGATGTCCGAGATCGAGCTCCAGCGTGTTGTCGGCGAGCTCCGAGCGTTGACCCAAAACCTGCAGAGCGCCGTGGAGTCCCGGACTTCGGAGCTCCGAGCCTCGGAGGAGCGCCAGCGCGTGCTCCTCGCCGTCAACAATGCCATCGTCACCTGTCTCGACCGGGATTCCCTGTTCTCCTCGACGGTGGCCGCGCTGCAGAGCGCGATCCCTTTCGACCGTGCCGCGCTCGTCCTGCACGATCCCGTCAAAGACGTCTTCAAGGTGCTGGGCGTGGCGGGCCCCGTGCCGTCCCCTTCCGTGATTCCGCTCGGGACCGAATGGCCGCGGCAGCAAAGTCGCGCCGGCTGGGTCCTCGATCACTGCGAGCCACTCCTGACCGCGGACCTTCGGGACTCCCCGCCATTCGCCGAACACTCGGCGCTGCTCAAAGACGGGCTCCGTTCCGCGATCTCCGTTCCCATGACGATCAAGGGAAAGATCATCGGAACGCTGAACGTCGGGAGCCGCGTGCCCGGCGGATACGGACCGGAGGAGGCATCGCTGCTCGCGTCAATCGCCGAGCAGGTGGCGCTCGCCCTCGAGAATCTGCTCGCTTACGAGGAGATCGCCGCCCTCAAGGCTCGCCTGGAGGAGGAGAACGTCTACCTTCAGGAGGAGGTTCGGACGGAAGCGGCGTTTGGCGACGTCGTCGGCCAATCCCCGGCGGTCCTCGGTGTCCTCGCAACCGTGCGGAAAGTCGCGAAGACCGATTCCACCGTGCTGGTCACCGGCGAGACGGGCACCGGGAAGGAGCTGATCGTCCGCGCGATCCACGATCTGAGTCGGCGGAAGGACAAGCTCCTCGTGAAGGTGAACTGCGCCGCCCTTCCGGCCGGCGTGATCGAAAGCGAACTCTTCGGGCACGAAAGGGGCGCGTTCACGGGCGCGCTGACGCGGAAGGTCGGCCGGTTCGAGCTCGCCAACCGGGGCACGCTTTTCTTAGACGAGGTCGGCGACCTTCCGTTGGAGCTGCAGGCGAAGCTCCTGCGCGTGCTGCAGGACGGCGAGTTCGAGCGGGTGGGCGGAACGCAGACGTTGAAGGCGGACGTGCGGCTGATCGCGGCCACGAATCGTGACCTCGAGCGCGCGGTCGCCGAGGAGCGCTTCCGCGCGGACCTCTATTACCGTCTCAACGTCTTTCCCATCGTGCTTCCTCCGTTGAGAAAGAGGCTGCAGGACGTCCCGCGTCTCGCCCGTCATTTCGCGATGCTGTATGCGGCGAAGATGGGGAAGAACGTGGGTCCGCTCAGCGAGAACGTGCTCGCGCGGCTGGCTGCCTACTCCTGGCCCGGGAACGTGCGCGAGCTGCAGAACATCATCGAGCGGGCCGTCATCCTCTCTCCCAACGGCCGCTTCGAGCTCGGGGAATTCGCCACGGCGCCGGCCGGCGGGGACGCGAAGGCGAAGGCACGGAGTCTCGAGGACGTCGAGCGGGAGCACATCCTCGTGGTTCTCGAGGAGACCGGCTGGCGGGTCAGTGGCGAGCGCGGTGCGGCGAAGATCCTGGGTCTCAAGCGAACGACGCTGGAGGCCCGCATGAAGAAGCTCGAGATTCTGCGCCGGACCTGACGGCGCGTCCGGCGCCTGCCATCCCTTTGGCACTCTCCCAACCGGTCGGCAAACAAATCCGTTTTAGCTCTTCCTAATCCGCGCTTCTCTCCGCCCTCCAACTCGACGCTATTCAGCCGCTTGCGTCCCTCCCGGGCGGCGCTATGCGAGCCCGGCACACCGAATGCCCTTAGAGATCCGCCGATGCCGGACAGAGGAGGAAGTCAACGTGACGTTGCGGATCACACGGAAGAGGGGATCACGCTCCCGGGCGACGCTCGTGCTCGAGGGGAAAGTCGTCGCGGAGTGGGCCGCCCTCCTGGAGCGCGAATGCTCCGACCTTCTTCGATCCCGCCGCGCTGTGAGTCTCGATCTTGCGGGCGTCAGCTTCGTCGACCGGGCCGGGGTTCGAGCTCTCGGGCGCGTGAGCCGCAGGGGAGTCGAAGTCCGCTGTTTCCCCGGGCCCGTCGCGTGCGTGCTCGAGGGAGAAGGCATTCGCGTCACGCTGGGAAGGAGGTCGTAACGAGGACGGAGATCAAGGGACAACGGGATTCAGCCGTAACGATGTTGGACCGGGCGTTCCGAATCGCCCAATAACAAAGAAGAGGAATCTATGAAGCGACTTCGTTTTGTGGCCATGGTGGCAATCAGCGTTGGGTTGACTGTCGCGGGGGGAATGGGATCACAGGCATCGGCCTCGGGGAACGACTCGTTCAGTTTCAATGCTCCCGAAATTTCCGGATTTCCGGGGGGGCGCTCGGTGGAACTCACCGGAGGCGGCGCCTACAGCCTGCCGGACTTCGTTCATTCGGGAGGCCATTTTCGTTGCCTGTCGGATATTGCGGCGGGACCTTTCAGTGGATGCCTCGCCGGGCAGGGAGTGCGGTGGGACCCGTCCGCGCTTCTCTCGTCCACGACCTTCAAGTGCACCGGCGCCGCCGGCGAACCTCTCAAAGCGGCGGAGACCGGAGACAAGACGGTCGTGATCTTCGCTGACTTCTACCGGCAAGGGGATGGGAACGACGAATCGTTTACAGCCCAGATGATCGTCTCGGAGACCGATCTGGATCCCGTCGCTCCGGGAGTCCAGAACGTCTGGGTCCAGGGAGTCGGCTGCGGGACGGCGATCACGAACTTCAACTGAGACCGTTGCGCGGAAAACGCTCATCGCCCGGTTCGAACCCGGTCCGACTGAGCGTCTCGCGAGCGCGGAGTCCTCAACGTACGGAAAGAGATGACACATGAAACGGACTATCCTGCTTCTTGCCTGCATCGCCGCCGGGGCGGCAACCTCCCTGGCGACCGGAGACCCCAACCGCATCACGTTACCGGCTGCGGCCTCGATCGTCGGCCAGGCGCCATTCTTCTCGGACGTTCGCGTCTTCAACACGTCCTATACGTCGACGATCGCCGTGACCGCGACCTACCGATGCTTTCTGGGCGACTGTCCCGCGCAGGCGCCGCAGGTCGGCTTCGCGCTGGCGCCTCGGGAATCGAAAGCGTTCAACGACATGGTCGGTGTGGCGTTCCGGTCGCCCAACTCGGCGGGTGGCGTCGAGTTCGGCGCCGACTCCGGAGGGACGGTCGCTGATCTGGCCGTGACGAGCCGCCTCTACTCGACGGCGCCGACGGCGACGGTGGGTATGTTCATCCCGGGCGCCGCCAGCTCTGCAGCCCACCCGATCACGTTCCTGGAGCAGATTGCCAATTCGGGACCGGGCGCGGGCTTCCGCACGAACGCGGGCGCGTTCAACGCCGGGGACACGCCGGTTTCGGCCACGTTCAGCGTTTTCACCGGCGGGGCTCTCCTGGGAAGCCAGGACCGCCAGATCCCGGCGCACTCCGGAGTGCAGATCAACAACATCTTCAACGCGATCAACCAGGGCTCGGTCTCGACCGACAACGCGATCATCGTCGTGAAGGCGAGCGGGGATCTCTTCAGCTACGCGGCGGTGATCGACAACAACACGACCGATCCCAGCTTCGTGCTGGGAGCCGAGGACAAGCCCGCGCCGCCGGGATTCACTCCCGCGCCGGGTCCCACGGCCACGCCGCAGCCGACCGTGCCGACGCCTCCTCCCACTCCGACCCCGACGCCGGCCGGGCAGACCATCACGGTCAACGTCGGACAGGGAGGGGTCAGGTTCGTCGACCAGAATAGCGGTTCGGACCGGACGACGATCCGGGTCGGCGACACGGTCCGGTGGGTCTGGGTCGGAGGCTTCCACTCGACGACCTCGGGGACCTGCTCCGGCAACTGTCAGGCCGACGGGCTGTGGGACTCCGGAGCGGGATCGGGGATGACCTTCAGCCACCGATTCACCCAGGCCGGCACGTTCGACTATTTCTGCACCGTCCACGGATCGGCGATGACCGGCGTCGTCCAGGTCAACTGAGGCCGAAGCATCGACCTCTCGGAAAGGAATGAACATGAAGTCTACGTGCCGTCTTTTCGTCGTCACCGCTGCGCTCGTTTTTTCTGTTTCCCTCGCTCGTGGTCAGGCGGGTCCCGGCCCATACGGACTCGTCGGGAAGATCGCCAACTGGCCGGCGCCCGCTGACTGGAGCCCGCCGGCACGACCGGTTTCCGGACAGGAGCGGGAGGCGGGCGTGAGGATGGAGGCGGTCGAGGGGTTGCCGACGTCACCGTTGCCCTTCATCGGCATCACTCCCTGTCGGATCGCGGATACGCGCCAGGCAGAATTTCCCACGGGATACGGCCCCCCCGCGCTGACCGCCGGGGAGCCCCGGAGCCTCATACTGACCGGGCGGTGTGGCATTCCCTCCCAGGCGGCTGCGGTGTCCTTGAACGTCACGGTGACCAATCCGCAGGGACCTGGCTTCATCCTGATTTACCCGCAGGGAGCCGGGCAGCCCGACGTCTCGACCTTGAACTACGTGGCGGGGCAGACGATTGCCAACGCGGCGGTCGTGCCTCTGGGAGCCGCGGGCGGGATCACCGTCATCGCGGGGGTCTCCGGCACGGACCTGCTCCTCGACACCAACGGGTATTACGCCCCGGCCGGGGTTCGCAACTTCAACACTTTTCTGGGTCTGAATGCGGGCAACTTCACGATGACCGGCGACAAGAACACCGGCCTGGGGCACGACGCGCTCTTCAGCAACTCCACGGGCAGCCACAACACCGCCACCGGACACGATGCGCTCATCACGAACACCGAGGGCAACCACAACACCGCCATCGGAAGCGGCGCGCTGCTCAGCAACTCCACGGGCGTCAACAACACCGCGATCGGAAGCGGCGCGCTCCTGCACGACGACCTGGGTGACTTCAATACGGCCAGCGGAACCGGTGCGCTCGGGAACACCACGGGCTCGAGCAACATCGGGATCGGTAATTTCGCCGGCTCGAATCTCACGACCGGGGATCACAACATCTGCATCGGGAACCTTGGCGCCGCAGGCGAGTCGAGCACGACGCGGATTGGCGATGTCCAGACGGCGACCTTCATTGCCGGGATCAACGGGGCAGGGGTCACAGGAGTCCCGGTTCTGGTCAGCAGCTCGGGGCAGCTCGGGGTCGCGTCGTCCTCACGCTCCGTCAAAGAGGACATCCGGGAGATCGCCGGGGCGAGCGACGGCCTGATGAGGTTGCGGCCGGTCGCCTACAAGTACAAGCCGCAGGTCGATCCGACGGGCCTCACCCAGTACGGCCTGATCGCCGAAGAAGTGGCGGACGTTTATCCGGACCTGGTCGTCTACGATCGCGACGGCCGGCCCGAGACCGTGCGCTATCACCTGGTCAACGCACTGCTCTTAAACGAGGTCCAGAAGCAGCACCGGACCGCGGAGGCGCAGGAGAAAACGATCGACCAGCAGAAGGCCGAGATCGAGGCACTCAAGGCGCGGCTGAGCAGCCTCGAGGCGCGACTCCTGGCGGAGTAACGCAAAAGGTCGAAGGTAGATCTTCCTCCAAGCCATCGAAAGCAAAGGGGTTAGGCAGAGTCAGCCTGACTCCCTTTTCTTTTTCCCGAGCGCTCCCCCCAAAAGCCCCCTTGCGTGTGAGCTGGTGTTGTAGTTAACTACAGCACCTCGGATGGATGGTGACTGGAGCGACAACGAGCCGATTTACCGCCAGCTTCGGGACCGGGCCGTGGCCCTGATCTTGGACGGCGTCCTCAAGGAAGGCGATCCCTTGCCTTCGGTGCGCCACGTCGCGGCCGAATATCGGGTCAATCCGCTCACCGTCCTGAAGGGCTATCAACAACTGGTCGACGAGCAGCTCGTCGAGAAAAAGCGAGGGATCGGGATGTTCATCAAAGCCGGCGCGCGCAGCCTGCTCTTCGCGGGCGAACGCCAGAAGTTTCTGGTCGAGCAATGGCCGAGGATCTACGCCACGATTCAGCGGCTCGGCCTGTCGCCGCACGAGCTGCTGGAGCCCGGCGCGGGCCACGGGGCGTCGTCGGGTTTTCCGGGTGAGGGGCGCTGAAGCCATGATCTGCATCGAAGCGCGCGGACTCCGCAAGGCCTACGGCACGACCATCGCGCTCGACGGCGTCGACCTGCGCGTCGAAGAGGGCCGCATCCTCGGACTCATCGGCCCCAACGGCGCCGGCAAGACCACCGCGTTGAACGCGATCCTCGGCCTCACTCCCTATTACGGAGAACTGAAGGTGCTCGGACGCGACCCCTGGGCCGAGCGCGACCTGCTCATGCGCGACGTCTGTTTCATCGCGGACGTCGCGGTGCTGCCGCGCTGGATGCGGGTCTCGCACGCGCTCGACTACGTCGCCGGCGTGCACCCGCGGTTCGATCGCGCGAAAGCGGAGAGTCTCCTTGCGAAGACCGCCATCAAGCGCGCCAGCAAGGTCCGGGAGCTGTCGAAGGGCATGGTGGCGCAGCTGCACCTCTCCCTGGTTATGGCCATCGATGCGAAATTGCTGGTGCTGGATGAGCCGACCCTCGGCCTGGACATCCTGTATCGCAAGCAGTTCTACGACTCGCTGTTGAACGACTACTTCGATCGCAGCCGCACCATTTTGGTGACCACCCATCAGGTGGAAGAAGTCCAGGACGTCCTGACCGACATCCTGTTCATCGACCGGGGCCGCATCGTTCTGGATCGCACCATGGAGGAGTTCGAGTCGCGCTATCTGGAAGTAGTGGTGCGCCCCGACCATGTCGCCGCGGCGCGGGCCCTTCGACCGATTCACGAGCGACAGGTGTTCGGCGGCAGCGTCCTGCTGTTCGACCGTGCCGACCGTCAACAACTCGCGGCGCTGGGCGACGTGCGCCGGCCCGGGATCGCCGACCTGTTCGTCGCCGTGATGGGCAGTCCCAACCAGGCACAAGGAGCGGTCAGATGAATACTCCGTCGAACGCCGTGCCCGAGACTTCCGTCGACGCGCGGGGAATCGCGCCCGCCGCCGTGTCGGCGACCCGGCCGATGTACTGGTCGGTGCGGCGCGAACTGTGGGAGAACCGTTCGCTCTATGTCGCCCCGCTGATCGTCGCGGCCGTCATGCTGTCAGGCTTCCTAATCAGCACAATCGGCCTTCCGCACCGCCGGCGCGCCGTGTTGTTGCTCGGCCCGGCGCAGCAGCGAGCCGCAATCGAAAGGCCCTACGACATGGCGGCGATGATGATCCTGGCCACCGCTTTCATCGTCGGGGTGTTCTACTGTCTCGACGCGCTGCACGGCGAGCGTCGCGACCGCAGCATCCTGTTCTGGAAGTCGCTGCCGGTTTCGGATCTCACGACCGTCCTCTCGAAGGCGAGCATTCCGCTGGTCGTTCTGCCTCTGATCGCCTTCGCGATCATCGTCGCCACGCAGGCGGACATGCTGCTGTTGAGCAACGCGGTGCTGCGGATGAACGGCGTGAGCGCTGCGACTCCGGAGCAGATGCCGGTGTTTCAGCAGTCGTTGATCCTGCT
>Ga0066709_100003162_pt1 | contig 12471 bp, 10 predicted proteins | sample GraSoiAngelo_158_FD_79665 | JGI IMG/M metagenome (GOLD analysis project Ga0066709, IMG submission 79665) | Grasslands soil microbial communities from the Angelo Coastal Reserve, California, USA - 14_1009_16_30cm | ecosystem: Environmental > Terrestrial > Soil > Grasslands | place: USA... | reverse complement strand
TGCGTGACCGTGCCGTCGAGCGGGTAGACGTCCGACTCGAGGTGGTTACGCCCGAGGGCCTGGCCGTGGCGCCCGCCATACCCGCCGCCGGCCATCAGCACACCGCCGGCGGACGCATCGGTCTCGATCGTGTACACCGTGCCGGCCTCGGTGGTCACCTCGACGGTGCCGGACCTCAGGTCGAGATGGTCGAACTTCAGGTCATGACGTACTACGACGACCGGGTCCAGACCGCCGTCGGTGTGCATCACCGCGCCCTCGAGCAGCAACCGGCCGCCCGCGCGGTTCTCGACGAGCAGGAAGCCGACCGAGCGGTCCGGGAACTGCGCCTGGTACCAGATGTGCAGGCCCTGCCCGCCGCTCATCGTGCGTACGCCGCGGGATCGGTCGCGCTGGCCGTACCAGCCGGCGATCCGCTCCCCGACCCCGTCGATGGCGAGTGTCCCGTCGTACCGCCCGGACTGGAAGAGGTGCTCGAACGATGTGGTCTCGCCGTCCCGGTTGGTGACAGTCACGTCGCCGTACCAGGCAGGCGCGCGAGCCCGCCAGGTGAGGTCGAACTCCAGGCCGGTCGGGTTCGGGCCGAGGGCCACGTGCCAGGTCGTCATCGGCTCGACGACCTGCCAGGAGAGCGGACCGCAGCTGGACCAGCCGGTGGCGCTCAGCTCGGTGGCGAAACGGACGTTGCGCTGCTCGGTCCTGGTGGTGAGGATCGCGAACCCGTCGACGGTGTCGCGCGCCGGGTAGGTCCCGAGGCCGAAGATGATCGACGGCGCGGTCGCGTCCGTCCGGTGCAGGTTGAAGACGAACCGGTCGAAGAACCGCTCCGGAAGACCCGTGACGCCCGGCCCGACCAGTTCGTCGTGGAAGCTCTCCATCAACCCTCCCCGCGCGGAGGCGGCATTCCAGCGGCGCGGTGGGCGGCCGCCAGGAACGACCGCACCAGCGCCGGGTCGGCGTAGTAGGGATCCCCCACGCCCAGAACGGCCCGGCGTCGTCCGTACTCGTAGAGCACCGCGAGCTTCCACAGCGCCAGCGCGGTATACCAGTCGAGGTTGGCGAGGTCGGCTCCGGTCCGTTCGGCATATCGATCGGCGAGTTCCTTGCGGGTCGGGTAGCCGCTCTCCAGCATCGCGACGCCCAGCTTCTCCGTGGGCGTCAGCGGCCCGCCCGGCTCCGGCACCGAGGCGAGGAAGTAGCCGACGTCGAGGAGCGGATCGCCGAGCGTCGCCAGCTCCCAGTCGAGTACAGCGGCAATCTCGCCGGGCCGGTCGGCGGACAGGACGACGTTGCCGATCCGGTAGTCGTTGTGGATGATCGACGCCCCCGACTCGGCGGGCACGTGCGCGGCCAGCCAGGCGTCGATCTCCGCGAAATGCGGCGGCGGCTTCCCGTCGTCGTCCGTCACCAGAGCGCCGATCCGGCGGCGGTGGCGCTCGTTGAAGCCCTCCGGACGCCCGAAGTCAGCCAGTCCCGCGGACCGCCAGTCCACGGCGTGCAGGTCCGCGAGCGTGGCGGCAAGCGCCTGGCCGATCCGCCGCCGGAGCGCGGGCGAGTCCAGGGGCGGCGGCGTGCCGGTCGTGACCACCGGGCCGGCGGCGAAGCTCATGACGTAGAACGGCACGTCGATGACCTCGCCGACCCCGGCGGTGGCGAGCAGCCGCGGGACAGGCACCGCCGTGCCCGCGAGCGCCCCGACGAGGCGTGCCTCACGCAGCATGTCGTGGGCGCCCGGCGGGGTGGGCGGCGGCGGCGGACGACGGACGACAACCTGGCGCGAGCCGTCGGAAACGAGAAAGGTCAGGTTGGAGTGCCCGTCGCCGATCGGCCGGGTCGTGACGTCTCCCCGCGTCAGCCCGCGCACCTCGAGGAAGGTGGCCAGCTTCGCCCTCGTTTCCGGCGTCCAGTCCCAGCGCATCGGTGTGTGCTCACCTCCCGGTGAAGCGGGGCGCGCGCTTCTGCTTGAACGCGGCCAGCGCCTCGGGCATGTCCGCGGTCCGGGTGAGCAGCGCCTGGCCACGGTTCTCCAGCTCCAGCGCCGCGGCGTACGACGTGATCTCCTGGTTGCGCTGGATCGCGCGCTTGGACATCCGGACGCCGCCGGGCGAGTTCGCGGCGATCAGCCTCGCCAGCGCGACGGCCTCGTCGTACAGGCGGTCGGCGGGAACGACGCGGTTGGCCAGCCCGATCGCGACGGCCTCCGCCGCGCCCACGATGCGTGCGCTGTAGCCGATCTCGGCCGCCCTTCCTGGGCCGATCAGCCGGCTGAGGTTGTACGACGTGCCCAGCTCGCCCATCGACAGGCCGACCTTCAGGAACGCGGCACTGAACTTTGCCGTCGGCGCGGCCAGGCGGATGTCGGCCGCTAGCGCGAGGGCCAGGCCGCCACCGGTGGCCGCCCCGTGGACGGCGGCGATGACCGGGAAGGGCAGGTGCCGGATCGCCTGGATGCCACCGCTCGCGGTCTCCTGGAACTCGAGGAACTCGCGAACTCCCATCCGGGTGATCACGTCGACCTCGTCGAGGTCGAAGCCGGCGCAGAACGCGCGCTCGCCAACCCCGGTGAGGATGAGCGCACGCAGCCGGCTGTCGCGCAGCGCGCGGGCGGCCAGGCCGTACTCGGCGAACATCCGCACAGTCTGGGAGTTCATCCGCTCCGGGCGGTTGATCCGCAGCACGCCGAGGCCGGCCTCGACTACCTCGAAGGTCAGCGTCTGCAGCTCGGGGAAGTCCGTGATTGCGGTCATGGTCGACGTCATCGCGATCAGGCTCCGGTGAAGACTGCGGGCCGCTTCTCCCGGATGGCCGCCAGCGCCTCCGGCATGTCCGCGCTCCGGGTGAGGAGCGCCTGGCCGCGGTTCTCCAACTCCAGCGCCGCGGCGTACGACGAGATCTCCATGTTCGCCTGCAACGCCCGCTTGGAGAGCTGCACACCGCCCGGCGAGTTCGCGACGATCGCCTCGGCGAGGGCCAGCACGTCGCTGAGCAGCCGGTCCGGTTCACTGACCCGGTTGACCAGCCCGATCGCCAGCGCCTCGTCGGCCGCCACCATCCGGCCCGTGAAGCAGATCTCGCTGGCGTGGGCCGGGCCGATCAGCCGGGTGAGCAGCCAGGACGCGCCGAGGTCGCCGGCCGACAGGCCGATCCGGACGAACGCGGCGCTGAACCTCGCGCTGGTCGACGCGAACCGGATGTCCGCGGCGAGCGCCAGCGACAGTCCTCCCCCGGCAGCGGCTCCGTTGACCGCGGCGATCACCGGAACCCGCATGCCCCGGACCGCCAGCAGCGCCCGGGCGGCCCGTTCCTGCTGATCCAGCATCCCCAGCGCGCCGAGGCCCGGCAGCTCGTCGGCGTCGGCGAGGTCGTAGCCCGAGCAGAACGCCCTGCCCGCTCCGGTGAGCACGACGACCCGGCAGCCGTGCTCATGATCGAGGGCGAGCACCACCTGCTCAAGCTCGTCGAACATCGTGTTCGTCATCGCGTTGTACCGGTCGGGCCGGTTCAGGGTGACGACCACGACGCCGGGCGCCGACTCGTCGAGCGCGAGGGTCTCGTACTCCGTGTCCAGGCTCTTCATCATTCACTCCTCACGCGCGATTGCCTCAGTCTTGGGCCCATCTTAACCTAAGTGTTAATGGTTAGGCCAAAAAAATCTGGCCCGGTCTTGGCGTGACTTGGCGCTCGACCGCGTCGTTGAGCCCGCCGAATGCTAATTTAGGTACGACCAAATGCCCGACTGCGGAGGCACCTCTTGGCCGCTGAACCAGCGATCCCGGAATCTGGGCCGCGGCGGCACGCCGTCCGGCTGACGCCCTTGCGGGTGCCGAAGTCGTCCGACGTACTGGCCGACGAGCTGCGCGAACGGATCCTCTGCGGCGACTTCCCTGAAGATACGGCGCTGCCGCCCGAGCGCGAGCTCGTCAAGCAGACCCGGATGAGCCGCGCCACCGTCCGCGAAGCGCTGCGCATCCTGGAGGTGCAGGGACTCGTCCGGGTCAAGACCGGACGCGCCGGCGGAGCATACGTGTACCGGCCCGGCCAGGACTCGATGGCCGACTCGGTGAGCCTCTTGATCCGGGCCCGGCAGATCAGGATCCCGGCGCTGCTCGAGACCCGCGAGGCGATCGAGCCGTTCTGCGCTCAGCTCGCTGCGAAGTGCCGCACCGACGAGGACCTCGGGCGCCTCGAAGCGGCGAACGCGGCCATGGCCGCCGACGGCACGCTCGCCGAGTTCCTCCAGGCCAACGTGGACTGGCACGTAGCGGTCGCCGCCGCCAGCCACAACGAGCTGCTGGCGGGCTTCATGCTGGCCCTGTCCCGAAGCATCTACGCCTCCACCGACAACCAGGGTTTCGTCGACGACGACGTGCGCCGGACCACCCTGCGAGCCCACCGCGCGGTCACCAAGGCCATCCGGGCCCAGGACCCCGACGCGGCCAGCCGCCGAATGAGCCGCCACGTTCACTCGTACGCCGAGGCAGTCATGGAGGTCGAGGACCGGACCTCGATCGAGGTGCCCGAGAACTGATCGCCAGCGATCCGGTATTCGAGAGCGCGTCCGCCCGGGCGCGGCCTGCTTGACCAGCCGTGTCACATCGCTGCCCCTTTTCGTCCAGCTTTGTGGCGCGCGATGACGAGCTTCATGATCTGTGCCGTCCCGTCTCCGATCTGCAGTCCGAGCACGTCACGCAGGCGCTGCTCGTACGGCATCTCGGTCGTGTAGGCGCCATGGCCATTGATCAGCAGGCAGTTCTGCACTACCTCGAAGGCGAGTTTGGGTCCCCACCATTTGCACATCGCGGCCTCGGCCGTGTGCGGGAGTCCTTGATCCTTGAGCCACAGGGTGTGCAGGCACATCAGGCGGCACGCGTGGATGTGCGTCTCGGCCTCCGCCAGCGGGAACGTGACGCCCTGATACGCCGTGAGCGGCTTGCCGAAGCTCTCGCGTTCCGCGGCCGATGCCCATGTCTCGTCGAGCGACTGGCGTGCGACCGCCAGACACTGCAGGCCGATGAGCGCCCGGCTGTAGTCGAAGCCCTGCATCACCTGCACGAAACCGCGGTTCTCCGCACCGACCAGGTGAGATGCGGGTACCCGTACACCGTCCAGGTACAACGATCCGCGTCCCGCGCACCGCCCGCCGAGGTCCTCGAACTCGGTTGTCGTGATGCCGGGCAGGTCCAGCGGCACGAGGAAGGCGCTGATCCCGTAGGCGCCGCTCCCCGGGGGGCCGGTGCGCGCCCACACCACCGCGATGCCCGCCTGAGTCGCGAAACTCGTGGAGGTCTTCTCGCCGTCGAGAACGTAGCTGTCGCCGTCCCGCCGCGCGTGCACGACGAGGTTAGCAGCATCGGAGCCGCCGCCCGGCTCGGTGAGCGCGATCGCCGGGATCGTCTCGCCCGCCAGGATGCTCTGCAGCCACGGCTCCACAACGTACCGGTCGCCGTGTGTCGCCAGTATGCTCCCGGCGAGCGAGACGGCGACCATGAGCTGCCCGACGTTGTAGTCGGCGGCGCTGAGCGCCTCGAGCACGAGTCCCGCGGTGACGCAGTCGAGCCCGAGGCCGCCGTACTCAGCCGGCAGTTCCACCCCGAAGAACCCCAGCCTGCCCATCTCGCGCAGGGTCGGCCGGTCGAAGGCTCCCTCGCGCTCTCGCTGCTGGTAGAACGGCGCGAGGTGCTGCTGGCCGAAGCGGCGAGCGATGTCGACCAGCGCGTCCCGTTCCGGACTGGTCGCGAAGTTCATGAGTCCCGACACCTTAACGATCACCCGATGGTCCGGAAGTCCGGAACCTTTCTCGCAACACGAATTTCTGGACCTTGCCGGTGGCGGTCACCGGCATCTCGGGGAGGAACTCGACTCGCTCCGGAACCTTCCAGATGGCCAGCTTGCTCTGCTTGGTCAGGTGATCCCGTAGTTCGCCGAGGGTGATGTCGATCGGGCCCCTCGTCACGATCGCCGCGCACGCCCGCTCGCCGACAACGGGGTCCGGAATACCGACGAGGGCAACGTTCGCGATCTTGGGGTGGGCCAGCAGGGCCTCCTCCACCTCCCGCGCGCTGATGTTGAACCCGCCCCGGATGATGATGTCCTTGATCCGCCCGGTGACCCGCAGGTATCCGTCCTCGTCGAGCCGGCCGACATCGCCAGTGCACCACCAGCCTTCATCGTCGGTGGCCTGCGCGGTGAGATCCGGCCGGCGCCAGTACTCGAGCAGTCGCCCCGGACCGCGGTACCGGATCTCGCCGTCCACACCGATCGCGGCCGGCCGTCCGTCCTCACCGACGATCCGGATCTCGACGCCCGGAACCGGCCGACCGTCGGAGCTGGTCACCCGCTCCACCGGATCCTCTGGCCGGCAGACGGTGGCCATCATGACCTCGCTGGAGCCGTAGGCGCTGACCACGCGGCAGCCGCCGAACGTGTTCGTGGCCTCGTCAACCAAGGCGGCCGGGATGGGAGCGCCGGCGGTGAGCCAGAAGCGCAGTCGCGTGACATCGTGCGCCATGGGGTCGTACGCATCTAGCAGCATCCGGATAAACGGAGCAGGACTCGCCGTACCGGTGCACTGGTACTTTCCGATGCGCTGCAAGGCGGTCACGGGGTCGAACACGTCCAGCACGTGCACCGAGGCACCGGCCAACGTCGGGGCCATGACCCCCAAGGTCAGACCCAGGGCATGGGTGACTGGCGCGGGCATGAACATCACGTCCGAGCGGTCCATCTTCAGGGCGCTGACCGCGTGCCTGGGCAGGAACGAGCTGGAATTCCAGGTGTGCAGGCAGCCTTTCGGCCGGGACTCGGTGCCCGAGGTGTAGAGAATCAGGTGCGGAACGTCGGCCGAGGGGAGGCCGGGCAGAACGCCCGCATCGCGGTCGGTGCCGAGAAGCTCCGCGAACGACAGGGCTCCGTCGGCTGGCTCGCCCCGGACGACCGCACGGAACAGCAGGCTGCTCGAGGACGCGGCCACTTCGCGGGCCATCGCCGCGTGGTCAAAACGCCGGAACTCGCCGCAGGTGATGAGGGCCACCGCGCCTGAGTTCTCCACGATGAACCCGACCTCGCCGGCGCGGTAGACCACGACGATGGGGATCATGACCGCACCCAGCCGCGCGCATGCGGCGTAGATCAGGAAGAACTCGTTCCAGTTCGGAAGCTGGACCGCCACCCGGTCACCCGGCTTGACGCCCCGTTCCGCCAGGGCTGCGGCCAGGTTCCAGGCCTGCGCCCGGAACTCGCCGTAGGTCAGTTCCCCGACCCCGTCGGAGATGTAGGGATGAGAAGGATCGGCGTCCGCCCATCGGTCGATGAGTGTGACCAGGGTGTCATCCCGCCAGTGGCCAGCGACCCGGAACTCGGCGGATCGGCGGAGCTGGTCTGAGATCGAGTTCATGATGCCTCCTTGGGGCATTCACTTCCGCAGAAGCGCGCGGACTTCCGCGACCGCGTCGATGCCCGCCTCGTCGCTGCCCGCGAGCGGGATGAAGTTGAGCGTCGTGCAGCCGGCCTCGACGAACGGCGCGACGAACTCGGCGACGTCGTCCACCGTGCCGTGCGGGACGTAGCACTCGAACTTGTCGAACGGGGTGCGGTACAGGCCCTCCATCGCGGGGGCCACCCGCCCGCGCGCCTCCGCCCGGTCGGATCCGAACCCGCACCAAACCGTCATGCCGTGCTTCCAGTCGACATCGCTGCGGGCTGCGTCCGCGGCATGCTCCTCGACGGTGGCGATGGCTTCGGCGCAGTCCGTGGCCGATGTCCAGATCCCCAGCCAGCCGTCACCCAGTCGGCCCGCCCGTCGCAGCGCGGCCCTGGATCGGCCGCCGACCACCAGGGGGACCGGCTGTTCCGGTACGGGGCGAAGCCGGGCCCGGTCCAATGAGAAGTACTCGCCCTCGTGGGTGACGGTCTCGCCGGCCAGCAGGCGACGTAGGAGGCCGAGCGACTCGTCCATCCGGCGTCCGCGTGTCGCGGGATCCACCCCACTCGCGATCACTTCCCGCCGGTCGTCACCGCCGATGCCGAGGCCGAGCGCGAGCCGCCCCGGCGCGAACTGCGCCACCGTCAGGATCTGGCGGGCCACGAGCAGCGGGTGCCGCAGAACCAACAGGTAGACGGCGAGATAGACGCCGAGTTCGTCGGTGGCGGTCACGACCGACGCCGCATCAACCAGACCGTCGTTGCCGACCCCGCCGTGGAACATCACGTGGTCGCCCACCATCACGTGGTCGATTCCCCCGTCGGCCATGCGGCGAAGCAGGCGGGAGCGATGGATCATCAGGGCCGCGCCGGACTTGACCGGCCCGCCGGCCCACAGCTGGGGCATCAGGTTCACGCCGAAGCGAACGCGGCTGGCCTTCATGAGCGTGGCCCCGGCCGCGGCGTGTCCCGGCGTCCCAGGAACGCCTCCTTACGCTCGACGATTTCGGGGTTGCCCATCGTGGAGTAGCTGTACAGGCACTCCAGGCGCAGCTGGTCATCCAGCGGCCGGCCGACGACTTCGAGGATCGTCTCCTTGGCCGACTCGACCGCCACCCGGGGGTTGCGCAAGATCTTGGCCGCGATGTCCTCCACGGCGGACATCAACTCCTGCCTCGGGACGACGCGGTTGACCAGGTGGCACTCCTTAGCCCGCTGGGCGGTGATCGGCTCGCCCATCAACTCGAGTTCCATGGCGATGCCCACCCCGCAGGTGTTGACCAGCCGGACGATCCCGCCGTCACCGAAATGCATGCCGCGCCGCATGTGGTAGAAGCCGAACTGGATGTCGTCGGCCGCGACCCGGATGTCGCACGCGAGGGCCAACTCGATGCCTCCGCCGATGACCCACCCGTTGAGCGCGGCGATGATCGGCTTGAAGGTGCGGTGCAGCCCACGGGTGATGCCGCCGGCGAAGCCGCGCTCCAGGAGGCCGCGGCCGAGACCCGGACCGCCCTCCAGCCAGCCGTCGACGTGCGAGGACAGGTCGGCGCCGGCGCAGAACGCCTGGTCGCCTGAGCCGGTCAGGATGGCGAGGCGCACGTCCGGGTCGGCGCGGAAGTCGCTCCACGCCTCGAACAGCAGGTCGTCGGTCTCGGTGTCGATGGCGTTGCGCTTGTCCGGCCGGTTGAGAGTGATGTACACGATCTCGCCGCGCTTCTCATAGAGCACCTTGGGCATCTGGCTTCCTCGCTGCTTCGTGCTGTACCGGCTGGCGGTCATCGGAGCCGCCGTCGCTGATGTGACACATTTTTGCATCGAGCGATGTATAAATGTATCATCGAAGGGATGGTGTCGTCACTACCCATCTGTCGACTCTGTTGACCAGATCTGAGGGTGTAGGTTCTCTGCGGTGCAGGATCGTCATCTGCCGGCCATCAGGCCGCTCACCGCTCGCTCCGTCGCGCTCAGCACGCTCCTCGGTTATCACCCGCCGGCTCTTCCCGTCAGCGCGCTGGTGAGGGTCGGGGCGCTGTTCGGCATCGCCGAGCGAACGACCCGGGTCGCGCTCACCCGGATGGTCGCGGACGGCGACGTCGTCGCGGACAACGGCGTGTACTGCCTCACCGACCGGCTTGTCCGGCGCCAGGAACAACAAGACGAAGCCCGCTCGCCCCGATCGAAAGAATGGGACGAGAGCTGGGAAATGGCCGTCGTCACGGCGCCGATGAGGCCGCTCGCCGAGCGGGTCGCCTTGCGCAAGGCCATGGTCAGGCTCCGCCTGGCCGAGCTTCGCGAAGGCGTGTGGATCCGTCCAGACAACCTGCTCCGCCAGCCCGACCGCACCGTCGCCGAACAGTGCACCTTCTTCGTGAGCCGCTATCCGGACCCGCTCGCGTTGGTCAGTCAGCTGTGGGATCTGCCCGGCTGGGCCCGCGAAGCACGGGGACTCTGCGCCGAACTCGACGGTGCCGACGGCCTGACAGCCGGGTTCATGGCAACGGCCAAGGTGATCCGGCATCTGCTGATCGACCCCTATCTCCCCGCGGAACTGCTGCCCGCGGACTGGCCGGGAGAGGAGCTTCGCGAGCGGTACGCCGAGTTCAGCGCCTCCTACGCCCAGCGCCTCCGCGACTACAGCGGCGGCTGATCCCATGAGCGCTCTGGCCTAGCCGGGCCGATCCGCCTGGCCGACCGGGGACGAACCACGGCCGATCCCACTGGCCGTCTCCTCGAGGAAAAGTGAACACCGACGGTCAGTTATGGCAGGGCATCCTCGCCGCCACCGGCCAGGCCCGAGACGTGAGATAGCTCATCGAGGCTGCGCGCGCTCGGCTCTGATGACCGCGGTGACCGCGGTGATGAGCGCCAGGTGGGTGAACGCCTGCGGGAAGTTGCCGAGCTGCCGGCCGGTGTGCGGGTCGATCTCCTCGGCGTAGAGCTGCAACGGGCTGGCGTACGACAGCAGCTTCTCGCACAGCGCGCGGGCCCTGGCCAGCTCACCGATCTGCACCAACGCAGAGACCAGCCAGAACGAGCAGATCGTGAACGTGCCCTCCTCGCCGGTCAGCCCGTCCTCGGTCTCGTCCACCCGATACCGCAGTACCAGCTCGTCCTCGGTCAGCTCGTCGGCGATCGCGAGCACGGTGTTGCGTACCCGCTCGTCGCCGGGGGGCAGGAAGCGGAAGAGAGGGATCAGCAGCACCGACGCGTCGAGCGCCTTGCCGCCGTAGTGCTGGGTGAAGACGCCTCGCTCGTCGACGGCGTGGGCGAGCACGTCGGCGCGGATCTGCTCCGCCGCGGTACGCCATTGTGCGGCCAGCTTCTTCTCGCCGCGGCCCTCGGCGAGCCGGGCCCCGGCGTCGGCGGCCACCCAGCAGGCCACCTTGGAAAAGGTGAAGTGCTGAGGTCCCGAGCGGACCTCCCAGATGCCCTGATCGGGCTCCCGCCAGTGTTCGAGGGCACGCTGCACCTGGGTCTGCACGATGGACCAGAGCCGGTCGTCGATCCGCTCGTGTGCGCGGGTATAGAGGTCGATGGCGCCGACCACGGCGCCCCACACGTCGTGCTGGCGCTGGGTGTACGCGGCGTTGCCGATGCGGACCGGTCGCGCGTCGTCGTACCCGGACAGGTGATCCAGCGTCGACTCCTGCAGCGCCCGCTCGCCGTGCACGCCGTACATGATCTGCAGGTCGCCGCCCTCCGCCACGGCCACATCGGCGACGAAGTGGAAGAAGTCGTTGGCCTCCCAGTCGAAGCCGAGCGCATACAGCGCCCAAAGCGTGGCCGCGGTGTCACGGATCCAGGTGTAGCGGTAGTCCCAGTTCCGCACCCCGCCGGGGGTCTCCGGCAGCGACGTCGTCGCGGCCGCCACGACCGCCCCGGTGGGCGCGAACGTCAACCCCTTCAGGGTGAGCGCGCTGCGCTGCAGGAAGCTCCGCCACGGATGATCGGGGAACCGGCCGCGGTCCAGCCAGTGCTGCCAGTGGTGGGCGGTCCAGGTGAGTCGGGCGTCGGCCTCCTCGAAGGTACGCGGCGGCGCGTGCTCGCTCCACGACAGCGCGACAAAGTGGGTCTGCCCGTCCTTGAGTAGGGTGCGCGCGGTGGCGAGCGGTCCCTCGAACCCGACGTTCAGATCGGTGGTCAGCCGCAACGAGCGCTCGGCGCCCTCGGCAGTGGCGAGCGCCTCGTGGTACCCCTCACCGGCGTACTCCCACTGCGCCGGGTGCCGGCCGTAGTCGAACACAGGGTTGCAGTACATGCGCACCTGCGCCTGCCCGTTGACGCAGCGGATCAGGCGCAGCAAAACGTGGTCGGCGTCGTAGTCGGTGGGTGCCCGCCGGTGGGTGGCCGAGCGCTCGTGGTCGTGGTGCCAGGGTCCCATCAGCAGTGCGTCGGTGACCACCAGCCAGCCGCCTGGTGTCCACCAGCTCGTCTCGAGGACCATCGTCCCCGGGATGTAGCGCCGGGCGGCCGGCACCTCGACGCCGGCCGGGTTGATGCGGAACGAGCCGGCGTCGCGGTCGAGAATCGCCCCGAACACGCTGGGGGAATCCATGCGAGGCAGGCACAGCCACTCGATGCCGCCGTTGGGTGCGACCAGCGCGGTCGTCTCGCAGTCCGACAGGAACCCGTAGTCGCCGATCGGCGGGAACTGGCTGCGGCCCCATGAGGGCTGGTCAGGAAGCGGGATGATCATCGTCGGGCACCTCTGCGCGAGTGCGCGCAGTCATGGCTTGCTGAGTACCTGGTCGATCCAGTCGAGAATGCTGGCCACCACCTCGTCGCGGTTGGTCTCGTTGAGGATCTCGTGCCGGGCGCCGGGGTAGGTGCGCACCGTGACGTCGGTGAGCCCGGCGGCGCGGTACCGGTCGACGAGGACGTTCAGCAGGGCGAGGTTGGCGTTGACCGGGTCCGACTCGCCCGCGGCGATATAGAGCGGGAGGTCGGGGCGCATGGCGGCCACCTGGCCGGGGTCGGCCATCCGGCGGACGCCGGCGAACATGTCCTTGCCGGCGTCGGTGTCGATCCCGAACCCGCACCGAGGGTCGG
>Ga0066709_100003161_pt1 | contig 12473 bp, 10 predicted proteins | sample GraSoiAngelo_158_FD_79665 | JGI IMG/M metagenome (GOLD analysis project Ga0066709, IMG submission 79665) | Grasslands soil microbial communities from the Angelo Coastal Reserve, California, USA - 14_1009_16_30cm | ecosystem: Environmental > Terrestrial > Soil > Grasslands | place: USA... | reverse complement strand
CGCCACTTCCCTTGCCGGAATCGCAATACGCTGAGCACGCAGCGCGTTACGTGGCCGGCGAGAATCGCGAGCCAGATGTCGATCGGATCGAGCGTACCAGTCTGCCGAATCACAAAGCAGATTCCCAGCGGCACAAGAATCTGCGAGATCATCGAGATGTACAACGGACTCTTCGTATCACCTGTTCCCTGCAGGCCACCCGTGTACGCCAGGGCCACCGTGATGAACAGCCCCGACACGCTCAGCACACGCAGCAGCTGCACGCCGACGTCTACGACGACCGCATCATGCATCCCGAAGACTGCGAGCAGTTGGCGTGGAAAGAACAGGAAGAACAAGCCGACGAAGGCGGCGACTGACAGTCCGTACCTTGCCGCGACGTGGACTGCCTGATCGGCGCGGTCCGCATGCCCTGCCCCGAGATTCTGTCCCGCCACCGCCGCCGCCGATCCCATGAGGCCCACCGACGTCCAGGTGATCAGCGAGAACAGCTCCGAATACGACACCGCGAATGCGGCCTGAGCGGCCGCGCTCTGTGCCAGCGATCCGATGAACGACAGCATCAGCACGCCGCCGACGTTCATCGCGATTCCCTGAATGCCGGTCGGCAGGCCGAAACGGAACAGCTCGCGGATGATTCCCCAGTCAGGTCCGAGGCCGCGTCCCTTCGGAAACGCGACGACCCAGCCTCCCGTCCACATTTTCCACAGCGCGAAGACGGCGAGCAGCCACGCCGTGATGCACGTGCCCATCGCCGAGCCGCGCGTGCCAAAGGCCGGGATCGGCCCCAATCCACGAATCAGCACGATATTCAGCACGAGATTCAATACGGTCATCGCGATGCCGAGCATCATCGGCGTCCGCGCGTCGCCTGCCGAGCGCAGTGCGCCGCTGAACATGAAGAAGATCAGCATGCCGGTCGAGAAGCCGAACAAGATGCGGAGGTATGGCTGCGCTTCCGCCTTCACCGCGTCCGTGGCATTGACGAGGTCGAGGAGCCAGGGCGTCGCGACATACCCGACCGGCGCCATCACCAGCAACGAGATACCGATCGCCGTCAGAAACGCCTGATAGACGACGCGGTCGACTTTCTCCGCATCCCCCGCCCCGGCGAAACGCGCCACCAGCACACTCATGCCCGTGAACAGGGACGAAATGAACACGATGACGACCAGAAAGATCTGCCAACTCACGCCGATCGCGGCATTCGCCTTATAGCCGACGAGATTGCCCACCAGCACGTGATCCACGATCCCCTGCAATCCGCCGATGGCGTTCGTGAGCATCGTCGGCCACGCGATCTTCCAAACCGCGGCCCGGAGCGGCCCTGCGACGATCGAGCGATCGTAGCGTGAGACGGTCGCCGTCACTCAGCTGACCGGAACAGTGGTGCGGCGCCGAACGAGCAGCGCGTCGAGGCTCCATGGCCCCGGCCCGGCTGCTGAGAAATAGAGGAACGTGAAGCAGTAGAAGACCGCCGGCGCTCCCTGATTCAGGACCGGCCAGAAGCCATGACCGGCGTGGCCGATGAAGTAGGCGAACGCCATTTCGCCGGAGAGAATGAACGCCACGGGACGGGTGAACAGGCCCAGGAAAAAGAGTGTGCCCCCGACGACCTCGATGACCCCCGCGAACCACGGCAGCGATCCCACCGGCGCCGTGCCGCCGCCCGGCATGATCGCGGCCGGGAAGGCGAACCACTTTGCCGAACCCACTTGGAAATACAGGAAAGCCACGACGATTCTGAGAATGCTGAGCAGCTGCGGCGACCATTCCTTCTTCACAGGGCCTCCCTTTTCTTGTGGAGCAGCTCCCGCTCGCGGGAGTTCTGCGTGAGCGATGCGGCCCGCGTAAACTCGGCGCGCGCCTCCTCGAAACGGCCGAGCTTGGCGAGCAGATCGCCGCGCACGCTCGGCAGCAGATGATAACCCGCCAACGCCGGGTCCGTGGTCAACGAATCGACCAGCTCGAGTCCCGCCGCGGGGCCGAACGCCATCCCGAGGGCCACCGCGCGGTTCAGCTCCACCACCGGCGAGGGCATGAGCTGCGCGAGGCCGTCGTACAACGCCACGATCCGCGTCCAGTCCGTCTCTTCCGCCGTTCGGGCACGCGCATGACAGGCGGCGATCGCCGCCTGCAGCGTGTAGGGTCCGTACGTTCCACCCAAACCTTCGGCCCGCTCCAGTGCCGCCAGCCCGCGGCTGATGAGCAAATGATCCCACTTGCCGCGGTCCTGATCGAGCAGCAGGATCGGTTCGCCGCCCGGTCCCACGCGCGCGCGAATGCGCGACGCCTGAATCTCCAGCAGCGCGACGAGCCCGTGGACCTCCGGCTCCGCCGGCGCGAGCTCCGCCAGGATGCGGCCGAGGCGCAGCGCGTCCTCGCACAACGCCGGCCGCACCCAGTCGTCGCCCGCTGTCGCCGAGTAGCCTTCGTTGAAAACCAGGTAGATGACTTCGAGCACCGAGTCGAGGCGCGCGGCCAGCTCCGCACCCCGCGGCACCTCGAACGGCACGCGCGCCGCGGCGAGCGTCCGTTTCGCCCGCACGATGCGCTGCTGGATCGTCGCCTTGGGCACGAGGAACGCGCGCGCAATTTCTTCCGTGGTCAGGCCGCCCAGCAGCCGCAATGTCAGCGCAACGCGGGCTTCCGTCGTGAGCACCGGGTGGCAGGCAGTGAAGATGAGGCTGAGCAGGTCGTCGCCCACCTGATCGTCGAGCGCCGCGGCGAGATCCGCCTCCGGGCTCACCTGCCGTTCCTCGAGCTCGCGGCCCAGATGTTGGTGCTTGGTGTCCTGCATCTTGCGGCGGCGCAGGTGGTCGATGGCCCGGTGCTTCGCCGTCGCCATGAGCCAGGCGCCCGGGTTGTCCGGGACGCCTGACGCCGGCCACTGTTCCAGGGCGACAACGAGCGCATCCTGCGCCAGGTCCTCGGCGAGACCGACGTCGCCCACGATCCGCGCGAGCCCCGCGATGAGCCTGGCGGATTCGATCCGCCAGACCGCATCGATGGCCTCAGCAGCCTGCTTCGGGGGCATCCATCATCTGCCGGACTTCCACCTCCAACTCCTGGTCCCAGAGTCCGACATGCGCCTCCAGGAATCGGCGGGTCCACTCGATCGCTTCCTGCTTCGACGCGACGTCGTAGATCGCGTAGCCGCCGATGATTTCCTTCGCTTCGGTGAACGGTCCGTCGGTGACCGTGATCTTCCCATTGGCCAGCCGGGCGCGCGCGCCCGTGGCAGTCGGCAGCAGGCCGCCCATGCCGACCATCTTACCCTGCTTCGCGGCTTCCTCGCCAAGCTTGCCGATCTTCTCGATGAGCGCCGGTGAGGGTCGAGCACCGGTCTCGCGGGTCTTCACAATCGTCATGAATCGCATGGTCATTTCCCCGCGCGCTGCTTGTTCTTTTCGATCACGGCCCGCTGCCGCGCTTCCTGCTGCCGCAACTCGGGCGTGAACTCGGCGCCGAAATCCTCGGCCTCGAAGACCTGCCGGATCTCGACTTCCTCCCCGTCTGTGAACGGAATGCGCTTCGCCCATTCGAGTGCTTCCTGCTTCGACTTCACCTGCCAAATCCAAAACCCGGCGACGAGCTCTTTGGTCTCCGCGAAGGGGCCGTCACGCACCGTGCGCTTGCTGCCGGAGTACGTGATGCGCGCACCCTTCGAGCTCGCCTGTAGTCCCTCGCCGGCGAGCATGACGCCCGCCTTCGCCAACTCGTCATTGAACGTGCCCATCTCTTTCAACTGTGCCTCGGTCGGCAGGACGCCGGCTTCGGAGTCCTTGTTGGCCTTTACCATCACGATGAAACGCATCGCCGTCTCACTTTCCGTCTTGGGTTCAGGTCTGGATCGTCCGCTGTCATCCAGGCGACGAACGGACCCCGGCGAAATCGACACAGTGGAATCTCATTGTGGTAGCCCCACTTACGGCTTAGACTCAGGCTTCCACTGTGAGGGACGTTATGTGCAGAAACATCAAGACGCTGGCGAACTTCGCGCCGCCGGCAACCGACAACGAGATTCGCGCTTCGGCGCTGCAATTCGTGCGCAAGCTGAGCGGCACGACGCAGCCGTCGCATGCCAATGAGGCGGCATTCCATGCCGCGGTGGATGACGTGACGCTGATCGCTCGACGATTGATTGATTCGCTCACCATCAAGGCACCTCCTCGGAATCGTGAGGAGGAAGCCCGCAAGGCGCGGGAACGGGCTGCGAAGCGATTTGGGTAGGACGAGCAGCAAGCGGTAGAATGCCCTGGCTCGGATTCGAACCGAGACGCCTTGCGGCACTGCCCCCTCAAGACAGCGTGTCTACCAGTTTCACCACCAGGGCGGGCGACGAAAAATAGGGACGTTTCGTGGTCAAGTACAGCCTGCCGTGACGCCCGACTGCTCGCGCAAATTCGCACGGCGCATAGCTTGTCCGCATGGAGCTATGGGTTGCCTTCGGGTTTGGCGCCGCGGTTGGGGCGCTGATCGGCTATGTGCTGGGACGCCAGAAGCAGATGCCGGCACCGCCACCCGCACGTCCCACGCCCCGCTCAGAACCTCCACCAGCCTCCAAACCCTCCACATCTTCCTCCGTTACGCACGTCGTCCTCGACGACGGTTCGGCAAACGTTTTGAACGCCCTGAACAACCGCCTCGCCGCCATCGGCGCGCTCGCCGATTTGCTCCACGGTACTCCCCTCGATCCTGAGCGCGCCCGCGCCCTCGTGCTGCTGCACGGCGAAGTGCGGCGCGCGGCCGAGATCTCGAGCCATTTCCTGGAGCTGGCCGCCCATCCGGCGGGCGCCGCGGAGCCCTGCGATGCGGCGGTCGTGATCAACGGCGTCCTGGCGGAGCGCGAGTCCACCTTCCGCGAGCTGGGCGTCAAGGTGGTGCGCTCGGTTCCCGCTGACTTGCCCATGGTGGCCTGCCCGATGGCGCAGCTCACGGAGATGTTGACCAAACTGCTCGACTTCTCGTTGCGCCGGTTGCGCGCCGCTCAGCCGCCGCGCGAGCTGCGGCTGGACGTGATCGCGACGGGACCGTCGATCGTCGCCTCGCTGTGGGATTCCGGTACGCCCCTGGCCGTTGAAGCGGAGCAGCGGCTGACGTCGCCGTTCCGCTTTACCCAGTCGGGCGGCGGTGGCGAGGTGGAGTTCGCGCTGGCCCGGGCACTCGCGCAGTCGGCGGGTGGCAACCTGCGGCTGCGGCCGCGCGGCGGCAGCACGGGCGCCGAAGTCGTCGTGACGCTGCCCCGCAGCGTGCTCGGCGCGCACACGCCGCTCGCCGCACCGGCGGAAAGCCTGCCGCGCATGCGCATTCTCGTCGTGGACGACGATGCCGTGAACCGGCAGGCGATGGTGCTGCTGCTCGAGCGCGAAGGGCACCAGGTGGTCGCCGTGGAAAACGGCCTCGAAGCGATGGAGCGGCTAGGCGACCGCGACACCGCCTTCGACGCCGTCGTCACCGATCTGCAGATGCCGCGGCTCGGCGGCCGCGCAATGTACGAGCAGCTGGTCAACAGCCGGCCGCTGGTCGCCAAGCGCTTCGTGTTCGTCACCGGTGATCAGGCGCGCGGCGAGACGCGGGCATTCCTGGAGAGCTGCGGACAACCCTCCGTTACCAAACCCTACGACCTGGGCGACTTGATCAACGCGATCGGGACGGTGGCGCGCAGGAAATGATGCGCTGCCGCTCGGCAGACAGCACCATGTCGCGGTCGATCACGTCGCGCACGATCTTCGCAACGAAGGAGTAGCCGCGCGCCTCGGCGGCGAGCCAGCGTTGCCACTCGAGCTCGTCGAGGGCGGCCGTGAGCGCTTCGCCCGAAATGCCCGACGCCTGCGCCAGCTGTGCGGGCGACACACGGCCCTTCAGCACGGCGGCCACGACGAGCACGCGCTGCGCGCCGGTCGAGAGCCGGTGAAAGTTCACCCGAATGGCGGCGGTGAGCGCGTCGGGCAGATCACCGGGAAGGGTTTGCTCGAGCGTGCGCAGCGGTTCCGGCCACGCCCCCGTCAGCTGCTGCAGGTCCAGGCCGAGCGTCACGGCGTGCAGCAGCTCGATGGCCAGCAACGGAATGCCGGCGGAATCGGCGACGAGGCGGCGTGACAGGCGCTCGAGCTGCACGCGATCGTAGGCGGGCACGGCCCAGCGCGCGAGCCCCTGCAGGTCCTCGCCGGCGAGGGCGCTCAGCACGACGACGGCGCCCGCCAATTCACGGCCAATGTGCGCCCGGATTTCATCCAGCTCGCCCCGACGCAGCTGCGGCGATGCGGTGAGCACGAATAACACGGGCGCGCGGGCGATGTCCCGTGCCGCCGCCCCCAACGCGAGCAGCGACTCGCGGTCCAGCCAATGCGCGTCGTCCACCACGACCAGCAGCGGTTGTTCGTCGGCAACCGCCAGCATCGCTTCCGACAACGCCCGCGCCGGCGCGCCGGCGGGTGTGGTGCTTCGCAACTCCGCCAGCGCGCCTGGTGAGGCTGCCGCGATGCCGCGCGCGTCGAGCAGACCACCGCGCGCGATGCCCAGAACGCCGCTCCACGGATCCGTCTGATCGGCTTCCACCGCCCGCACGGCGGTCACCACCGCGCCATCGAGGCGCGCGCGCCCGGCGAGCTCGTCCGCCAGCCGGCTCTTTCCCGTACCGCCGTGGCCCTCGATCAGCACGACACCGCCACGGCCTCCCTGCCGGCAGCGGTCCCACGTGCCCACGAGCCGGTCGAGCTCGGCGCTCCGCCCCACCAATGGCGCGCGACGCGATTCGGAGCGCGGCGCCTGCAGGCGCAGCGTCCGGTCGTCACGAATGCGGGCCGCCAGCGCCTCGGTCTCGGCGTCCGGCGTCTCACCGTTCTGCTTGAGCCGCTCGGCGAATGCGGTGATCGTCGCCAGTGCGCGCCCCCGATCGCCGGCCAGGGCGAGCGCGCGCAACAACGCCCGGACGGCGACGGCGGAACCCGGATCGAGCTCCTCGGCGGCCCGCGCCGCCTGCTCCGCCGTCTCCAGGTCGCCGCTCGACAGCGCCTTGCCAGACTCGGACACGAGTACCTCGACAGAGCGCCGCTGCCAGTACGCCCGCTCCGCCGACATCCAGTCGTCGAATTCCGAGGCGCCGTCGATGCGCAGCCCGTCGAGAAAGGGACCGACGACCAGCCGGGCCGCCGCCTCCCATTCGCCGCGCGCGGCCAGCGCCTCCATTTGCTCCACATCCAGCGTCACGCCGGAGTCCGACAGCCGCACGTGCGTGCGGGTCGAGTGCACCGCGCCGGGCGCGAACTTCCGCAGCGTCGCCACCGCATGCGTGAGTGAATGCCGCGCTTTCGCTTCCTCCTTATCCCCCCACAGCAGTCCGATCAAATGATCGCGCGAGCGGGTGCGCTTGGGGGAGCGGGCGAGGTAGACGAGGAGAGCGAGGTTCTTTTGCCATTGCAGGTCGGTCGGCGCGGTCCCGTCCGCCAGCCGAACGAGTGGCGGGCCCAACGTCTGACAAAAAATCATGCTCGCGGTGGGCATTGCAGCGCGGCTGTGCGAGCGGCGGCACTGTCGGCGCGAGCGCGATACATCGCCTCGCCGCCAGCCCAGGCGCGTCGGACCTCACGGTAGAAATCGCAGGCGCGGCTGTCGTCTGAGCCGTCAAGCAGCTGAGCCAGCCGCCAGCGGGCGAACGTGCTGAATCCCCAGTCCACGTCGGCGACCTGCGGAGGCCCGCTGCGCCGGCCAAAGTCGTTGTTCTGATACCAGCGGAGCTCGCGCTCCGCGCCATCCCTGTCCTGCCGGCGCATGTACCAGTCGGCGCGGAACAGATGCAACACGGTCCGGAAGAAGGGATCGACGGCTTCGGGATCGCCGAGGCTGTCGGCTTGCAGCGGCGTGAGCGCATCTGTCAGCTGCAAAGCCGCCGCGGGTCGGTCCTGGTGCGCCGCGGCGTCAGCGGCCAGAAGCGTCGTCAGCGGTCGACGACCCCGCTCGCCATCCAGCAGCCGGACGTACACGCTCGAATCGGGGAGTCCACCCCAGCGTCGCCCCACCAGGATCAGCATCCAGGCGGCACGCCGTCGCGTGGCCGCGGTGCTGACGCTCGAGCGCGTGTGCGCAACGAGCTCACGAGTGACCGCCGCGGCTGGTGAGCGTCCGTCGCCGTGCGGCGGATCGAGCAGCAACCGCACCCCCGCAAGCTCGGCGGGAAGCACGGTCAACTCGGGACGTCCCAGTCCGTGTAGCGCCTGTGCCGCGAGGCGCGCGGAATCGGGCAGACCCAGTGCCAGGTAGCCCGACATCTCCGCCACTAATCCGGACTCGACGAGCGCCGGTGCGTCGGTCTGCGCAGCGAAGCGCCGCCCAAAATCCACCGCGCCGCCCGGCGCGTCGAACGTCATCAGGTATCTCGGACCCGCGGCCAAATCCGGGTATTGCAGCGCCCCCATCTGTGCCAGCGCCGCATCGAGTGCCTGCCTGCACCGCGCACGGGCATCGAAGCGGCACACCAAACCGAGCGACAGGAGCGCGCGCACCTCCTGCGAATAGGAATCGCGTGGCAGACCCGACTGTTCGAGACTGCGGAAGGCAGCACGGGCGCTGCTGTCCTGGCCATCGGCCGTGAACACCCACGTCAAATGCTCAGCGGCCGGTAGAAAATCGGGTCGGACTCGCGCGACGGCTTGGAGCGTCTGAATGGCGTCGCGTCGAGAAAGGCCGATCAGCGGCCCGCGGTGGTAGGTCTCGTCGGCCAGCATGAACAGCGCCGGGAGGAAACCGGGCCGCTGGTGGACGATTTCCTTGAGCGTGGCGAGCGATGCGACGAGCGGTTGGCGGGACGCACGGATCACCGCCTGATAGTGCGGCGGGAAAGAATCGATGTGGCTGAGGTAGCGTGTTGCCCGCGCCTCGTCGAACGGCCGGCCGAGCCATTTCTCCACTTCCGCGTGGCGCCAGGAGCAGAGCCAGCAGGTCGAGTCGACCGCCTCGGCGACGGCGTACGCACTGTCGGCCGAGCCCCACCGCGCCTGCGCAAAGTGTCGCTCCGCGACGAGCCATGCCGCCAACCCGCGCGCACTGCGCGGCAGCGCCTTCGTCGGCAACGCGGGATCGAACGGATTGTCACGGTTCCAGATCTCGCGGACGATGGCATAGGAGAGCGTGTCGGCGAGCGCATCCGGGCGGCCGGTATCGGCGCGCGCGACGATGGTCGGATTGGAGGCTCCCGACATTGTGACTTCGGCGCGCACCGCGTTGCCCTGAGCACACACCTGACCGCGCACCACCACTGTCGAGCGCGACCGGAACCAGGGCGCACGGCTCGGACCCGAGACCGCAAAGTCGGCGTAGCCTTGCAAGTCGCGCACCAGCTTGCGGGCGACCCGCTGCCCCGCGTCTGCCGGTGCGCCACACTCCTGCTCGAATGCCGACACCACGAGACGCAGGCCGGCGGCGCGCTGAAACGGCCATGCCTCCATGCTGGCGCGGCCGGTGACGGCGGTGCCGACAATCAGTCCGACGGCAACCAGCCCCACCGCGCCCAGCTGATAGCGGCGCAGGCGCGTCGCCCAAAACTTTCGCTTGAACGTCCCGACATCGGGCCAGCGGTCGCGTGCTTTCCAGGCGAGACCGCGCCGCAGCACGCCACGCACCAGCCAGGGCACGCCGCGCCACACTCGCGTCCGGGCGCTTTGCGCCTCCAGCCAATGCCGCGCGCTGTACGACTCGTAGAGCACGAGGGCCGCCGCATACAAATCGCTCGCCGGCGTCGCGTCTTCCCCCGCCAGCTGCTCGGGCGTCATGTAGGCTCGGGTCCCCGCCTGCCGGCCGGGCTCGGTGAGCGGCTCTTCCTTCTTATCGCCCGTCCCCAGACGCTTCGAGACGCCAAAGTCGACCAGGACGGCGTTCTCGCCGTCCCAGAACACGTTGGCGGGCTTCACGTCTCGATGCACGATACCGTGCGCGTGGGCGTGCTCGAGCGCGTCGAGCAGGTCGCGGCCCAGCTTGAGGACTTCCTGTGGTGGAATCGGACCCGCGCGCAGCCGTGTCTCGACCGTCGTGCGGTCGAGATACTGCATCACGTAGTACGGTAAACCGTCGGCTTCATCCGCTTCGAAGACCTGCGTGATGTGCGGGTGGGGAAGGCTCGCGAGGGCTTGTGCTTCTCGAACGAATCGCTCGGTCGCGAGCGCGGTGTGCAGCTCCGGCCGAATCACCTTCACCGCGACCAGGCGGTCGAGTCGCCTTTGCCGGGCGAGGACGACGATACCCATGCCGCCGCTGCCCAGCTCGCGTTCGACCTGGTAGCCCTTCGGCGCGAGAGCGGCACGCACCCGCTCGAAGAAGGTGGGCATGGTTGGGTCGCTGCAGAACTTCCCGGCCGGGCGGCCGGATGTCAAACGAGGCTAGTTCGGGGCGTGCACCCTCGGCCCACCGTAATCGCGCTCGCCGCCGATACCCGGCCCCGCCAGCTCGAGCCCACCGCGGTCATTGTTGATGCGCGCGATGAACTGACGGATCGATCCCGGGAACGGATCGGTGCGGCCGTGTTTGCCGAAGGGGTCGGTGTACCAGATCTCCGGGCCGCCGCTGTTGTCGATGAAGTTCGAGTTGACGTCGACGACACGGTCCGTGCCGTCAAACACCGATCGGGGATCATCGAACTTCACGCCGAGCACCGTGCCGTTGCCGGTGGAAGCCGCGCAGGCGCCGCCACGCGCCTGATTGCCCGCCGGTGTGACTTCGTAGCACACGTCGATCGGCCGTCCCACGAGCCCCGCGAGCGCCGGATCGTAGAACCGGCTGGGCAGCGACACCTGGAAATACGGATTGAAGAACGCCAGCGTGTGGCCGCCCTCAGCGCGGATCGCATTCGAGGTCTGCCAGCTCTCGTGCAGCGTCCCGAAGTGCGAGAACTGTCCCGCGGGCACGAGGATATCCCGGTCCACGCAGGTGCGATCAGGGATGATGCGCTCGCCGCCGCCGTCGGGTGAATTGGCCGGCGTGGCGGGCCCGACCACGACCGTGCTACCGTCACAGCTGCGGACGAATTCGCCGGGCGTGCCGATCGCCGCGAGCATCGTGATGTGCATCTCCGTGCCGTCGCTGCAGCGGATGTGATAGACGAGCTCGTGCAGGTTGTTGGTGAACGCGTCCTTGGAGTGCGTGCCCTGATGCAGCTTGGTCAACACGTCGCACCGGACCGCGAACAGCGCGTCGGCCGCCTCGCTGCCGAAATGCATCGGGACGTCATTCTGCCACTCTATTTTGTGTCCGAAATGATCTTCGTGGCGCGTCGTCAGCGGATCGTACACATCGAGCTGCTCGTTCGCGTACCCGAATGGGATCGGCCCCACTTCGCGATACAGCGCCGAGCCTCTGGGGTCACGGCCGTGGTCATGCCCGAAAGAGCAGCCGGTGACGGGATCGATCGGCGGATGCCAGGTCGGATAGCGCTTGTGATCGGGACCGACGACGGAATACGCATCGTGCTGCGCCGCGGTACAGTCGTCGTTCGCGCCGGGCGTCCAGATTCCGAACGACGCGGCGTTGCCGGTGGCGGCGCCATAATCGGGGGCCGCCGGACCGTCCTCGCATGCCAGGAGGATAAAGAATAGAAGCACACACAGTCGTTTCATGCTCGGAATTACCAATGATCAATGTTCAATGATCATTGATCATTGTTCATTGATCATTCGTGACCGTCGTCACTCCCAAATGGGCCGGGGTGGTTGAGTTATAGTGGCGATATGCGACGAGCTGCGCTGACTCTGCTCACGCTCCTGCTGCTGGGCGCCGGCGGTGCGACCGCCCAACGTCGCGCGTCCTCTGGTTTTTGGTACAGCATAGGCGTGGCGCCCGGATGGGCGCGCATCACGTGCCAGATCTGCGCCGGCAAACGCACGACCGGGCTCTCTGCGGTTGTGGGCGTCGGAGGAAGCACGAGCCGCGCGATCCGCATCGGCGGCGAGCTTGCCGCCTGGCGCGAGCGGGATCGTGGAGTGACGCAGACGTTGATGTCGATCGGCGCCGGGGCCTACTGGTATCCCAACACCGCGCGACGGTTGTATCTCCGGGGCGGCGTGGCCCTGGTGATGCACCGGACGAGTGACGGCACCGACGTCGTCACGTCATCGGGAATCGGGCCGCAGATGGGACTCGGCTATGAGTCTCGCGTGGGCCGCGCCTGGCTGCTCGCGCCGTTCGTGCAATACTCGGTCGGCGTCTTTGGCGGCGATGTGAAGTTCAACGGTGGCCAGGCGGCGAGCGGCGCTACGGTGAGCTTTCTTCAGGTTGGTGCGGCGCTTCGCCACTAACGCGCCGAATGTCCAATGATCAATGATCATTGGACATTGAACATTGATCATTGATCATTCCAACGGATGGGCCGACTCGGAATCGAACCGAGAACCTACTGATTAAGAGTCAGTTGCTCTGCCAGTTGAGCTATCGGCCCTCATTGGGAGCGGCGGAAAACTCATCAGGACCCGGTGGCGAAGCAAGTG
>Ga0066709_100003160_pt1 | contig 12475 bp, 14 predicted proteins | sample GraSoiAngelo_158_FD_79665 | JGI IMG/M metagenome (GOLD analysis project Ga0066709, IMG submission 79665) | Grasslands soil microbial communities from the Angelo Coastal Reserve, California, USA - 14_1009_16_30cm | ecosystem: Environmental > Terrestrial > Soil > Grasslands | place: USA... | reverse complement strand
TCGCCGGTATCTACGGGATGAACTTCAAGCTCATGCCCGAGCTCGATTGGGCGCTCGGATACCCGCTGGCGATGACCGTCATGGTCGGCGCCTGCGCATTTCTCTACTACAAGTTCAAGCGCTCCGGCTGGCTCTGACCCGGCTTACCGCCGGGCCCGCCCGAGGTTGTCCTCGATCACCGCGGCCAGACAATCGAGCGTCCCGAGCGAATAGACGTAGGTCTTCCAGTCGACGGCCACGTGGTCCTCGCGCTCGCCGGGGCGCCCCAGCGGAAACATCTCGACCGAGACATTGGGACCGGGTCCCGAGCAGCCGCCGGCGCAACCCTCGCGCACCCGGACGCGCTCGCCGAGTCCGCGCTCGGCCACCAGCTCCAGCAAGTGCCGCCGGATGGCTTCCGCATTCAGGCGCGCGGCCCGACCGCCCCGCGTGATCGGGAGCGTGACGACACCCGGCTCCCGCGGGCACACCGTGATGACGAGCCTGCGCGGCGTCACGCCCGGGCCAGCGCCGCGGCCAGCCGCGCGGCGGCGACGACGGGTTGCTCGGCGGGGCGGTGCCATCGCGCCCGCAAGCCGACGCGCGCGACCGCGCGAATCACCCCCGCGCGATACCACCCGTCGGCCAGCACGCTCCCCGCCCAGCTCGCGTTCACCGTCCGGCCGAGCTGGAGCGCCCGCGCCACTTCGAGGGCGCCCGCCGCGAGCTGGCGCTGACCCTCCGTCACAATGCGCCGCGCGCGGCGATCGCCGCGACGGGCTCGTGCGAGCACGTCGCGAGCCATCGCGGCCATAGACTTCACCGGGTCGCGGCCGTGGGACGCGCGAAGCGCCGGTAGCAGGTGTCCATCGCGGACCCTCGCGCGGAGCCACTCGCGGCCGAGCCAGAATCCGGAGCCCTCATCGCCGAGAATCGGCCCGAGACCGCCCGCGCGCGCCCAGCGGCCGCGCGCGTTGCGGCCGACCACGATCGATCCGGTGCCCGACAGCAAGAGGACACCGGGCCGCTTGCCGAGCGCGCCGAGCAGCGCGGCCTGCGCGTCGGAGATTACATGCACACGCGCCGCGAGCCCACGCAGCGCGCGCGCGAGGATCCGGCGCTCGGCGGGTGTCCAGAGGCCGCGCGAGGCGACGACGAGCGCGGCGACGCGGCGCCGACTCCACTTGCGGCGACGCCACACCGCGCGCAAGCGCGACGCGAGCTGTTGCAGATCGCGGTGGGCGGGAACGATAGTGGTCGCAACGCGATGTTCGGCCCAGACGGCGATGCGGATCCACGTTCCGCCGACGTCCGCGCCCACGCACACCGCCCGTCGTTTGGAGGCGTGTCTTTCCGCGGAAGTGGTTGCCACTCTGTCCATTATGAGGCCGATCAAATGATCCGGAGGCGTCTGAAATAACAGGCTTTCCGCTTATTCAGCCACTGGCATGCCGGATGCTCAAATAGCGGCCCGGAGGATCAGCCATGGGTAAGGCACTCGCCGCCTGGATCATGATGGCCGGAGCCGTCGCGGCCCCCGCGATGGGCCCACGGGAAACCGTGGAGACGGCCGTGATCCGCGTGATCAATCTCACGCAGGACATCGAGCCTGCTGCGAAGCCGGAGTCGGCGGCACCCAGGCCGACGACGGACAAGCGGACCGAGATCCGAAAGATCGCGCGCGACCTCTTCGACTTCGAGGAAGTGACCCGGCGCACGCTGTCGCGCCACTGGGCCGCGCGCACCCAGGAAGAGCGGACCGAGTTCGTGGCGCTCTTCACCGAGCTGCTCGAGCGCTCCTACATCAACCGGGTCGAGGCCTACGCGGGCGAGAACATCACGTATATCGGCGAGGCCATCGATGCGAACTATGCCACCGTGCGGTCGAAGATCATCACGGACCGCCGCAGCGAGCTGACGCTCGATTACCGGATGCATCTCCGGGACGGTCGCTGGCGCGTCTACGATCTGCAAGTCGACGGCGTGAGCTTCGTCTCGACGTATCGCAGTCAGTTCGACCGGATCATCCAGGCCGAATCGTACACGGCCCTCCTCGAGCGCATGCGCAAGAAGAGCTTCGAAGCCAACGTGGCCGAGCGCGGGGGCAAGAAGCTCTAGTCGATCGGGCGCCGTCCGGCGCCATCTGCAACGGGGGCGGGTTCTTCGGGACTCGCCCCCGTTTCTGTTAGAGCCGCTCGCTCGGGAGCCCCAGGATCCAGCCCTCCACGACCCGCGCCGCCTCCGGTGGCTCCGGCACCGCGTCGTCGAGCAGGAGCCTCGCCAGCCCGATGCAGCCGATCGTCGCGTCGAACGGATCCTCGCCGGAGCTGGACGCGCCGAACCCCCCGCGGAGAAGAGCCCGCACGGCGTCGAGATCGAGCCGCGCGTCGGCGCCCACCCGGCGTAGCAGCGCTCGACCGCACGCGGCGCGCGCGGTGGGCTCAGACTTTCGCGCGACGGTAAGTCCGAGCGTGCGCAGGAGGAATGCCGGGTACATCTCGGCGATGACCGGACGGCCGACAGCGAGCAGCTCGGCCAGCGGCCCGTCGAACGGCCAGAGAGCGACGCGGTCGAGTCGCGGCGTGATGAGCTCGCGCCAGATACAGGCGGCGGACCGGCCGACCTGGCGCGGGCCGACCAGCCAGAAGATCGGCCCCGCGCCGGCCAGGCGGTCGCAGGCGCGCGGCGCGAACGCCGCGTCGCCGAGCACCTTCCGGAGGTCGTCGCGTGTGGTCCCTTTCACGCCCCGAGCCGGATAGAAGGGTCGCTCGGTCCCGATGTCGGCGGCGCAATCGGCCAGCTCGTAGAAGCGCGCGAACCGGCCGCTGCCGAAAACCCTGAGCGCCGCTCGAAACGAGCCGAGCTCGGCCATCGCGGCGTACTCGCGCGAGACGCCGATCGGACAGTCGAACGCGGCCAGAACGCCGGGAGCGAGCTCGAGCGCGGCGACGTCCCTCACGGGTCGCGGGGGCGAGACAAGGTAACGGCCGTCGCTGAGGACCGCCCGACACACCTGCCGCTTGGCCGGTGTCGCGCCCCAGTCGAACGCGAGGATTTCGGCAGGCAGTCGGCGGAGCCGACTCACCCCTGGACGAGGCGTGCGATGACCGCGTCGAGCTGGCACTTCCTGAACCCGTACGCGGTGACGCCGAGGACACCGGGCGCGAGCATGTCCGCGTCGTACGGATCGCGCATGAGCACGACGGCGAGCGCCCGAGACCGCGACTGGAGCTCCGTGAGCAGCTTCGCGTTCGACGCGTAGAGGTGGGCGTCGAACAGGAACAGCACGAGCGCGTCGGACGCCTCGGCCAGCGCTCCGGCGGCGGCGATTTCCTCGTCCTTGGGCTCGATCCCAACGAGCTGTGTCTCGGGCATGATGCCGGCCATTCCGAACGCCCCCGCGATGTACGATTTCTCGGCGGCGATCTCGGGCTCGATCGTGATCCTCGGTGCCAGATCCGAGAAGCGCGGGAACACGACGCCGACACGCCCGTTCAGCGCGCGCCGAAGCTCGCGCCGACCAGCCGAGACGACGGTGACCGCGCGCGTCGCGATCGCGCGCGCGAGCGGCGCGGCGTCGGGCTCGACCGCCGGCGGCCCGCCCTCGAAGCGGGCGGTCCGGCGCGTCCGCATTCGGTGAATACGCTCGACGGAGGCTTCCAGATCGCGCACCGGGAGCGCGCCCGACCGATAGGCCTCCACGAGCGCCTTGGCGGCCGCGCGCTGCGCCGGCTCGGTGTGGCAGACGAGCAGGAGGTCGTGGCCCGCCGCCGCCGTCTTGATCGTCGCCTCGCCGATCGGGCACGTTTCGCCGATCGCCCCCATCTCGAGGTCGTCCGAGATGATCACGCCCGAGAATCCGGCCTCCTGGCGCAGGTAGTCGTGCACGATGCGCCGGGAGAACGTTGCCGGAACGCGCGAGGGGTCGAGATTCGGATAGACCGGATGGCTCGTCATCAAGCTGTCGATCCCGTCCGCGATCGCGGCGTGGAACGGCGGCAGGTGCGTGCCTTTCATCTCGGCCCACGTCGAGTCGATCGTGGGCAGCTTCAGATGGGCGTCGAGGGGCGAGTGGCCCTTGCCGGGGAAGTGTTTCGCGCACGCCGACACACCGCCCTTCTGCATGCCCTTGATGCGCGCGAGACCGTAGCGAGTCACCAGGCCGGGATCCTTGCCGTACGAGCGGATCCCGATGTTCGGGCTGTAACGATCGGTGAGGACGTCGAGGCACGGGCCGAAATTCAGGTCTACTCCCAGTCGGCGCAGCTCGCGAGCCTCGAACAGACCCTGGCGATAGGGGAACGCTTCTTCGCCCGCCGTCCCGACCGCGAGGTTGTCGGGAAAGATCGTCGTCCCCTGTCCGAGCATGACGATGCGGCCGCCCTCGTGATCGGTCGCGACGAGCAGCCGACGGTCGAGCGCGGACTCGAGATCGTTCAGGAGCTTCGTATGTTGCTCCGGCGATTCGAAGTTTCGCCGGTACAGAATGAGCCCGGCCGCGCGCGTCTCACGGAAGAGTCGGATGTCGGTGTCCGTCAGCTTCGGGCCGGCGAGGCCGAATACCAGCCGCTCGCCGACGAGGCCTTCGAGGTCGCTCACAGAACGATTATAGGCTGCCTCCCGCTCCCCGGCCGCGGCCTGCGACGCACTTTTCCTGTCACTCCGCTGACACCAATGGGCTGTGCTGCCGCCAGTCGCGCGCGAGAACCTCCGACAAATCCGCGGGTTTCGTCCAGGCCCGATGTGGCATGGCTGCTGCAAATATCTCTACCGGTCGGGTATGCGACACAAAGACCTGGTCCAGAGCCTGGCGGTCGTGAGTGTTCTCACGGTCATCGCGGCCGCCGGCGTACAGGCTCAGACGAAGCCCAGAGCGCCCGCGGCGCCGACGCCTTCCGGCGCATACGGCAAGCTCTCGCTCGGGAATCAGAAGGTCGCTTCCGCGCTCTACCAGGCGCAAAGCTCCGGGATCCCGGCAAAGATCGCGACCGGATCGACCGCCGCACCCCATCCACTCACCTTGGAAGAGATTGCCTCGAAAAGGCGGAGCGGTCAGGCGTGGGGCCAGATCTTCCGGGAGATGAAGGCGCAGGGGCTCGTGCACGAAAAGAGCCTCGGCCAAGTTGTCGCCAAGTACCAGCAAACATCTGATGCGGGTCCCAGCGTGGTCGCCAGCGACAACGGCGTTGGCAAATCCAGCGCTCTCGAAGTCGGCTCGACCGGCCTCGCGAGTGGCGCGGCTCATGGTGTCGGCAAGGGAGGCAAGTGATGGACAAGTGGAATCCCTGGAAGGTGACGGCGCTCGCCATGGCCCTCGTCATGGCGACGGCGTTGATCACAGGACTCGTCGTCGCAAATTGGTCGGGCTCGAACCGGGAGGTGGCTCAACCGACTTCGTCGCCGGCGAACGCCCGCCTGGGCCAGCAGCCGAGACCAGCCAGCGCGAAGCCCGCCACGTCCCAGATGCAGACCGCGCCGGTGGCACCGGCGGTGCCGACGCAAGAGGTCGTCGACGCGTGTAACCGATACGCTTCGGCGCAGGTCGGCGAGTCGGACAAGACGACGGAAGTCGTCAAGGACGCCGCGATCGGTGCCGTGGTCGGCGCCGCTGTCGGCGCCGCGGGCGGCGCGATCGCCGGCGGCGGAAAAGGCGCGGGCAAGGGCGCGGCGATCGGCGGGGTCGTGGGGGCGGGCGGCGGGACGCTCTACGGCCTCAACGAGAACAAGAAGAACGACGAGAAGTACCGGGCCGCCTACTCGAGCTGCATGCACTCGCGCGGTTACAACGGATAGCGAGTCGACCCTCGTCCGAGGCCATGGGTACACTGGACTGGAAGGAGGGCGTTGTGATGAAGCTTCTTGCGTTCATTCTCGCGGCCGCAGTGGTCACGGGCTCGGCTCTGCCGGCGCGCGCGGCGGACGATACGAAGGTCAAGGCCGCAACGGACCGGGTCGAAGCCGGCGCCCGAAAGATCGGCGACGGAAAGCTCGGTCCGGGCTTCGAGGAAACGTTCAAGGGCGTCGGCAACACGATCGTCGAAGGCGCGAAGTACAGCGGCCACGCGATCACGGACTTCTTCTCGAGGGTCTTCGGAAGCTAGTAGAGCAGGTACCGGGCACGCAGCCGCTTCCAGTGGTCGAGCCCGCGCTGCCACGCGCGCTCGATCGCCGGAAGCGGTGTCCCCCTCTCGATCGCCATCCGGATCGCGTCAGTTCCGCACAGGATGTCGATCGGCATGCGCCGCTTCTCGAACTCGTAGGGCGGCCGGCGCCAGGCGAATTCGCGGGGCGCCAGCCGGCGCGCCACGGCGATCTCGGCCAGCCCGGTGAGGAACGGCTTGAAGCGGCGCGCGTCCGTCACGTGGATCTGAACGCCGTCACAGAGCCGCCCAGCCCACTTCTGGAACGTCGGCTGAAAGCGTGCGGGACGGAAGCGTACGCCGGGTAACCGCAGGCGCTCGAGCGCCGCGGTGTAGCGGTGAGCGTCCAGATAAGGTGCGCCGATCCACTCGAACGGCCGGGTCGTTCCACGGCCCTCCGACAAGTTGGTTCCTTCGATCAGGCAGCCGCCGGGATAGACGCGGGCGGTGTCGAGCGTGGGCATGTTCGGCGAGGGCGGCACCCAGGGGAGCCCGGTGTCCTCCCAGAGCATCGCGCGCCGCCAGCCGCGCATCGGAACGACGGTGAGTCGGCAGCCGATGCCGTGCCGCTCGTTGAGGTAACCCGCGAGCTCACCGATGGTCATGCCGTGACGGATGGCCAGGGGGTAGAGGCCGACGAAGGATGCAAACGTCGGATCCGCCACGTTGCCCTCGACGAGCGCGCCGCCGAGCGGATTGGGCCGATCAAGGACGACGACACGAGCGCCGTTCCGCGCGCACGCGCGCATGGCGAGCGCCATGGTCCAGACGAACGTGTAGTAGCGGGAGCCGACGTCCTGCAGGTCCACGACGACCGTATCGATTCCGCGGAGCATCGCGGCGGTCGGCTCGCGCCGCGCGCCGTAGAGGCTCCATACGGGCAGGCCCGACACCGGGTCGCGCGTGCCGTCGATCCAGATGTGGTCCTGGGGCGCGCCCCACAGTCCGTGCTCCGGCGCTAGGAGCCGTCGGACCTTGACCGCCCGCAGATCGCCCACGAGCGTGACCGCGTGCTCGTAACGTGAGTCGATCGACGCTTGATGCGTGAGCAGCGCGAGGCGCTGGCCCCGGAGGAGGGCCGGCCGGCGACGGACGAGCACCTCGAGGCCGGATTCGACGAGGGGCACGGTTTCGATAGTAGTAGCATGCGGGCGGAATGGCCTCGCGAATCCGCTATGCGCGCCTCGCCACCGAGCGCGCGAACCCGAAAAGCCGCGCGCTCGACCTCCTGCGCCCCCGCGAGATCGCCGCGCTGATGAATCGCGAGGACCGCCGCGCGGTGCGCGCGGTGGGGCGCGTGCGGGCCGAGATCGCGACGGCCGTGAACCTGATCGTCGCGGCGCTCCGCGCCGGCGGCCGTCTCTTCTTCGTGGGCGCCGGCACCAGCGGGCGCCTGGGCGTGCTCGAGGCCGCCGAGTGCCCGCCGACGTTCGGGACGCCGCGTCGGCTCGTGCAGGCGATCATGGCCGGTGGGCGCGGCGCCGTCTTCCGCTCGCGCGAAGGCGCTGAGGACGACGAGACCGCGGCCCGTCGCGCGGTGCGCGCGCGCGTCCGGCGGGGCGACATCGTCGTCGGTATCTCGGCCAGCGGCGTCACGCCGTTCGTGCGCACGGCGCTCGCCACCGCGCGGAGGCGCGGCGCGAGAACCGTCCTGATCAGCTGCAACGCGACGGGGCCTGGAAAGGCGTTCGCCAACGTTCGAATCATTCCGACGACGGGGCCCGAGGTGCTCGCCGGATCGACCCGGCTGAAAGCCGGCACGGCCACCAAGCTCGTCCTGAACACCTTGACGACCGCCGCCATGACGGGGCTCGGCCGAATTCACGGAAATCGGATGGTCGATCTTCAGCCGCGGTCGGCGAAGCTGCGGGAGCGAGCGTTGCGATTGATCGCGGAGCTGGCCGGAGTCTCGAGAGGACGGGCGCTTGAGGCGTTCGAGGAGTCGGGACGTCGAGTGCGGGTTGCGATCGTGATCGCTCGGAACGGGTGGGATGCTGCCGAGGCGTCCCGCGCTCTGCGAGCCGCGGGCGGGTCGCTACGAGTCGTGCTTCAGAAGTTCCGGCGGAAGTAGCGGGCGCGTACCCGAACCGGCTCGAACTTGAGGGCGAAGAGCACCCAGCCGAACGGGAGGACGATCGCCGCGACGGTGAGCCAGAACTTGCTGCTCCTCCAGAACTCGCTTTCCTTCAGCAGGGTCCACGTTGTCTTCATGGCATTCGTTTAAGCACGGACGGTGCCATGAAATCGCGAGCCGTAAATATGTGAAACTACGAAAGTATACAGACCTCTCCCGGGCAAGTCCTTAAAAAGCCGGTAAGTTTTGGACCGCCAGCCCGGTGGTTTTCTTCCGGGCTCGCGGCTCTAGCTGTGCGAGGGGCCCGCGGTGTTCTCGAATCTGACGGCTGTGCGGCCTTTCAGATAGTCGAAATCGCACCCCTCGTTGGCCTGAAGCACGTGGTCGAGGAAGAGCCTGCCGTAGCCGCGGGTGAAATGGGGCGGCCGGGCCTTCCAGGCGGCCCGGCGGCGCGCCAGCTCTTCGTCGCCGACCTTGAGGGTGAGGCGGCGGCGCGGCACATCGAGCTCGATCTCGTCGCCGTCGCGCACGAGCGCCAGCGGGCCGCCGATGGCCGACTCCGGGGCCACGTGGAGCACGACGGTGCCGTACGACGTCCCGCTCATCCGGGCGTCGGAGATGCGCACCATGTCCGTCACGCCTCGCTTCAGCAGTCGCGCCGGGATCGGCGCCGCGCCCCACTCGGGCATCCCGGGCGCGCCCCGCGGGCCGACCTGCTTGAGCACGAGCACCGAGTTCTCGTCGATCGCGACGCTCTCGTCGTCGATCCGCTTGTGGAGATCCGCGTGATCGTCGAAGACGACGGCGCGACCGCGATGCGTCAGCAGGTGCGGCGAGGCGGCCGATTGCTTCAGCACCGCGCCGTCGGGACAGAGATTTCCGAACAGGATCACGGTGCCGCCCTCTCCGGCCAGCGGCATCGTGAGCGGGCGGATGACGTCCTCGTTGTAGCACTTCGCGTCGCTGACGTTGTCGGCGATCGATCGGCCGTTCACCGTGAGCGCGCCGCCGTGCAGGAGCGGCAGGAGCTGCTTGAGCACCGCCGGCAGGCCGCCCGCGTAGAAGAAGTCCTCCATCAGGTACTTTCCGGACGGTCGCAGGTTGACCAGGAACGGCGTGGTCTTCGACAGCTCGTCGAAGCGCTGGAGCGGTAGCGGGACCCCGACGCGCCCGGCGATCGCGACCAGGTGGATGATCGCGTTGGTCGAGCCGCCGATCGCCATGTCGGCGCGGATCGCGTTGTCGAAGGCCTGTGCCGTGAGGATCTGCGAGGGCCTGGGCCCGCCCGCGAGCGCCATCTCGACGGCGCGCCGCCCGGCCATCTCGGCCATTGCGAGCCGCCGGGAGTCGGATGCCGGGATCGCGGCGTTGCCGGGCAGGGTCATGCCCAGCGCCTCGACGACCGACGCCATCGTGGACGCGGTGCCCATCACCATGCAATGGCCGCTCGAGCGCGACATGCACGACTCCGCCTCGCAGAGCTCTTCGTCGGTGAGCCGCCCCGCGCGCCGCTCGGCCCAGAGACGCCAGGCGTCGGTGCCCGAGCCGAGCTCCTCGGCGCGCCACTTGCCGCTCAGCATCGGTCCGCCGGTGACCATGACGGCCGGGATATCAGCGGACGCGGCGCCCATCAGCATCGCAGGCGTCGTCTTGTCGCAGCCGGACAGGAGCACGGCGGCGTCGAGCGGATAGGCGCGCAAACATTCCTCGACGTCCATCGCCATCAAGTTGCGGAAGAGCATCGTCGTGGGCTTCATCAGCACTTCGCCCAGCGAGATGGTCGGGAACTCGACCGGAAAGCCGCCCGCGCTCCACACCCCGCGCTTGACGGCGTCGGCGACCTGGCGCAGGTGGGCGTTGCAGTTCGTGAGCTCGGACCACGAGTTGGCGATCCCCACGACCGGGCGGCCGTCGAAGACGGCGTCGCTGAATCCTTCGGCCTTGAGCCAGGAGCGATGGACGAAGCCATCGAGGTCGTTGCGCCCGAACCAGTTGCGGCTTCTGAGCTGGTGTGCTGTCATGGGTCCCTCCGGGGCACCGATTATAGATCGAGGGGGTCTCCATGCGGCTCGCCGGTAAGGTCGCGGTCGTGACGGGCGGAGGTAGCGGGATCGGCCGTGGCATCGTGCTGGCGCTGGCGCGCGAGGGCGCCGACATCGCGATCCCCGACATCCAGGTGCTGAACGCGGAGAAGGTCGCCGGCGAGGTCAAGGGACTCGGCCGCAAGGTCATCGCCATGAAGACCGACGTGACCAGCGCTGCCGACGTGAAGACGATGGTCGATCGCACGCGCGAGTCGTTCGGCAAGATCGATATTCTCGTCAACAATGCGGGTGCCGCCGGCCCTCCCGGGATGCCGTTCACGAACAACACCGAGGAGGACTGGGACCGCACGTTCGCCGTCAACACGAAGTCGGTCTTCCTCACGTGCAAGGCGATCACGCCGCATTTCATCGAGCGCAAGGCCGGTCGCATCGTGAACATCGCCTCGATCGCCGGCCCCATCTCGGCGCCGACGATGCCGCCCTACAGCGTGGCCAAGATGGGGGTGATCACGCTCACGCGCATCATCGCCAAGGAGCTGGCCCCCCACGGCGTGACCGTGAACGCGATCTGCCCGGGCGTCCTCTGGACCGACTTCTGGCAAAAGCTCGCCGCCCACCTGGCGGAGACGAACCCGGCCTTCAAGGGCATGACGGCGCGTCAGGTCTTCGACAAGCGCGTGGCCGACATCACGCCGATGAAGCGCGAGCAGACCCCCGAGGACATTGGCTGGGCCGCCGTCTTCATCGCGTCCGACGAGGCGCGCAACATCACCGGCCAGGCCCTGAACGTCGACGGCGGCGTCGTGATGCAATGAGCCGGCGCCGCGCGTGTACGCAGGGGAGTCGAGAGGGGGGCGGAGCCCCCTTCTCCCAATGAACTTCGACTTCACCGACCGGGAAGAAGCGTTTCGCAAGGAAGTCCGGGGCTGGCTCGAGGCCAACCTGCCCGACGATCTGCGTGGCCGCGCGTTTGCGGCCTCGCGCGCCGGTCGCGACGAGGTCCGCAAGCTCCGCGCCTGGCAGAAGCAGATGTGCGAGGCGGGCTACGTCGGGCTCGACTGGCCGCGCGAGTTCGGCGGCCGCGGCGCGACGATCGTCGAGATGGTCATCCTCTACCAGGAGATGGCGCGCGCGGAGTCACCGCAGCTCGTCAACCGCGGCGGCGTGTCGATGCTCGGCCCCACGCTCATGAAGCACGGCACCCCGGCCCAGCAGCAGCGTCATCTGGCGAAGATCCTCGCGGCCGACGAGCTCTGGTGCCAGGGATTCTCGGAGCCGAACGCGGGCTCCGATCTCGCGAACCTCCAGACGCGCGGCGTGCGCGACGACGATCACTTCGTCGTCAACGGCCAGAAGGTCTGGACCAGCATGGCCCACGTCGCCGACTGGTGCTTCCTGCTGGTGCGCACCGACCCCGCCGCCGCCAAGCACAAGGGCATCAGCTTTCTGCTCGTCGACATGAAGACGCCGGGCATCACGGTGCGGCCGCTGCGCCAGATCACCGGCGAGGCCGAGTTCAACGAGGTCTTCTTCGACAACGTGAGAGTTCCGGTCGAAAACCTGGTAGGAAAGCTCCATGAAGGTTGGAGCGTCGCGATCACCACGCTGGCGTACGAGCGCGATATCCTGACCTTCATCCGGCACATCTCGCTGCGGAACGCGCTGCACCGTCTCGTGCGCCTCGTGCAGGAGGAGCGGAAGGGCGGCGATCCGATCCTCCGGCAGAAGCTGGCCGCCCTCTGGATCGGCGAGCAGGCGCTCCAGCTCAATGGCTATCGGAGCCTCACGAAGATCCTGCGCGGCGGCGCGCCGGGGCCCGAGGGGTCGACCTCGAAGCTCTTCTGGAGCCAGCTCGATCAGGAGCTTGCGCACGTCGCGACCGAGGTCATCGGCCCGTACTCGCAGATCGCCCACGGCTCGACGTGGGCGCCCGACGACGGCCAGTGGGAGTTCTACGAGCTGCTGGCGCGAGGAAGCGGGATCCGCGCCGGGACCTCCGAGATTCTCCGCAACATCCTCGCCGAGCGCGTCCTCGGGCTGCCCAAGGACTAGCGCCAGCGCTTACCCGTAGATTTACGAGGAGCATGACCCATGAGTGACCTGCTCTACGAGGTGAAGGACAAGATCGCGACGATCACCTTGAATCGGCCGGACAAGCTGAACGCGTTCACCCGCGACATGATCGACGCGTGGGCGAAAGCGCTGAGCTCGGCGCAGGCCGACGAGAGCGTCAACGT
>Ga0066709_100003159_pt1 | contig 12475 bp, 12 predicted proteins | sample GraSoiAngelo_158_FD_79665 | JGI IMG/M metagenome (GOLD analysis project Ga0066709, IMG submission 79665) | Grasslands soil microbial communities from the Angelo Coastal Reserve, California, USA - 14_1009_16_30cm | ecosystem: Environmental > Terrestrial > Soil > Grasslands | place: USA... | reverse complement strand
TGGCGGCGGCCGTGGAGCAGGAACGCTTCGAGGCCTGGATCATCAAGGAAGTGGAGAACGGCGCTGCCTTGCCCGGGCTCTATCCCGCCAACGCCGAAACCCGCGCGCGCTACGAGACATCCATGGGCAAGAAGACGGGACGGGAGACATAGGAACACTGTCCTCGTCATGCCCGGGGCGGCCCTAGAGGAAGATCGGATCAGATTGAATCAATCTGATCCGTGAATCTTGCTCTAATTCAGTCAGTCGCTAGGCCGAGCCCGGGTATCCACGGAATACTTTGGTCATCTGCAAGACGTGGACGCCCGCCTTCGCGGGCGTGACGAACGAGTATTGGAGTACCCTTGCTTCTTCCGCCCTCTGAAGGAGTGTAGGGAGGCCCTCGACGAGGCCGTCAGGACGCGGGCGCGACCACGACGGTGCCCACCATGCCATCCGTCTCGTGATGGGTGCAGATATATTTGTAGGTTCCCGGCACGGTGAATTTGTAGACGAAGATCTTGCCGGCCGGCATGTCGCCGGAGCTGAAGGGAATGGCGCCGGCGGGCAAGGCGGAATCGCCGGCGGTTGCCGCCGCAGCCGGATTGACCGTCACGGTGTGGGTGATGATGGAGGTGTTGCGCCATTCCACCGACTGGCCGGCATGGATGGTGATCGTTGCCGGGGTGAAGCTCATGAAACCCATGTCCACGACGGCGGCGGCATCGGGCATCGGCGCCTGATGAGCTGGGCCGGACAGACCGCAGCCGGCAGCGGCGAAAACCAGCGCGATGGCGAGACAATGACGGGCGGCTCTTGTGCCTAGGCGCATTTTGATTCCTTTCTCAATCAATCACGAACAATCGCTGCTTCTGCAAAAATCGCCCCCTCGCCGGAGCGCCGTCACTCGGCTGCTTCGGTGCCTTCGATCGACTGCCCGGGCTTGAGATAGCCGTTCAATAGATGGCCGGCGCGAAGGACCTTGGTTGCGAGGTAGTTTCGATTCTCTGCCGTGACCGCGCCCGGCAATGCGCGGCGGCCCACGACCTCGATTCCCGCGCGCCGGAGGCCATCGAGCTTGTCGGGATTGTTGGTCAGCAGACGGATACGGCGATATCCCAATGCCGCCAGCATGCTGGCGGCGATGTCGTAGCGCCGTTCATCGGGCGCGTAGCCCAGCGCCGCATCCGCGTCGATGGTATCGAGTCCATCATCCTGAAGGGCATAGGCGCGCATCTTGTTGCGAATGCCGGTGCCGCGGCCCTCTTGGTCCAGGTACAGCAGCACGCCGCCCTCCTCGGCTAGCTGCGTCAGGGCGCTGCGCAACTGATCGCCGCAGTCGCAGCGCAGCGACCCGAACAGATCGCCGGTCAGGCAGGCGGAGTGCATGCGAACGAGGACGGGGCGCGCCGGATCGGGATTGCCCATGACGATGGCGACCTGGTCGCGCAGCACCGGCCCGCCGCGGAATACGACGAGGCTCGCATCCGCGGCTTCGACCAAAGGCACCTGCGCCCGCGAGACGATTTCCAGCGCGTGACGATCGCGTCTCAGCAGCGATTTCACCCGCTCCAGGCCGAGGCGATAGATCGAGGCCGGCATTTCGCCCCCGAAGCCGCCACGCGCGACGAGGGCGGCCGGAAGAAGCAGCGCATGTTTGCACAGCTCGATGCCGATGGCCGCCACGGCATCCGCCGGCTGCCAATTTACTGACGTAACGACATCGAGACCTGTCGCCAAGCGCCCTATCGCAGCCCGGTCAAGGCCGGCAATCGCAAGGGCGACGGATCCATCGGCCGCCAGGCCCAGAACCCGCGCGCGAACCTGGGACAGGATCAGAACGCTGTTGCCCAAGCGCGCGAACGCCTCCAGCACCGAGGGCGCGATGGCATCGAAGGCAGCCATGATCTGCGGCCCATCGGGCGCCTCCACGACGATGGGCCGGCCGGCGCGCAGCTCCGCCAGGGCCCGATCGACCGCGAGCTGGCCATCGTCGCAAAACAGTGTCTCGAAGAGCGTTAAACTGCCGTCGTACAAGCGTGTCGATCCTCGTCAACCAGCCAGTGAAGCGACAGGCACCTTGCATCCTGCCAACCCCGAAGACAATTCTGGGTGCCTACAATTCTCCGTGATGTATTGGACAGTGCTTTCGTGAACCAGCCGAACGAACTGATCTGGGCCCGGCTTCTGGCCCTGGCAAGTAGCACTGCGCCCTTGGAGCCCGCCGACCGTCTTGTCGAGATGTCGACATTCTGGCGACTCTATGCGCCGGTGGCAGGCGGCGCTGCGGATCCCGCCTATGTCATCGGACAGCTTGGCCAGTCGCTGGATGGACGAATCGCCACGCCCACCGGCCGCTCGCACTATGTCAACGGCCCGGAATCGATCGATCACCTGCACCGTCTCAGGGCCTTGGTCGATGCTGTCATTGTGGGAACGGGCACCGTACTGGCCGACGATCCGCGGTTGACAGTGCGCCTGGTCGCGGGCCCGAACCCGGCGCGTGTCGCCATCGACCCGGGCGGGCGTTTGCCGGATACCGCCCGGCTGTTCGCCGACGATGGCGCGCGGCGCTTCGTTATCCAGGCTTCTGAACGCCGGCGGCCGGCCGGCGTCACCAGCATCACTCTGGCCATGCGCGACGGGCGCCTCGATCCGCGCGACATCGTTGCGGCGCTGGCAGGCCATGGCCTGCGCCGCCTGCTGGTCGAAGGGGGCGGAAAGACGGTCTCGCAGTTCTTATCGGCGGGCGCTCTTCATCGCCTGCATGTGACCGTCGCGCCGGTGGTCATCGGCTCGGGACCTGTTGGCCTTTCACTGCCCCCCATCGACCGCCTCGAGGCGGCGCTGCGACCCGCAGTCTCCGTCCATCGCCTCGGCGAGGATGTCCTCTTCGACTGCGCCTTTGATTAGCTAACCGACAGCAGGGCCTGCGCCACGGCTTGCGCCGTATCCTTCCAGCGCGGCAATGCCGCCGCGGCCGCACGCGCGCCGGTGGCCAGATGCTGGCGCCGCGCGGGCTCGGTTAGCATTCGGCGCAGGGCGGCCGCCAATGAGGCCGCATCGTCGGGCGCCACCAGAACTCCTGCCGTGGCCGGCACGACTTCCGGGACCGCACCCGCCGTCGTTCCGATCACCGGCAGGCCATGCCGCAGGGCTTCGGCGAAGGCCATGCCATATCCTTCGTGCCGGGTTGCCAGAACGAAGACATCGGCCCGGGCATAGTACGCGGAGAGATCCTGGCTTGCGCCGGCGAGGCGGATGCGATCGCCGAGGCCATGACGAACAATTTTCTCTCGCACCATTGCCGCGGTGGCGGGCTCGCGCTCCAGGCTGCCGGCAATGACGCAGCGCCAGGGGAGATTGGTGAGCCCGGCCAGCGCATCCACCAGCAGGTCATGGCCCTTGCGGTGGGTCAGTGTCCCGACCGAGAGCAGATGCACGAGCCCATCGCCAACCGGTTCCGTGGCCGGAGTCGCGGCGTCGGTTCCCGGCCAGGCGACGAAGAGCCGGTTCGACGCCATGCCATATTCTGCGACCAAAGTCCGGGCGGTGGCGGCACTGGTGCAGATCACGGCGCGGGCCGCCTGGAGGGCGCGGCGCTCCGATTCCTTCAGCCGCTCTTGATGGGCGGGCGTGAGGCCGCCCTCGCAGGCGAGGGGATGATGGACGAGGCCGACCAGGCGCAGCCGCCGGCCTTCCGCCTCGGCCAGCTCCGGCATGGCCCCATAGGCCAGGCCATCCAGCAGAACCAGCCCACCGTCGGGCAGGGCCGCCAGGCTTCGCGCGGCGGCAGCAAGATCCGCTGGCGTGGGGTCGGGAAAACGAGCGCCCAAGGCGAGATGCTCGACGGACCAGCCGATGCGGCGCAGCTCCGTCATCAGACGCCGGTCGTAGATGTATCCCCCCGTCGGTGTCTCGATATCGCCAGGGATCGCAAAGCGGAGATCAGGCAACGAGCGCTGCCTCGTACCAGCCGCGCGCCACATGCGACTCCCTCAAGGTGACGCGAATGCGCTCGATCCCGGCGGCCTGCGGGCCCAGCCGCCCGCCGCGGATCGCCTCTGCCATGCGCTCGAAGATTTGGCGGGCCATGAATTCGGTGGTGGTCTTCTCGCCGGCGAACGCCGGATGATCGTCGAGGTTGGCGTAGTTCAAGGGCTGCAGAATATCGTGCAGGGCCTGCAGGGCTCGGCCGATGTCGACCACGATATTGTCGGCGCCCAGGCTTTCGCGCATGAACGCCACATCGACCACGAAGGTTGCGCCATGCAGGCGCTGCGCCGGACCAAAGACTTCGCCCGGCAGGCTATGGGCGATCATGATGTGGCCGCGAACCTCAACGGCGTACATGGCGAGGCCTCACGATTGGGCGTAGCGGACGAGATGGCACAGCGCGCCCGGCCGCCCCAGGATCATCGGCAGCACTTCCGGCAGCGCCTCGAAGGCGCTTTCGTCCCGGACCAGGACATCGAGCCTTGCGTCACGAGCCAAATCCATGGCGAGCGCAAGACGCCGTCGCGGGCTCCAACGCGATCGGCGATCGGGTGAAATCGAGCCCACCTGCGAAGAACGCAAGGTGAGACGCTGGCTGTGAAAGGCGCCGCCGAGGCCAATCGACACGGGCGTGGCTCCATACCAGCTGAGCTCGATGACCGTCGCCTCGAACCCCGCAATGGAGAAGGCGAGATCGAGCCCCTCGCCTTGCCCCGAGGCATGGAAAACGAGATCGCAGTCCTCGGGTAAGTCCTTGGGTGCCGAGGCGAAGGCGAGACCGAGCGCCTTCGCCACATCGCGGCGCGCTTCGTTCGTATCGATCAAGGTCACGCTGGTTGCCGGAAGGCGGCTACAGAGATAGGCAACCAGGCAGCCGATCACGCCGGCGCCCACCACCGCGATCCGATCACCGATCCGCGGCGGCACATCCCACGTGGCGTTCAGGGCCGTTTCGATCTGGGGCGCCAGCACCGCCCTCTCGGTCGAGACGTCAGCAGGTATGGCGATCGCAGCCTCGGCGGGGATGGTGAAGCGATCCTGATGGGGATGAAGACAGAATACGCGCTGACCGATTCGATCGGCGGGCCCCGCCTCGACGACGCCCGCCATGGCATAGCCGTATTTCACCGGAAAGGAGAACTCGCCCCCCTGGAATGGGCAGCGCATGCGCTGCCATTCGCTCTCCGGGATCTTGCCGTGGAATACCAGCGATTCCGTGCCACGGCTGATTCCGCTGGCCACCGCCCGTATGCGCAGGGAACGGGAGTCGGGACGGGGCGCCTCGGCGGGCCTGATCTCCGCCGTTCCCGGCGCCACGATCCAAAGGGCTGAAGCGGTCTGGGGCAATTGGCGCGACAAATGATCAACCGGGGCTCACGGATTAGTTATACCGCGCCGCCGCCGGGGGGATGTAACAGATAGGTGATGATCGACGTCGCCGGCGCAATTTCCACCCCGAGAGACCGCGGCCTCGCGCCGGGCTTGTCTGCCCGGCGCCTGCTGGTGGCGGGGCTCAATTTCGCCAGCTGGCTGGGGCTCGGCCTGGTCATGGCCCATCTGATCGGCACCGGCGGCTGGTCCTGGCTGCAATGGCTCATCTTGCTGCTGTTCCTGGCGGGCCTGCCCTGGACCCTCATGGGATTTTGGAATTCCGTGATCGGCTTCGTCATCGCGCGCATCGTCAGCGATCCCGCCGGCTATACCAATCCCTGCCTTCGAGCCGCGCCGAACGACAGTCCGATTACGGCGCGCACGGTGATCTGTCTTGCCGTCCGTCATGAAGAAGTCGGCCTCGTCATGGCGCGTCTCGAGACCATGGTGGAGAGCATCGCGGCAACGGCCTGGGCCGACCGTTTCTCCTTTCATCTCCTAAGCGACAGCAGCCGGCCGGAGGTTGTCGCGGCCGAGGAACAGGGCTTCGCCGCCTTGACGGCGCGCCATCCGCGCGGAGGATTCCTGCATTACCGCCGCCGGGCGGCCAACACCGGATTCAAGGCGGGCAATCTGCGCGAGTTCGCCGAGCGCGCCCGGCGCGACCACGACTTCATGATCGTCCTGGATGCCGACAGCCTGATGTCGGCCGCCGCCATGCTTCGCCTGGTGCGCGTCATGCGGGCTCATCCCCGCCTCGGCATCCTGCAAACGCTGGTGGTCGGGCAGCCCGCGGAAAGCGCCTTCGCCCGAATCTTCCAATTCGGCATGCGCCACGCCATGCGCGTGCACACGATCGGAATCGCCTGGTGGCAAGGGCCGAGCGGCCCCTATTGGGGCCACAACGCGATCCTGCGGCTGGATCCCTTCGTCGCGTATTGCGGTCTGCCGGTCCTGATCGGACGCCCGCCCCTCGGCGGGCCGGTGCTGAGCCACGACCAGGTCGAGGCGGCGCTGATGCAGGCGGCCGGATATGAGGTCCGCCTCATCGCCGATGAATACGAGAGCTGGGAGGAAAACCCGCCGAGCCTGCCCGCCTTCATCAAGCGCGACCTGCGTTGGTGCCAGGGCAATATGCAATATCTGAGGCTTGTCGCCCGGCGTGGCCTGACGCACATGGGGCGGTTCCAGCTGGTCAGCGCCATCTTGATGTATCTGGGCGCGCCGTTGTGGCTCTTGATGCTGGCCGCCGGCCTCGGCCTTGCCTTGCTGCCGCCGAATCCTGCGCCCACGAATTTTCCCACTTCTCTCGCCTTCGGCCTTTACGTCGGCATGCTAGGGATCGGCTTCGCGCCGCGTCTGTTTGGCGTGGTCGATGTCCTGCTGCGTCGCGAGGAGCGGGCGCGCCATGGCGGTGCGCTACGGCTTCTGGCCGGATCCGCCATCGATGCCCTGTTCAGTTTGCTGATCGGCCCGGTGGTCATGATCGCCCAGGCGCGCTTCGAGCTTGGGCTCGTCTTCGGCCGGCGCATCACCTGGGAGGCGCAGAAACGCAACGGGCAGCGGCTGGCGCTGCGTGAGGCTTGGCGTGGCCTTTGGCCACAAGTGACCTTCGGCGCATTGTTCGCCGCCGCACTCGGTGCAGTCGCGCCCGGCGCCTTGCCTTGGGCTGCCCCGACGCTGGCAGCCTGCGCGCTGGCGATCCCCTTTGCCCGCGGCACCGCCGGCGAGGGGTTGGGGCGCTGGATGGCGCGGCACCGGCTCTGCGCCGGGCCCGAGGAGTTCGAAGCCCCCGCGGTCCTGCGCCGTTCGGTGGCGCCGGGCTCACACGGAGGCGGCGAGCCGTGACGAGGGCCTCAGCGCTTGCCGCCGCCCCCGGAGGTCGCCGGCCACGGCGCCGCGGCTATCTTCTCGACCAGGGCCGCAAGGCCTTGGACCGCGCGTTCGATCAGCCGCGCGCCGAGCGCGGCGGACGCCAGGCGCGGATCGCCGATAACGCCGTTGGCGCTGAGGTCGCCGGTCATCCAGGCCCAGGATGCCGGCCCGCTGGGCGGCAATCCAAGTGGATGGCGCCAAGTGCCGGCTGCCGCCCGATCCATGGCCACGAGATCGGGGCGAAGCAGCAGCATGACCGAGGTTTCGATCCAGCCGGCATGCCAATCCGGCACCGGCGCCCCGGCCGGCGCCAGGCCATCGGCATCGGCGAGCGCCTGCCAATGGGCATGGGCGACGAATAGCCCGCATTCGGCGCGCAACTGCATGGCGGCCGTGGCGACGGGCGAGGCATTTCCACCGTGGCTGTTGAAGATCAGGAGACGACGCGCACCGGCACGCTGGATCCATCGGCCGAGGGCAACCCAGCCCGCGGTCAGCATTGCCGCGTCGATGGAGAGCGTCCCCGGCAGCGCCCCATGTTCGACCGACCAGCCGATGGGCTGCAGCGGCAGGGCGATGGCGCGGATTCGTCCGCCCGTCTTCATCGCCGCGCGCAGGATGCCTTCGAGGATGAAGGCATCGGTGCCGGTGGGAAGATGGGGTCCATGCTGTTCGGTCGCACTTACCGGCAGGATGAGCACCTTGTCGTCGAGCGGCGAAGCGAGCTCCGCCGCCGTCATCTCGCTCCATTGCCTCAGCATGCTCGCCCGTTGCGCCCGGCGCCCGTTCTCGAATTTTGCATTCTCATTGCGGTGCGACTGTGTCGCCGCGGCGGCGCCATATCAACATGTTCTTGCTTTGGTGGCGGCCTCGCCAAAGCCCGGTTCGGCGCGACCTTGCTAGGCAAAGCAGATTGAGGGCAAACTGGCCTGAGGCTCACGAACCGCTTGGGAGAATACGAATGCGCTTCCTCGCTTTCATCGGGTTCATTGCCATCGTCGCGGCCATCGCCGCGGGAATCTATTTCTTCGCCGGGTTCTACAACGTGGCCGGCACCGCCGGAGACCCCCCGTTCGTCGCCTCGGGTCTCATCCGCGTGCGAATCGCCTCGATCGACCGCCATGCCCTCGATGCGCCGCCGATCTCCCTCGACGATCCGGCCATGGTGCAGGCGGGCGCGCGCGCATTCAACGAGCGCGGCTGCGTCAATTGCCACGGCGGGCCGGGCGCCCAATGGGCAAAATTCTCCGAGGGCCTGCATCCCAGCCCACCCGACCTCAAGGAAGTCGCCGACAAGCTTGAACCGCGGCACATCTTCTGGATTGTCAAGAACGGCATCAACATGACCGGCATGCCGAGCTTCGGTCCCACCGGCGTGCCGGACGACGAGATTTGGAAGATTGTCGCCTTCGTCAAGAAGCTGCCTGGCGTTTCGAATCAGGATTTCAAGACCTGGACCCAGAAGTAACGTGCCCGCCGGCGCTACGGTTTTCCGCCGATTGGCTCACGCTGCGCGAAGGGCTTGATCGAAGGGCGCGCGATCCAGCCCTTCTTCTTGCCTTGGCGCGCCACCTGCCGGAGGAACCGCGCCTCATCGACCTGGGAGCCGGCACCGGCAGCCTGTTCCGTTTTGCGGCCCCGATCATCGCCCGCCCGCAGAGCTGGATCTTCGCCGATGCGGATTCCTCTCTGCTGGGACATGGGCTCGAGCGCACCGCCCGATGGGCGCGACGCCGGGGCTTTGCCGCGAGCCGCGCGGACGGCTCCACGGGACCGGTCCTGACGCTCAAGACTCCGAGCGGGCCATGGCGCATCGAGGCCCTTGTCACCGATCTGGCACAGGCGCCCCGCGGCCTTCCGCTCTCCATGGTGGATGCCGTCGTCTGCAGCGCGCTCCTGGATCTCACCTCCCGGGCCTGGATGGAACGCCTGTTCGGGGGGCTCGCCTTGCCCTTCTACGCCAGCATGACCGTGGACGGGCAAGACGCCTGGCTGCCCCGCCATCCCGCCGATCTTGCGGTGGGAACGGCCTTTCGCGGTGACCAGCGGCGCGACAAGGGCCTGGGCCCTGCTCTGGGCGATCTTGCCAACGATACGGCCATGCAATTGCTGGGCGCCGGCGGATTCGAGACATGGGTCTCGCGATCCGATTGGCAGATCTCGCGCCGTGATGCGGCCCTCGCCGGTATCCTTGTCGAGATGACGGCCCAGCCAGCCCGCCGGGCCATGCCGGCCCTGGCGGCGAAAATCACCCGATGGGCGGCGGCACGATCGCGCCAGGCGCAAGCCTCGCGGCTCTCGATCCGCATAGGCCACCGCGATCTCCTGGCCTTCCCGTCGAAGGGATCGCTCGAACTTCTCACACGGATCGCGGGCTAGTCCGCGCGCGGAAGCTCGGCCGGCAGCGTGACCTCGAGCATTTCGAGGCCCGGCTCCGCGGACAAGGCATGGCGCGCACCGGCCGGAATCACGCAGCAGTCGCCGGCCTCGAGGCGATGACGGCCCAGCGACCGGCTCGCGAGGCCAAGCGCGCCCTGCAGGACGAAGAAGAAGAGGAACTCGCCGCCATGGGCGATGCTGACGGGTTCGGCCGCGCGCCCGGAAACGGGCCGCACCACCCGCGCGCCTGCCAGGCCTGCTGTCGCATCGGCGATGGCGCTGTCGCGAGCCTCAAACCCAGCAAGACGCCAGGGCTCCCAGCTTGCCCGCGCCGCGCCGTGACGCAGGAAACGCTGTCCGGCAAAGCGTCGCTCGGGGCGGATCGCCGGGGTGGGAAGCAACATTGCATGGTCGGCGAAGGTCTCATGCACCGCCGGCGAACCGATTTCGATGACTTCGAGGCCGGTCGAAGATTCCAGGACGCGGTGACGGATCTCCGGCGGCTGCAGCACGCAATCGCCCCTCTCGAGCCGGAAGGGCTCGCCCTGGTCCTCATAGACCAGCCGGGCCCAGCCCTTCATGCAATAGATCATCTGAAAGCGGATCTTGTGGAAATGCACATAGTCGGGCACCGCACCGCCGTCTGCGATGCGGATCTGCGAGGCGACGAACCGCCCGCCCAGCCGGCCGGGAATGAGATCGCGATATTCCATGCCGGCGCGGCCCCTGGCCCAGTCCTCTCCGGCACCCCGGCGAACGAGGACGAATTCCTGCTTTGCCTCGGGGAGCGCCAAGGCAGGCTCGGCCGCCACGAATTCCACGCGCGTGCCGTCCGGGGCGGTCATCTCGCGGGGCGCGCCTTCCGCCCGGTCGCAAAGCAAACGCAGACGAAGCGGGTTCGCGGTTCGCGCGGCGGCCGAGGATTCGAGGCGCAGGGTCAGGCCATGCCCGGACACGACCGCGATCTTCGGCGCGTCGGCGGGCATCACCAGTTCGATCCTGAAGCCCAACTCGCCGGTGAAAAAACGCAGGCTGGCATCGAGGTCGGGACAGGGCAGGACAACTTGTGCGGCGCGCGGATGACCCGACATCGTGGCGATGGCCCTGGTGGGCGCCCTTGGGCGCGGCCAAATCTTGCCCCTGCCTGCCGGTAGGGGCAAGGCAGGAAAAAACTCGCTCAAGCGCAAGGGCGATCAAATGGGCAGTCCTGGGCACGCCTATATGAGGATCGGTGCCTGAGGTGAGAGCATGAACCCGGTCGGCAAAGCGCTCTGGTATATCGAAAGCCACTTCGCCGAGGAGATCACGCTGGACGAGATCGCGGCCGTCGGCGGCGTCTCGCGCTACCATATGTCGCGAGCCTTCAGCGTGGCGACGGGCCAATCGGCCCTTCGCCACGTCCGCGGGCGCCGCCTCAGCGAGGCAGCGCGATCTCTGGCCAAGGGAGCGCCCGATATACTCGCTGTCGCTCTGGCAGCCGGTTACGCCTCTCACGAGGCATTCACCCGCGCATTCGGCGAACAGTTCGGGTTGACGCCCGAGCAATTGCGCGCGCGGGGTCGTCTCGACAACCTCAAACTCGTGGAGCCCTTCATCATGGACCAGAGCCTCTTGACGAATCTCGAGGCGCCGCGCTTCGAGGCGCTGAAACCCCTGCTCATCGCCGGCCTGGGGGAGCGCTATAGCTGCGAAAGCAGCAAGGCCATTCCCGCCCAATGGCAGCGCTTCGCCCCCCAAATCGGCCATGTCCCCGGACAGGTCGGCAAGGTTGCCTATGGCGTCTTCTGCAACAGCGATGATGACGGCAACTTCGACTACATCTGCGGCGTGGAAGTGAGCGATTTCTCGGATCTGCCGGCGGAATTCAGCCGCGTTCGGATACCCGGCCAGCGCTATGCCGTGTTCGCCCACCGCGATCACATCTCGACGATCCGGCGGACGATGAACAGCATCTGGAACAAGTGGCTGCCGGAGTCACGCTACGAGGCAGCTGATGCCCCGAGCTTCGAGCGCTATGGCGAGGGGTTCGATTCGCGGAGCGGAAATGGCGGCCTGGAGATCTGGATACCGATCAAGAACTGAGGCGGCGGCTGACGCCGCCGGCCGCTTGACAAGCGCCGCGCGGCGCTAGCCTACTCCAGGGGCGGAGGCCGTTGCGTTCGCGGTCGACGGATGGAGGCCACATGAACGATGAACCGGGCGTCTTTTTTGCAGGCGAGCCGGCCGATGTGCTCGATCCCCGGCACTATGCCGGCTTGCGGGCACCGGGATCGAACGCCGCCCTGCCGCTCTGGTGCTATACCTCCGAGCGGTTCTTCCAGGCCGAGATGCAGCGCATGTTGCTGCCGGGCTGGAACCTCCTCGAGCGCCTCGACCTTGTGCCCGGGCGCGGCGATTTTCACGCCACGACCTTCATGAACATCAAGCTGCTCATCGTGCGCGGCAACGACGACAAGGTGAGGGTTTTCGCCAACACCTGTCGCCATCGCGGCGCCACGGTGGCCGAGGGCGCCGGCAACTGCAAGGCCCTGCGCTGTCCCTATCATTCCTGGACCTATTCGCTCGAGGGCGAACTGCTGGGCGCGCCCAGGTACGATGACGCGGCGGGCGCACCCCTCATTGATGCCGCCAACAAGGCCGACTACGGGCTCGTGGAAATCGCCAGCGACAGCTGGGGTGGTTTCCTCTTCGTCAAGCTCAAGAAGAGCCCGGGGAGTTTGGCCGAGCATCTGGGCGATCTGCGCGATCATCTGGCCTCGCACCGGCTCGAGGATATGGTCTGCACGAAGCGGGTCGTCTACGAGATGGATGCCAATTGGAAATGCTTCGTGGAGAACTACAGCGACGGCTATCACATCCCGACCGTGCACCGGGA
>Ga0066709_100003158_pt1 | contig 12477 bp, 14 predicted proteins | sample GraSoiAngelo_158_FD_79665 | JGI IMG/M metagenome (GOLD analysis project Ga0066709, IMG submission 79665) | Grasslands soil microbial communities from the Angelo Coastal Reserve, California, USA - 14_1009_16_30cm | ecosystem: Environmental > Terrestrial > Soil > Grasslands | place: USA... | reverse complement strand
GCGCTCGTCGGCGAAACCCTATCCGCTGATAACTTCGGAATTCTGCCCGGGTTACCGGTGGGGTGCACCGGCGTGACACGATCAGATCGTGGCCTGGTTGTGGCTTGCTGTCGGGGTGGCGCTCGTGGTCGCCGAGGTGTTCACCACGACGTTCGTACTGCTCATGCTCGCCGCCGGCGCGCTCGCGGCGGCCGTGGCCGCGGCGCTGGGCCTGCCGCTGTGGCTGCAGGGCCTGGTCTTCGCCGCGGTCTCCGCGGCGGCGCTGGCCGGGGTCCGGCCGCTGATCCAGCGGCGGGTCAATCGCAACGCCGACCCGGCGCCGATCGGGCTGGCCGCGATCGAGGGCGCGGTGGTACCGGTGATCGAGCGGATCGACAGCGACCATGGACTGATCAAGATCGAGGGTGAGTTGTGGACCGCCCGGCCCCTCGACCACACCCAGGTCATCGAGCCGGGAGAGCGGGTCCGGGTCATTGAGATCAAGGGCGCGATCGCCCTTGTGTGGAGGGAGTAGCGGTGGGACCGCTGGAAGCCATAGTTCTCATCGTCGTCGCGATCATCGCGCTGTTCGTGGTGGTCACGCTGTTTCGATCGGTCCGGGTGGTTCCGCAGCAACGGATGGACGTGGTGGAGCGGCTGGGCAAGTACCATCGCACCCTGTCGCCCGGCCTGAATCTGCTGATGCCGTTCCTGGACGCGGTACGCACCAAGGTGGACATGCGCGAGCAGGTGGTCAGCTTCCCACCCCAGCCGGTGATCACCTCGGACAACCTCGTCGTATCCATTGACACTGTTCTTTACTTCCGGGTACAGGACCCGGTCCGGGCGACCTACGAGATCGCCAACTTCCTCCAGGCGATCGAGCAGCTGACCGTGACGACGCTGCGTAACGTCATCGGCTCGATGGACCTGGAACGCGCGCTGACCAGCCGCGACGAGATCAACCGGCATCTGTCCGGGGTACTGGACGAGACCACCGGCCGCTGGGGCATCAAGGTCACCCGGGTCGAGATCAAGGCGATCGAGCCGCCGCCGTCGATCCGCGACTCGATGGAGAAGCAGATGCGCGCCGAGCGGGACCGCCGGGCCGCGATCCTCAACGCCGAGGGCATCAAGCAGTCGCAGATCCTCACCGCCGACGGTGACCGGCAGGGCGCCATCCTGCGCGCGCAGGGCGAGCGGGAGGCGCGCATCCTGCAGGCCGAGGGCCAGGCGAAGGCGATCCAGACGGTGTTCAACGCGGTACACACCGCAAATCCCGACTCGAAGGTTCTGGCCTACCAGTACCTCCAGGCACTGCCGCAGATCGCCGCCGGGCAGTCGAACAAGATCTGGATCGTGCCGGCCGAGCTGACCAAGGCGCTCGAAGGCATCGGTGGGGCGCTGGGCGGTCTGATCCAGGACAACGCCGGCCCGATCTCCACCGAACCGGTCGAGCAGGCCGACCCTGCGGCCGTCGATCAGGCTCTGGCGGAGGCCCGGGCGCTGGCGGCCGAGACGGAGAAGGAGGCGGTGCGCGGCCTGCCCTCGGCACCGTCGTCGTACAGCTCCGGATACAGCACGAACATGGACCGGGTGGAGCAACGCGAACAGGCCTGACGGCCGGGCGCGGGCACCGGGTCACAATGGCCCGGTGCCCGACCCGATCGCGATCACCGACCCGGCCGACGAGCGGCTCGCCGACTACCGCGCGCTGACCGACGTCGACCTGCGTACCCGCTGGGAACCGCCGCACGGGCTGTTCATCGCCGAGGGCGAGCTGGTCCTCGGCCGGGCGCTGCGGGCCGGGTACCGGCCGCGTTCGCTGCTCGTCGACGCCAAGCGGGTCGACGACGTGAACCGGATCGACCGGGTACCCGACGTCGACGCGCCGCTGTACGCGGCCACCCAGGACGTTCTCGAAGCGACGACCGGGTTCCACGTGCACCGCGGCATCCTCGCCTCGTTCCACCGGCGGCCGCTGCCCGACGCGGGCGAGGTGCTCGCCGCCGCGACCCGGGTCGCGATCCTGGAGGACGTCAACAACCACACCAACCTCGGCGCGGTGTTCCGCGGCGCGGCGGCGCTGGGCATGGACGCGGTACTGCTGTCGCCGTCGTGTGCCGACCCGCTGTACCGGCGCAGCGTGCGGGTCAGCATGGGCGAGGTCTTCGCGGTGCCGTACGCCCGGCTGGCGCCGTGGCCGGGTGCGCTGGACGAGGTGCGCGCCGCCGGGTACACCCTGCTGGCGTTGACCCCGGCGCACGGTGCGGTACCCCTGCAGCGGCTGCCGGCCGCGGCCCGGCGCCGGCCCGCGCTGCTGCTGGGGGCTGAAGGCCCCGGCCTGTCCCGCGCCGCGCTCGCGGCCAGCGACCTGCGGGTGGCCATCCCGATGCGCAACGGCGTCGACTCGCTCAACGTCGCCGCCGCGGCGGCTGTGGCCTTCTGGGAGCTCAACCGGGACTAGCCAGCCCCGTCCACTCGCTTCGCGGCGCTCAGACGCGCCGTCTTCCCTCCTCGCTGCGCTCGTCGGTCCAGACGACGCCGCGCCGCTCCCACTCGCTCCCTCAGCCCTCTAGCGTCAGCGGCATGAGTGACGAACTACTCAGCCGCCACCGGGCGGTGCTGCCCGCGTGGATGCCGCTGTACTACGACGAGCCGATCGAGATCGTCTCCGGCTCGGGGCGCCGGGTGACCGACTCGGCCGGCCGCACCTACCTCGACTTCTTCGCCGGGGTGCTGACCACGATGCTGGGCCACGACCTGCCCGAGCTGCGCGCGGCGCTGGACCGGCAACTGGGCACCGGCATCCTGCACACCTCGACGCTGTACCTGATCCGGTCGCAGGTCGAGCTCGCCGAGAAGATCGCCCGGCTGTCCGGTATCCCGGACCCGCGGGTGTTCTTCACCAACTCCGGCAGCGAGGCCAACGAGGCGGCGCTGCTGGTGGCGACCAACTACCGGCGCAGCAACCAGATCCTCGCGCTGCGCGGCAGCTACCACGGCCGCACGTTCGCGGTGCTGGGCGCGACCGGGGTCCGCAGCTGGTCGGCGTCGCCGCTGTCCGGGCTGCGGGTCAGCTTCCTGCACTCCGGCGACCGGATGCGCGGCCTGCTCGCCGGCCGTACCGACGAGGAGTTCGTCGACGCCTCGGTCGCCGACCTGCGCGAGCTGCTGGCGACCACGACCAGCGGCGACGTCGCCTGCCTGATCGCCGAGCCGGTCCAGGGCGTGGGCGGGTACACGTACCCGCCGGACGGCCTGTTCGCCGGGTACCGCAAGGTGCTCGACGAGTACGGCGTGCTGTTCATCGCCGACGAGGTGCAGACCGGGTGGGGCCGCACCGGCGAGCACTTCTGGGGGTACCAGGCGCACGGCATCACGCCCGACCTGCTGACCTTCGCCAAGGGCGTGGGCAACGGGCTGGCCCTGGCCGGAGTCGTGGGCCGGGCCGAGGTGATGAACGCGGTCAGCGCGGTCAGCTTCTCCACCTTCGGTGGCAACCCGCTGGCCACGGCCGGCGGCAACGCGGTGATCGACTACGTCCTCGACCACGACCTGCAGGGCAACGCCGCCCGGGTCGGGCAGGTCCTGCTGGACGAGCTGCGCCCGCTCAAGGAACGGCACGCGATCGTCGGTGACGTGCGCGGCAAAGGGCTGATGATCGGCATCGAGTTCGTCGAGCCGGGTACCAGCGAGCCCAACGGATACGCGATGGCCCGGGTCTTCGAGCAGTGCCGGCGCGACGGACTGCTGGTCGGCCGGGGCGGGCTGTACGGCAACATCATCCGGCTCGGTCCGGCGCTGACGCTGACCGAGGCGGAGGCCCGGGAAGGCGCAGAGATCCTGGTCGATGCCGTCGCGCGCGTCGCCGCCGGGTGAACCCTCGGTGAACGGCCGCAGATCGGCCGCGCTCTGATAACGAATCTGAAAACTTCTGCCATAGCCTTGACAAGATGGGGGTCGCAGTAAGAACTTTTACCAATCGTAAGAAAAGTTTGCAGTAAACGGAGCGCCCGATGACCGAGCCCGACCCGATCCCCGCGAACACCGCGGTGGCTGAGGCGCCGGCGCTGGTGTCATCCGACGGGGTGCTGGTCCGGATCCGGTCGCGGCTGACCGAATTCACCGGTGCCCTGCAACGGGTCGCCGAGCAGGTGCTCACCGACCCTGCCGCGGCTGCTCGGGCGACGATCGTGGAACTGGCCGAGCGCAGCGGTACCTCGCCGGCGACGGTCACCCGGTTCTGCCGGGCGCTCGGCTTCGACGGGTACGCCGACCTGCGGCTGAGCATCGCCAGCGAGACCGGCCGCGCCTCCCGGCAGTCCGGGTGGACGGTGGACATCGGTCGGGAGATCCAACCCGACGACCCACTCGACCGGGTCCTGCACCAGATCATGGCGGCGGACACCCGGGCGCTGGCCGACACGTCGGCGCTGCTGGATCTGAAGGCGGTCGAGCGGGCCGCCGACGCCATCGCCGCGTCCTCCCGCGTGGACATCTACGGGATCAGCGGCAGCGCGCTCGTCGGCGCCGAGATGCAGCTGTGCCTGCACCGGATCGGGCTGGCCGCCTGGTCCTGGACCGACGTGCACAACGGACTGGCCAGTGCCGCGCTGCTGCGGCCGGGCGACGTGGCCCTGGCCGTGTCGCACACCGGCCAGACCCGGGAAACCATCGAGATGCTGGCCGAGGCGGGCAGCAGCGGCGCCACCACCATCGCGCTGACCAGCTTCCCCCGCTCGCCGCTGGCCGAGGTCGCCGACATCGTGCTCGTCCATGCGATGCAGGCGACCACGTTCCGCCCGGACGCCCTGTCCGGGCGCCATCCCCAGCTGGTCGTCCTCGACCTGCTCTACATCGCCGTCGCACAGCGCACGCACGACCGCGCCCATGCGGCGTTCCAGGCCACCGCCCGGGCCGTAGCCGGTCACTGGGCGGCGCGGGAGGAGCCATGAAGATCGTCGACTCGAGACGCCGGACCCACCGGTGACCGCCGGATCCTCCGCAGAAGAAGCCACGGCTGCGGCGGTCGCCTCGCCGCCGCGCCGCGTACGTCCCCGGTCGGGACGAACATGACCAATAACCTCGTGTACTCGTAGCCGCAAGCGACTACGAACGACCCTCACCTACCGAGGAGAGAAGAATGCCTTCTTCCCCAGAGAATCCGAACAGTCCACTTGGTATCGATACCGGCACCAGCCGGCGGACGCTGCTGCGCAACGCCGCCGCGGTCAGCCTCGTCGCCCTTCCCGGCGCGGCCCTGCTCGACGCGTGCGCGACCAGCAGCGGCGGTGGCGGCAGCACCTCCGGCGGCGGGACCAAGTCCGCCGAGAACCCGCTCGGCGTCGACCCCAAGGCGCCCCTTGAGGTCGTCATCTTCGCCGGTGGGTACGGCGACGAGTACGCCAAGCAGGTGCACGTACCGATCTACAAGAAGGCGTTCCCGGAGGCCGACGTCAAGGAGTCCGGCATCCAGAAGATCGCCACCACGCTGCAGCCGCGGTACAACGGCGGTACCCCGCCGGACGTGGTGGACAACTCCGGCACCGAGCAGATGGACTTCGGCGCCCTCTCCAGCGCCGGCCAGCTGCAAGACCTGACCGATCTGTGGAACGCGCCGTCGGTCGACGACCCGAAAAAGAAGGTCAGCGACGTCGTCCAGGTCGGCATGATCGACCAGGGCAAGCTGGACGGCAAGTCCTACATCTTCAACTACGTGTCGACGGTCTACGGCATCTGGTACAACGCCAAGCTGTGGGCGAGCAAGGGCTGGACACCGCCGACCACCTGGGACGCCTTCACCGCGACCCTTGACAAGATCAAGGCGGCCGGCATCACGCCGTACGGGTACGCCGGCGCCAACGCGTCCTACTACCAGTACCTGGTGATCCTCACCTCGGCAGCCAAGCTGGGCGGCGCCGACATCCTCAAGAACATCGACAACCTGGAAGACGGCGCGTGGACCAACGACGCGGTGCACAAGTCCGCCGAGGCGTGGGCCGCGATCGGGGCGAAGTACACCGACAAGTCGTTCCTCGGCCTCAAGCACACCGAGGTCCAGCTCAAGCAGAACCAGGACAAGCTGGCGCTGTACCCCAGCGGCAACTGGCTGGAGAACGAGCAGAAGACCAACACCCCGGCCACCTTCGAGTACGCGATGTTCCCGGTACCCAGCCTGACCAGCTCGGACAAGCTGCCGGTCACCGCGGTGTGGGCCGGCGCCGGCGAGCCGTTCATCGTGTCGGCCAAGGGCAAGAATCCCAAGGGCGGCATGGAGTACTTCCGCCGGATGCTGACCAAGGAAGGCGCGCAGGGCTTCACCAAGCTGACCGGCTCGCTGACCGTCCTGCAGGGTGCCTCCGAGGGCCTGTCGCTGCCGCCGGGCATGACCAGTTCGGCCAAGGCGCAGACCGCCGCCGGGGCCAACACCTTCTACTACAACTTCGATGGGTGGTACAAGGATCTGGACACCGAATTGCGGGCCGCGACCAACGAGCTGTTCTACGGCGGCGGCACGGCGGACAAGTTCGTGACCCGGATGCAGGCGAAGGCCGACGCCATCAAGAAGGACAGTTCCATCAAGAAGTTCAAGCGCTGAGCGGAGCGTAGTGGTCATGCGGCACGGCAAGTACCGGTTCGTCGCGAGCTTCCTCGCGGTACCGCTTGTGTTGTACGTGTTCTACGTCCTCTGGCCGTACGCACAGGCCTTCAACATCGCGTTGACGAACTGGAACGGGTTCGCGCCACCGGTGTACGTCGGTTTCGCGAACTTCCAGAGGATGTTCCACGACCAGCTGTTCATCAAGGCGGTCGAGCACAACCTGTTCCTGCTGCTTGCCTTGCCGCTGATCACTGTCACGATCGCACTGTCCCTGTCGTTCATGCTGAACGTGGGCGGCCGCTCCCGCTCCGGCGTGCGGACCGGGGTCTGGGGGTCGAAGTTCTACCGCCTGGTGTTCTTCTTCCCCCAGGTCCTGGCCGTGGCCATCATCGGCGTGCTGTTCCAGCAGATCCTGCGACCGGACACGTCGGGCGCGTTCAACGGCCCGCTGCACGCCCTGTTGGGGATCGGCCCGGTCGGCTTCCTCACCAATCCCACGGTCGCCATGTGGACGGTGCTCGGGGTACTGGTCTGGCAGGCGGTCGGTTTCTACGTCGTGCTGTTCTCGGCGGGCATGGTGTCCATCCCGCAGGACATCTACGAGGCCGCTGAGCTGGACGGGGCCAGCCGGGTCAGCATGTTCTTCCGGGTCACCCTGCCGCTGCTGTTCGACACCATCCAGGTCGCCTGGGTCTACCTGGGCATCGCCGCCTTCGACGCCTTCGCCCTGGTCCAGGTGCTCACCGTGGAGCAGGGCGGTCCGGACGGCGCGACGACGGTGCTGGCCAACGAGATCTACCGCTCAAACTTCGTCTACTCCCGGGCCGGGTACGCCTCGGCCATGGGCGTGGCGTTGTTCTTCTTGACGCTGGCATTCGCGGCCCTGACCATCCGCATCACCCGGCGCGAGCGCATCGAGTTCTGAGGATCCACCATGACGACCATCCACACCGATGATGTATCCGCCACTACGCCCTCCGCGCCTCGGCCCGCCTCGCACGCCGCGCCAGCCCGATCCGACCGGCGCCAGGTCAACGTCCTGGCCAGCCTCGGCCACGTAGCGCTCGCAGTCTGGGCGCTGCTGGTGATCGCACCGCTGATCTGGACGTTCATGGCCGCGTTCAAGACCAATCCGGAGATCTTCGGAGACGCCTGGACGCTGCCCAGCCACTTCAACTTCGACGCGTTCGGGCGGGCCTGGTCCAGGGCGCATATCGGCACGTACATGTTCAACAGCGTGGTCATCGTCGCGTTCAGCACGTTCGGCACGATGCTGTTCGGGTCGATGGCGGCGTACGTGCTGGCCCGGTACCAGTTCTGGGGCAACCGGTTCATCTACTACCTGTTCATCGCGGGCCTGGCGTTCCCGGTGTTCCTGGCCCTGGTGCCGCTGTTCTTCCAGGTGAAGAACATGGGCACCCTGCCGGTCGTCGGGCCGTACCTCGGCCTGGGCTCCCGGGCCGGGCTGATCCTCGTGTACATCGCCTACTCGCTGCCGTTCACTGTGTTCTTCCTCGCGGCGTTCTTCAAGACGCTGCCCAACTCGATCGCCGAGGCGGCGATCGTGGACGGCGCCTCGCACACCCGGCTGTTCTTCCGGGTGATGCTGCCGATGGCCCGGTCCGGCATCATCAGCATCACGATCTTCAACATCCTGGGGCAGTGGAACCAGTACCTGCTGCCGGTCGCGCTGATCCAGGGTGAAGGGGCCGAGCAGCGCCAGGTGTTGACCCAGGGCATCGCCAACATCTCGACGCAGGCGGGGTACCAGGCGGACTGGCCGGCGCTGTTCGCGGCGCTGACCCTCGCGATCCTGCCGATGCTCATCGTGTACGCGATCTTCCAGCGGCAGATCCAGGCCGGCCTGACCGCGGGTGCGTTGAAGTAACTGTCGTACCCCGTGGTCAGAATGGGGGCGTGCTGGTTGCCGCCGTCCCCGACCCCGCTGGGGGCGCCCGGCTGCGTGACGTGGACGGGGGAGCGGAGACCGGCACCGACGACTTCGCCGCCGCGGTGCGCGCGGCCGGCGGTGCCCGCTGGCTCTGGCCGTCGACCGCCGACTGCTATCCGCGCCTGGTCCGCGCCGGCGTGCGGGTGGCCCGCTGCCACGACCTGGAGCTGACCGAGGGGCTGCTGCTGGGATATGCCGGGCGGTGGGGCGAGCCGCGCGGGCTGGCGGCGGCGCACGCCCGGCTGACCGGCGGGCCGGTCCCGGCCGATCCGCCGCCGCGGCCGGCGGTCCCACCCGGCAACGCGCAGGGCACCCTCTTCGACCCGGCGCCGGAAGCGCCGGGCCTCGATGCTCTCCTCGACGTGTACCGCGACCAGCAGGCCCGCATCGAGGCGACCGCCGACCCGGCGCGGTTCCGGCTCCTCGTGGCCGCCGAGTCGGCCGGCGCGCTGCTGGCCACGGAGATGGGCGTCGACGGCCTGCCCTGGCGCGCCGACGTCCACGACGAGCTGCTGCACGACCTGCTCGGCGAGCCGTCCCCGGTCGGCGGCCCGCCGCGCAGGCTGGCGGAGCTGGCTGCGCGGATCGCCGAGGCGCTCGGCGGGCAGCGCATCCATCCCGAGTCGCCGGCCGAGGTGCTGCGCGCGTTCAGCCGCGAAGGCATCACGCTGCCGTCGACCCGGGCGTGGGTCCTGCGCGGCGTCGACCATCCTGCGGTGCCGCTGCTGTTGGAGTACAAGGAACTGCACCGGATCTGGACGGCGCACGGCTGGGCGTGGAAGCAGCAGTGGGTCCACAATGGACGGTTCCACGCCGAATACGTGCCGGCCGGCGTCGTGTCCGGCCGCTGGGCCACCCGGGGTGGGGGAGCGCTGCAGATCCCCAAGGTGGTGCGCCGGGCGGTACGGGCAGACCCGGGCTGGACGTTCGTGGTGGCCGACGCCGGGCAGCTCGAACCGCGCATCCTCGCCGCGGTCTCCGGCGACGCGAAGATGGCGCGGGCCGCGGGAGCCGGCGACATGTACGCCGTGCTGGCCGAGGAGTCGTTCGGCGGCGACCGGGCGACGGCCAAGGTGGCCCTGCTCGGCGCGATGTACGGCCAGGTCGGCGGGCAGGCCGCACCGGCACTGGCGACGCTGCGCCGGTCCTACCCGGTGGCACTGTCCTATGTGGAGGATGCCGCGCGGGTCGGCGAGGCGGGCGGGCTGGTCCGGTCCTGGCTCGGCCGCACCTGCCCGCCGCCGTCGGCGACGTCGGTGGAGATCGATCCGGAGACCGGGCCGGGTGCGGCGCGCGCCCGCGGCCGGTTCACCCGCAACTTCGTCATCCAGGCCACCGCCGCGGAGTGGGCGCTGGTGCTGCTCGCTTTGCTGCGCGCCGACCTCGCGGGCACCGGGGCGCAGCTGGTGTTCTTCCAGCACGACGAGGTGGTGGTGCACGCCCCGGCCGGGCGGGCGACGGAGGTGGCCGCCGCCGTCGACGCGGCCGGTGAGCGCACCCGGCGGCTGCTGTTCGGCGACACGCCGGTGCGGTTCCCGCTGGGCGTGTCGATCGTCGACTGCTATGCCGACGCGAAGTAGCGCGCGACGGCCGTCGTCGACGTGGTGAAGGCCAGCTCGCGGGGTGCCGTGATGACCAGCCACCCGGTCGTCTCGTCGGTCGGCGCGGAGGGCGGCAGATCGTCGGTGTGCCGGGCGGGGAGCAGGGCGAAGATGTTGATCGTGCCGGCGGTACTGATCACGTCGAACAGGCGGACGGTACCCACGTCGGCCGGGATCCCGGTCTCCTCCCGCAGTTCCCGCACCGCCGCCTCCTGCCATGTCTCGCCGGTCTCGATGAAACCGCCGGGCAGCGCCAGTTCCCCGCGGGCCGGCTCGATGTCGCGCCGGATCACGACCAGGCCGGTCGCGTCGCCGGTGATCACCGGGAACAGCACCATGGCGACGGGCAGCGGGTTGTGCCAGCTGGTCTCGGTACAGCCGGGGCAGGTGCGCGGCCAGTCCGCATCGTCCGGGTACCGGGTGCCGCAGTACGAGCAGTGCGAATGCTGGACCAGTTCGGTGCGCTGCCAGGCGTGCGGGCTCAACCCGGCGGCCCTCCGTCCGGCCCTCCGTCGCGCAATCTTGGACGTTTGTGCCCCTTGCAGGGGGTAGAAGCGTCCAAGATCTCGGGGTGTGGCGCGGTCACCGGTCGAATTCGCCGCTGGTGAGGGCGTGGACGAAGGCGTGCCACTCGGCCGGTGGGAAGGTCAGGACCGGTCCGTCCGGGTCCTTGGAGTCGCGGACCTGGACCGTACCGTCGTGCCGGCGCACCTCGACGCACTCTCCGCTGTTGCCGCCAGACCTGCTGGCCTTGGTCCACGGGGTGTTCATGGTGAGTACTCCTCGATGGGCGTGGACTTCTCGTAGATCAGGTCGTAGATCCGGCGGTATTCGGCCAGCTCTTCCGGTCGCTCCAGATAGCGGGTGCCGGTGTGAGTTTCGAGGTAGACCACGGACGGGTCGTCGGGCTCGGGAAAGTGATGGTGAACTGTCCCAAGTGGATGGCCGCGTGCGCTCCGGCGTCCCAGGCGATGATCCGGATGTCGATGTGATCCAGCGCGGCGAGCTCGCGCAACCGGGCTTCTTGCGCGGCGACCGTCTGCGGACCACCGACCTGTCGTGCGAGGCAGCCGGCGCCGAGCACCGCCGTCAGCCGCAGCGGGGGCGCGCGCCGCGTCAGCACCTGCTGCCGCTCCTGCCGAAGCTTGACCACGCGGTCGGCTTCCTTCGCGCGAGCTTGGCGAGCGCATCCGTCGTGGCCATGTCGGCGCCGTACAGCCAGCACAGCGCCCGCACGTCGGCCACCTTCACGGGAGCCTTGCCGGTCTCGATCTTCCACAGCTTCGTCCGGGAGGCCAGGCTCGCCTCCTCCACGTCGCGCTCGGTCTTTGCGGCGGCGTTGCGCAGCCGGCGCAGGCGTACCCCCAACTGGCGGCGCACGACGGTCGAACCCGGGGTCGGCATGACCACCTCCAGAGTGTTTCACGGCGCGACAGCGCCCGAGTAGCTGGATTCTGGTTCGCGCACCTGCGGCCGAGCCACCTCGCAAAGATGAACGTTGCGCCGCCGGTCGAGCCGTCGAACGCTGAGGTCATGGACGCTGAGGTCATGGACGCTGAGGTCATGAAGGCTGAGGTCATGGAAGCCGCCGAACAGCCCGAATGGTGCTGGCGTCCCGACTGCTGCCGGACCGGGCCCGGCGGCGCGCACCTGTCCCGCCCGGCCAAGGTCCACTCGGCGCTGACCGCGCTGTGCTTCGACGGCGGATTCGCGCGGGTACTCGGCCGGGTGCTGGTCAACTCGGGGTCGCAGGCGTGTGCACGCGGTTATCCCCAGGGTGTGGACAACGGTTGGGGATAGCTGGCCAGCGCCGGTACGGCGTTGTGGACGAACGGTGCATGGCCGGTGGGTGGACGGACGGCGTCCACCGGATGTCCGAGGTTAGTGTGGGCAGCCCGTCAGATCTCCAGGTCGTACCGGTGCAGCAGCGGCCGGGCGAACAGCTCCGCACCGGCGGCCAACGCTACCAGAGCGAACGCCGTCCGGAGCACGAACACCTCGACCTTGCCGCCGACGGTGACCGCGATCGCGTCGGGTACCCCGATGTTGCGCCACATCCGGCGGCCGGTCGGGATCGGCCACAGTACCGGGCAGCCGTGGCTGGTCACCATGTCGCCGAGCAGGTGGACCAGGCCGCCGATGCCGAGCGCGATGCCGAGGACCGGGTACCCGCGCTCGCCGGGCAGCAGGTGGTAGGCCCAGAAGGTGGCTCCGGCGGCCACCAGAGCGACGATCAGCCAGCCGGCCCGCCTGGCCCGCTTCTCGAACAGCCCGCGCAGCGCCACGGCGAACGCGACGAACAGCAAACCGAGGACGACGGCGCGGACTGCGTGCCAGCACAG
>Ga0066709_100003154_pt1 | contig 12481 bp, 11 predicted proteins | sample GraSoiAngelo_158_FD_79665 | JGI IMG/M metagenome (GOLD analysis project Ga0066709, IMG submission 79665) | Grasslands soil microbial communities from the Angelo Coastal Reserve, California, USA - 14_1009_16_30cm | ecosystem: Environmental > Terrestrial > Soil > Grasslands | place: USA... | reverse complement strand
CGGCTTCGGCGATGAAGAACCGGAGCCGGGAGGAGTCGAGCACCCCGGACCTGCCCATGACCCGCTCCTTGGGGAACCCGGAGACGTCCGAGGCGAGGTAGGTCATCTCGTCGAGCGGGTTCGTCACCACGATCAGGATCGAATCCGGCGAGTGCTCGACCGCCCGGCGGACCACCTCGCGGATGATCCCGGCGTTCTTGTCGAGCAGATCCATCCGGCTCATGCCCGGCTGGCGGGGCAACCCCGCGGTGATGACCACCACGTCCGACCCGGCGGTGTCCGCGTAGTCGTTCGTGCCGAGGACGTTCGGCTCGAACCCCTCGATCGGAGCGGACTCCTTCATGTCGAGCGAGAGCCCCTGGGGGAGGCCCTCGATGATGTCGATCAGCACCACCTCGTCGGCCAGCCCCTTCTGCGCCACCCGCATCGCCGTCGTGGCTCCAACGAACCCGCTGCCCACGATGGTCACTCGCATACCCGAACCTCCCGTGGTCGGTCAGGAGGCAATCCTACGGAGGATGGGACGGAGGCGTTTCGATGAAGGCCCTCCCCGGAGGGCGGGGACCTACGCGGGGACCAGGATGGGCGGGACCGTGATCTCGGCCTGCTGCAACATGAGCGCGAAGTCGTGGGGCTGGCTGGCGATGGCCATCGCGTCCTTCACGGTCACGATCTCCCGCTGGACCAGCCCCAGGAGGGATTGGTCGAACGTCTGCATCCCGTAACTCTTGCCCTTGGCGATGATGTCGTGGATCGCCGACGTGGTCTCCTTGTCGATGATCCGTTCGGCGATCCGCCCGTTGTTCACCATCACCTCGACCGCCGGGATCATGCCCCCGCCGATTCGTTCGATCAGCCGCTGGCAGACCACGCCCTTGAGCACGCTGGAGAGCGAGACCCGAACCTGGTGCTGGTGCTCGGGCGGGAAGAAGTCGACGACGCGGTTCACCGTCTCCACCGCGTCGGATGTGTGCAGGGTCGAGAACACCATGTGGCCGGTCTCCGCGGCGGCAAGGGCGGCCGCCACGGTCTCCGTGTCGCGCATCTCGCCGATCAGGATCACGTCGGGGTCCTGCCGCATGGCGGCCCGGATGGCCGTCAGGAAGCCGTCGGTGTCCACCGCGATCTCGCGCTGGCTCACCGTGGCCACGCGGTCGGGGTGCAAGACTTCGATGGGGTCCTCGATGGTGAGGATGTGCACGGGGCTGTTGGCGTTGATGTGGTCGATCATGGCCGCGAGCGTGGTCGTCTTCCCCGAACCCGTGGGCCCGGTGACCAGGCACAGCCCGCGAGGGGACTCGGCGAGCTCACGGATCACCGGAGGGAGCCCCAGCTCGTCGAACGACTGGCTGCCGACCCGAACCCGCCTGAGCACCAGGCTGATCGAGCCGCGCTGCTGGAAGACGTTCACCCGGAACCGGCCCACGCCGGCCAGGGACAGCGCGAAGTCCAGCTCCCGCTTCTCCTTGAGGGCATCCTTGCGGTCGGCGGGAAGGATCGATTGGGCGATGTACGCGGTGTCCTCGGGCGTGAGGTGCCGGCCCTCCATGCGTCGGAGCTTCCCGTCGAGCCGGATCACGGGCGGCGCCCCTGCCTTCAGGTGGACGTCGGACCCGTTGGCCTCCGCCAGGGTTCGAAGCAACGACTTCAGGTTGAGCACAAGCCCTCCAAGGCGGACGTCGAAAGCCGCTACACGTTCAATCGGCTGATCGGTCCATGCCCTTGAACACCGGCCCGGCCCCCGTCCCCGCGCTCCGGCCGGGCTCGTGCCGCCGGCAGGCCAGGGGTCAGGCCCCGAGCTTCTCGATGACGGCGTCCGCGACCTGGCTGGTGCCCACGGCGGTGGGGTCGTCCCGGGTGGGCTTCATGTCGTAGGTGACGCTCCTGCCCTCCTCGATCACCGCCGCCAGAGCAGCCTCAAGGCGGTTCGCCGCGTCGTCCTCGTTCAGGTGACGGAGCATGAGCACGCCGCTGAACATCATGGCCATGGGGTTGACCTTGTTCATGCCCTTGTACTTCGGCGCGCTTCCGTGGGTGGCCTCGAACACCGCCGCCTCGTCGCCGATGTTCGCCCCCGGCGCCACGCCCAGGCCCCCGATCAGCCCGGCGCACAGGTCGCTGACGATGTCCCCGTAGAGGTTCGGGAGCACCAGCACGTCGTATTCCTCGGGCCGGCCGACCAGCTGCATGGAGAGGTTGTCGACGATCCGGTCCTCGAACTCGATGTCGGAGTACTCCTCGGCCACCTCGCGGGCGGTGGCGAGGAACAGCCCGTCGGAGAACTTCATGATGTTCGCCTTGTGTACCGCGGTGACCTTCCTGCGATGGTACTTTCGGGCGTATTCGAAGGCGTACCGGACGATCCGCTGGGTCCCGCCGACGCTGATCGGCTTGATCGAGATGCCGGAGTCCTGGCGGATCTGCCGCTGCGACAGGAGCTCGAGGACCTCGATGAGCTTGAGCGTCTCCGGCTGCCCCATCTCGAACTCGATGCCGGCGTACAGGTCCTCCATGTTCTCCCGGCAGATCACGATGTCGACGTCCTCGTAGCGCGAGCGGACGCCCTTGTAGGACTTGCACGGTCGGAGGCAGCAGTAGAGTTCGAGCTCCTTGCGCAGGGCGACGTTCACGCTGCGGAAGCCCTTGCCCACCGGGGTGGTGATGGGACCCTTGATGGCCACCCTGTTCTGCCGGATCGACTCGAGCACGTGCTCGGGCAGGGGCGTCCCGTACTTGTCCATGACGTCCGCCCCAGCCTCCTGGACGTCCCAGTCGAACTCGACCCCGGTCGCCTCGAGTACCCTGCGGGTGGCCTCGGACAGCTCGGGCCCCACCCCGTCGCCGGGGATCAAGGTCACTCGGTACGCCATATCGGTCGTGCCTCCTCGTGTTCGGAACCCGTCATGCTAGCCGAGCGGGCCGGGCAAGCGAGCACGCGTGTGGATCGGAGCCTTCAGGCACAGCTTCGAACCCCGAACGGAACCGTGACGGGTCGTCCTTGGGACCTGTCCGGGGTGATGACGTCGAGCGTCACACAGCCCGGGCCCGCGACGATGGACCCGCCGGGGAATTGCGGACCTTCCTGTCAGTCAATGCCAGACGAGAGGTGATCCTTGCAACTCTGAAACGTGACGGCTGGTTCCCCGTCTGAGACTTGTACGCGTTGTCGGATCGCAACGCGGATTGATCGAAGAGCAGGGAAGCTCGGCCAGCCGCAGAGAGCACGCCGACCGTCACATTCACCGGCAGCCCTATTCGCACCACCGACGGAATGATTGGATATCGGCCGCTCTTGTTGGCCTGGAACATCCAACTGGGCGCGGCGGCAGCCTGGCGGAGGCCAACAAAGCCCTTCGAAGAAGCTACCGTCCATCAGTGATCCGATCATCGTCGCCATCGGACCGAGTTTTCCACGCCGGGGAAGCAAGGCACCGTTCGCGGCGGCGTTGGTAAACTCGTCCACGTGAGCGAGAAGGGCCTGGCAGACGTCGTCGCCGCGCAGACGAAGATCTCCGACATCGACGGCAAGCTCGGGAAGCTCTGGTACGCGGGGTACTCCATCGACGACCTCGCCGGGCAGTCCACCTTCGAAGAGGTCCTGTTCCTGCTCCACCACATCCGGCTCCCCTCGCAGCGGGAGCTGGACGAGCTGACCGAGCGGATGGTCGAGTACCGCGAGACGGCCGAGTTCATCACCGAGCTGATGCCGACGCTCGCGGAGCAGACCTCGCCGATGTCCATGCTTCGAACCGCCGTCTCGGCGGCGTCGGCCTACGACCCGGATGGCTGGGACAACTCACCGGATGCGATGTACCGCAAGGCCATCCGGATCACGTCCCTGATCCCCACGCTGATCGCCTACTACGACCGGCACCGCCGGGGCCTCGACCTGGTGGACCCGAACCCGAAGCTCCCCCACGCCGCCAACTTTCTGTACATGCTCTCGGGCGAGGAGCCGTCGCTGGAGGCAGCGAGGGCCTTCGACGTCCAGTTCATCCTGTACGCGGACCACACGATGAACGCCTCGACGTTCACCGCCCGGGTCGTGGCCTCCACGCTCTCGGACATCCACTCGGCCGTGGTGGCCGCCATCGCGGCGCTGAAGGGACCGCTGCACGGCGGGGCCAACGAGCTGGCCATGCGGATGCTCGAGGACATCGGCTCGGTGGACCGGGCCGAGGCGTACGTGAAGGAGCTGTTCGACCGGGGCGAGAAGATCATGGGGTTCGGACACCGGGTGTATCGAACGGTCGACGATCCCCGGGCCACCATCCTTCGCGCGCTGTCGAAGCAGCTCGGCGAGCAGTCCGGGGAGCCGATCTGGTACGAGATCTCGGAGCAGGTGGACGAGATCGTTCGGCGGGACAAGGCCCTTCGCCCGAACGTGGACTTCTACGCGGGCAGCCTCCTCCACTACGTCGGCCTGCCCACCGACCTGTTCACGCCGATGTTCGCAGCGTCCAGGGCCGCCGGCTGGACGGCGCACATCCGAGAGCAGTACGCGGACAACCGGATCATCAGGCCGGACTCCGAATACATCGGCCCCAGCGACCAGCGCTACGTTCCGATCGAAGAGCGAACCGGGGAGGAAGCCGCATCGTGAGGGTCTCCGAGATTATGACGAAGGCGGCGGTGATCGACCAGCCCGACGACACGCTGGTCGAGGCGGCTCGAAAGATGTGGCACCAGCAGACCGGCTCGCTCCTGGTGCTCGACGGGGAGGACCTGGTGGGCATCATCACCGAGCGCGACATCCTGAAAGCGGTGGCGGCCGGAACCTCGCTGGACCAGACCCGGATCTCCGAGGCCATGACGAAGGATCCCGTGACGGTGGGGCCGGGGACTTCGCTCCGCGAGGCCGCCAAGGTCATGGCCGACCGTTGGATCCGGCACCTCCCGGTGCTGGACGGGGGCAGGCTGGTCGGCGTGATCTCCCAGCGCGACCTGGCCGGCGTGCTGGCCGGGGCGCTCAACGAGCCGGAGGCCCTGGAGCAGCTGGTCGAGGCTTCCGAGCTGGTCCGGGAACGCCGGCTCCGCCGGGTCGAGCACGGGGTCTGGGACTAGGTCCCGCCGGCTCCGCGCCTCGGGGCAGGGCGGACCCGGGGCCGGACCACGTGGCTCGCCCCCACCAGCAGATAGAACCCGGCCAGCAGGAGGATCCCGACCCGGAAGGGGATGGCGATCAGCGCCGGGATGAGCGCGCCCCCGACCCAGGCCAGCTGGAACGCCACCTCGTACCGGACGAACACCCGGCCCTGGGCCCGGGCCGGCGCCCATCGTTGCATGAGGCTCTGGAAGGCCAGCCGCCCGAGCTCGGTGGCCATCCCGGCAAGGGCCGAGAACACGGCCAGCACCGGAAGGGTGAACAGCCGGTAGGCCACCACGGCGCCGATCCCGGCGGCCACCAGGCTCCCCAGCACCACCCGTTCCTCGCGGAGGCCGGCCGGGAGCCGGGGAGCCACCAGGTCACCCAGGAAGCCGCCCACCAGGCCGGCGGCGGCCAGAACCCCGAACCAGTACGGCGGATGGCCGCCCCCCCGCAGGGCGAACGCAAGGAGGAACAGGATGTAGCCGCTGGCTGCCCGCAGGCTTCCCGCCCCGACCGCCGCGACCTCGAGGGCCGGGACCCGGCCGAAGCGGTCCACGGTTCCCTGGGGCGATCGAACCGCCGGCTGTGGAAGCCGAAGGTTCAGCAGCGCGCCGACCGTGTACGCCGCTGCGGCCAGGTACAGCACGGAGGTGGCTCCCCCCAGCTTGATCGCGAGCAGCCCCGGCCCGCTCCCCAGCAGCACCCCCGCCACGGCCATCCGCCCCAGCCGGCCGTTCGCCCGCACCAGCCCCTCCCCGCTGGGGGCGTACGCGCTGGTCAGCCCGTTCTTGGTGATGCCGTGCACCTTCGATAGGACCAGCAGGGCGAAGGCCAGAGGGAACAGGGCCAGGGTCGAGAACCGGGGGGCCGCCAACACGGCGACGATGGCCCGGCCGGCGGCCGATCCGAAGGAGATCCCCCGCCGGAACCCGCCCCGGTCGAGAAGGGGCGCGAGCACGGGAGCCGCCACCGCCAGGGGGGCCATGGTCAGGGCGAGGTACAGCGCCACCTTCACCCTGGCCTGCCCCACCGGGAGGGAGAAGAAGACGGACTCAGCGAGGGCGATGGAGACCAGGCCGTCGCCGGCCGCGCTGGCCATGTGCACGAGCGCGTACGCGTCGAGGGGTTCGTCCGAGTGCCACATGCGCACCAGCGGACGAACCCCCAGCCGGACCAGCGCCCCGGCGCGGAGCGCCATGGACTCGCGTCCGCCCTTCGCCGCGGAGGGGCCCGAACGGTTCGCCGGCGGCCTCGACCGCAACCGCTGCCTCCGCCTCCGTCAAGCCGTGGCGGGCCGAGGCAGCAGCCCGCACGCGGCGATGACCCTCCGAACGGGTTCGATCTGGCCGAGGCCCATGACATGGATCCCGGCGATGCCCGGGATCGCCCTCAGCCCGGCCACCACCTCCTGGGTGAGCCGGACGCCCTCCTCGAGCGCGTCGGGGCCGGCCTGGTCCAGCCGTTCGATCACCCGATCCGGAACCACCACCCCGAGCAGGTGCTTGCGCATGTACCGCGCGGTCTGCGCCCCCTTGGGCACGGCAACTCCGGCCAGCACGAACATCCGCTCGAGCAGCCCGCGCTCCCGGGCCCGTTCGGCCCAGTCCCCGAAGGCGTCCACGTCGAACACGATCTGGGTCTGCACGAAGTCCGCTCCCCGCTCCGCCTTCTGCTCGATCCTGCTGAAGTCGTAGTTCTTGGCCAGCGGGACGTCGGCCACGCCCACGAAGTAGCGGGGCGGGCTCTCGATGGCGGCGCCGGAGAGCAGGCGACCCTCGGATCGAAGGCTGGCCACCAGCGCAACCAGATCGAGGACCGTGACGTCGTACACGGCATTCGCCCCGGGATGATCGCCGATCCCGGGCGGGTCTCCGGTGAGGCAGAGCACGTTGCGCGCGCCCAGGGCCCACGCCCCGAGCAGGTCGCTGGTGATCCCGAGCCGATTCCGGTCGCGGGTCGTGATCTGGACGATGGGCTCGAGCCCGGCGGCGGCGACCAGGGCCGCCCCAGCCACGGGGGTCATGTGCGCCGCGGAGGTCGGATTGTCGGTCAGGTTGACGGCGTCGGCGTAGCCGACCAGCGCCCGCGCTTGAGCGGTGACCGCCGAGCCGTCGGCCGACCGAGGTGGGACCACCTCCGCGGTGACACAGAACCTCCCCTGGTGGAGCAGGCGCTCCAGGCGGCTATCCGACCGGATGGTCACGGGGCGTTCAGCCCGGCGGGGCCGAGCCGGCGGGCGAAGCGGCCGGGCCGGCTGTCCCTTCGGCTGCCGAGACCGTGTTCGCCATGAGCATGGCCACCGTCATCGGGCCAACGCCGCCCGGCACGGGGGTGATGGCGGCGGCCACCTTCGAGACCTGGTCGAAGTCGACGTCGCCCACGAGCTTGCCGTCGGGTCCCTTGTTCGTCCCCACGTCGACCACCACCACCCCCGGCATCACCATGTCGGCGGTGATCCCGCGGGGGTTGCCGGCGGCCACCACCAGGATCTCCGCCCGCCGTGTCTCGATGGTCAGGTCCGCCGTCCCCGTGTGGCACAGCGTCACGGTGGCGTTCAACCCGGCCCCCTTCTGCGACAGCAGGATGGACAGCGGCCGGCCCACCAGGGTCGACCGGCCCACCACGACGACCCGTTTGCCCTCGACCTTCACCCCGCTGCGATGCAGCAGCTCGACCACGCCCAACGGGGTGGCCGGAACGAACCTGGGCCGGCCCATGGCCAGCAGTCCCTGGTTCTCGGGATGCAGCCCGTCCACGTCCTTGTGTGGGGCGATGGACCGCTGCAGCTCGAAGATGTCGATCGCCGACTCATTCGGGAGCGGGCTCTGGACGATCACCCCGTGCACGTTCGGGTCCGCGTTCAGCTCGTCGATGACGGCCAGAGCATCCTCCGGGGTGATCGTGGCCGGGAGGGTCCGGTCGAACGCGCGCATCCCCGCTTCCGCCGCGGCCTTGTTCTTCATCCGGACGTACATCGCGGAGGCGGGGTCTTCGCCGATCAGGACGTCGACGAACCCGGGCGTCACCCCCCCGTCGGCCAGCGCCTTGACCCGCTCGGACACCTCCGACCGGACCTGGGCCGCGATGGCCTTCCCGTCGATGATCTTCGCCGCCACCGGGCCAGCTTACGGTTTGGAGGCGTTCAGTGCCGGAAGTGGCGGCGGCCCGTGAAGGCCATGGCCATCCCGTGCTCGTCGGCCGCGGCGATGACCTCGTCGTCCCGGATGGAGCCGCCCGGCTGGATCACCGCGGCCACGCCGGCCTCGGCCGCCCGGTCCAGCCCGTCACGGAACGGGAAGAACGCGTCGGACGCCAGGCACGAGCCGCGGGCCTTCTCCCCCGCCTGCCGCCCCGCGATGTCGACCGAGGTCAGCCGGTTCATCTGTCCGGCGCCGACGGCGACGGTGGCCTGGCCCGAAGCCAGCACGATGGCGTTCGACTTCGCCCTGGCCGCCACAACCCAGGCGAACAGCAGGTCCCGCCACTCCTCGGGCGTGGGCTCCCGGGCGGTCACCACCTTCATGTCAGAGGGCCCCTCCACGATCGTGTCCATGTCCTGGACCAGGGCGCCTCCGTCGATCGGCCTGATCTCGAGACCGCCGGGCGTGGGGAGCGGCGCGCGGACCACGCGCAGGTTGGCCCGCTCCCCGTAGGCCGCCAGCGCTCCTTCGGTGAACGCGGGCCCCACCACCACCTCGGTGAATACGCCGGCCATGGCTCGGGCGGCCTCCTCGTCGACCTCCCTGTTGAACGCCACGATCCCGCCGTAGGCCGAGACCCGGTCGCCCTCCAGCGCCCGCAGATACGCCTCCGCCAGCGTCGGGGCGAGGGCCACCCCGCACGGGTTGTGGTGCTTCACGATCACCGACGCCGGCCGGTCGAACAGCGCCGCCAGGGCCCGAGCGGCCTCCGCGTCGAGCCAGTTGTTGTAGGACATCTCCTTTCCCTGGAGCACCTCGGCTCCGCCCAGGGGACCGGCCCTGTCCCCGGCCGCGTACAGGGCGGCCCGCTGGTGCGGGTTCTCCCCGTACCGCAGGGACGCCATCTTCCCGAACGCGGGCGTGAGGGCCTTGGGGAGCTCGTTCTGTTCGGCGTCCTGATCTGTCGCGGGCGTCCCGCTGAGCCATGCCCCGATCGCGCCGTCGTAGTCGGCCGTGTGGGCAAACGCCATCCGGGCCAGCCGGAGCCGGGTTTCCCGCGAGACCCCGCCGCCGCCCCGGATCTCCTCGAGGATCGGGGTGTAGTCGTGCGCCCGGACGACCACGGCCACCGACTCGAAGTTCTTGGCCGCCGCCCGGACCATCGCCGGTCCCCCGACGTCGATCTGCTCGACGGCCTCCTCGAACGCGGCACCCCGCTCCACGGCCTCCCGGAACGGATAGAGGTTGACCACCACGAGGTCGAACGGCCGGATGCCGTGCTCTTCGAGCTGGGCCAGGTGGCCGGGCTTCCGCTTGTCGGCCAGGATCCCCGCGTGGATGCGCGGATGCAGCGTCTTCACCCTGCCGTCGAGAAGCTCGGGAAACCCGGTCACCTCGGAGACGGGCGTGACCGCCACGCCGGCTTCCCGAAGCGTCCTCGCGGTGTTCCCCGTCGAGACCAGCTCGACGCCGGCCTCGACCAATCCGAGGGCGAAGGGTACGAGGCCTTCCTTGTCGGCCACGGCCACCAGGGCCCGGCGCACCGGCAGGACGGCGCTCATGGCTCATCCTCCCCCAGGACGTGGACCCGGCGTCCTTCGACCTTCAGCTTGCCCTCGGCCATGAGGCGCGCCGCCCTCGGGTAGAGCCGGTGCTCCACCTCCTGGATGCGCGCGTGCAGGGTCTCCTCGTCGTCGCCGGGCAGGATGGGAACGGCCTCCTGCAGGACGATGGGTCCCTGGTCGACCTCCTCGACGACGAAGTGGACGGTCACCCCGGTGATCCTGGCCCCAGACTCGAGCGCGTCGCGAACCGGGTGCGCCCCCGGGAAGGCGGGCAGAAGGGACGGGTGGACGTTCAGCCATCGATCCTGGAAGGGCTTGAGCACGACCGGGGTGAGGATGCGCATGTAGCCGGCGAACAGGACGAACTCGATCCCCTCGTCCTCGAGCAGTCGTAGCAGCGCTTCGTCGTGGGCCTCTCGGGTCTCGTACCTGCCGGGGTCGAGCACGACGGCCTTCACGCCTCGGGCCTCGGCGCGCTCCAGCGCCGCCGCTCCGGCCCGGCTCGAGACGACCAGCACGACGCGGGGACCGACTTCGGGGTCGTCGAGGAGCGCCTGAAGGTTGGTGCCGGCGCCGGAGACCAGCACCGCCATTCGGACGTCCACGGGCGGGCACCCTAGACGGCGGTGGAACCCGATGTCAAACGACCGGGGTACGCTAGGGGTCGTGCCGGAAGGGGGAACCGAGAGGATCGTCGCGCGCCCCGGCCGATGCGCGAACCATCCGGGAGTGGTGCAGGCGGCGGCGTGCGCCAGGTGCGGTAGACCGCTGTGCCTGAGCTGCGCCGTGCCGGTTCGCGGGGCCGTGTTCGGACCCGAATGCCTGCCGCTCGTGCTGGTCGACGTCCCGGTTCAGGACCATCCGCCGGCCTTCGTCCTGCCTCGAGGGGACGCCCTGGCCGCGCTCGGCTTCGGGCTGGTGGTGGCGCTCTCGATCTTCCCGTGGTCGAAGTTCGGGGACGCCTCGGGCATCCTGGAGGCCTGGACGAGGCACTGGTCCCTGCTGGCGGTGTCCGGCGCCACCGTCGGACTCGTGCTGGCCGTGGCGTTCTGGACCAGGCCACGGGACCCCCGGCTCGAGGCGAGCCTCTATCTCGTGCTCGCGATCACCGTGGGATGGGCGGCCTATCTTCACCGTCAGCATCCGCCTCCGCTGTCCTCGCCTTCGTTCGTGCCCCTGGTGGCCATGGCGGGCGCCGCTCTGTCCGCCGTGGCCGCCGCGATGAAGGCCGCGGCCCTCTTCCGGGCTCGCTGGGCGGGGCCCTGAAGGCCTGGTCGACCCTCCGAGGGGCCCGCGGCGAGGCGCCGCCGTGGAGTCCCCGGCTCCTTGACTCGGGTGATGCCCTGCTGAAGAATCGGCAAGGGTTCGCGAGCAACGCGTCCCACAGCGGGAGAGGAGGGGCACGGATGGCGCAACGACCCACGTTCGACATGTCCAAGCTCACCACGGCGGACAGGATCCTGCTGGGCGCGGGGGCGCTCTTCTTCATCGACACGTTCCTGCGTTGGCAGAAGTTCTTCTGCATCAAGAGCGTGTTCATCAGTGGGTGCGCCACCGCCTCGGCCTGGAACGGCAATGGCGGCTTCGCCGGCGTCCTGGCCGCGTTGTTCTCCCTCGCGCTGATCGCCTGGATCGTCCTGCACGTCGCCGGGGTCAATCTCGAGTTCGGCGTTGCGGCGTCCACGATCGCCTCGGTCCTGGTCCTGGGGACCGTCCTGTTCGCGCTCATCAAGTTCCTGTTCGTCATCGGCAACCACAGCTCGTACGGCGCGTGGATCGGGCTGATCCTGGCCCTGGTCATCGCGTACGGCGGATACATGAAGATGCAGGAGCCGAAGACCGCGGGTTCGGCCCCACCGGCCATGGGCGGCCCTCCTCCGCCGCCTCCCGCGTAACCCGCACCGCGCCCTTCTCACGGGGGAGCTGCCGGGGTCTCGCCTTCCTCGAGCGATGCCACGACCGCGCCCACCGCCTCCGTCGGAGGTGACGGCCCGTGGGCCAGCGCGCCCAGGATCCCGCCGATCACGCCCCAGGCGAACGCCAGGAGGGCCGTTCTGACCGGATCGGGCCCGAGCCGGAACACGGTGGTCGAAGCTCGGCCCAGCCCGGGCCCCACCGACCCGGCGATCGAGGCCAGCGCGACCAGGATCGCCGCGAGGGCGCCGAACACCAGCCCGGCCCCGGCGCCGACCCACGCGGCCTCAGCCCGGGAGGTCGAACGGGAACGAGCCGCCGCATGGACGCCGCCGATGACCGTGGCCACCACCGGGACGGCGAAGAACAGAAGGTAGCCGGCCGGGGCCGGCCCGCCCGGTACGGCCGACACCAGCCGGCCGAGCGAACCGCCCAGCGTGCCGCCGCTCGACGGGAAGTGCCGGTAGGAGAGCACGCAGACCGCGCTCGAACCGAACTGCCCCAGGCACGAGCCCATGGCCGCCGAGAGGACCCAGGCGGCCATGTTCGGCGCCGCCAGGGCGGTGATTGCGATCAAGGTGACCCCCCGGAGCGACCCTCGACGGAACACCGCGTCGAAGTACGCCCGCGTCGCATCGGGGTGCACCGCCCTGGCGCCACCGGCGAAGCTCAGCGTGATCCGGGGGCCGGAGTGGTCCGTAGAATCGGGAGAACCGCTCGCAACGGTGACGGCGATCGAGCCCGCGCCATCGGTGTCGGCCGCCGCGCCGGTG
>Ga0066709_100003151_pt1 | contig 12488 bp, 12 predicted proteins | sample GraSoiAngelo_158_FD_79665 | JGI IMG/M metagenome (GOLD analysis project Ga0066709, IMG submission 79665) | Grasslands soil microbial communities from the Angelo Coastal Reserve, California, USA - 14_1009_16_30cm | ecosystem: Environmental > Terrestrial > Soil > Grasslands | place: USA... | reverse complement strand
CGGTGCCTTACCTCAGAACGCCATTTCAGGAGCAGTTCCCGGCCATCTCCCCGGATGGCCACTGGATGTTCTACGTCTCCGACGAGTCGGGGAGACCCGAGGCGTACGTGCAATCGTTTCCGACTCCCGGTCACAAGTACCAGGTCACGACAGGAGGCTGCCTGTACGGACTCTGGCGTAGGGATGGGAAGGAAATCGTCCTCGTCGGATTGGACACCCAGAGCATCCTCTCGGCCGAGATTCTCGAGTCCGACGCGACTTTTCGCGCCAGCGCGCCTCGCCTTCTCTTCCGTGCGCCTCCCAACGTGCTGGGGCTGACGATGACCCGCGATGGCAAGCGCTTTCTGATGCCCGTCCCGGAAGGCAAGACCGTCGCGCAATCGATCACGGTGACGCTCAATTGGAGCAACGAGCTGGCCGCCCATCCTGCGGTGCGGTGAGAGAGCGGACCGGCTCCGGGCTGGTAAGCGCCGAAGCCATTGCGACGGTTGCTGGACACGAGCGTCATCACGTCGCGACGAAAGCAATCATCCACCGGCGCTCCCATGCCGATGACCTCTGCGCGGGCGTGGAAGGCGATCCGCCCGGGGAGGTCCCCCTCATGAGCCGCTGGGCGAAGGCCGCACTCGTGTGCGCCGGTTACGTGCTGGCGCTCATCGCGGGCGGCGTGGCGAGCCACATGTACAACGCACGCGTGTCCGCGCTGCCCTTCGACACCTCAGGCGGCATGTACGCGGCGGGCGAGCTCTTGTCCGCGCTCGGCGCTTTTCTCGTGGTCGCGCTGGTGCCGACGGCGCTGGGGCTGTGGTTCCTGCGCCGAAACGGGACTCTGTGGCGATGGATCGGCTTCACCGCGCTGGGATTCGCAAGTGCGGGCCTGGTCGCGGTGCTCCTGCCGCTCATGATTCACACGCCGCCCCGCGATCCGGTGCTGATGGCGTTCAGCCTGCTCGGTCTCGCGCAGCTTCTCGGCGTGCCGCTGTGGACCCTCGCCCTTGTCCTGTTCGCGCTCATCGCGCCTACGCGGCCGGCGCGGCGGTTGCTGGGCGCGGCAATCGGCATCGAGCTCGTGATCGGCGCGTGTGCGGCAGTCCACTGGTTCGCGCCTTCACCTCCGCTCTGAGATGGGTCCGGCCGATGTCTCGGGATCCTACGCGTCCCGTTCTAGAAGATCTCGGGGCACCACGGCGCCAGGTCTGCAGGGAACAGCGTATCGGCGCGCTCTGCCGCCCCTTCGCACAACTCCATCACGCGTCCTGCCCGGACCAGCCGACGAAACGAGAATCCGCCCAGGTAGACCGAGCCCAGCGACGTGATGTCGCAGTCCAGCTCGGCGTCCGCGGAGGTGCGCTCGGCCCCCGCGCCGCTGATCTGCCAGCGACCCGCGTTCCAGGGGCAGAATGCGTCCGTGACCTCGATCACGACCGGGGCGGCGTCGCCCATGCATCGGGCGGCGAACGCCGCGGGAAGGTCCACGAGCCGAATCCACAGGCCATCGTGAACGCGGAAATTCATCTCGCGCGGCCGAGCCAGCAGGAAGAACAGCGGGTGGTCCACCGGCAACAAGAACGCCTTCACCCGCGCCACCCAGTCGACGTCCAGCACGAACCTCCAGATCTCGCGCGTGGCCTCGGGGGTTGCCCCGATCGCCTCGATGACCCGCAGATCTCCGACGCTGTTGCCCGCTTCGAACTGAGGACGTAAGCGGTAGAGCGCGTAGCCGCTCGGCCGGCCGTCGAGCGTCAGCAGGACGCGATTCAGCTCGCCCGCGCCCTGACGGCGATTCTCGGGATCCGCGAGCCGCCGGTTACGCCACCATTCCGCTCCACGTGCAATCATGCCGGGCTGCGCGAGCCGAACCCGCTCGTAGACCTCGGCCAGCGGCGCCAAAGCCTCGGCCTCGCCCAGGATGCGGAATGCTCCGCGGCTCCGGATCGGCTGAGCGAATGCCACGGCGGACTTCGCCAGGTCGATGTCGCCGCTCACCGACGCCATGCCGTATCCGAACTGGCCATAGATGGTGTCCTCGGATGCCCACAGCGTCGCCACCGGCTCGTTGCGGCGGCGGACATCGTCGAGCTGCGCCCGCATCATGCCGCGCAGAACTCCGCGCCGGCGGTGCGTCGGGAGAACTCCGACGATCGTGAGTCCCGCCGCGCGCACGACGCCGCCGGGGACGGTCAGTTCGAGCGGAAACGATGCACAGCCGCCCACCGCGGCGCCGTCTTCGCGCGCCGTGAATGCGCGGGACGGCTCGATGAACGGGGCGAAGCGCGTGGCGTCCTGAGGAGAGGGTGTAGCGCCGAAGTAGTGCATCACCGGTGCCAGCACGGTCAGTACTTCCTCAGGTGAGTCGCCTGCTTTGATTACGATGGGCATGGATTGCGTTCCTGGCGTGGGCGGGCGTCGGAGAATAGGAGCGCTGGGTGCGCGCGGGCCGGAAGATAGCGGATTTCATGGGTAGGCGTTCCGTCGCGGGGCCGCTCGAGACCGCAGGGCGCGGTGGGAGCTGCTTGGCAGGAATCGTGGGAACCATGTCATAGTGTCCGGAGGCCGCTCACCGGATACTTGGCTCCATGATCCGTACCGACTCAAGAACCGTCAGGGCAAGAGTGGAGGCGCGCCCGCGCACGCTGCGTGTCGCGGCGCTCGCCTATCCCGACATCCAGGTGCTGGACGTCATGGGCCCGCTCGAAGTGTTCGCGCGCACCGCGCGCTGGCTCAAGGACGAGGGCCGGGCCACCCACGACGCTTACAGTGTCGAGATCATCGGCCTCGAGCGCGGCCCGTTCCTCACGTCCTCCAGGCTCCAGCTGTTCGCCGAGCGAGGTTTCCGTGAGGTCGGTCGCGGGATCGACACGCTGCTGATCTCCGGCGGCCTGGGCACGCGACGCCACCTCTCGAACCGGCCGCTGCTCGCGTGGATCCGCCGGCAGGCCGGCTACGTGCGCCGACTCGCGTCGGTGTGCACCGGAACGTTCTTTCTCGCCGAGGCCGGGCTGCTCGAAGGGCGCCGCGCCACCACGCACTGGGCCTCGTGCGATGAGCTCGCCCGCGCGCATCCCAGCGTCCGGATCGAGCCGGACCGGATCTATGTGCGCGAGGGGTCGATCTACACGTCGGCCGGCGTGACGGCGGGCATGGATCTCGCGCTCGCGCTGGTCGAAGAGGATCACGGACGCGAAGTGGCGCTGGCCATCGCTCGCCAGCTGGTGCTGTTCCTGCGCCGGCCGGGTGGACAGGCGCAGTTCAGCGCGCAGCTCGCGGCGCAGTTCGCCGAGCACGAGCCGCTGCGCGACCTGCAGGCGTGGATCGTCGATCATCCCCGCGAGGACCTGTCGGTCGAGACACTCGCCCGCCGCGTGGCGATGAGCCCGCGCAACTTCGCGCGCGTGTTCACCCGCGAAGTGGGCGCGACTCCCGCGCGGTTCGTCGCGGCGGTGCGCGTCGAGACAGCGCGCCGCTTGCTCGAGGAGACCTCGAAGAGCCTGGAGACGATCTGCGCGGCGAGCGGCCTCGGCACGCTGGAATCGATGAGGCGAGCCTTTCTCCGCATCGTCGGCGTGCCCCCGGGCGGGTATCGCGAGCGCTTCAATCCGCATCACCCTTCGGACGGAGACCCGCGTCCTCCCGCCCAAAGGAAGCACAGCGTGCTCTGAGGCGCGCGGCCGAAACCAGTGGCAGAAACTGTGGGCTCGTTGTCCTTCGCGCCCGGACGCAGCGCGGCGATGCTTCGAAGGGGTGGCGACCGGTGTCACGTCCGCCGATCGGCCAGCCATCGAAACGGGACCCGGCGGCCCCGCCGTCCCTGACCCGGAGGAACGTATGGGAAATCACTTTCGCATCGCGGTACCCCTGGCTTTGGTTCTGGCGCTCGTCACGGGAGCGACTCCGCGCGGTGCGCGCGCGGACGAACCGGCCAAGCATTACGTCTGTCGCCCGTGCGGCCTGCCGTGCGACGCAACCGTGTTCGACAAGCCCGGCGTGTGCCCGAAGTGCGGGATGGCACTCGTCGATCAGGCGTCCGTCGTTGCGCGCACGGACCGCACGAGTGTCGGGATCCTGGTCTTCGACGGCGTGGAGATCATCGACTACACGGGGCCTTGGGAAGTATTCGGGAGCGCCGATTTCCGGGTCTATACCGTCGCCGCTAGCAAGGATCCGATCACGACCGCGATGGGAATGAATGTCGTGCCGAACTACAGCTTCGCCGACGCGCCGCAGCCCGACATCCTCGTGGTTCCGGGTGGCGGCGTGCGGGCCGCTCGCAGCGATGCCGGGACGCTGAACTGGGTGAGGGGCGCGAACCAGAAGACGAAGATCACGATGTCCGTGTGCAACGGAGCCTTCATCCTCGCGAGCGCAGGCCTGCTCGACGGTCTCGCCGCCACCACGACCGCCAAGAACATCCCTGCGATGCGGTCCGAGTTTCCGAAGGTCAAGGTGGTCGACGACCAGCGCTGGGTTGACAACGGGCGCATCGTCACGGCGGCCGGGCTCTCGGCCGGCATCGACGGTGCGCTGCATGTCGTCGAGCGGCTACGGGGCCGCGGCACTGCGCAGAACGTTGCTCTGAGCGAAGAGTACGACTGGCAGACGCATTCCCAGTACGCCCGGGCGGTGCTCGCCGATCTCCTGATTCCCGAGATCCGCGAGGAGGATCTGGCGGCCAGCGGCGACTGGGAAATCGTGAGCACCGAAGGCGGGCGGGAGCGCTGGGACGTTGCGTTCCGCGGACCCTCCAAGCTTCGGGCTCGCGACTTGTTCGACAAGCTGTGCGACGTGCTCACAACCCGTGGCCGCTGGAACAGGGTCGAGGCTGCGAGCGGAGTCTCGCCTGCGCCGCAACTCGGCCACTGGGAGATCCACGGCCGCGACGGCCAGAAATGGACCGGGACCATGTCCGTCGCCGACGACACGGAAGGAGCCAATCGCTACGTGGTGGCGATCCACGTCGCGCGAGCCGACCCTTGAGCATTGACGCGGGGCGCTCTTCCCTCTGCTACTGTTCGCGCAGGGCTGGGCGGAGATCGCTCGAATGGTTTTGCGCCGCCTGAGCGCTGACTCCTCCGGGAGGTGAGACTCGTGAAGGCGTATGTCGTGACGACGGGAGCTATCTTCGGCCTGCTGGTTACGGTCCACGTTTGGCGGGCGTTCGCGGAGGGACCGCGCATCGCCACGGACCCCTGGTTCATCTTGATCACAGCGCTCGCCGCTGGTTTCTGTTTCTGGGCATGGCGCGTGCTGAGGAAGATGCGGACTTCATAGCCGGGATGCGTGGTGGCTCGAAGACCGATCTGCTCAAGATGTGGCGGACTTTGAAGGTTTCGATCACGGAGTACCAGCATGGGAAAGGGGGGTTAAGGTGTCCACGTCGATCGACTCGCTCAGTTCTGGTCAGCGGACTCCCGACGCCACGTTGTTCCCGCTGCTCACGTCGGAGCAGTTGAGCCGGATCGCCGCTCATGGCCGCCGCCGTTCCGTAATGCAGAACGAGGTACTCCTCGAGGTGGGAGGGCAAGGCTCCCGAATCTTTGTCGTGACGGCGGGCCAATTGGAAGCGGTCCGCCCCGGCCTCCGGCAGCCCGATTTCATCGCAAGCCTCGGTCCGGGGCAGTTCACGGGCGAGGTGAGCACCCTTTCCGGGCGCCCGGGCTTCGTTCGCGTCCGCGCCTTGGTGGCCGGCGAAGTGGTCGAGATCGATCGCGAGCATCTGCTCGCGATCGTTCAGGACGATGCCGACCTGAGCGATGTCCTGATGCGCGCGTTCGTGCTCCGCAGGGCCGCCCTGATTGCACGTGGGCTGGGTGACGCCGTGATCCTGGGGTCCTCCCATTGCGCGGGGACATTGCGGATCCGGGAGTTCCTGATCCGGAACAACCATCCGTTCTCGGAAGTCGACCTGGACCAGGAGGCGGAAATTCAGGACCTGCTCGACCGCTTCCAGGTCTCCACCGCAGACATCCCGGTCGTGATCTTCCGTGGACGGGTCGTGCTCCGAAATCCGACGAACCGGCAGATCGCGGACTGTCTCGGGTTCAACGAGTCGATCGACCTGGTCAAGTCACGCGACCTCGTGATCGTCGGAGCCGGACCTTCCGGACTCGCAGCCGCGGTCTACGCGGCCTCCGAAGGTCTCGATGTTCTGGTGGTCGAGGCCAGCGCACCCGGTGGCCAGGCCGGCTCGAGCTCGAGGATCGAGAACTACCTGGGGTTCCCCATGGGGATCTCGGGGCACGACCTCGCCGCAAACGCGCACGCGCAGGCGCAGAAGTTCGGTGCGGAGTTGATGGTGGCAAGCGTTGCGGCACGGCTCGCGTGCGCCGCTCGGCCCTATTCCATCGAGATGGGCGACCGAGCGCGGGTGCCGGGCCGCGCCGTCATCATTGCCACAGGCGCCAGATACCGAACTCTGGACATCGACGACGCAGGCCGGTTCGATGGCTCGGGCATCTACTACAGCGCCACGCCGATGGAGGCCCAGCTCTGCCGCGACGAGGAGGTGCTCGTTGTCGGGGGCGGCAATTCCGCCGGGCAAGCGGCGGTGTTCCTCGCGCAAAGCGCTCGCCGCGTGCACATGCTGGTCCGCTCGAACGGTCTCGCGGACACGATGTCCCGATACCTGATCCGACGGATCGAGGAGCATCCCGCCATTGAGTTGCGACTCGGCACCCGGGTCGTTGGGATCGAAGGCAATGGCCACCTGGAGAGGGTGACGTGGCGGGAGATGAGCTCCGGTAGAACCGACACTCACGGCATCCGCCATCTGTTCGTCATGGCCGGCGCGATCCCGAACACCCAATGGCTGGAGGGGTGCGTGACACTCGATGCCAAAGGGTTCGTGAAGACGGGCCCCGACCTGACCCCGGAGGAACTGTCCGCGGCGCGGTGGCCGCTCCACCGCTCACCGTGGGTGCTGGAGACGAGCCTCCCGGGCGTGTTCGCCACCGGCGACGTGCGCAGCGGCAGTCTCAAGCGCGTGGCATCGGCTGTGGGAGAGGGCTCGATGGCCGTGGCCATGGTCCACCGCGTGCTGCACGAGTAGGTCCCACCGCCCACAGGGGCGCCTCGCCCGCGGCCCGACGTTATCCACGGCGACGCCATGGCCGCTGCAGCTCGTATTCGGGCACCGCGGTCGCGTGCGCGCGCTCCGCGCGCAGTAGCCCTCGTCGCTGCAGATGGGCGACGGCTCGCTGCACAGCCCGCCTCGAGAGCCCCGTCTCCTCGGCCAGCCACTGGAGGCTCCCTGCCACACGCCGGCGGCGGTCCCCGGCGGCGTGGTGCCAGAGGCACAGGTAGACCAGGAATGCCGACGGCCGGCGGTCGTGCCCCGTCAGATCACGCATCAGCGTTTCGAGCACGTAGGCATCCAATCGAGTCGCGCGCTTCATGACTATAGACATTAGTGCTGCAGCATTCGATGCGCCAGCAAGATTCCCCTGGACGCGGCCCGCACGTCGCAGCGAATATCGATGCTCACACGTCGTCCACCGTCACGAGGAGGATGCATGACCGCCACCCAGACAGAGTGCCCCATCCGCCAGGTGAAGTTCGTGAGCATTCCATCGCGCGACCAGCCCCGCGCGCTGGCTTTCTGGACCGAGAAGATCGGCCTGCGCATCCTCACCGACAGTCCGTTCGGTGACGGCCAGCGCTGGATCGAGCTCCAGATCCCCGGCGCGGAGACCGGTATCGTCCTGTTCACGCCCAAGGGCCACGAGGATCGCGTCGGGACGTTCTTCAACGGCTCCTTCGAGGTCGCGGACGTCGAGAAAGCATACGCCGAGCTCAAGGCGCGCGGCGTCGAGTTCACGAGCCCGCCCGAGAAGCAGCCGTGGGGTACCTTCGCCGTCTTCCGCGACCCGGACGGCAATCAGTTCGTCTTGTCCGGACGCAGCTAACTTCAAGCACCGGTCCAGTTATCAGAACGCAAATTCGGCCCACGGCCACTCGTGAATCGGCCGCGTCGTCGATTTGCGCTTGACTGAGCTGCCAGCCTCTCCCATGTTCGCTACAGAGGACATGCTTGAAGCTGGCAGCGAGTGCACACACCCCTCGGCCAGCGGACGACCTACCCGACCCGCAGGCAAAGGACTGCCAGCTGCTCCGCGATTGCGAACGGCCTGGGCTCATCTTCCTCAGCCCTCATTTCGCGTGGCCACCCCCGACCGCTCACGTTTCAGGAGGTTGTCTGACAGAATTTGGGACTCTCTCGAACGACACAATTTCCGATCTAGGTGTTCATGCCCGCAGCATTCACTCCGTCCTCGAGTGCATCTCGGAAGGCATCGTCGTCGTCAATCGCAAGGGCGAGATCCTCTTATTCAGCCATGTGGCCCGGCGCATTTTGGGCGCTGGACCCGTCGATGTTCCGCTCGAGGCGTGGACCGCAACGTACGGCCTGTTCCTTCCGGACAGGGTTACTCCGTATCCCCACAATCGACTCCCGTGGGTTCGCGCCAGCCGCGGCGATTCGGTTCTCGACGCTGAGATCTTTGTCCGAAGCCCCATGCCGTCGGAGGGGACATCGCTCATCGTGCAGGCCATGCCATTGAAGGACGACGCTGACGTGCTTCACGGGGGGATCGCAGTACTCCGCGACGTCACCGCCGATCGACGGTCGCTGGACGCCGTCGAGCGCCTTTCCAATGCCGTGGAGACCGAGCGAGAGACGATCAAGGATCAAAGCACCGAAATGCGCCTTGCAGGGCTTGTGCAGAACAGGCTGTACCCACAGCCTCTGCGACGCGAGGGGATCGACATTGCTGGTGCAGCCGCCCCGGCCAAAGAAACGGGCGGCGATTACTACGACTACCTCAGAATGCGCGAGGGCCGGCTGGGCATTGTCGTGGCGGACGTGAGCGGCCATGGTCTCGGAGCGGCGTTGATCATGGTCGCCACGCGCGCGGCGCTGCGCTCTTGCGCGGACATGCCCATCGGCCTCGACGGGATCCTGGATCGCGTGAATGCGACGCTCCTGAGCGATCTCGAGTCGGGCCGCTTCGTAACCATGTTCCTCGCGAGCCTCGATACCCGCACTCTGACTCTGACGTACAGCAACGCGGGGCATCCGTTCGGGTATGTGCTGGATCGCGCGGGAGAGGTCAAGCGCGTGATGGAAAGCACGCGGATTCCATTGGGCATCATGCCCCATTGGAAAGGTCAGCGCGTGCCGAGCATTCCGCTCGAGCGTGGCGATGTTCTGGTTCTCCTCACCGACGGAATCCTCGAGAGCGTGGGGGCCGACGGTAATGCCTTTGGAGTCCGGCGTGCGCTTGCGCTCGTCAAGGAGCATCGTCTCGAGCCCGCGCAGCAGATCCTGGATCAGCTCCTGAAGGGGGTCCACGCTTCAAGGGAGGGCGTGGCTCAGGAGGACGACATGACGGCCGTGATCTGCAAGGTCGAGGACGTCCCCTGATATGCTCCGCCTGGTAACGTCGGATCCTTCGACCTGAGGTCGCTCGATTTGAAGGTTGACCCCAGCGTGACGTGTCCATCATTGCGTCCGGGTATGGTGCGGCTACTTCACGTCCGGCCTCTGGCGCGGTTTGAGTCTCGATGTGAGGGATGGCTCCCGGTCCCGTTCACCTGAGCGGAAAAATCGGTGGCGATCAAGGAAGCTCCGCCGATAGGCAAGGGAGAACCACATGTTGACAGCTCAGGACAACGCCGCCGTCGCTCGCAAGCATTTGGATGCCTTCAATTCCCGCGACATCGAAAAGGGCCTCGCGCTCGTGACCAATGACGTGAAATGGATGAACATCCCCTTCAACGTCAACTTCACAGGGCACGCTGGCTATCGCGAATTCCACAACAACTGGACGACGGCGATGCCGGACTGCAAGGTCGAGATCGTGAACGTCGTCGGCAGCGAAGAGTGGACGGTCGTCGAGTTCATAGGCCGCGGCACTCACACCGGGCCGCTGGCTGGGCCGCAGGGCACGATTCCCGCGACGCAGAAGAAGCTCGACCTGAAGGTCTGCGAGCTTCTCCGGATCAAAGACGGTCGAATCGCCGAGGCGCATGTTTACTTCGACGCAGCGACCATGTTGCGCCAATTCGGCTTGCTGCCGCAGACCTTGGGGCCGGCTCAGCCGACACCTTCCGCCCGATAGACAGCATTCCACGATACATCCGCCGTGGGGCTCACACGAGACCACGGCGGTTTGTCTTTGGCGTCGCTGAAGTCCGGCCCACGGCAGGCCGGTCCCCAAAAAGAGCAGGCTTGCGTCCCTCGCAGCCCTATGTAGAGATCCCGGTTCACAGTGTGCTCGCCGGCCGGGAGTCGATTGGCCGCCAGAACGGGAGGTCACTGCTCGGGCACGGCGCGTCGATGGAACTTCCTGGGCGGCCGGCGCGTAATCGAGGTGCCACGCCGCCGGGCGACTAATGAGCAACCGAGCGAATACACGTGGGCGGGGCGAGCCCAGGCGGTCGTAAGCTCTCGGGATGCTCGATGACCACCCACATGGGAGGACACCGCGGAGATGACGTCATCGGGAGGCGGCCACCGCCCGGACATTTCGATGCGGCAGGCGGCGCTCATTGCCGCGACGTGCCTACTCGTGATGTCCGCCCTATCGCCCGTGGGCTTCTTCTATCTGTTCCCCAGGCTCATCGCGCGCGCCGACATTCTGCAGACCTCCCAGAACATCCAGGCACACCAGGGATTGTTCTTGGCGGGGATCTTCTGTTACCTCGTCACGTTCATCTGCGACATCCTCGTCGCCTGGGCGTTGTACGTCTTCCTGCGCCCCGCCAGCGCGTCGCTCTCCATGCTCGTCGCCTGGTTCCGGCTGGCATATGCTTCCATGGCCCTGGTCGCGTTGCTGAAGCTCGTGACCGTGCTGCGCGTGGTCAGGACGTCCGAATACCTCGACGCGTTTGGCCGCAATCTCCAGAACGCCCAGATCCAACTGCTGCTCATTTCGTTCCGCTATGACTGGGGATTCAGCATGATCGTATTCGGCGTCCATCTGGGGTTCCTTGGCTATCTGGTTTATCGATCGGGCTACGTCCCGAAACTCCTCGCCGCGCTGCTCGCGATCAATGGCCTGGCCTATCTCATCGACACTCTGCGACCTTACCTGTTCCCGGCGACCGCTCTGCCGTATCTGCCCGTCCTGTTCTTCGGAGAGCTGATCTTCATGCTGTGGCTCTTCTTCTGGGGATCGAAGATTCAGGATCCGGTCGCAGATGTCGTGCCCATCCGAGCGACCCCCTAGCCTGCGAGAGGCATGATTGGAGGACCACATGAGCCCGACCCACGCGACCGCGCGGTTCGCAGGAGTGCTCTACCTGCTGTTCGCGATCCTGGCCGTTGTCGGCTACATGGTGATTCCCGGCCGGTTCGTGGTTGCCGGTGATGCCGCGGCGACGGCCACCCGGATCACGGAGGGAGTCACGCTCTACCGTGTTGGCATCCTGGCCGCACTCGCCGGGCACGTGCTGTTCATCTTCCTGGTCCTTGCGCTCTACGAGCTTTTCAAGGACGTCGACCGGAATCAGGCTCGGCTGATGGTGGTGCTGGTGTGCGTCGGAGCGACTGCCGAGATCGTCAACCTCGCCAACCGCATGGCGCCGCTCGTGCTCTTGAGCGACGTCGGCCCCGCGCCGGCGCTCACGAGGCCGCAACTCGAGCTCCTTTCGCTCGGGTTTCTGCGGCTGGGCAACAGCCTGGCTCAACTCCTGACGGTCTTCTGGGGCCTGTGGCTGTTCCCATTCGGCATGCTGACGATCAGATCCGGTTTCTTCCCGAAGGTGCTTGGCGTTCTGCTGTTGATCTCCGGCGTCGCCTACGTCGTGACGTGCGTGGTACGTCTCGTGTTTCCCGCGCAGTTCCACGTCATCGCGCCGATCGTGAGCCCGTTGTACCTCGGCGAGGTGGTGATGGTGCTATGGCTTCCCATCATGGGCGCAAGGGTGCCGGCGAGGGCGAAAACATCCATTCCCATCAGCACACCCTGATCTCGGACGCGCTCGACGAAATCCTGGGCGCGAGCCTCGTGGGGGTCTATCTTTACGGCTCGGTCACCCAGGGCGCCTTCGATCCCACGATCAAGCAGCGACGTGGATTGTCTCGCCGTGGTGCGGCGCGACCTCAACAGAGCACGCTTGCAGAAGCTGCGGACCTGGCTCGCCGGGACCGCGCGTTCGGATCCATGGATGCACCGCGTCCATATGCAGGTGCTCGTCCGGGGCCGCCTGCTCCGCCCTGACACCCGCGGCGCCCTTTACCAGTTCGGCGCTCTCAAGCGCTGCGGCTCCGACGGGAATCCGATCATCTGGCTGAATGTGCTTGCGAGCGGCATCACTCTGGCCGGGCCGGCTCCGGGGACGTTTCTCCCGCCCATCACGGGAGACATGGTCGTCGCCGCGCTCGTGCGCGAATTGAACTACCTGCGGCACGAGATCACCGATCCCGCGAGCCCCTGGCGAGGCCGGCCCTTCTACCGGACCTACGCGGTGCTCACGTTATGCCGGATCCT
>Ga0066709_100003149_pt1 | contig 12494 bp, 12 predicted proteins | sample GraSoiAngelo_158_FD_79665 | JGI IMG/M metagenome (GOLD analysis project Ga0066709, IMG submission 79665) | Grasslands soil microbial communities from the Angelo Coastal Reserve, California, USA - 14_1009_16_30cm | ecosystem: Environmental > Terrestrial > Soil > Grasslands | place: USA... | reverse complement strand
GGCCGTGCGCACCGCGCGCGGAGCGGTGGCGGCGACGGTGGCCGGCGCTTCCGCCGGAGCACCCGACCTCGGCGCAGGCGTCTCCCGCGGGCCCGTCGTGACCGGCCGTCCGCGCGCGGCGCTGTTCGCGTCGCGGATCCCGGGCGGGCGCGCATTCCTGCTCCCGCTCGTGGCGGCCGGCTACGCACTGGCCGCCGTTGCCGCGGTCGTCTTCGCGGGAACGCTGCCGGTCCCGACCACGACGCTGCTCGTCGAGTCGGGCCTCTGGCTGGTCGGATCGGCGGCTCTCTTCTACGTCCTCGCGGTCGGCGTCGCCTCGGCGATCGGCTCGCGGACGCAGACGGTCGGGATCCTGCTCGCTTTCCGCCTCGCGGTCGCGCCGATCCTCGCCTCGATCGGCGCATTGGGCGTCGGGCGGGAGCTACTCCCGAACACGGCGCTGCTGCACTTCGCACCGGCGGCCGTCCAGAGGTTCCTGACACAGGGTCCGGACATTCCGACGTCGGCCGCAGCGGCGGTCGCCGTGATCGCGGCGTGGATCGCCGTCCCCGTGCTCGTCGGCGTGTGGCGGACGATGACACGGGACGCCTGAACAGCACTGCCGCCGGAGTACCGTTCGCTCATGATCTGGAACTGGCTCCGGCGGCATCCTCTCCTCGTCGACGTCGGTCTCGCGCTCGTCGTCGGCGCGACGACCATCGGCGGGGCGCTGAACGGAGTACATCGCGCAGTCGCCGTCCCGCTCGCGGCCGCGGAGACGCTCGCGGTGCTCGTACGCCGCCGCCGGCCGCTCGCGTTTCTCGCCGTCGCCGTCGCGGCGACGACGGCGATCGCGTTCTTCCAGGGATTCATCCCGACCGCAGTCGTGCTCGGCCTCTACACGGTCGCGGCCCACCGCGAGCGGCGCGTCGCGCTCCCGGCGGGAGTCGCGACAATTGCGCTGCTCGCCGCGCCCCTCGCGCACAGGCACGAGCACGGCTGGATCGACGTGGCGATCCAGCTCGGAGTGCTGACGGTCCCGTGGTTCTTCGGCGAGAGCCTCCGCACGCGCCGCGCATATCTGGCCGAGCTCGAGGCGAAGGCCGAGCGGCTGGAGCGCGACCGGGAGGAGAACGTCCGCCGCGCCGCCGCCGCGGAGCAGGCACGCATCGCGCGCGAGCTGCACGACGTGATCGCGCACAGCGTCAGCGTGATGGTCGTCCAGGCCGCCGCTGCGAACGACGTCTTCGAGGCTCAACCCGCTCGCGCGAGAGAGGCTGTCCGCTCGATCGAGGCAACCGGCCGCGCAGCCCTCACCGAGCTGCGACGACTGCTCGGCATCGTCCGGACTCCCGACGACGAGCCGTACGAGCCGCAGCCCGGTCTCGACCGACTCGGCGACCTGCTCGAGCGCGTGCGCGGCGCCGGGCTCGCCGTTGCGCTTCGCGTCGAGGGCGAGCCGCGGCCGCTCCCCGCGGCCGTCGACCTCTCCGCCTACCGCCTGGTTCAGGAGGCGCTGACGAACACGCTCAAGCACGCGGCCGCGTCGCACGCCGATGTCGCCGTTCGCTACGCCGAAGGCGAGCTGGCAATCGAGATCCGCGACGACGGCTCCGGCGCGGCCGCGAACGGCGAGGCCGGCGGCCAGGGACTGATCGGGATGCGCGAGCGGGTCGGCATGTTCGGCGGTGAGCTCGTCACCGGGCCGGCCGGCGACGGCGGCTTCGCCGTCGCCGCGCGCTTCCCACTCGAGGCCGCCTCGTGATCCGGGTCCTGCTCGCCGACGACCAGGCACTCGTGCGCAGCGGCTTCCGGATGATTCTCGAGGCGCGGCCCGACTTCGAAGTCGTCGGCGAGGCGGAGAACGGGCTCAAAGCCGTCCGCCTCGCGCGCGAGCTCGAGCCCGACGTCGTCCTCATGGACGTCCGCATGCCCGGCCTCGACGGCGTCGAGGCGACACGGCGTCTCGTCGCCGCGGCAACGAGCGCGCGCATTCTGATCCTGACGACCTTCGACCTGGACGAGTACGTCTACGAGGCGATTCGTGCGGGCGCGAGCGGCTTCCTGCTCAAGGACGTCCAGCCGGAGGAGCTCGCCGACGCGATCCGCGTGGTCGCCGCCGGGAACGCGCTCTTCGGGCCGACCGCGACCGAGCGCCTGCTGAAGCGCTTCACAGCGCAGCCAGAAGACCCGAAGCTCGCGAAGGCGCTCGACACGCTGACCGGCCGCGAGCGCGAGATTCTCGAGCTGCTCGCCGCCGGGCTCTCGAACCACGAGCTCTCGACGCACCTCTTCCTCAGCGAGACAACCGTGAAGACGCACGTGTCGAGCATCTTCCGGAAGCTCGGCGTCCGCGACCGCGTCCAGGCGGTGATCGCCGCGTACGACGCGGGACTCGTGCGGCCCGGCGCGCCGTAGGCTCGGTGTCCTATGCTGCCGGGCCAGGGAGCCGAAGCCCTGCCCAGCGAGTCTCCGATCCGCGTCGTCCTCGTGGACGATCATCGGCTCTTCGCCGACGCGCTCACGCTGCTCCTCGAGCGCGACGACAGGGTCGCGATCGTCGGCACCGCTCCGAACGCCGAACACGGGATCGACCTCGCCGTCGCGCATGACGCGCAGGTCGTCGTGATGGACGTCTCGATGCCGGGGATCGACGGCCTCGAGGCGACGCGCCGGCTGCGCGAGCTCATGCCGGACGTCGCCGTGATCATCCTCAGCGGCGCCGCGGACTACGCCGACGCTGCGCGGGCCGCCGGCGCGGCCGACTATCTGACGAAGGGCCGCATCCACGACGAGGTCGTCGAGGCGATCCTCTCAGCCGCCGGCCACCACGCAGACGACCTGGCCGGTGGTCACGGCCTGTCCGGCTGAGACCGAGAGCTCGGTCACCGTCCCCGAGCGGTGCGCGTGCACCTCGTTCTCCATCTTCATCGCCTCGACGATGCAGATCACCTGACCGGCCTCGACCTCGTCGCCCTCCGCGACCGCGACGGCGAGCACGGTCCCCTGCATCGGGCTGACGAGCGCGTCGCGGCCGGCGCCACCCGCGCCGACGCGGCTCCGCAAGCGGCGCCGACGGGCGACCTCCGCCCACGGCGGCTCAGGTTCGAGCAGCCGCACCTCGAACCTCCGCCCGTCGACCTCGACCTCGCGCACGCGTTCGCGGCTCCTAGCAGGTGACACCGCGCCCGGGGTCGCTCCGACGGCCGCGCCGCCGTCGAGCTCGCTCGCGCATGCAGCGAGCTGCTCGGACTCGACGATCCCGTGGCACGTCTCGCCGGCGGCGAAGCAGGGATGGGTGAGCAGCGCCTTGTGGAACCCGATGAGCGTCTTCGGCCCTTCGATCACGAACTCGTCGAGCGCACGCAGCATTCGGCGCCGGGCGTGCTCACGGTCGACGCCGTTGACGATCACCTTCGCGATCAGCGGGTCGTACGCACCGGAGACCTCACTCCCCGCCGTGATGCCGGAATCGACGCGCACGCCCGGCCCTCCCGGCTCGCGATAGGCGGTGACGAGGCCCGGCGCCGGCAGGAAATTGTGCGCCGCATCTTCGGCGTTGATCCGGCACTCGATCGCATGACCGGTGAAGCGCACGTCCTCCTGCGCGAATGACAGCGGCTCGCCGAGCGCGATCAACACCTGCTCGCGCACGAGGTCGATCCCCGTCACCTCCTCGGTGACCGTGTGCTCGACCTGGATGCGCGTGTTCATCTCCATGAAGAAGTACTCGCCGTCCGCGGTCAGCAGCCCCTCGACCGTCCCGGCCGACCGGTAGGCCGCGGCGCGCGCCGCCTCGATGCCGATCGCGCCGATCCGTTCGCGCAGCTCCGGGGAAACCGCCGGCGAGGGCGTCTCCTCCACGAGCTTCTGGTGACGTCGCTGGATCGTGCAGTCACGCTCCCCGAGATGGATCACGTTGCCGTGTGCGTCCGCGAGGACCTGCACCTCGACGTGGCGCGGCTCGACGATCAGCTTCTCGACATAGACGCTCGAGTCGGCGAAGTACGACTCGCCCTGCCGGCGCGCGATCTCGAAGGCGCGCGCGGCCTCCTGCGGGGACTCGACCGCCTCCATCCCTTTCCCGCCGCCGCCGGCGGCCGCCTTGATCAGCAGCGGATAGCCGATCTCCTCACCGAGGCGCCGCAGCTCCTCGACCGACCCGACGGGCTCCGTCGTACCCGGGATGATCGGGACGCCCGCCGCCTGCATGACGCTTCGCGCGCGCGTCTTCGAGCCCATCAGCTCGATCGCGTCCGGCGGCGGACCGATCCACGCGAGCCCCGCGGCCTCGACGGCGCGCGCGAACGCGGCGTTCTCCGCGAGGAATCCGTAGCCCGGATGGACGGCTTCCGCCCCAGCCCGCTGCGCGGCCTCGACGAGCGCATCCGCGTTCAGGTAGCTCTCGATCCGGTACGCCTCGTCGGCGAAGGCGACGTGCAACGACGCTCGGTCCGCATCCGCATAGACCGCTACCGCTCCAGCCCCGAGCTCGCGGAGCGTCCGGAAGATCCGGATCGCGATCTCGCCCCGATTTGCAACGAGCACCTTTTGGAACACATGCGTATTGTCCATTAGATGTTCGGCCGTCGATTCCGGTACCCGCGGGGATGGTCCAGCCCAAGCGAGAGTGGATCGGCGGCCGCCGCGCAGGCGAGTAGCCTGCGCCAGCTCGGCGAGCCGCTCTCGCGCCGTGGCTGGGCCACCAACCGGGAGTGGCGGGATCGGCGGTCGAGCATCTAAATGGGCCTTGCCGACCAGCTGACCGTCGCGCGGGCGCTCTCCGTTCCCTTCGTCGTCGCGCTCTTCGCCTGGGACTTCGACGGCCACGACTACTGGGCGACGGCGCTCTTCTGCGTCGCGATGACGACGGATTGGTTCGACGGCCGGATCGCACGTCGCCGCGGCCGCACGTCGCCGCTCGGCTCGCTGCTCGACCCCGTCGCCGACAAGGTGCTCGTCCTCGCGGCGCTCGTGATGCTGATCGGGGAGCGCGTCGTCCCCGCCTGGATGGTCGCCGCGATCGTCGTCCGCGAGCTGCTGATCACGGGTCTGCGCCAGGCCGCGATCGAGCGGGGCGTCGTCCTCCACGCGAGGGACCTCGGGAAGCTCAAGACGTGGGCCCAGGCCGTCGCCGCGGGGCTCGGCGGCTTCGCGGCGGCAGGTGCGTGGAGCGACCGGGTCGCGTGGTGGGCGCTACTCGTCGCGGTCGTCCTGACCTGGGTCTCGGGCCTCGACTACGCACGCAGCGCACCGCGGCTCTTCCGCGGCCGGGTCGCTGCCTGAGCCCTACGCAGCGGCGCGCTGCTGGGCCTGGCACCAGTCGTTGAACCGGGCCCACGCACGGAGGTACTCGCGTAGCTGGTAGAAGCCCTCCTCGATCTCGGCGCGCACCGCCCAGTGGCAGTGTCCGCAATAGCCGAGCTCGTCGACGGCGGGCGCCTCTCCACATCTGATGCACTCGTCGTACATGCCCCCTCAACGTCCGGGAGGGCGATCCGGTTACTCCTCGTAATCTTCGATTTCCCTCACCGAAACTTGCTTTTCCGCAACCTCCTGCTCGAGCGCCGCGAGGATCGCAGTCCGCTCCGCCTCGCTCGGATCCGGCTTGATCTCGACGTCCATGGTTTTTACAACGTAAAGGCCCCGGCGCCGCCGGACGATAGGGGTCCCGGATGCGCCGCCTCCTCCTCACGCTGCCCGCCCTCGCCGCGCTCTGTCCCGCGGCCGCCTCGGCGGCCGCGAAGCCTGCGCAGACCTGGGCGCTGCCGCAGATCAAGGTCGTCACGGCGCACGGGCTGATGGGCGCCACGGATCCGGCCGCCTTCCGGCCCGCAGACACGCTGACGCGCGGCGCGCTCGAGAACCTGGTCGCCGGGCTCGCGCCCCCGCCCGCCCCGCTCGAGCCGGCCGTGGATCCGGACGAGACGACGACGACGACCACCACCACGACGACCACGGCTCCGGCTCCGCCGCCGGTCCCCGTCGCGAACGCCGGCGCGCCGGTGACGATGGCGCAGCTCGACGCACGGCTCGTCCAGGCGGTCGGGGCCTCCGACGTCGCATCGCAGCTCGCGCGCACGGCCCGCGCCGCCCGCCTCCGCGTCCCGGCCCGTTTCGGCACCGAGGCGGCCGCACGGCTACTCGGCCTGCGGACGAACCATCCGGCGAGCCAGGACTCACTCGAGCTCCTGCCGGACGATCCTGCCAACCGCGCCGAGGCGGCCTTCTCGGCCGCCCGGATCCTCGGCTTCAACGGCTGGGAGCTCGACTCGCTCCGCAATGCGGCCTTCACGTTCTCGCTGCCGGCCTACACCCCGTGGCAGCAGCGCATCCTCGACACCGCGGTCCGGTTCATCGGGTACCCGTACATCTGGGGCGGCGAGAGCGACACGGCTCAGACGGCCTTCGAGGTCCAGTCGCACGGCGGCTTCGACTGCTCCGGCTTCGTCTGGCGCGTCTACAAGCTGCAGCGGTACCCGGGCAGCGGCGGCCTCGCGACGACGCTTCGCGGGCGGACGACCTACCAGATGAGCGGCGAGGTCCCGAAGACGGAGCGGATCCCGCTCGCCGGGCTGAAGCCTGCGGACGTCCTGTTCTGGGGCGCCAAGGGCCCGCGCTCCAAGCCGGCCGAGGTCGACCACATGGGGATCTACCTCGGCGGCGGCTGGTTCATCCACTCCTCGGAGTACGGTGTCGCGATCGCCCAGCTCGACGGCTGGTACAAGCAGCGGTTCGCGTGGGCGCGCCGCCCGCTTGCCGAAGCCAAGCTGGGCTAGTACCCCTTTGAAGGGATAAACGCGCCAACCCGCACAATCCCCCCTTCGGGTGATTCAACCCGTCGGGGCCTCTGCGCAGAATCCTCCTGTCCGTTTGGCGTCCCTCAGGAAGGATCGAATCTCATGTTGCAATGGCACCCCCGTCTCATCGCGTTGCTCGCCTTCGCCGTCGGAATCGCGTCGCTCCTCGGAAACCTCCGCGGCTGGGGCTGGAGCGCCTTTTAGCCCGACGCCCGGGGAGAGGGGAATGATGGTGGTTCAGAGCATTTCCGGCGCTCTGCGGCTTCTTCAAGCGTCGTCAGTCGCGCGGCCCGCGGCGTTCCAGCCAATCGGTCACACCCGGTAGCCGGAACGTCGTGAGCGCGTCGGCGCGAATCCCGACAAAGCTCGCGGCAGTCGTCTTCCCGGTGTGTCTCGCCGGGTTGGCGGTCGTCGCGGCTGCGTTTGTCTCGTACGCGGCGACGCCGCACTCCACGACCGCGCTGCTCGCGGTCGCGGCCCTCTTCGCCGCCTCGACGGTGGCTGAGCGGTTCCCCGTGCCGGTGCATGGCACCGAGGCAGGCGGCATCGCGCTCGGCTATGTCTTCGCCGTTGCCGCGATCGTCCTCTTCGGCTGGGAGGCGGGCGTGATCGTCGGCTTCGCCGCACCGGTGCTCATGCACATGTTCGAGCACCGCCCGCCGATCCGGGTCGCGTTCAACGGGGCGATGTTCGCCATCGCGGCGGCTGCGGCCGGCGCCGGCGTCGCGCTCGTCCACGGCGACTCCGCGGGCGCGGTGCTCGCCAAGGTGGCAGTGGCCGCGTTCGTCGACTACTGGGTCAACGTCCTCCTTCTGACCGCGGTACTCGTCGCGAGCGGCCAGAGCGGCTACGTCGGCCTCGTCAAGTCGAACGCGCGCTCGACGTTGCTGCCGTTCACGCTGATGGCCTCGGCCTCGCTGATGCTCGTCGTGCTGTGGGAGCGCTCCCCCGCGCTCGCGGCCGCGCTCGTGGGGCCGCTGATCGCGATCGCTCTCTATCAGCGCTCGACGTTCCGCGAGCTGCGCGCGATGCGCCTCGCGCTGACCGATCCGCTGACCGGGCTCGGAAATCACCGTCACTTCCACGAGCGGCTGCAGCGCGAGCTCGTCGCCGCCGACGACGACGCCAAAACCCTATCGCTCTGCCTGATCGACATCGACAACTTCAAGCGGATCAACGACGGCTTCGGCCATCCGGCCGGCGACCGCGTCCTGTCGCAGGTCGCCGGGCGGCTGCGCCAGGGCGGCGAGGCGTTCCGGCTCGGCGGTGACGAGTTCGCGCTGCTGCTTCCGGGCCTGGACGAGCGCACGGCCGTGACCGCCGCCGAGTCGGTGATCGACCGGATCGCGTCGCTCGAGCTCGACGTCGTCGGCCCGATCACCGTGAGCGCGGGCGTCGCGACCTTCCCGATGCAGGGCGCCGGCCGCGACGAGCTGATCCGCCTGGCGGACAGCGCGCTCTACTGGGCGAAGGAGCACGGCAAGAACCGCGTGCGCGTCTACCGCCCAGACGTCGTCGAGCTCGCCGAGCTGAAGCGGCTCGCCGCCGGTCCCGACCGTGCCGCACGCTACCGAGCCGCGGCGTCGCTCGCCCAGGCCGTCGACGCGCGCGACGCGTACACCGGCAGCCACTCCGAGCGCGTCGGCGACCTTGCCGCGCGAATCGCGATCCGGCTCGGCATCGACGCCGAGCAGATCGAGCTCACGCGGCTCGCCGGCAGCCTGCACGACCTCGGCAAGCTCGCGATCCCTGAGGAGATCCTGCGCAAGCCGGGCTCGCTCACCGAGTCGGAGCGGCTCGTGCTCGAGCGCCATCCGCAGATCGGCTTCCGCATGCTCGAGAGCCTCGGCGTCGACCCCGTCGCGGACTGGGTGCTCCACCACCACGAGCGCTGGGACGGCACCGGCTATCCCGAGGGCCTCCACGGCGAGCAGATCCCGCTCGGCGCGCGGATCATCTTCGTCGCCGACGCGTTCGACGCCATGACGTCCGACCGCGTCTACCGGCAGCGGCTGTCGCCCGACGATGCGCTCGCCGAGCTCGAGCACTGCGCAGGCACGCAGTTCGACCCGGAGATCGTCTCGGCCTTCGCCGAGGAGGTCGGCGGGGTCAGGGCCGGCGTCCTCGCGTCGTAGGTTTGAGCCGGAGCGCCCCCGCGCAGGACCCCGGCATGGGAAACAAGCGACTCACAGACGGCCAGAAGCCGAATCCCGCCACGGGCGGCTTGCCGCCGAAGGGAGCCGAGGTCTTCCGCAAGGAGCGGCAGCCCGACGACGCGGACCCGCGCGCGAAGAGCACCGGGCACGGCAAGAAGACCGCCGACAAGTGGAACCAGTAGCGAACGTCGCATAGCTCCCCGACGCTGACCGCGCGAGAGCTGAACCGCGCGCTGCTCGCGCGGCAGCTGCTGCTCGAGCGCGCGAAGGTCCCGGTCCCGCGCGCGGTCGAACGGCTCGGCGGCATCCAGAACCAGTACGCGCCGAACGGGTACATCAGGCTCTGGTCGTGCCTGCAGGGATTCGAGCGGGACGTGCTGACGCGGGCGCTCGAGCGTCGGAGCGTCGTGCAGGCGACGTTGATGCGAGGAACGATCCACATCGTCTCGGCCGCGGACTTCTGGCTCTTCGCCGCCGGCATCCGCCGCGCCTACCGGCAGTGGTGGGACCGCGTCCACAAGGACGAGGCGAAGCGCGCCGACTCCGCGATCGCCGCGGTCGAGAAGGCCCTCCGCGGCCGGACGTGCACGCTCGACGAGTTGAACGACCTCTACCGCAAGACGGGCCTGCGCGGAGCCGCTCCCGGCCCGGAGCTCGTGCGCGTGCCGCCGGCCGGAACCTGGGAGAAGCGTCGCGCGCACGCCTTCGCACTGGCCGAGGACTGGCTCGGCCCGTGCACGGCGACCGAGGACGAAGGGCTGGAGCACCTCGTCCGCCGCTACCTCGGCGCCTTCGGCCCCGCCACGCGAAACGAGATCGCGAGCTGGTCGGGGGTGCCCGTGACATGGCTTGCCGACACGCTCGACCGCATGCCGCTGAGGCGCCTCCGCAACGAGGAGGGGAAGGAACTGCTCGACCTGCCTCGCGCGGCCCTCCCGAACGCCGACACCGCGGCGCCCGTCCGGTTTCTGCCGACGTGGGATGCTGCCCTCCTTGTACACGCGCGAAGCGCCGGGGTTCTCCCGGAGCGGTACCGGTCCCTGATCTTCGACAACAAGGCTCCGCAATCGTTCCCCGTGTTCCTCGTGGACGGGGCGGTCGCCGGGACGTGGAGGTTCGAGGACGGGAGCGTGCGGGTCGAGCCGTTCGAGCGACTCGCGCCCTCTGCCCGGCGGGAGGTCGAGGACGAGGCCGAGCGGCTCGCCGCGTTTCACTCCTAGCGCCGCGTCACGAGCAGCCGTGCACGCCGCTGGGAGGTGTGGCCGTGGATGTCGTTGAGGTCGATGAGCGCGACGTACGTCCTCGCAGGCTGCGGCCGGAAGCGCAGGACGACGTCGATTGTGCCCTGGAGGGGAACGATCGCACGCGCCTGCCCGATCACCGCGAGGTTCCCGCGCGTGTCGAAGACGCGGTACGTCATGCCGATCGGCGGGTCGCCCGGAACCTGATCCGCCTTGAAGTCGACGACCGACAGCGGAACGCGCGGATCGGGCCGCGGCGGGACGACGATCGTCGGGTTCGCGACGTCGTGCTGAGCCGCCTTGCTCCGGAAGGTGAAATACGACGGGTTCGGCTGGCTGTTCCGCCGCAGCACGCCGCTCTGCCACCGCTGCCCGACGGTGTCGCGGAAGATGTACCAGACGAACATCCCGACCGAAGGGACGTTGACGGACGCGTCGAACGCGCGGCCCAGATATGCAGCCTGCTGCGCGTAGGTGACCCCGCTGGGCTGCTCCGGTGCGGTCTGGTAGGCGAACTCCGTCAGCCAGAGCGGTACGCGTCGATGGAAGAGTGCCGTGAGCCGGCTCTCGAAGCGCGGCAGGTTCCCGACGCCGACGTTCGGCCAGGAGAACGACGCCGTCGGCGAGCCGCGGTAGCCCTGCGGGTAGGGATGGTGCGCCCACGCGTCGAAGCGAAGTTGCGGTCGCGCTTGCGCGAGCAGCTGGGCGAAGCGACCGGGCGAGTGGCTCGCCTGAACGACGCCGCGCGGCCGGTCGCTTCCGCGCGGGGAGGTCTCGCCGATCGCGACGAGCGCCTGCGGGCTCGCCTTCTTGATTCCGGCTGCGCACGAGCGGAACATCGCCGCATACACCTTCGGCGCGACGTCCCGGCGATGCGCGTCGAACTGGGGCGACAGGAATTGCTCCTTGTTCGGCTCGTTCCACACGCTGTAGTAGCCGACGAACATCCGCCCGCGGTAGTGGCCTGAGTAGCGTGTCGCGAGTGCGGTGCAGAACCCGCCGAGGTCGGACGGCCGCGGTGACGCGTTCAGCTTGTGGCTCGCGCTCGCCCAGCGGGGCGTTCCCCAGACGGTGAGCAGGACGCGGATGCCGCGGAGCCCGCTCTGCCAGACGAGATCGTCGAAGCCCTCGAAGTGGTAGGCGGGATCGGCCGGGTCGGACGGATTGCGCGGTCGGGTCGGCGCGATGTCGTGCCAGTTGGCGATGACGCGGATCAGGCTCGTATGTGCCGTCGCCGCACGATCGAGCATCGCCAGCCGGTCGTTCGCCCAGAGGAAGCTCGGTTCGTCCTCGAAGCCGACGAGCAGCGGTCGTGGCGTCGCGGCGGACGCGGCGGCCGCGAGGGCGAGAGCAGCGACGAGAGCGGCGGCGAGTCGGATCAGAGCGGAATGTTCCCGTGCTTTCGGCGGGGACGGGGCTCCCGCTTCGTCAGCGAGGTCTCGAGCGCGTCGATCAGCACGGGACGCGTTCGGCGCGGCTCGATCACGTCGTCGACGTAGCCGCGCTCGGCCGCCGTGTATGGGTTCGCGAAGCGCTCCTTGTAGTCGGCGATCAGCTCGGCGCGCCGCTCCTCCGGATCCGCCACCTCCTCGAGCTCCTTGCGGAAGACGATGTTCACGGCGCCCTCGGGGCCCATCACGGCGACCTCGGCGGTCGGCCACGCGAAGTTGAAATCGGCGCGGATGTGCTTCGAGCTCATGACGTCGTATGCGCCGCCGTACGCCTTGCGCGTGATCACGGTGAGCTTCGGGACGGTCGCCTCCGCGTACGCATAGAGGAGCTTCGCGCCATGCCGGATGATCCCGCCCCACTCCTGGGCCGTGCCCGGCAGAAACCCGGGGACGTCGACGAATGTGACGAGCGGGATGTTGAACGCGTCGCACGTGCGAACGAAGCGCGCGGCCTTCACCGAGGCGTCGATGTCGAGCACGCCGGCGAGCGAGCGCGGCTGGTTGCCGACGACGCCGATCGAATGTCCGCCGAGCCTGGCGAAGCCGCAGACGATGTTCTCGGCGAAGCGCTCGTTCACCTCGAGGAACTCGCCGTCGTCGATCACGCGGCGGATCACGTCGTGCATGTCGTACGGCTTGTTCGGATTGTCGGGGATCAGCGTGTCGAGCTCCACGTCCTCGCGCGTCGGCGGATCGGTCGGCGCGGCGAAGGCGGGCCGATCGGCATTCGACTGCGGCAGGAAAGACAGCAGGTAACGCGCATCCTCGAGGCACGACGCCTCGTCAGGCGACACGAAGTGCGCGACGCCGGACTTCGACGCATGCGTCGTCGCGCCGCCGAGCTCCTCGAACGGGACCTCTTCTCCG
>Ga0066709_100003145_pt1 | contig 12500 bp, 8 predicted proteins | sample GraSoiAngelo_158_FD_79665 | JGI IMG/M metagenome (GOLD analysis project Ga0066709, IMG submission 79665) | Grasslands soil microbial communities from the Angelo Coastal Reserve, California, USA - 14_1009_16_30cm | ecosystem: Environmental > Terrestrial > Soil > Grasslands | place: USA... | reverse complement strand
CTGCGCGAGCTGCGCCGCCTGGCGGGCAACCCGGGGTACCGCAGCCTGGCCCGGCGGGCCGGGTACTCGGCGTCGACGCTGTCGTCGGCGGCCAGCGGCCGGGTGCTGCCCTCGCTCCCGGTCACCCTCGCCTACGTCGGCGCCTGCGGCGGGAATTCGACGCAGTGGGAGGCGCGCTGGCACGCTCTCGCCGCGGCCACGTCCGCCGCGCCGGCGGCACCGGTACCGCCGGGCGGACCACGCCAGCTGCCGCCGGACACCTACGGGTTCACCGCCCGGACCGCCGAGCTCGCCGTCCTGGACGGGCTGCTGGACAACGCCGGCCGGGAACCGTCCGCGGTGGTCGTCTCCGCGGTCGCCGGTACCGGCGGGGTCGGCAAGACGGCGCTGGCGGTGCACTGGGCGCACCGGGTGGCCGACCGGTTCCCGGACGGGCAGCTGTACGTCGACCTGCGCGGGTACGACCCGGACCAGCCGCTGGACCCGGCCGGGGTGCTGGCCGGGTTCCTGCGCGCGCTCGGGGTACCGGGGGCGCAGATCCCGTTCGACGCCGCCGAGCGGGCCGCCCGGTACCGGACGCTGCTGGCCGGGCGCCGGATGCTCGTCCTGCTGGACAACGCCGGGTCGGCGGACCAGGTTCGGCTGCTGCTTCCCGGTACCCCCTCGTGTTTCGTGCTGGTGACCAGCCGGGACAGCCTCGCCGGCCTGGTCGCCCGGCACGGTGCCCGCCGGCTCGACCTCGACCTGCTGGCCGCCGACGAGGCGGTGGCCCTGCTGCGTACCCTCGTCGGCCCGCGGATCGACGCGGAGCCGCAGGCGGCCGCGGCGCTGGCGCAGCGGTGCGCCCGGCTGCCGCTGGCGCTGCGGCTGGCCGCGGAGATCGTCGCCGCGCGCCCGTCCGCGAGCCTCGGTGACCTGGTGGCCGGCCTCGGCGACGAGCACCGGCGGCTGGACCTGCTCGACGCCGGCGCCGACCGGCGGACCGCCGTGCGCGCGGTGTTCTCCTGGTCGTACCACCGCCTGCCCGAGCCGGCCGCCGGCCTGTTCCGGCTGCTCGGCCTGCACCCGGGCCGGGACCTGGACAGGTACGCGGCCGCCGCGCTGGCCGCCACCGACCTGCCCCGCACCGGGCAGCTGGTCGACGTGCTGGTCCGGGCGCACCTGGTCGAGCGCACCCCGACCGGGCGGCTGCGGATGCACGACCTGCTGCGCGCCTACGCCGCGGAGCTGGCCGGTACCGAGCCCGCGCCGGCCCGGCGGGCGGCGCGGGCCCGGCTCCTCGACCAGTACCTGGCCACCGCGTCGGCGGCGATGGACACGCTGTCGCCGGCCGAGCACCACCGGCGCCCACAGATTCCGGTACCGGACACGCCGCTGGCCCCGGTCGGCGAGCCGGCCGCCGCCCGGGCGTGGCTGGCCGCCGAGCTGCCGAACCTGGTGGCGACCGCCGCGCATGCGACCGCCGAAGGCTGGCCGGGGTACGCCGGGCGGCTCGCCGTGACGCTGTCGTACCACCTGGAGAACGGCGGTCACTACACCGAGGCGCTGGCGATCTACGGCGACGCGCTGGCCGCCGCGCGCGGGCAGGATGTCGCCGCGGAGGCCGACGCGCACCACCGGATCGGCAACATCATGGTCAACCTGGGCCGGCACGCCGACGCGGCCGAGCACTACCAGCGGGCGCTGCGGCTGCGCCGCGAGCTGGGCGACGCCGCGATGGTCGGCCGCACGCTGAACAACCTGGGCAACCTGTACCAGCGGTGGGGGCGCCACGCGGAGGCGGCCGAGGCGTTCCAGGAGGCGCTGGCCAGCCAGCGGGCGCTGGGCGACCGGTACGGCGAGGCGGTCGTGCTGTGCAACCTCGGCGACCACTACGTCTCGTCGGGCGGCCCGTACCGCCAGGCGCTGGCGTACTACGAGCGCGCCGTCGGGCTGTGCCGGGAGGTGGACGACCGGTCCGGCGAGGGCACCACGCTGGCGTGCATCGCGCACCTGTTCACCCGGTTCGGCCGGTACGGGGAGGCCGCCGAGGCGGCGGTCCGCGGGCTGTCGCTGGTCCGCGAGGTCGGCGACCGGTACGGCGAGTGCTACGCCCGCGGCGCGCTGGGCCTGGCCCGGCTCGGCCTCGGGTACGGCGAGCAGGCCCGCGCCGACGTGACCGCCGCGCTCCGGCTGGCCCGGGCGATCGATGACCGGATGGCTGAATGGGACACCCTCGCGGCGCTCGGCCGGGTGTGCCTGCGTACCGGCCGGTCCGCCGACGCGCTGGAGCACTTCCGCGGCGCGCTGGCGCTGGCCCGGCGCAGCGGGTACCGCAGCCGGGAGGTCAGCTCGCTCAACGGGATCGGCGAGGCGCTGCGGGCCACCGGCGACCCGGCCGAGGCCGCGGTGCACCACGCGACCGCCCTGCGGCTGGCCCGCGAGCAGGCCAACGTGGACCAGGAGGCGCGTGCCCTCGACGGGCTCGGGCACGTGCGGTACCAGGCCGGGCAGCCGGAGCTGGCCCGGGAACACTGGCGGGCGGCCCTGGACCGGTACGCCGAGCTGGGGGTACCCGAGGCCGACGAGGTACGCCGGCGGCTGGACGAGCAGCCCGTCGCGGCCCGGTGACCGCATGCCCGGCCCGGACCGGGTGAACATGCCCGGCCCGGAGCGGGTAGAACCGAGGGCATGGACTTCGGTGTGGGCTACTTCCCGACCCATGACGGCATGAGCCCGGGCGACGTCGCGCGGCTGGTCGAGGAGCGCGGCCAGGAGGCGCTGTTCTTCGCCGAGCACACGCACATCCCGGCCAGCCGGCAGTCGCCGTACCCCGGCGGTGACCTGCCGCCCAAGTACTGGCACTGCTACGACCTGTTCGTCGCGCTGACCGCCGCGGCGGCGGCCACCACCCGGCTGCGGGTGGGCTCCGGGATCTGCCTGGTGATCGAGCGCGACCCGATCACCACCGCGAAGGAGGTCGCCAGCATCGACCACCTGTCCGGCGGCCGGCTGGAGTTCGGCGTCGGCGCCGGCTGGAACCGCGAGGAGATGCGCAACCACGGCACCGACCCGCGTACCCGGATGGACCTGCTGCGCGAGCGGGTCGAGGCGATGACCGAGATCTGGACCCGGGACGAGGCCAGCTACCGGGGCAAGTACGTCAACTTCGAGCGCATCTGGTCGTACCCGAAGCCGGCCCAGCGGCCGCGGCCGCCGGTGCTCGTCGGCGGTTCCGGACCGACCGTCCTGGACCGGGTACTGGCGTTCGGGGACGGGTGGTTCCCGAACTACGGGCCGGGTGTCGTGGAGCGGGTCGCGCAGCTGCGGGCGCGGGCGCAGCGGGCGGTCGAGGTACAGGTGATCTCGGTACCGGCCGACCCGCGGGTGCTGGAACGGCTGCACGAGGCCGGGGTACGCCGGGCGGTGCACTGGCTGCCGTCCGGGCCGCGCAGCCGGGTCGAGCGCGACCTGTGCGCCTGGGAGGACGCGATCGCGCAGTTCACCGTCGGATGAACCGGGAGGAGCTGCGGCGACGCTTCGCGTCGGGCCGGGTGGCCCGGCTGGCCACCGTGGACGACCGGGGGCGGCCGCATCTGGTACCCGTCGTGTTCGCCCTGTCCGGCGACACGATCTACAGCGCGGTCGACGCCAAGCCCAAGCGCAGCACCGCGCTGCGCCGGCTGGCCAACGTGGCGGCCAACCCGCGGGTGGCGGTGCTCGTCGACCACTACACGGAGGACTGGCGCGAGCTGTGGTGGGTACGCGCGGACGGGGTGGGCCGGGTCCTCGACCCGGCCGCTGCCGAGGCGCGGCGGGGGATCGCGGCGCTGGTCGACCGGTACCCGCGGCACTACGCCGACGACCCGCCGGGCGGACCGGTGCTCGCCGTCGACGTCACCCGCTGGTCCGGCTGGTCGGCCGCGGGCGACTGACGCCGCGCGGCCGCCGGGGTGCGCCGGACCGTGAGAGCCGGGTCCGGCGGGTGCGTGATCCTGGCACACTGTGCCGATGAACCCGGAATTGATCACGCACGACTGCTCCGCCTGCCTGGCGATGGACATGGCGGACGGCGCCGAGGACGGCTGGCTGGTACCCAAGCTGCAGCACCGGGTCAGGGACGCCAACACGCTGGTCGCCTCCCTGCAACGCACCCAGGACCGGGTCGCCGACGTCATCACCTCGTTCGCCGGCTCGCTGCAGTTCGTGTACCTGCACTCGATCTGGTTCGGCATCTGGATCCTGTTCAACATCGGGCTGATCGGCGCCTCGCTGGAGTTCGACAGGTTCCCGTTCGGGCTGCTCACCATGATCGTCAGCCTGGAGGCGATCTTCCTGTCCACCTTCGTGATGGTCAGCCAGAACCGCCAGGCGCTGCGCGCCGAGGTGCGCAACCGGCTCGACTTCGAGGCCAACCTGCGCTCCGAGGTCTGGGCCACGCACATCGGTGCGAAGCTGGGCATCGACGCCGACCACGTGGAGGCGGTGGTGCGCAAGGTGATCGAGCAGGCCCAGGCGAACGAGAGCGGTCCGTCCAGCGCGTCATGACGGTACGGGTGGCGATGTGGTCCGGGCCGCGCAACATCTCCACCGCCCTGATGCGCAGCTTCGGCGCGCGACCGCGCACGCTCGTCGTCGACGAGCCGCTGTACGCGTACTACCTGGCGAGCACCGGGCTCGACCATCCGGGCCGGGCGGCCATCCTGGCCAGCCAGCCCCACCGGTGGCAGGACGTGGCCGCCACGCTGACCGGTCCGGTACCGGACGGTACCGACCTGTACTACCAGAAGCACATGGCCCACCACCTGCTGCCCGAGGTGGGCCGGGACTGGCTGGGCGGGCTGCGGCACGGGTACCTCATCCGTGACCCGGCGCACGTGGTCGCCTCCTACGCCCGGGTACGCGGCGAACCGACCCCGGCCGATCTCGGGTACGGGCAGCAGGTGGAGCTGTTCCGGGCCTTCGGCGGGCCGGTCGTGGACGCCGCCGACGTGCTGCGCGACCCGGCCGGTACCCTGCGGCGGCTGTGCGCCGCGCTGGGCATCGGGTACGACCCGGGGATGCTGGCCTGGCCGCCGGGGCGCCGGGACACCGACGGGGTGTGGGCGCCGCACTGGTACGCGGCGGTGGAGAACTCGACCGGGTTCGGCCGGTACGACCCGGCACCGGCGCGGGTACCGGACCGGCTGCGCGGGCTGGTCGAGCAGGCCCGCCCGCACTACGCCGAGCTGGCCGCCCACAAGGTCTAGACCGGGGTACCGTGCGAGCGCGCGTGGTCCAGGTACAGCCCGGCGATCCGGCGGGTCACCGGCCCGACCGACCCGTCGCCGACCGGCCGCCCGTCGATCTGCACGACGCCGGCGATCTCGCCCATCGTCCCGGTGCAGAACACCTCGTCGGCGGTGTACAGCTCGACCAGCGCCACGTCCCGCTCGGCGACCCGGATGCCGGCGGCCGGGGCGAGCTCCAGCACGGTACCCCTGGTGATGCCCTCCGGGCAGGCGACCGCGCGCGGGGTGACCAGCCCGCCGCCCACCACGGCGAACAGGTTGGTGGCGTTGGTCTCCGCGACGAAGCCGCGCCCGTCCAGCAGGATCGCGTCGTCGGCGCCGGCCACGTTGGCTTCGATCTTGGCCAGGATCGAGTTGAGCAGGTTGGTGTGGTGGATGCGCGGGTCGAGCACGTCCGGTCCGGGCCGGCGCACGCTCGCGGTGACCAGCCGCAGCCCGCCGGTGCCGTACACCGGCGGCTTGTGCTCGGCCAGCACGACCAGCGTGCTGCCGGCGGTGTTCAGCCGCGGGTCCATGCCGCTGGTGACCTTCACCCCGCGGGTCAGCGTGAGGCGCACGTGCACCCCGTCGCGCATGCCGTTGGCGTGCAGCGTGGCGATGATGGCCGCGACCATCTCGTCGCGCGACGGGATCGCGGTGAACCCGAGCGCGAGCGCGGAACGGTGCAGCCGGGCCAGGTGCGCGTCGAGACCGAAGATCCGCCCGTCGTATAGCCGCAGGCCCTCCCAGACCGCGTCGCCGCCCTGGACCACCGAGTCGAACGGCGACAGGCCCGGCTCGTCGCGGTGGCGCAGGACGCCGTTGACCCAGTACACGATGTCGGCGTTGCGCTCGTCGTAGCTCTGCAGCACGGGGTCAGTATGCGGCGAGCGCGAGGATGCGGGCCGCCAGGCTACCCGTGAACGACCGCACGGATCTGCGCTACCGCGATCAACCGGTCGACCTGGTTCGGCGGGCGTGGCGGCGGGCCTTGGCCCGGTTGCCGCACAACGCCATCGAGCACCACCGGCGGCGGCCGGTCGGGTTGGTGAACAGCCAGCCGCAGTCGTGGCTGGGGCAGGCGTCCACCGCGGCCGCGGCCGGTGTGGTCAGGAACTGCGCGGCCGCCCAGGCGATGGCCAGCAGCGGCCGGTCCGGTCCGGTACCGGTGAGCGACCATGCGGCGGGGATGCCGGCCGCGAGCCGCACCGCGGTACCGGCCGCGGCCACCTCGGTGTTGACGGCGACCCAGTCGGCCGGGGTACCCGGGCCGGTGAGCACCGTGTAGAGCGCCGACCGGAAGCGGATCGCGCGCGCGACGATGTCCGCCGCCGGTCCGGCCGACCGGACCCCGGCCCGGCGCAGCCGGGGTACCTCGGCGGCCGGCAGCAGCCCGTTCGCGCCGGCCCAGACGGTCAGGTGCGCGTGGCTGGCCAGGTACTCCTTGGGTACCGGCGCGGACCACGCGGCCCGGGTGTTGCAGAAGTCCAGCACCGGATGGCCGGCCAGGGAGATGGGCAGCACCAGCCCGTCGATCACCGTGGACGCCATGCCGCCATGCTAACCTGTTCTCCTCGGTTTACTGGTTAGGCTGGATACTCTCGTGGCGGGAGGACCGCGTGCGTGCAGTGCTGTTCCTCGCCTGGGCCCGGTTGCGGCACCGGCCGGCCAGCTGGCTGCTCGTCGCGCTCGGCGTCGCCGGTGCCACCGTCCTGCCGGTACTGACCGCGGGCAGCTCGACGATCGTGGCGGCGCAGGCGCTGCGGCACGGGATCGCCGCGCTGCCACCCGGCCAGCGCAGCCTCACCGTGTCCTACGGCGCGCTGGTGCTCACCCCGGACGACCTGGCCACGCTGGACGGGCAGGCCCGGGCGCGGCTGTCCGGCCTGTCCGCCGCGCCGGCCCGCCGCCAGCTGCTGTACCGGCCGCTCGCCGACGCCGCCGGCAGCACCTTCTCGCTCGGCGCCACCGACGACCTCATGGGCGCGGTACGGCTGACCGCCGGCCGGGCTCCGGCATCCTGCGCGCCGCGGCGGTGCGAGGTGCTGATCGTCGGCACCGGCACGCCGACCCTGGATCCGGCGCTGGGCCTGGTACCCGTCGGCCGCGCGGTGCGCACCGACCCGCTGCTGCTCGGCGGCACCTTCGATCCCGGCCACGACAAGCCGCTGCTGCTCGTCGACGGGGTCGGCGCGGCCGCCCGGATCGGCGCGCTGACCCAGTTCCAGCGCGCCTACGGCTGGGTCGCGCCGCTGGACCTCGATCGGGTACGGCAGCTCGGCGTCGCCGGTTACCTCGCGCGCAGCGCCCGGGCGCCGGATCCCGACCGGTGGCGGCCCGGCCTGACCCTGACCGCGCCGGACGACGTGCTGCGCGACGAGGACGCGCGGGCGCGCCGCTCGGCCGGCCGGTTCGCCTTGCTCAGCGGCGCGGGTACCGCCCTGCTGCTCGGCTTCGCCGTCATCGGCGCGATCGGCCTGCGCCGCGACCATGCCGCCGTGGTCGGCCTGGTGCGCCGGCGGGGCGGGGCGCGGTCCGCGGTGGCGGTGCTGACCGCGGTGCAGTCCGTGGTACCGGTGCTCGCCGGTAGCACGGCTGCGCTGCTCGTGGCCGGTGGCCTCGCGGGTTACCGGGCGGCGGCCGCGGGGCTGCCCGGCTGGCCGTCGGCGCGCGGGGCGGTCGCCGGGTCGGTGGCCCCCGTCCTCGTCGGTGCGCTCGGTGCCGCCGCGGTCGTGGCCGCCACGCTGACCGCGCGGGCGGAATCGGCGGCGAGCGTGCGGCGGGTACTGGACCTGACCGTGCTCGCCGGGGTCGCCGCCGCCGCGCTGGCGCTCGCCCGCGGTTCGGTGACCGCCGGGCAGGCCGACCCGGTGCTGCTCGCCCTGCCGGTCATCGGGGTCATCTGCGGGGGCCTCGCGGCCGGCCGGGTCTGGCCGCTCGTGGTCACCCCGGTGGCGCGGCTGCTGCCGTCCCGCTGGCTGGGCGCACGGCTGGGCGTGCTGGCCGCGCTGCGCCGCCCGCTGCGACCGGTGACGACCGTGGCGTTCCTCGCCGCCGCGGTCGCCGTCGTGGTGTTCGCCGGGGCCTACCGCGCCACCCTCAGCCAGGGCGCGGTGGACCAGGCCGCGTTCGCGGTACCCCTGGACGCCCGCATCGGCATCGGACCGACCGCCGACCGGCCGCTGGACGTGGCCGGTGTTCCCGCGTTCGCCGGAACCGCGCCGGGCGTGACCGTCCATCCGGTGCTGCGCGCCTCCGCCGGGGTACGGGTCTCCGCGGCCGAGTCGCAGCCGGCCGAGCTGGTCGGCGTGGACCCCGCGGCGCTGGCCCGGATGCGGTCGTGGGACGCCGATACCGGGGCCGGCGATCCGGCCGATGCGGCGCGGCGGATCGCGGTACCGTCGGCCGGCGCGTCCGGCCCCGTCGTGCCGGCCGCCGCCGGCGCGATCACGCTGGACGCGGCGGGCGACACCGACCGGGCCACGGTGACCGCCTGGCTGCGCACCGGCGACGGCCGCGACCTCGGCCTCGCACTGCAGCCGCGGGGCAGCACGCTGACCGCCGCGGTACCGGCCGGGCTGCCCGCGCCGACCCGGCTGTTCGCCCTGGCCCTGGCCGAACCGTTGGACTACGCGACCCTGCACCAGCACCACATCGGCGAGGGCGGCGCCGACGTCGCCGTGCTGTCCGGCACGCTCACCCTCGGGGTACCCCGGTTCGGCGGCGGTGGCGGGGTTGCCGGGTCCTGGGCCGGCTGGACGTCCACCGGCGCGCGGGTCACCGCGACCGGGTCGGCGCTCACGGTCGCGTTCCAGTTCACCGGTACCCATGTGGTGGTGCGGCCGGGTGCCGCCGACCCGGCGCCGGTCCCGGTGCTGGCCGACCCGGCGACCGCCGCGACCGCGGCCGACGGGGTACTGCAGCTCGTCGTGGGCGGCGACCGGACCGTGACCGCGCGGGTGGTCCGGGTGCTGCCCCGGTTCCCGACGGCGGGCGCCCGGTTCGTGGTCGCTGACGAGCGGGCGCTGGCCGGTGCGCTCGACGGCGTCGAACCGGGTACCGGCTCGGTGTCCGAACTGTGGCTGTGGGCACCCGATGCCAGCGCGGCGCAGCTGGCCCGGTCGCTTTCCGCGGCGCCGTTCGATCGCCTGTCCGTCGACCTGCGCCAGGCCCGGCAGGACCGGCTCTCCGGCGACCCGGTGGCCCGCGGGGCGGCCAGCCTGCTGACGGTGAGCGCGCTGGTGGCGGTACTGGTCGCGATCCTCGCGGTGATCCTGCTGGTGGTCGCCGAGCGGCGCGACGAGTCGGCCGAGCTGTTCGCCTGGGAGAGCGACGGGGTCCGCCCCGGTACCCTGCGGGTCTCCCTGTTCAGCCGGGCGGCGGCCGTGGTCGCCGGCGCGGTACCGGCCGGCCTGGTGGTCGGGCTGCTGCTGTCCCGGGTGACGGCGGCGCTGGTACAGGTGACCGCGGTCGGCACCGCCCCGGTCCCGCCGCTGCGCCTGGCCACCGGGCCGGCCTGGGTCGCCGCCGTGCTCGCCCTCGGGGTGGCGGCCGGGCTCGTGGTCGCGGCCGGTGTCGCCGGTACCGCCATGCGCGAACGGATGCCCCACCTGCCGGGCGAGGTGGGATCGTGACGGTGGAGGTGCGCGACCTGTTCCACCTGTACCCGACCGGGCACGGGCACGTCGCCGCGCTGCGCGGCCTGACCCTCGACGTGGCGCCGGGGGAGCGGGTGGTGATCCACGGGCCGAACGGTTCGGGGAAGACCACGCTGATGCGGGTACTGGCGGGGGAGAGCGACCCGAGCGCCGGCACCGTCCGGGTCTGCGGCGTGGACCTCGCCGGCGCGGGGGAACGCAGCCGCCGGATGCTGCGCTCGCGCCGGCTCGGGCTGGTCGACCAGCATCACGGCCGCACGCTACGCCCGGAGCTGTCCACAGTGGACAATGTCGCGTTGCAGCTGCGGCTGGCCGGGATGCGGCGGGTACCGGCCCAGGTCCGGGCGGCGCAGCTGCTGGACCGGCTGGGCCTGGGACATCTCGCCGGGCGGCCGCCGGCGTCCCTGTCCGCCGGGGAGGCGCAGCAGGTCGCGGTGTGCGCCGCCGTCGCGCACGGTCCGGCGCTGGTGCTCGCCGACGAGCCGACCGGGCAGCTCGACCGGGACACCGCCGACCAGGTCTACGACCTGCTCGTGGCGGCCACCGAGGGCGCCGCGCTGGTACTGGTCACGCACGACGTGCAGGCGACCCGGGTGGCCGACCGGATCGTGCGGATCCGCGACGGGCGGCTCAGCGAGGAGTGGACGCCCGACGACACCGGCGACGAGCGGCTCGTCGTCGACGACCGGGGCTGGCTGCGGCTGCCGGAGCCGCTGCGGGTACAGACGGGGGTGGCGTCGCGGGTGCGGGCGGCTGCCGGCGCCGGATCGATCGTGCTGACCCCGACGGCGCCGCCGGCCGACGCCGGCCCGGCCGCGGCCGGGCACGTCGCGCGGGTGCCAGGGGAGCCGGTCGTCCGCGCGGAGGTGACGGTCGATCTGGGCGGCCGACGGGTACTCGACGGGGTGCGCCTCGCGGTGCACGCCGGCACCCTGAACGTGGTGCGCGGCCGGTCCGGCTCCGGCAAGACCACGCTGCTGCGGGTGCTGGCCGGGCTGGAGCGCCCGGACGCCGGTACCGTCGACGTGCTCGGCACCGACCTCGGCGGCCTGGACCGGGCGGCGCTGGCCGAATTGCGGCGGCGCCATGTCGCGGTGTGCGGCCAGCGCCCGGTGCTGGTCGAGACGCTCGACGTGGTGGGCAACCTGGAACTGGTCCGGCAGGCCCGCGGCCTGGACACCAGCGCGGGCCTGATCGATGAGTGGCTCGATGCGCTGGGCCTGGCCGCGCTGCGCCACCGCCCGGTGCGGGTGCTTTCCGGCGGCGAGCGGCAACGGGTCGCGGTGGCCCGGGCGCTGGCCGTGCGGCCCGCGCTCGCCCTGCTCGACGAGCCGACGTCGCAGCAGGACGAGGCGAACGTGCACCGCGTGGTGGCGGTGCTCGCGGCAGCGGCGCAGCACGGTACCGCGGTGCTGGCCGCCACCCACGACCCGGTGCTCGCCGCCGCGGCGGACACCGTGCTGGAACTGGCCTGAGGTCAGTTCTCCCGCATGTTGCTCAGTTGCGACGACTCCAGCAGATCCGGCGGCGCGTTCCATTTCTGCAGGGTGGAGCCGTCGCAGGTGGCCATGACGATCCTGCTGATCTGGTCGCTGTTCGGCAGCAGGTCCGGATTCGGGCCGTTCGGGTCGCTGGGCATCAGGCAGTACCCGTTCTTGTCGACGATCCGGTAGCTGGACGTGTAGTCACCGGTGTCGCCGTAGACGGTCCACACCTCGTCGGCGGTCGGGCTGGAGCTGTTGCAGGCCACGATGATCGGGTACATGCCGGCGGCCGTGGAGTTGGGCGACTTGAGGCAGTAGGTCGCGCCGCCCGGGTAGTCCAGGATGGGTCCGGTGACCTTGGTTGCCGTCGCCGGAACCGTCGGCACGTTCCAGACCTCGTTCCAGGCGATCGTGGTCGGGTCCGGTGCCTGCTTGCACGGCCAGGCGATCAGGTAGGTGGCGACCACCGGTACGTGGCCGCCGGTGACGTCCAGGCAGCGGCCGAACTGCGCGAAGTCGACCAGTTGGCCGGTGGCCGGGCCGGCGGCCCCGGCACCGGCAGACGGCTCCGGGAAGAACGACTGGATGTTGTCGTGCGGCTGCTGGCACAACTTTGACGCGTTGTCGCCGAGGATGACGAAGCTGCCCGGGGTGTCCGGCGTCTGCACGTTGAAGCACAGCCCGTTGAGCGTCTTGTTGTCCGAGGTGCCCTCGAAGTTGGCGTGGTTGTTGGCGCTCCAGCGCTGCCGGACGGCCACCGGTGAGGCGCACTTCTGCAGCTTGACCACGTTGCCCTTCGCCTCCGGGGAACCGGCTTCCAGGCACATCCCGGACCCGACCAGCGTGACGGTGAGGTCCTGGTTGTACGCCCACTTCTGCTGCCCGCTGCCTTCGACGCAGGGCTGCATCTGGACGTTGGTACCGGCCAGCGGCGAGCTGGAGCCGGCGTCCAGGCACAGGTCCTTGCTGGTGGGCAGCTTGTAGACGCGGATGTTCCCGCCGGGGATGTTCTCGTTGGTGATGTGGAAGGCGTAGGTGGCGGTGAGGCCGCGGTTGGGGGTTTTGGTGATGTCGGTGGTGGTCTGGTCGGTGCCGAGGGAGCGGAGGAG
>Ga0066709_100003144_pt1 | contig 12502 bp, 16 predicted proteins | sample GraSoiAngelo_158_FD_79665 | JGI IMG/M metagenome (GOLD analysis project Ga0066709, IMG submission 79665) | Grasslands soil microbial communities from the Angelo Coastal Reserve, California, USA - 14_1009_16_30cm | ecosystem: Environmental > Terrestrial > Soil > Grasslands | place: USA... | reverse complement strand
GATGGAATCCTGCATCCGCAACGCCGCGTAGCACGCCCGCACCGCGTGGTCTTCGTGGGCGAGCGGCGCGCCGAAGAGCGCCATGATCCCGTCGCCCATCACTTGGTTCACCGTGCCCTCGTACCGGTGGACGGCCTCGATCATGCGGTCGAGAACAGGGTCCAGGATCTTGCGCGCCTCTTCGGGATCGCGGTCGGCGAGCAATTCCATCGAGCCCTTCAGGTCGGCGAAGAGCACCGTGACCTGCTTCCGTTCGCCTTCCATGGCGCTCTTCGACGTCAGAATCCTTTCGGCGAGGTGCTTCGGCGTGTAGGAGTCCGGGGAAGCGAACCGGGGCGCGCGTGGACCCGACGCCGGAGGGGCGTCAAGGGACGCTCCGCAGCCATCGCAGAACTTACTTCCAGTCTCGACGTTGGCACCGCAGCTCAAACAGACGGCACCAAATGTTGCCCCGCACTCTCGGCAGAATCGTGCCCCTTCACGGTTCTCCGCTTGGCAGCGGGGACACTTCATCCCGAACCTCCCCAGCCCTCTCTCCTGGCCTACGATCTATAGCATTTCCTCTTGGTCTTCGGGGCGAGCAAGTGAACAGGTTGACCGTCGTGACGTTGCGTGAGCGATTCAACCATTTCCCGCACGAACAGAGCGGTGCGAACCGGAACGGATGAAGAGGATCTACGCCAGGTAACCGCTAGCGCTTCGTGTGTTGCGCCATTGCCGCCTTCGCGCGCCGATCGAGCTCCCCGCCCGACACGTCCTCGATGTGCGTCGAGATGTGCCACGTGTGACCGAACGGGTCCTCGAACGTTCCCAGCCGGTCGCCGTAGAACTGGTCGGCGACCGGCCGCTTGACCTTCGCTCCCGCGGCGATCGCCTGGCGCGCCACGGCGTCGACGTCCTCGACGTACATGTGCAGGCTGATCGGCGAGCCGCCGTAGTGCGCCGGGCCGTGCGCGTCGAAGTCCGGATGGACGTCGGCGAGCATGACGACCGTGTCGCCGATCCGTACCTCGGCATGGCCGACCTTCCCGGTCGGCGCCGTGTGCCGGAACAGCTCGACGGCGCCGAACGCCTTCGTGTAGAAGTCGATCGCGCGCTCGGCGCCGTCGACGATCAGATAGGGCGAGACGCCGTTGTGCCCCTCGGGAACCTTTTTCACCGCCATCGCGGCCTCCTTCCTGAACGGGAGTCACGGTCAGTCACCATCGTGTACCCCGTGCTCAGGGTACGCGCGGTGTACCCCGAGACATTGGCGGGGGTTCCGCCACTCCACTAGGCAGACGTGAGGTACTCGGACAGGCGCTTGCGCACGAACAACCGTGAGCGGTGCACCCGCGACTTCACCGCCGCCAGACTGATGCCAAGGGTCTCGGCGATCTCGGGGTTCGACACGCCCTCGACGTCGTGCAGGGCCAGCGCGGTCCGGTAGTCCACCGGCAGCGCGTCGATCGCGTCGCTCAGGACCTGGCGCAGCTCGCCCTGCACGGCCTGCTCGTCGACCCGGTTCGACCAGTCGTCCATCGGCTCGAAGTGCCGGCCGTCGCTGTCGAGCGAGGGCAGCACCTCGTCCAGCGCGACCTCGTTGGCCTTCCGGCGGCGCGTCCGAAGCTTCTGGTACGCCGCGTTAGCGGTGATCCGGTAGACCCAGGTGCCGAACGCCGACTCGCCCCTGAACGTGTGGATCTTGCGAGCGGCCGTCCACAGCGCGTCCTGGGTGGCTTCCTCGGCGTCTTCCTTCACGCCGGTGATGCGCATCGCCAGCCGGTAGACTCGGTCGCCGTAGCGCTCGACGAGCTGGTCGGCGGCGTCGGGGTCGTCCCGACGCAGCGCCTCCACCAGGCCGAAGTCGGCGCCCACCCGCGCGCCCGGCGCCACGCTCAGGACCGAACCTCGTAGAGCGCTCGATACCCGTCGAGTCGATCTACGCGTTGCTCGATGACGCTGACGTCCTTTGTCACCTTTGTCACCTTCGAAGACACAAGCCCCCTCCTCGAGCGAGGCCGCCAGGAAGTGCGCTGCCGCCTCCGGCACGTGACGGACGCCCGGGCTCAGGCTCGAGCGCGCCTCACCGCAGCACGGTGGAGCACCCTATCGCCGAAGTAGTCGATGTAGCCATCGATAGAACGCGGTCGGGCCCGGAGCACGGACGCCATGTAGAGGACCGTCGCGAGTGTCGACTCTTCGATGAGAACGTACTCATTCAGGTCCATCCAGCCCATTGGTCATCTACCCTCTGTCACAAAGGCTATGCAACGAGACGACCAACTTCGAGCGCGCTGCCCGGACGGCCGAACGGGCTCGGTTCAGGAGGCGCGACCAACTTGCTTCGTGCTGGAACGCGGCGTTCCGCTGTGGAAACTGCAGCTGGTGCATCCCACGTCGTGGTCCGCGAACATCTACGGAGTTCGTACCGGCCCCTGATCCTTTCGGGCGTCCCGCCCGGTTTGATTTGATTCCTTTCGGGCGTCGGGCCCGATAAGGCAAGGGACCGACCGAGGACTCGTCGCCTCGATCGCCTCGATCGAGGCGCTCAAATCATAATCAACCCTTGCCGAACGCCGATGGTGACCGCCTCGGTACGGCTTCCAGCGTTGAGCTTCACGAAGATCGAGGCGATGTGGAACTTGACGGTGTGTTCCGACATACCGAGCCGAGCGGCGATGATTTTGTTGCCGAGCCCCTCGGCGATCAGGCCGAGTACCTCGATCTCGCGCGGCGTGAGGGGTTGACGCGCGATCACAGCGCCGGCTCGCCTGCCCGCGGAGGGCACCGGCTGGAGCGCCCCGACGGTATCGGGGTGAATCACAATGAGGCCCGTGGCGGCGGCCTCGATCGCGGCGATGATCTCCTCCCCGCTCGCGCGGCGCGGCAGTACGGCTCTCACTCCCGCCCGGAGCGCCTCGACGCCGAGGGTGCGGCGCGCATCCTCCGTGAGGAGGACGATGGCGGGCGGCAATGGCTCGGCTCCCAGGTTGCGTAGCCAGGCGGCGGTGCGCGCGGAGCCGAGATCGACGAGCAGCACGTCGTACTGGGCGGCCTCGATTTGCTCGGGGAGTGAGAGATCGGCCGCGCCCACAACCGGGTGTAGCGTCTTGCTCGCGCCCACGACGGCGGCGAGCTTGACCCGCGCGACGGCGGTGGGGGCGACGATGAGGACCGTGGTCACGACACGGTCGCCGCGCCCTGGCGGAGCGGAGCGAGGAAGCGCGCCACCACACTACTCGGCACCGCCAGGGCGAGCCCACCCACGATCATCGCGTTAATGCCAATCACGCGGCCACGAGCGTCGGCGAGGGGGCCACCCGAGTTCCCAGGCGCGAGCCTGAGGTCGGCCTGGATGAAGCTCGGGCCTGCCGTGTGGCGGCGTCCGATCGCGTGGATCACCCCCGCCGTCACCGCGCCGACCAGTCCGAACGGGTTGCCGACGGCGACCACCAGGTCGCCCACGCGCAAGCTGTCGGAATCACCAACGTCGGCAGCGGACAGACCATCCGCCTCAACTGCGAGCGCGGCGAGATCGTGCTCCGGATCCCACGCGAGCCCGCGGGCCTCGGTGGCGCCGCCGCCCGGAAGCACGACGGCGGCACCGCCCCTGGCGACATGCGCATTCGTCACGATCAGTCCGTTGGAGATCCAGATCACCCCTGATCCCGTGCCGCCGCTGGATCCGTGGACCTGGACGGTGATGCGCCTGAGCCGCTCGGTGATAGCGGTGAGATCGCCGTCGATCCCGGGCCGTACGTCGTGCGTCTCGCTGTGCCCGGGCACCTCAGCGTCTCCGCGGCGGCCGCTCGCCGACCGTGATACTCACCTCTGTGGGAGCGCCGGCGCGCAGAATAGTCGCCATGACCGTTGAGCCGACGCCCCGCGTGCCGACGACGGCCTGCACGTCTTCGGTGACGCCGACGGGGGCGCCGTCGAGGGTGACCAGGACGTCGCCGAGCAGAACACCCGCCTTCGCGGCGGGGCCGTCGGGCTGGACGTTGACAACCAGCAGCCCGATCTCGGACGCCCCGGCGATCCTGCGCCTGAAAGCCTCGGGCAGGCGTGCGGGCTGTAGCCCCACGCCGAGAAAGCCGCGGCTGACATGGCCTTTGTCGATCAGCTCGTCAGCGACCCGCGTCACCGTCGAGACCGGGATGGCCAGCTCGAGCTGCCGCGACAGCCCCGAGGTGTTGATCCCCACGACACGCCCCTGGACATCCACGAGCGGGCCTCCTGAGAAGCCGGGGTAGAGCGTCAGGTCCAGCCGCATGAGCTGATCGATCTCCCCGCCGCGCCACGTCCGCCAGCGCCCGCCGAGGGCGCTTACGACGCCCCAGCTCGCGCGCGGCCCGTGTCCTATCGCCAGCACGATGTGGCCGACCTTGAGCGAGCCGGGATCGCCGAGGTCTGCGAGCGGGAGGTCGATGTCGCGAACCCGGAGCACGGCCAGATCGGTCCCGGGATCACGCCCGACCAGGCTCGCGGCGACGCTACGGCCGTCGGGGGCGATGATCGTGATGTCCTCCTCGGAGCGCACCGTGTGATCGGCGGTCACGATGATCCCCGGGCGCCAGTGCACGCCGGTCGACGGCAGGCGCGGGCGTGCGTTCACCGCGACGACGGCGCCGCGCACACGCTCCACGGCTGCCGCGAGATCGTTGGAAAGAGATGGCAGGGCGTTCATTCGGCTCCTCCTGAGCTTGGCATCCGCCTCCAGCATGCTCCAGGCTCGGGCCGGCGGGAATCGGCCGAATGGCTAGGGCGTCACCCGGAAGAGTGGCGGGGGAGAGTGAGGCTGAGCCGACCGTGAGAGAGGGCGATCCGGCGCCTAGCTCCCCGTCTCGGGCACTGTCATGACCTCCAACAAGTGGCCGTAAGGGTCCTCGAAGTAGAAACCGCGCCCGCCGCGGCGGGTATTGATCTGGCCGTCGGTGTGGCTGTCTGGCCCACTGCCGAATGGGATTCCCTTAGCCCTCACCCGGGAGAAGATCGCCTCGAACTCCGCCTCGCTGACATGGAACGCGTAGTGATGGCTCTGGCCCGTCCTGGGGTCGAAACCCGGCCCGCCCCATGGTTCTGGCTCGTCCGCAAAGTCAAAGGTCAGGGTCTCGTTGACTTGCACTTGCGCGAAGTAGCCTGGGCCCGGCTTGACCGTCAAGCCGAAGATCTCGGCGAAGAACGCGGCGGAGGCGATCCTGTCTTTCGCTGGCACGATGGTATGGTCCAAGCGAACCGTCATTGCCCACCCCCAGATCGCTTGATTGTGGTGCTCGTCCGCCCCAAGGTCGCAGGTGCGTCCCTGCGCTTCATCCCGTGTGATGTCGGTGATCTGCGTGGGCCGCGTGGCGACGCGGTACGTTCGAGCAGACAAAGGACAACATCGCCACGATGGGCCCGACCACGGGACCCCAGAACAAGGCGGCCACCGGATGCTGGACGAGGAAGAAGCGCTGCCAGAACTCATTCGGCACCCAGGCGGCGAGCGCGCCCGCCAGCAGCAGGCCGCCCGCGACGTCCCGCCAGATCGCCGCCCAGTCCATGACGAAGTAGTGGCTGAGGGCGGTGAATCCTCTGCGAGAGAAGATCCGCTGGATCAGCGGCCCCTCAGTAACCGACATGTCCATCTCGGCGTGGCCTTCCATCGCACCGACGAGGCCGCGCTTGGTCTGCTCGCGCGCTTCGAGCACGAGCTCGGGGCGGAGGGACGCCCTGAACAGCACGGCGAGGATGGCGATGATCAGCAGCCCGCCGACGAACTCCGCCAGCGTGAATTGCCAGCCAAGCAGCAGGACCATGATGATCCCGAGCTCCATGACGAGGTTCGTCGATGCGAATTCGAAGGCAATGGCGGCCGTGAAGTTGGCGCCCTTGCGGAAGATCGATCGGGCGAGCGCCACGGCCGCGTACGAGCACGAAGACGACGCCGCGCCCAGACCGGCGGCGATCATCAGTGTGCGCGGCGAGTCGTCGGGAAGGAGCCGGCTCATTTCGGACTTCGAGACGACGGCCTGGACGATCGCCGACAACCCGAAACCCAGGATGAGCGCCCACAGGATCTCCCAGAACATCACGAACGCGAAACCGAGAGCGGCGGCAATCGCCGTCGGCACGCCCGTCACGGTAGCCTCCCTCGCGTCAGAACCCGACCAAGGGTCCTTGACCGCGGCCACGATGAGCCGAGGAAAGCCGACGGCGCTCCCATCACCAACCCGGTGTCATTCGTCGCGCGGCTCATCGCGGACGAAGTGACCAGTGCGAAGGTCCTCGAGCGTCTGCTCGATCTCCGCGCGCGTGTTCATCACGAACGGCCCGTAGCGGGCGATCGGCTCGTGAAGCGGTCGAGCGGCGGCCAGGAGGAAGCGCCCGCCGCCCGCGCCGGCTGACGCTTCCACGACGTCGCCGTCACCGAAAACGACAAGGGCGGGCCCATGAACGGGAGTCCGCTCGGGCCCGAAGCGGAGGTCGCCGTGGTCGACGTACGCGAACGCCGTATGGCCCCGTGGCACCGTCTCGCGGAAAGCCGTGCCGGGCGGCAGCGTCACGTCGACGAGCTTCGGCGCGACCGCCAGCCCCTCAACGGGCCCCGTCAGCCGCCCGCCGGCCGCCTGACCGGCGATGACCCGAAGATTCGCTCCCCCGTCGAGCTCTGTCTCCGTCAGGCGATCTGCTCGCAGGTCGCGATACTTTGGCCGCGTCATCTTTTCGCGAGCGGGCAAGTTGAGCCAGAGCTGCAGACCGGCGATCCCCTCGGGCCGGACCTGCGGCATCTCTTCGTGCATGATGCCGCTCCCCGATGTCATCCACTGAATGTCACCTGTGCCGATCGTCCCACGATGCCCCAGAGAGTCCTCGTGCCGTACTTCTCCTCTCCGGACGATCGTTACGGTCTCGATCCCGCGGTGCGGGTGATATGGGAAGCCCGCTTCGTAGTCCCCCGGGTTGATCGACTCGAAATGGTCGAGGAGCAAGAAGGGGTCGAGGTGGTCGAGCTTTCGAGTCCCGATGCTGCGCCTGAGGTGAACTCCCGCTCCCTCAACGACCGGTTCCGGTGTCACCACCTGGGCCACTGAGCGTGACGACTGGCTCATGCTTCGGACCTCCTTCGGCGTGTCAAGGGTGACGCCAACATCCGTCCTGGGTACCGGGCAACAATCTCACATCAGGAGGCGATTCGCGACCATCTCGCCAACTCTACGGCTCGGTGCCGTTCCCGACGCTTCCATGCCTGTGCCTCCCTCGGCGCACCGCGGTCGGCGACCTCCTATACACTGCGCGAAACGCGGCGTTGAATCGTCGAATGCTCTTGAACCCCGCGGCGAATGCGATCGTGGACATCGGCATGACGGTCTCGTCGATCAGCGTTTTCGCGCGTTGCACGCGCCGGGTCATCGCGACGGCAGTCGGAGAGGCCCCCGCATGCCGTAAGAAGAGTCGGCGCAGGTGTCGGGTCGTCATCCCGAGCGTGTCCGCGAGGTCCTCGACCGTCTCGCCAGCGTCGAGGAATCCGCGCTCGATGAGCCCCAGTGCCCGCGAGACCGTCGACGCAGCACCCCGCCACGCTGGTGTTCCCGGCGCGGCCTTGGGGCGACATCGCAAGCAGGGGCGGAAGCCCGCGCGCTCGGCGGCGGCCGCCGTGGGGAAGAAGACGACGTTGCGCGACTGGGCGGGCTTCACCGGACAGGTGGGACGGCAATAGATCCGCGTCGTCAACACGCCGGTGAAGAACCGTCCGTCGAACCGCGCGTCTCGCGCGATCCGCGCGCGGTCGCATGCCCGCCAGTCGAGACCGATGCTTTGGCTCACGATGGCGCGAGCGTAGCACGCGAGGCGATCGCCCGCCGTTCCTCGGGACGATGACGTCCGAAAACGGCGAGACCGCGGTGGGCGCAGCTGCTATCGTCGTCTCCAAGCATGAGCGCTCTGTATTTTTACGGTTGGAACGTCGTCGGCGCGACCTTTGTCATGGCGTTGTTCAGCTTCGGCCTGGGCTTTTACGGACTCACTGTCTACGTCGCCGCGCTCCAGGGGCTGCACGGATGGGCGGCCTCCACTGTTTCGGCTCCGATCACGGTGCATTACGTCGTCGGCGCGTTACTCACGACATCGATCGGTGACCTCTACGAGCGCTTCGGACCACGCGTCGTCGTAGCAATCGGGAGCGTTGCGATGGCCGCCGGCATCGCGGCTCTCGGCATCGTTACGCAACCGTGGCAACTCTACCCGACCTTCGCCGTCATGTCGGTGGGCTGGGGAGCGATGAGCGGCGCGGCGATCAACATCCTCCTCGCGCCCTGGTTCCAGCGACGCCGCGGTCTTGTCGTCAGCATTGCGTTCAACGGGGCCACACTTGGCGGTGTGATCATCGCGCCCGCGCTCATCCTGCTCATCGGCGTGGCCGGTTTCACGCGCGCGGTCGCCGCCGCCGCCGTCGTTCTCCTCGTGGTGCTGCTCGCCGTCGCAGCGGGTGTTATGAGGCGGAGTCCCGAAGAGCTCGGTCTTGGTCCTGACGGCGATCCCCGGCCGTCGGCACACGCCGGGCCTTCGGCGACCGGCGAGCGCCGCTGGCGACGTGACGCACTACGCACGTGGCGCTTCTGGAGTGTCTCCGCCCCCTTCGCGCTCGGCCTCGCGGCCCAGGTCGGTGTACTCACGCATCTGGTAGCAGTCGTGACGCCGATGCTTGGAGCGAGCGGCTCCGCGCGTGCCGTGAGCGCAACGACGGCGGCAGCGGTCATCGGACGGTTGGGAACGGGCTTCGTCGTCGATCGCTTGAATCGTCGCCGCGTCTCGAGCGCAACGCTCGTCATTCAGATCATCGGCCTGACCTTGCTGGGGTGGGCGCCGTCCGCCGTGGTCGTCTACGCTGGCTGCGCGCTCTTCGGCCTGGGCGTCGGGAATCTGACGACCCTCCCGGGCCTCATTCTCGCCGTTGAGTGGCCACGCGAGCACTTCAGTGCGCTCGTTGGCCTCGTGGTCGGGGTCAATCAGTTCACGTTCGCCTTCGGGCCGTCGCTCGTCGGCATCCTGCGTGACTGGGCCGGCACCTACGGGCTGGCGCTGGGCGTTTGCTCGGCGCTTCAAGCGGCTGGGGCAGCCATGATCCTCCTCGGGCCCGGCCGCGACCGGTCACCGGTGAGGCGCCCACGCCGCGGCACCGCGTTGTGACGATCCGGCCCGAAGGGCCCCGCTCAGGGCTCTGACTTCCGCCTGAATCGCACAACGGTGTAGCCGAGCGGAGAAACCTTGCCTTGTCGAATCCGCCGCGTCTCTTTCTGCCGCCGGTCGTCGGTCATGAGTCGCTGCTCGCGACGACGGTCCCACCGTCGACGATCCGCAATCACCTTGACGCGATGCACGCCCGCGAAAGACTGGCGGAGATATTCGTAGAGCGCGGTGTCGTTTAGGCGCACGACGATGAGCAACTCGACATCCGGAAATGACCGCGACGGAATGGACTCGAGGAGCAGCTCCTTGTGAGGCGCGCAGAGGCCGTGCGTCACCGCGGGATTATCAAACGGTTCCCGCTCACCCAGGGACCCGGGCCTGCCCTCTCTCTCGCACAGGGAACAGATGACCTTCACCGTTGGCCACGGACTCTGCCAAGAATGTGCCACCCGTGTTTCCGGCGGAGAGTGGCCGCCCGGTGGCCTCGGTTGGCCCGATCGATCCCGCTGATCCTGCGCGTCCTCGGCAGCCAGCATCCTCCCGTCGTGATGGTGAGCCTGCCCTCGGCGTCGGTCAGGACGCGTCGGGGCGTTTCGTGGTGGCGCTGTTACTTCGCTCGAGCAGATCGAGCAGCGCCTCGTGGGCTGAATAGTCCATGTCAGCTATCCGATCGGGCCCAGTCACCGACCACCTCAGCTCTTTCGTTATGAAGTCGCGGTGGCGACGGTCCGGGTCCATGCCGTCCAGCCACTCGAGGATTTTCTTGGCGGCATCCCGCGACGACGGGCCAAGGGAGCGCTCTTCCTCAATCCTGAAGAACAGACTATCGAGGAGGGCTTGGGCTTCGCGCTTGATAGGCCCTCTTCGTCGCGCGAGCCCACCCGTCGGCGTCGCGGCGATGCTGCCGCAGTGGGGACACAAAATGGCTTCGGGCTTGATGTGCTCGGCGCAGAAGGGGCATACCACCTGGCCCTCGTCCTCCTCTTCGTCGCGTTTCGCGCTCGGCCGCACCGCCAGCACGATCGCACCGATGCCGATCAGCGCCACGCCGAGGAAAACGGGCGCCCAGGAAACGTTGTCAGGAGGCCTCGGCCCGCCCACGAACATGTGCAGGATCAGGGGAAGGTAAGGCGCCACAATGACCAGACCGAGGACCAGCAGCGCCGCGCCGAATATTCTCATGCGTCGGACCCTTTCGCTTCTCGCAGACGCCTCACGAGCCGCCCGATTCGTCTGTGGGACAAGATATCAAAACACTGAGAGCCGAAGGGGGCCATGAGCGGGAACCCCTTGCGCGCTTTGCGTGATCGTGTTGTTCTTCCAGTCTCTGACCCTCTCGCCCGGCGGTAGGGTCGTCGCTGACAGACTCGATGCACACCGTGGTGCGGGGCGGTCGACGCATACATCAGAGGCGACTATGCAAGACGTGTCGGCGCGAACGTGGGTCTGGGCCTCGGTCAGCCTGCAATTTCTCGGCTACGTCCTCGACGCAGTCTGGCACGGGCTGCTGAACCCCGGAGTCGAGCCGACGACCGTGGAGGAAATGGTGCGCCATCTGGGGACGGTTCATCTTCCGCTCTACATCGGCGCCGCGAGCGTGCCCGTCTCGACGTCTCGGGCGCTCCTGCGTCAGATCAGGCGATCGGCGCCGGGCATCGCATTGCCAATCGCCTTTGCCGGAGCCGTGCTGTCTGCCGGCGCAGAAGCCTGGCACGCGTACTCTCATCTCCGCCTGGACATGCACAGCGCTCCGGTCGCGGGGACCCTGTCCCTCTTAGGATTCCTCGTGGTCGTCATCGCAATGGCGCTGTCCAGCGGCGCCCGACGACGTCGCACCGGGGATACGCCCAACGAACAGCGCGTCGCATAATCCGCAGCATGCGCCGTGCGGCCGAACTCCGGGGCACGAGCGATCGCCAGACCGGTCGAACGTGATCCATGAGCGAGGCGACGCACTTTTCGTTCGATCCGACCGAATTCGCGGGCAAGCGTGTCCTAGTGACGGGCGGCACCAAGGGTATGGGCGAGGCCATTGTCCGGCGCCTCGCGGCCGGCGGCGCGACGGCGGCAACCACCGCTCGCTCACCGGCGTCGGAAGGTCAGGCAGCGGAATTATTCTTCCTATCGGTGTCCGGGTGAACACCGTCGCGCCCGGCTTCATCGAAACAACGGCTGCACATCGCCTCATCGCGCGGCTCGCAGTAAGCAGCGGAACCGACGAGGTCGGCGCGCGCCATGGCCTGATGGACTCGCTTGGAGGAATTCCGATCGGCAGGCCCGGCCGGCCCGAAGAGGTCGCCGAACTCATCGCCTTCCTCGTTTCCGACCGGGCAGCCTCGATTCACGGGAGTGAATACGTGATCGACGGCGGCACCGTGCCGGCGATCTGATGATCTCATGAGCCTCTTCGGACGTCGATGATGCGGCGCTCGGTCTCTCAGCCGGGAGCGTAAGGCGGCCCTTTGGAGGACGATTCCCCTCAAAGATTCAGGCCATGAAAAACGGCAAGGGGCCCGGGGCAGGCGCAGGGCGCCGACCGGGTAATCGTGAACGGCCCGGCCGTCGGAACGCCAAGCTGGCGGGGCTGGCCCTCACGGAAAACGACAGACCGTCGAACGGTCGTGGCTGTCGATTTGGCGGCTCCCGGTTCGACCTACTCTTGGAGCCAAACGAGCGGTGCATGGGAGGATCAATGCGAAAGCCGATGCAGAGAATCACCCCGTTTCTGTGGTTCGATCATCAAGCCGAAGAGGCCGCCACGTTCTACGTCTCGATCTTCAAGAACTCCAGGATCACGAGCGTCGCCCGCTATGACGACGAGGCGGCACAAGCCTCCGGAAGACCAAAGGGGTCGGTCATGACGGTGGCATTCGAGCTCGATGGGCAGGCGTTCACGGCGTTGAACGGCGGGCCGCTCTTCAAATTCACCGAGGCGATATCGCTCGTCGTGAACTGCGAGACGCAGGAAGAAGTAGACCACTTCTGGGAGAAGCTCTCGGCGGGCGGCCAGGAAGTACAATGCGGCTGGCTTAAGGACCGGTTCGGTGTGTCGTGGCAAGTCGTTCCAACCGTCTTGAGCGAGATGCTGCAGGACAAGGACCCCGAAAAACCGAAGCGTGTCATGGCGGCGATGCTGAGGATGAAGAAAATCAGCATTGAAGGACTGAAGAACGCCTACAAGGGACGCGTCGCGGGCAAGGTGCGCAAGTGGAAGGGGCAGCTGCTCGACGTCGACCTGCCGCATCTGCGCCGGCAGCTCGAGGCCTCGCGCGACCATATCTTCGCCGCGGCGGGCATCCCGCAAGACCTGTTCCGCAGCAACTGAGGCGAGTCGTCGTCGGCAAGACGCGGG
>Ga0066709_100003143_pt1 | contig 12511 bp, 12 predicted proteins | sample GraSoiAngelo_158_FD_79665 | JGI IMG/M metagenome (GOLD analysis project Ga0066709, IMG submission 79665) | Grasslands soil microbial communities from the Angelo Coastal Reserve, California, USA - 14_1009_16_30cm | ecosystem: Environmental > Terrestrial > Soil > Grasslands | place: USA... | reverse complement strand
GCCGAGCGCGGCTTCACGGTGCTCGGCTTCGATCTCGATCCGATCAAGGTGGCGCGGCTGAACGCTGGCGAATCCTACATCCGCCACATCAGCAGCGACAGCATCGCGGCGCTGCGCGAGACGGGACGACTTGCCGCGACGGGCGATGTTTCTCGCCTCACTGAGGCGGACGCGATCCTGTTGTGCGTGCCGACGCCGTTGACCCGTCAGCGCGAGCCCGACCTGAGCTTTGTGTTGCGCACCACCGAGTCTTTGGCGCCCCATCTGCGGCGCGGTCAGCTGATCGTGCTCGAATCGACGACCTATCCAGGCACCACCCGCGAAATCATGCAGCCGATCCTGGAGCGCTCCGGCTTGCGCTCGGAGCGCGATTTCTTTCTCGCCTATTCCCCGGAGCGCGAAGATCCCGGCAATCCCGAATTCGGCGCCGGCAACATCCCGAAGGTGGTCGGCGGCGATGGTCCGAACGCGCTCCGCCTGGCCTGCGCCTTCTATGATGCGGTGGCGGGAGGAACGGTACCGGTCTCCTCGCTCGAAACCGCCGAAGCGGTAAAGCTGACCGAGAACATCTTCCGCGCCGTCAACATCGCGCTCGTCAACGAGCTGAAGGTTGTGTTCGAGGCGATGGGCATCGACGTCTGGGAGGTCATCGAGGCGGCGAAAACCAAGCCGTTCGGCTATATGCCGTTTTATCCCGGCCCGGGATTGGGCGGCCACTGCATTCCGATCGATCCGTTCTACCTGACCTGGAAGGCGCGCGAGTTCGGCGTCTCGACGCGCTTTGTCGAGCTGGCCGGCGAGGTCAACACGGCGATGCCGCAGCGCGTCGTCGACAAGACGATCGCAGCGTTGAGCGAGCGTGCCGGGCTCGCGATCAAAGGCGCGCGGGTGCTGGTCATCGGCGCCGGCTACAAGAAGAATGTCGAGGATCCGCGCGAAAGCCCGGCGCTGTCCATCATGGAAAGCCTGGAACGGCGCGGCGCGCGGGTTGCATTCCACGACCCGCTGCTGGCCGAGCTGCCGCAGACCCGCGAACACCCCGGGCTGGCGGGCCGCCGCTCGACGCCATTGACCGTGGCAGAGCTGGCGGCATTCGACATCGTGATCATCTGCACCGATCACGATGCCATCGATTACCGCCTGCTCGTCGAGTCCGGCCGGTTGATCGTTGACACCCGCAATGTCTGCGCCCGGCTCGGATTGGCCGGCCCGCACGTCATCAAGGCGTAACCCCGGAGCACAAATTTGACAAAAGGCAGGTTGCGTGTTGCGAATCGGGCGATCGCAATGCGAAACTGGCCTTGACGAATTTTCAACTTATGATGGCGCATGCCTTGCATCGCCCAAATCCCCGGCGGGATCAAAATTGAGATGTATCCCGACGATCATCACCCGCCGCATTTCCATGCAATTCATGCAGAGGATGAAGCCCTGTTCCGTATCGTAGATCTGGTGATCTTCAGAGGCTCCTTGCCAGCGGCGACGGAGAGGACGGTGCGGGCCTGGGCTAGAACCCGTCAACCTGCCCTAGCGTTCAACTGGGTGTTATGCGTGGACAAACAGAATCCGAGGGCTATCCCATGACAGTCGCGCCGGATGATGCTGCCGCCCCTGCCCTGCGCAAGATTCGCAGCGTGCGTGTGAGGCCACGGTATCGCCTCGAAGTCCAGTGGGATGAAAATGGCCCTCCGATGATTATCGACATGGAGGAGTTGATTACCGAGGGCGCGGCGTTTGCCCCGCTTCGCGACGCGGATCTGTTCGCCACGGCCCGTATCGGCGAGCGGCATCGCACCATCGAATGGCCCGATCCGATACACCCAGGCCAATTAATAACAGATTGCTGCGCCGACGCGCTCTACATAAGGGGCGAACGTCAGAGATACGGGTCTTTTCTGCAGCGACTGATGAGAGAATTTCAGTCAATGCGCAGGCGCTTAGTTCACTCGACCGAGCGAGAGCCGGTGTGACCGTCCGCGAGAGACAACACCAGCGGAATGGGCAAGGCTGAGCACCACAGACGCAACCGCCAATTCATTTTGGCATCCGGGTTAGCCGACCGGGCGTTGAAATAGCAGCTTCCAGACGAATGGGAGGATCAGATGAACCTGTCGCAGCACGCCGAAACTCAGGAGTTCCTCCGCGAACTCACAGAGCTATCGCGTCAGTACCGGATAGGCATTGCTGGCCAAGTGACCCTCTTCATCATGGAACAGGACGACTTCGACCGGACCTATCGTGAGGAAGGGGACCGAATCGAGTTTGCCTGACTTAGGGCAGATGGGCACTTAACCCGGAGTTCGGGCCGGGCGGTAATCCGAGCGCAGTATCGATCCCGACGTTTTTGCGAAGATCAGCAAGTAATGCCGCGACACCTACGGAGGTGCCGATCTTCGCTTCTGAGTCGAGGCGCGGATTTGCCACACCTTTCGCGCGGTGAATCACGAGATAGCTGATACCTTCGGCGACCGCGCGCAGGCACAGGCCGCGCAGATAGAAGCGGTTGAACTCCCCTTCTGCCAGCATCTCCGGCGTCGTCACAGGGACGCGGACAGTCGTAAAGCCGCCTTTCGGTTTGCGGCGTTCTTCAGTGGCATTGATCCGGCCGTACATCGCCAGTTGGGCGGCGAGCCAGGAAGCATCGTGCTACGGCAGCGTCCTTCAATAAACTCGGATAATCCTGCTGTCCGCGTCCACTGAGCCGAGGGCTGACGTACAGGTTCCCCGCGGTGGTATCGGCAACGATTTCGTCGAGCATCAACTTCCGCGTCATATCGTCGAGATTACGCAAACCCATCGGCATCGGCCGCACTCGTTTTTGGTTTGAAGAACGAATGCGAGATTTGTGGTCGCTCTACCAGCAAATCAATGGCGGCCAACAATTTGCAGCAAGAGTTTCGTGATCAGACCGCGGGGATGGGTTCGTTGATGCCGTGGTATTCCCGGTACCAGGCGACAAAGCGTGGCAATCCGACGGCGATCGGGATGCGCGGTTCGAAACCGAGCTCGCGCCGCGCCGGGCCGATATCGGCATAGGTGGTCGGCACGTCGCCGGGCTGCATCGGCATCATCTGCTTGACCGCGGTGCGGCCGAGCGCGGCTTCGAGGACCGCGATAAAATCGAGCAGCGCCTCGGGGCGATTGTTGCCGAGATTGTAGAGACGATGTTCCCCGGGCTGGGCGGGCGCCAACTCGGCTGCTGCGACGATCGCCGGCACGATGTCGTCGATGTAGGTGAAGTCGCGCGCCATCTGACCAGCGTTGAAAACCTGGATCGGCCGGCCGGCGAGAATCGCGTCGGTGAACAGATAGGCGGCCATGTCCGGCCGTCCCCAGGGCCCGTACACGGTGAAAAAGCGCAGCCCGGTGCAGGGCAGGGCGTACAGCCGGCAGTAGCTCTCGGTGATCAGCTCGCCGGCGCGCTTTGTCGCGGCATAGAGCGATACCGGATGATCGGCCCGGTCGTCGATGCTGAACGGTTGCTTGGTATTGGCGCCGTAAACCGAGGACGAGCTGGCATAGACGATGCCCCTGAGCTGCGGCAGTTTGCGTGCCGCTTCGAGCAGCACGACCTGCCCTTTGACATTGGCCTCGACATAGGCGAGCGGCTGGCTCAGCGAGTAGCGCACGCCGGCCTGTGCGGCGAGATGGATGATCGTCTCGATATCGGGGTGGCGCTCGACCAGCGCGGTCATCGCCGCCGGGTCGGCGACATCGACCGGCTGAAAGGTGAAGCCGCGCCGGCCTTCGAGCCGCGCCAGCCGGGCGCGCTTCAGCGCGACATCGTAATAGGGGTTCAAATTGTCGATGCCGATGACCCGCTCGCCGCGATCGAGCAGGTATTGCGCGACATGAAAGCCGATGAAGCCGGCGCTGCCTGTGACCAAGAAGATCATCTTGCCATCCGAAGCGGATCCGCCTTCTGTCGCCAAACGCGCCGGGCGGCGGCTGCAGCATAGCGGGCCGTACCCGCCGCGCGCAAAGGCGGGGTGGTGCGGCACCGTATCCTGATCATCCTCAATCCGGCGGCGGGGCGGCCGCGATCGGCGGAGCGTCGCCTGCGGCGCTTCATCGCCGCCCTCGAGCGCCAGGGCTGCAGCGTCGTCCTGCGCTGCGCCGGGTCCCGTCTCGGCGACGCCGAGCGGCTGGCGCGCGAGGCAAAGGCGGATTTCGACGCGATCGTCGCGGCCGGCGGTGACGGCACGCTGAATGCAGTGGTGAATGGTCTGACAGGCAGCCCGACCCCGATCGGCGTGCTGCCGCTCGGCACCGTCAATGTGCTGGCGCGCGAGTTCGGCTTGCCCCGGCGTCCCGAGGAGCTCGCGCGCCTAATCGTGGAATCGACGGCACGCCCGGTTTGGCCCGGTCGCGTCGCTGGCCGGGCTTTTCTGCTGATGGCAAGCGCCGGCTTCGATTCTGAAATCGTGGCCGGGGTGCATCCCCGGTTGAAGGCGCGCGCCGGCCGACTCGCCTTCGCCTGGGCCGCGCTGATTCGGCTGTGGCATTATCAGGCCTGCGATCTGGTGGTCCGAGCTGATGGGATCGAGCATCGCGCTGCCGGGCTGATCGCCGCCAAAGGTCGGTTCTATGCCGGCCCCTTCGTCGTTGCGCCGGACGCAAGACTGGCCGAGCCGGCGTTCGAACTGGTGCTGTTTCGCCGCGCTAGCCGACTCGCGGTGCTGCGTTATGCGGCCGCGCTGTTTCTCGGCCGGATCCCGCGACTGAACGATGTCACGATCCTGCGCGCTCGCGCGGCCACGGTCACAGGCGATGGGGCTGTGCCGGTGCAGGCGGATGGCGAAATTGTCGGACAGCTCCCGGTCACGATCGAGATTGCCGATCAACCGCTGTTCTTGATCCAGCCCGGGGCGTAGGCCGAGACGAGGGCAGGGAGTGTTGGATTTTTGCAACAACGGGGGATCAGCCTTGCCGTCGCCTGCGTCAACTCTTTGGTTCTGGCGCTGAGGCTTGTAGCTTCGGCCGGGAGCATTCGGCGGTTGGGGTTATCAGATGAGCGCATGGTTGCGGCATTGTCGTCCCGGAAAATTGTGGACCTGTCGGCGCTATCTGGCGCTCGCCGGGCTCGCTGTAGGGCTGGCCTTGTCTCCCGCCTCGGTGAATGCGCAAAACGTGACGAACCTGACCTTCGGCGAACTGAAATTCGGGGTGCTGGCGCATGACGCTAGCTTTCTGGGCGGCAAGGAGCACGGCATCGATTTCAATCCCGAGATCATCATGCCGTCGCCGGTGCCCGATGCCTGGGCCGCCGGCCTGCCGGCCTATTTGCGCTGGATGGTGCAGCCGCGCCCAACTTTCGGCGGCGAGATCAACAGCAGCCACTACACGAATCAGTTCTATTTTGGGACGACCTGGACCTGGATGCTGGCGAACAACATCTTTCAGCCTGGCGACGGCTTCACTGCTGGCATCTTTTTCGGCGGCGCCGTCAATGACGGCGAAATCGTCAGCTCCAAATCAGATCGGAAAAGCCTTGGCTCGCACATCTTGTTTCGCGAGTCTCTGGAGCTCGGCTATTGGATCACGCCGCGGATCGAGATATCCGGCTATATCGATCACGTCTCCAATGCCGGTTTCGCCCGGTATAACCAGAGCATCAACGACGTCGGCGCCCGGCTCGGCTTCCGCTTCTGAAGACTAGGCGCCGGGAACCGGCCGGCATTCCGCCCCGTTCGCGAAAAAGACGCCTGTGAGAAAACTGGATGCGGTTGCACGGGCGACCGCTTACGGAGAGGGCTATGCTGTATTGGGCTTTGGTTTTTCTGGTCATCGCTGTGGTTGCCGGGCTCCTCGGCTTCGGCGGCGTGGCATCGACAGCCGCGGGCATCGCGCAGGTTCTATTCTTTATTTTCCTGGTGGTGTTCGTCATCGCGCTCGTCATGGGGCTGATGAGCCGTCGCTCGCCGCCCCCGATCTGAGCCGTTCCTGACCCGCCGGGGGCGCAATTCCCCGGCGGCTCAGCATCAGTCGGTCGCCAGCACGCGGGCGAGCTGGCTCAACGCTTCCTGATGGCGCTCATTGGGGATCTGCGCGAAATTGCGGGCGAGTTCGAGGCACATGCGCTCGCGCGGGCTGACCGAGCGGGTGCCTTGCCCCTGCAGGCCTTCGAAGAAATAACCGACCGGCACACTCAAAACCTGTGCGATCTCATAGAGCCGGCCGGCGGAAACGCGGTTGATGCCGCGTTCGTATTTATGGGCCTGCTGATACGTCACCCCGATCAGATCAGCCAGCTGCTGCTGGGTCAGGCCCAGCATGATGCGGCGCTCGCGTACCCGGGCTCCGACATGGCGGTCGACATCCTGGGTCCGGCCGGTGGAGCGGCGGGCCGCGGCAGCGCGGTAGGGCGGGGCGGCGTCCCTGCCGGTCTCGGCAAAGGGAGCTGCCGGGCCGGTGCGGGTTTCATGCGGCTGTTTCATGTCGCTCCACTCGAACGGGTTTACATCTGACGAAATATTGGGCTGCGGGTCGCAAAAGTATAGAAGCGGCAGATTAGATCAACCCCTGGCTTTCCCTTGATTGAACCGGGGCTGTGTGTCGAATTTGAGGCAAGACGCGCGGCGTGAGCGATGTCCGACGGGCTGCATGGGTGCGCTGCATCCTTCCCGTTTGACAGCCTCAGATCACGGTGATACCGACGCCCCTTCCGCTTTGATTGGCAGGTCGATGCCCCGAATCGTAATCGGCGATGGCGCGCTCTATTACGAGCGGCAGGGTGTTGGGTTCCCCGTCCTGTTCATCTCGGGGCTGAGCGGTTTTGCCTCATTCTGGCAAGACCAGGTCGCGGCCTTCTCGAGGAAATTCGACGTCGTCACCCATGACCATCGCGGTATCGGCCAAAGCGATGTGACGCGCAGCGGCTTCACCGTCGACCGCATGGCGGCCGATGTGGTGGGGCTGATGGATGCGCTCGAGATCGAGCGCGCCCATATCGTCGGCCATTCGACTGGCGGGGCGATTGCCCAGACCCTGGCGATCGAGCACCCGAAACGGCTCGCCAGCGTCGTCCTGTCGGCGACCTGGACCAAGCCGGATGCGTACTTCCGGCGGATGTTCGGCCTGCGCAAGGACATCCTGTTGCGGCTCGGCCCCAGCGCCTACGTCCAGGCGAATACGCTGTATCTTTACCCGAGCTGGTGGGTCGCGCGTAACAACGAGCGGCTGCGCCAGCTCGAGGCGCAGAACCTGGCGGTGTTTCCGCCCACCGAGGTGGCGGCCAGCCGGATCGACGCGATCCTCGCCTTCGATCGCACCGAGCGCCTCGGCCAGATCAAGACGCCGACCCTGGTGGTCGGCGCCGAGGACGACATCGTGACGCCGGCCTATTTTTCCGAGGAGCTGGCCCGCCTGATACCCGGCGCCGAGATCAAGATATTCCCCCGTGGCGGGCACGCCTTCACCCAGGTTCGGGCACGGGAATTCAATCAGGCGGTTCTGCCGTTTTTGGCCTCGCACACGCCCAACTGAGGCTTCGCCGCCGGGGCGGTCGCAAGCCCCAAACCGTACCGCATTTAAGAGTTCTTCAACATATTCCCGCCTAAGGTCGCCGCGATCTGTGTCGCGAGTGGGGGCCTCGCGAAGAGCCGGTCGCGTGACCAACCAGGGCTGGTGCCGATGTCCGCAAGGGACGAAGAGCCGTCGAGCTCCCTGACCGCTGCGCTCGAAGCCGCGGGTGACGTCGCCTATTCCTGGGAACTCGACGCCGACCGGCTCGATTGGTCCGGGCGGCTCCCCGATGCTTGGGGCGAATTTGCCAGCGAGCTTGCGACGGGACGGCGGTTTGCCGGCCGGATCCATCCCGACGATCTGGTGCACCGGCAGCTGATGCTCGCCAACCATTTCGATGGTGACTCAACCTTCGATTGCGAATACCGGGTGCGCGGCGCCGGCGGCATCTTTACCTGGGTGCATGAGCGCGGCCGGGCGCAGCGCGATGATGCCGGGCGGCCGCAGCGAATGCTCGGGGTGATTCGCGCGATCGGCGACCGCAAAACGCAGCAGAGTCGCCTGGAGCAGCTCGCGAATTACGACGAGCTGACCGGCCATTTCAACAAGAGCCGGCTGCGCGAGGCGGTCGACCAGATCATCGCCGCCAATCAGCGTACCCACAACCCGGCAGCCTTTCTGTCGATCGGCATCGACAACATGACGATGATTAACGATCTGTTCGGCTACCAAGCGGCCGACACCGTGCTGATCGAAATCGGCCGCCGGCTGGACTCCTGCCTGCGGGTCAGCGACCTGATCGGGCGGCTCGGCGGCGATCGGTTCGGCATCGTCTTGTCGCATTGCCCACCGGACAACATCCACGCGGTCGCCGAAAAGATCCTCGCCGAGGTCAATTCGTCTCCGGTCACCACGAGCAAGGGTCCCGTCTATGCCACCGTCTCGATCGGCGGGGTTTCCTTTCCCGACCAGGGTTTGACGTCCTATGATGTGATCACGCGCGCGGAAACGGCCCTCGCCGAAGCCAAGCGTGCCGGACGCGACTGCTATACGCATTATCGGATGACCCAGGAACAGCGCGAGCGCCAACGACGCAGCCTCTCGATCGGCGAAGAGGTTCAGAAGGCGCTGCGCGAAGATCGCATCATGTTCGCCTTCCAGCCGGTGGTCTCGGCGGAAACCGGCGAGGTGGATTACTACGAATGCCTGTTGCGCATGCGCAGCCGGGATGGCCGGGTCATCGCCGCCGGCGAGTTCGTGCCGATCCTGGAGCAGCTCGGTTTCATTCGGCTGATCGACCGTTATGTTCTCGACAAAGCGTTTACCGAGCTTTCGGCGCATCCGGAGGTTCGGCTCGGGTTCAACATTTCCGGATTGACCGCGGCCGACCGGCCGTGGCTGCGCGCCTTGACCTCACAGCTGCGCAACCGGCCGGAAATCGCCGGCCGGGTAGTGATCGAGATTACCGAGACCGCGGCGCTCTACGACATCGAGGAATCGGCGCGCTTCGTCAGCGCGCTGCGCCAGGCTGGCTGCCGCGTCGCGCTCGACGATTTCGGCGCCGGCCATACCTCGCTGCGGCATCTGCAGACGCTGGCGGTCGACACGGTCAAGATTGACGGCTCGTTCGTTCATAATCTGAGCGCCAGCCCTGACAACCAGGTGTTCCTTCGGCACCTGCTCGGGCTCGCCAAGGGCTTTGGCTTTCACACAGTGGCCGAAGGCGTCGAGACGGCTGCCGAGGCGGCCATTCTGCACCGCGAAGGCATCGGCTACATGCAAGGTTATTATTACGGCCGGCCATCGCTCGATCGCCCCTGGCTCACGACGCCGGGCAACGGCGCGGTCTTTGCCGACAAGCAGGCCGCCGCCGGGAATTAGACCGTTCCGACCGTCGCTTTACCCGTACTCTGTCGATCCGGGGTCTCAGCCCTCATTACCTCTGCGGCCGAGCGCGTCGAGCTGCTCGCGCAAGGCCTCGATCTGGGATTCGAGGCGCCGCAAGCGCGGGTCTTCGCCCTCGGGCGCGCTCTTCCGTTCGGGAGATGATTGGGGCGTCTCGGTGGGATCCTTCGCGTCGCGCCCGTAGGGCGACAGCATCTTCAGCGCCTGCTCGAACAGCGCCATGTTCTGCTTGCCCATCTCCTCGAACTGGCCGAACGGGAAAATCCCGAACGTCGTGCGGAGGCTCTTGCGCATCTGCTCCTGGTTGCGCGCGAAGGCGACCATCGCCTGTTCGAGATATCCCGGCACCAGAAATTGCATGCTGTCGCCGTAAAAGCTGATCAGCTGGCGCAAGAAGCTGATCGGCAGCAGGTTCTGCCCCTTCTGCTCCTGCTCGACGATGATCTGGGTCAGCACCGAGCGGGTGAGGTCCTCGCCGGTCTTGGCGTCGTGGACAATGAAATCGCCACCCTCCTTGATCAGCGTGGCAAGATCGTCGAGCGTCACATAGCTGCTGGTCGCGGTATTGTAGAGTCGCCGGTTGGCGTATTTCTTGACGACCACCGGTTTGGTGCCGCCTGGTTGGCCGCTGCTGGAACTGCTCATGCGCCCGGTGTCCCGCGGAAGGGAAGATGCTGCTCTGCAACAATACAGCGATTCGCGGCGCCCGCGTCATCAAAGACTCAGGCTATGTCTAGCCTGGACTGCCGGCAACGCCCTCCAATCCTATATTCGCCGAGATGAGCGAAGCCGACGATATAGCGCGCCGCTTCATCGCCCTCTGGGGCGATTATCTGACCGCGCTGGCAGCCGATCCGAAAATGGCCGAGCCGTTGCACCGCTGGCTCGGACTCGCCGCGGCAGCCATGACGGGCGTGCCGACGCGTGACGCAGACCCGTCTGGACCGAGTCGAGCGCCGGCTCGATCGCCGGCTGATGCCGCGGCCTCTGCCGGGCCATCTGGCGAGCGCGATGCTGCTGTGGCTGAGCTCGCGCGCCGCCTTGACGAGCTCGAAGCTCGTATCGCCGCTCTCGAACGCCGCCGGCAACCCGCTGCAGGCGATCGCCCCCGAGGTCGAGCGGCTCGGCGCTGACCAGGTCCTGGCCGCGCTCGACCGCGAGCTGCAGCGGCGGGCATCCGGCTTTGCCGCCGGGCTCGAGGCCTATCGGCGACACCCGTTCCGCCGTTCCGCGCCGCGGGCGTCGGTGGTGTGGCGGCAGGGAGCCGTGCGGCTGCTCGACTATTGCCGGGGCGGCGCCGGGCCCGCCGTGCTGGTCATCCCGTCGCTGATCAACCGCTACTATGTTCTCGATCTGCTGCCGGAGCAGAGCTTTCTGCGCCACCTCGCCGAGGCCGGTCTGCGGCCGTTCGTGATCGATTGGGGCGAGCCGGGGCCGGCCGAGCGGGAATTCACGCTGACCGACTACATCGCCGGCCCGCTTGAGAACGCAGCCGTGAAGATGTCGACATTGACACGCGGCCCCGTCACGATCCTTGGCTATTGCATGGGCGGACTGCTGGCATTGGCACTGGTATTGCGCCGCCCGGCCGATACCGCCTGTCTGGCACTGCTCGCGACACCGTGGGATTTTCATGCCGAACGGGAACCGCAGGCGCGGCTGCTCGGCGAATTGGCATCATCCTTGCCGCGCTTCCTCGGCGCCTCGGAGCCGCTGCCGGTCTCGGTGATCCAGAGTCTGTTTCTGGCGCTCGACCCGTTTCTCGCCGAACGCAAATTCATCCGCTTCGGGGCGCTCGATCAGGACGGAGCAGCGGCCCGCGCCTTTGTCGCGCTGGAGGATTGGATCAATGACGGCGTGCCGCTCGCGCGGCGGGTCGCGGTGGAATGCGCCCAATCCTGGTACCGCGACAACACTCCGGCGCACGGCCTGTGGGAGATCGGCGGCCGGCCGGTGCGGCCCGCAGATCTGGACATGCCTGCGCTCGTCGTGCTGCCGCGGCGCGACCGCATCGTGCCGCCGCGCTCGGCCGAGCCGCTGGCGAGCGCGATCCCGGGCGCGGAGGTACTGCGTCCGCCCTTTGGGCATATCGGCATGATGGCGTCGAGCGAAGCACCGGAGACGGTGTGGCAGCCGATCGCGCAATGGCTGCGTGCCCGGCTCGGCTGAGCCAGGAGCCGCGCGGCTGTATTTAAGCGGATCGCCGCCTGAATATTTACCAGTTCTTCAACATAAGCGCCGCATTCTGACGCAATGCAGCGCGATCTCGCCCTGCACTGATGAGCTCGCAGCGGCCGAGTGGTTCAACTCTGTCCATGGGATCTGAAGCGTGACCCTATTGGTGCGGCGGCAACCGACTTCGCCGGCAAGCGTCGATCGGCCAAAGCTGACAGTGGTGATGCCGATCTACAATGAGGCGGAGAGTATCTCTCCGCTCGTCGAAGCATTGGTCGCCGAACTCGACGGGCTGTACGACAGCTACGAAATCATCGCGGTCAATGATGGCAGCCGGGATGCCTCGCAGGAGGCGCTCGAGGCTGCGGCCGAACATTACCCGCAGCTTAAGATCATCCAGTTCCGCCGCAACGCTGGTCAGACCGCCGCATTGATGGCCGGGATCGATCATGCCAGCGGCGATGTGATCGTCACGATCGACGCCGATCTGCAGAACGATCCTCGCGATATTCCGGTGATGCTCGCCAAGCTCGGCGAGGGTTACGATGTCGTCTCCGGCTGGCGCCAGGACCGCCAGGACGCGCCGATCCGGCGAAATCTGTTCAGCCGCATCGCCAATCGCCTGATCTCGCGAATTTCGGGTGTGCGGCTTCACGATTACGGCTGCACGCTGAAGGCATACCGCAAGGAGGTGCTGCAAGGGATGCGTCTCTACGGCGAGATGCATCGGTTTGTGCCGATCTACGCCTCGTGGATGGGAGCCAAGGTGGTCGAAGTGCCGGTGCGCCACCATGCCCGCCAATTCGGCAGCTCGAAATACGGCCTCGCCCGCATCTTCAAGGTCGTCCTCGACCTGGTCGTCGTAAAGTTTTTCTCCGGCTATCTGGTAAAGCCGATCTACATCTTCGGCGGCGTCGCGGCGCTGTTCATGGCGGTCTCGGGCGTCGCCTTCCTCGCGATGCTTTAT